>JAABUY010006691.1_pt1 | contig 11196 bp, 9 predicted proteins | sample 5560271 | NCBI WGS metagenome assembly JAABUY01 (sample SAMN10711886, study PRJNA513374) | rock metagenome | isolation source: Antarctica rocks | place: Antarctica: Victoria Land, University Valley
AATCAATCAATCAATCAATCAATCAATCAATCAATCAATCAATCAATCAATCAATCAATCAATCAATCAATCAATCAATCAATCAATCAATCAATCAATCAATCAATCAATCAATCAATCAATCAAGCAAGCAAGCAATCAATCAATCAATCAATCAATCAATCAATCAATCAATCAATCAATCAATTAATATATTCAATGTCCTGGGGGGCGACTGGGACCCAACACACAAAGTGTTCAGTTCAGTGAACGTCAAAATTTGCTTTCTACATGCAAAGCATTCCCTAAGGAAACCACCACATGCATTTGGTTCACACAAAGATATAAAGTCTGCAATAGTACAACAGTGCTGCAAGAGGTCCAAATGCTGTGACCTGATATGGCTGTACGCTGGGCAATCAAAAACAATTTGCTGCTTGTCCTCCACACAATCCAACGACTTGCACACTAGACACAGCCTGTCTGTCCTATCTAGGTGAACACCGTCTGTCCAGCGGCCTGTGTCTACCCGCAGACCATGGCATCCAGTTCTAAACCTACTAATTAGCCTTCTATGGGACACACATTTGACAACAGACAGTTACTCTGCAGATTTGTACTCAGGCTGCATTGTCTCATATAACATCAAGCTGCTGTGCTGAATATCTGCACAGTATTCAAATGCATGCTGATGCTTAGCCCTTCTATGACAGATGCAATGTTAAAATTATTAAAAAAAGCTGCTGCTGTCCTAAGTGACCATGAAGAAAATTACCTAGTGGGGTATCACTTGCTCTAGGCCTAGATAGCAGGAATCATATCTTGCTTTTGACAAGGTGCTAGCTAGCGCTGCTCAGTGGATTGCCCCGCAGGTCTAGGTGTCCTGCTGGTACTGTGAGCTCAAGGCCTGACACGGCTCTGTGTCAAGACTGTGAGCTGGATGCAAGGTGGTAGTGTGATGTCTGTATTTGTAGCCTCTGCCTCCTGATTGCAACCACCTCAACAGGGGCTCAATGAAGATTAAGAAGAGGAGCAGGGACAGGGTATCTCCTTGTATTGTGCCTCTCTCTATCTTGATTGGTCCTGTTTCTGCAAAGTTGAGCCTGATCTTGGTTATGGCATTGGTGTATAGTACAGCCATCACTTCAATAGCATCCTCTGGGAATCCCAAGTCATGCATAATGCACAGCAGTTTGTCGTGGTCTATGGTGTTGAATGTTGAGCTGAAATCCACATACAGCAAGTACGAGTCTTGCTGGCTTATTTTTGCATCTGACATGATGTTCATTACATTCTGCAGCTGTCGTATTGTGTTCTTTTGCTTTCTGAAGCCCTCCTGGGCGCTACTTAGGATGTTGAAGTGTTTTGCATATTTGTAAAGGCATTCCGCAATTACACCTGTCCAGAGCTTATACAGAGTGTTGGCTAGTGCTATTGGCCTCCAGTTTCCCAAGTCATGTTCATTGCCCTTACTATGCAGGAGCACCGTCTGAGACTCCTTCCACGCCTTGGGCGTTGTTCCCGTCATCCACATCAATATGAACTGTCTATGGATTGCCTGGTGCACCCCTTCTGGTAGACGCTTTGAGCAGATCATATGGGTTGCCATCAGGGCCAGGTGCTTTTCCGTTCTTTAGGTGTCTCATCTTCTCCTGAGATACAGGGGTCGCGTACATGTTCAAGTAATGATATGTTTCTGGATCCTGGCTTTCCAGTAGCTGTTTTGAGTGTAAAAGGGTCAATACTGCTGTACGCACCATGTTCTCACAGATACTTTCTGCTTTCGTCACTTGGCCTGAAAGGCCCCGTCTTTGCAGATCCTGAGGCTGGCTTTGCTTGTTCTCGAAAGCTCTGTACGTACTCAAGCACAGCTTCAGGATCATTCAACATCTGCCCGTTTTCCTGTTTTGTACATATGTGAGTTGTTTTTTGTCATTAGCTTCTTCAAAGAACTGCTTGTTCATCTGTTTTTGCTTTCTTGGGTACTGCTTCTGTATGCGTTTTTGTGCTGCGGCACCGCTCTGCCATTTCAGCTCTCTTGTGATCTTGTCTTTGCTTTTGGCTGCTGTCTTGCGGGCCTTTGTGCACAGTTGTTCATACTCCTGCCAGCTTCTCCTGTCATTCTGTCTGGGCGGTTGTGGGAAGCTGTTTCTATGCTGTTCGGGGACCTTGTTCTGTTCTGTCTGCACAAGGTCGCGCATTTCATTGCACGCTTCTTTGCCTTCAGGTTTGGCTTCTCTGTGATGCATGGCACATTGTGGAGGCCCTTTCTTGATTTGCTTAATCCCTCAAGTTGGCGGCTAGTACATCTTGTCCTTTGTCACCAGCTGGACCCCCTTTTGAAAATTTACAGATACGTTGGGCTACGGGCAACACTTGTTGCATGATTGCTTGCAGAAGGCAGTCAAAGTGCTCGACAGTGATTCTCCCTATATTCAAAGATTTTAGTGTCTCTTTCAAAGTCTCACGTGACTCCTCAAGTATGTATGCCAGTTCTAAAGTACTGTCTAGCTCATGTAATAGGTTTGCTGTTGATGTTCCAGTCTCCTGGTCAGAAGTCTCTTTGAAGTCTTTCAGGTCTTCCTGTGGGACTGGTGTTTTTAGTCTGGGCTCACGAGGCAGTGGAAATTCATACAAGTAAGTGGCAGTTTGGCCAAGACTGGTGCATGGCCTGCATCACCTGATGTGTTCAAAACCTCTGTGGAAGGTAACAATTCAGTGCACATGGATTCAGACATGAGTTTGTCATTAATTCTGCTGTCTTGGCTGCCGTCTGTTCTATGCCGAAAAGTGTATTGCCTGTGTGGTTGTCTGTCAGGTTGTGTTGTGTGAAGACAAAGAGCCTTGACAAAGTTTTGATGCCTGAAGTCCTTCCCGTCAAGCTTAGTCCTTTGCACGTCTGTGAATAATGCTGCATTCATGTCCCCAGCCATGACATTGTAGGGCTGTGGCAGGCCTGCTTTGTCTGCCTCCACTTTCATGTCATTCTGTATACCTGATACAGCTGTTCTCTCTTTTGCATGTCATGGCTCGGCAGGTACACCCCCCATATGGTCAAGCAATCACTTCCTGGAGGTTTAAGCGTTTTAAGGTGTGCTTTAGCTGCATCGTGGTTGTGGCTGATAATCTCTATTGAGTTTTGAGTGGTGAGGGAGTTATAGACCGCCACTGTGACCCCTCCTGAGCCAGTCTCACAATGGCCACTGTTGTTGCCCTTTCCACAGCTGTGGTATAGCTTGTACTCTGGCAGGTACGGTTCAAAGACAAGCCTGTCTTGTTTTATGTCAGTCAGCTTGGTTTCTGTCATCACAATGACCCATGGCTTTTTCTGGTCTGCAGTCACCCTTAGTTCATCGGGAATTGTTGTAGATACCATTACGTTCCATGTCAGTATTGTCATGTGGTCACAGTAGGGGGTGTGTGCTCCTGCTGTCTTCTTCTTCTTGTCCTTGCCTGGTGGCTTTTCTCTGGGAATCACCGTGTACTTTGCTATGCTTTCCGCAGTGCTGTTGGCAGCATTGTCAATGTGTGTGTCGGAAGCTGCACTTGCTTGTTTTCTCTCCAGTAACCTGCAAAGGTCTGAGTGACTGTGTAATTCATTCTCATTTTGCTTCAGGTTTGCCGCTTCTCCTGAGCTTGGTGTGTGCGTCTCATGGGCTCCCAGCTGGTTGTGCTCATCTTGCGCCATTCCAGGTGCTGGCTGCTCCTTCAATGCACTCTTTTTATGTGCTGCAGTCAGACATGCCTCTATGCTACCTGGCCTGTGTACTTGTCATCAAGGGTGCGTTTTGTATAATGTCCCAATTTGCTTTTTTTGCCATGTTCACGCTGCGCTGTTTCCACACTGCTTTTGTGCTGCTGCTTATTTGCATCAGGCTGGCTGTTCAGACCTTGCTGCTGCCAAGCCTTCATCCATTCCTTTGCTGTTTGCTTGACTGTTCCAATTGTTGTGTGAGGTGGATGATCCCTTTTGTATAGCTTTTGTGCAACGGAGTATGGTGGCTAACTGCCTGTTTGCTTGGTATGTTTCCCCTGCTTCCACTTTTATTATTTGCACCTTCACGCATGTGCGCTTTGTATGTCTCATGTAGGGCTTGCTTATTCCTGTGGTTTGCCATCCTAGATGCAGATATTTCTCGGGCTTTGTATATGTCTGTCATGCCGTCTTCTCCTGCTGTGCCTGCTATTTGCATGACAACGTGGTAGTGTTGCCTAAGATCTTGACCTTCAGGGATCATGTCAACATCCTGTTCCAGCCAGTCAGCAAATGCCTCTGTTGCTTCTGTATGACTCCAGTATTGCATCCACTTCTCTTGTATCCATATTGCACAATTCCAGGTGTCTCCTCTAGGCTGTAGCCTTTTGGTCCACTCTGTGAACGTCCATGTGCCAGTCTTGTCTCTTTCATAGAAGTTTTGAATGCTTGTTCTCACTGAATGCAGGAAGCCTGTCCCAAAAGGATCTATGAAGTCAACGTGTTTCCTCCTTGCATTGATGAGCATCACTCTCCAGTGTGTGTTGTCCCCACGTGTAATGGCAGGGCTTGGGCCGTCTGGAGAGAGAGCATCCCTCATGGCCTGCAAGAAATCAGTGCTGTACTCCAGTGGGCTGTTACCATCTGCTTGTTTCACCTTGTGCAGCAGCTCTTGAACAGAGGGAACAGGGTGTGTGACACCCCCCATGTTCTGGTGCTTAGCGTCAGGGTATTGCATGTGCAGCATATATAGCACACATTTCAGGATTTGGTTATTGCTCAGCCATTCATGGCCGCTGCCCGAAAACGGTGTATACAGGTCATTATATGGGCCAAGGCCCGGCTCCTCGTCTGGGATGTGCAGCTGTTCACCACCACCCCTGTAGGTGTGCCATGGCACAATTGTTTCCTCTCCTTGTGTGTTGAGATATGTCATTCCTGAGTAGTTCATTGCTGGTAGCTTCAAGCGTGGCTGCAGCAGTTGGGTGCATTGATTCATAAGACTTGTGGGAGGAGTCACTTGTGCATCATGCGTTCCATGCAGACAAGGTTGTGTCGTCAAACGAGCTTCCGTACTTGCAAACTGCCTCTGTTTTGTTCTGTTTTGGCGTCTAATCAAAGCAATTGCCGATCTGCGATGATGTGCTGCACTGCCCCTATGACTGTGAGTGTCCCTATCTTGGTCAGTGTTGTGCTCCGTTGCAGCGTTTCTGTCTCCTGTCTTATCACACTTTGCTTCACCTTGCATGTGTGTGTGATGTTCATTATCAGGTTTGCTTGCATGCTCGTCTGAGTATTTGGGTTGCTGAGGTGTTGCATGTTGTGTAAAATAATGTAGCCAACATAGAACCTTGATGTATCCGTTCCCCAATGGATTCGGGCTCAACCGTCAGCGATGTCCATGTAACTGCAACTCCTTTTCCAGTTACCGTGACAAGTGCATATTCAAAGGCATCTTTCTATACGCGACATGTGTATCGTGTTTGTGTAAGTCCTTTGGTTTCTGAGTCGTTGGCCGTTCTGCTGTTAGCCTCGATGAGGGCTTACAGGAAAACGGCCTACGACACAGAAACCGGTTGCCATTAAGCTTTTAATTGTAACAACCATGACCCTTGCAGCTCCACCCGGTTTTGCCATGCAGCATACCTCGAACTTGATCACGTAATCAGCAGGGACCTACTTTACTTTCGAAAGTGGTTGGCAACAATGTAGCTGGTCACATGTGGCCTAAACGTCGTGCTGGTTCCCTTGCGTCAATGGCAGCCAGGCCATAGTTGCCGATAACAGAACAGAGGACTGGAACAACACTTTCACAATCAGCAGCGGCCCGTTGCAGTCGTGCCGAGATGTGCCGGTATTGCTAGCGGATTCAGCGCCTGATATCAGATCGCCAATTATAATATCGGACGTGAAAGCACAGTCACTTGTACACCTCCCCGTGCCCGAACACATGAGAATCACTGCAGTGTATCTTTGGGGATGCATGTTTGGAATCTGCCTGATGGTCAGCTTCCTACACTGGAGAGAGGTCTTCACCGGCTGTCTGCAGCATCCTGCAGACCTTGAGCCTTGGATTCAGGCAATTGCCGCTCATGCTAAACGTTCTAGGGACACCTTTGTCGTCAGCAGTGATCTGCCTTCATGGCTGCAGCGACAGCGCGGGAGTTCCCCATTCTCTAGGATGACTGTCGGCGTCAACGACATCGTTTTTCTAGTGATGGCGTCAGCGACAGAAAGAATCAGGGTGGTGGGTCAAAAAGCTTCATGGATGCGCTGGGCCACAAATGTAATCATTCTTGCGGATGCGGCAGATGACGAGCTCGGCACGATAACTTTGCCAGAGATTGCGAACAAATCAAGTTTCGCGGACGCTCAATGGCGTCAAGTTTATGGCATGAAATGGCTTTCAAAGGAAAAACCTGAGCTCAAGAACAAAAAGTGGTTTTTTTTGGTGGACGATGATACTTGGGTCAACGTACCTCTGCTTTGTGACTACCTGTCTTGGTTCCCGTCAACATTACCCCTGTCCTTTTCTCATATTTACATCATGTACAGTAACCAAGCGGTTTACAACGGCGGCGCGGGAATGCTGTTCAGCAACACCGCTTTTCACACACTAGCTTCTGCGTTGCTGACAGAAGCATGTCCCTTGCAGGATGTTGATCCAGGGTTCGTTAACAACGACAATATCCTTTCATCTTGCGCCTTTTCGACGGGCGTACTTAAGGTGAGCTCATCCAAGTTCAGTTCTTATGAAGGTGTTCTACATTTAGAGCATGACATTGTCGACACCAGTTGGCTTGACCAGATTACTGTGCACAAAATCCGTGAAACAGCATTGGCGCAGAGGATGTATTGTTGGTGCAACAGCTTGCGTGGGTCAGATGTCGACAAAGTGTGCCTGTCTTCATGAGTAGGTCTCACCATCGCGACTTGGCGTGAAATACGTTAGTCGCATTGTCGCTTCAAAGCCGTCCCATCAACGTTCGTCTCAACTTTGCAAAGAAACGTTTGCTACAGTGGTGACCATCAGTCTCGGTCGGACTTGTGATACCGTATATGCAGCTTTTGACACTACTGTGAAGCGCTACGCTGCTTCCAAACGGCGGTCATTCCAGGCAAATTGAACCAACCAGGACACGATTGCGGCTTTACTGGCCCGGAAACGACCGTTGTGCATGCGGCTAATTGGTCAAAACGACACACGAGACACGTTGTACAAGCATAACAAGGCCAATAACACAGCCTTGACTTGGCAGCTGTGATCCACGCAAAAGACGTAGGAACAGACACATGTTGTTAGACAACTTTGGTGGCAGATGAGACTGGGTCATAATGATAATGACCCAGAGGCAGAGGCAGTCACATTGCGACAGTGCTATGAGCCGAATTTTATTGGCGCACAGGCATAGCGAGCCAACCAGTACGCGAGCTGGTATGCGAGCTTAACGCCGCGGAAAATGATTGTAGCGCCCGTGGCTGATTGGTGAAGACGACAAATGTGTAACAGCAAATTAGCGCTGGAAGCACAACGTTGACGTTGCAGCTGAGCTATGTGCTGAGGACCAAAATCCCGTTTTGTGCACCAGTGCAGTATGTAGTCAGCAAGAGCCTTTGCACAAGGAATACTAAAAACCTGCTGGACAAGCTTGCCTCCGAGAGAGTGCAAGATTGTGCAGTCAACAAAGCTTTGTTTACTGTGCTGTTACTTTGTATTGGCACAACAGTGCAGTCTACTTCCAGGTCTCAAAACATATCAGGGGCCCTCCTCCCCCCCCCCAAGACTCTGACTGCGCCTGCAGCTTTTGTGCTGAGCAAAGGTTTCTGCATTTGTTGAAGGATGTCTTAAGCTTGGGCTTACAACCTTTGTCATATGACAGGCAAGGCCATGCTGAGTCATTTGGGTGTACAAGATTGGGATGCTGAAGTACATAGACTGATGTAATGATGCAGCTAGCGGGGATTTTGGAAACAGTGACAACAACAACAGTTTGATGCTCACAATGCAGCAGATCATAGACTACGGGAAGCCTCAGCTACTTGCAGCTTGGAAAAAGATCAATCCTAGCGGAGGTGAATTAGCATCAAGGAAAAATCCTACACTGTACTGGCAGCACGTTCTCATTCTGCGCCACATTGAATACAGATATGAGCCTTGAGATGATGTCAAGCATTAGGCCGCTGATTCATAGCCAAGCACATCTTCACGAAGCAAGCATGACGCTTTCTCTTTCCCTCCATCAACCCCAGTCCCCTCTAGCCCACACACACCTCCACCTGGTACTTCTCATAGTCATACAGAGCTATGTTAATTCCAGCAGCAATTGGACAGGCATGAGAGCACTCTGAAGGACCACAATCAAGAGCTTGAGCAGGTAGAAAGATCAGCCGGAAGTTTGCATTTGGTGTTGTACAATTTTCCTGAACTTGATAATTCACAGCTTGAGGAGGGGAAAAGCCTTGCAGGACGTGAATACATGCAAGTTTGCAGCGCTTCAGCTGGGTGGGACGCAGAAGATGCCGCAGATGCAGCTACTGTGACTGCTGTCAGGCTAGGTAGACCACACAGCAACAAACACAGGCCATGGCACCCCGCATTCACAGATCATAATGCAAAGCATGGCATTTTGAAGTTTGCTAAGGAGCTCAGAACAACTGGCAGTTGATGGCCTGACATGAATGCAACAGCAACAGAGACGCAATGAGACGATGACTTCAGACGACTGAAAAGCAAGGGCTACAAGCCCTATTTCAGAGACCCACAACCTCATTGTCACACATGCAGAAGAGGACAAGCAAGCAAAGTCACATCAGCTCTTTGGAGTCCATGACCACAGCAGATGTATGCACTGGTCTATGGATGTGGTCATTTTGATCTGCACTTATTGGCCAATCCTATGGAGCTCTCAGTCCTTGATTATACGCAGCGTGCCCATGATATCATATACAACAAAGTTTTGGAGTGGCTGCATCATGGCTTCAAAATGACAGACGTCAGCATTGCAACCATAGTTTTGCTTTGCTGTTGGTCTTGCTGGTCATGCGGGTAAGTTATCTGCTTCCAGAGATCTACCTTGCGTCAGCGGTTCCTTGTTACCTTGTCAAGTACTATGGACTATGTGCTGTCTGCAGACAAGCTTGTGCTTGTGAGTACATTGATAGCGCACTACAGAGCAATGCATATGCCTGTGGTGTCTTCACAGCATTAATAGTCAATCAGCTGTCTGTGGCTCTCTGAGCTATATGCAGATGCTCACACATACATAGCTCACACATACATAGCTTATTGCTGCAGCAGCAACCTGGAAAGCTGTATCAGCCACTTTGTGACATCCCAGTGTCAGGTGGGTTTGCAATTTAGTACAGGCAGAATGATGACCACTGGCTGTACATTGAAGTTCTTGCAGCGATGTTCTATGGAATGTCAGCACACCTGCAATACCATGTTGGGCATCACAGTTATAGCTCGACAACCTGGTATTGAGCTACCCCAGTTGCACCTCAGGCTTGCACTGACTAGCAGTATCAGCAAAACATGAATTGCTAGTATACATGTCAGATGGCAGGGATGTAGAGCCTCATGGTAATTAGTCAACTTCAAGAGCAATCAGCAGCAATCGCATGAAGAGACACATATACACTTGGCTGTGCCAAGTTATCATACCATGCGCAAAGTCGTACACAAGCATGTCTGCAGCACATTGCATGTTGAAGATGTACTGATGCCCAAGACACCCACGCTGCTTTGATAAGGCTGGAAAATCTCACAGCCAGCATCTCACAAGCCAAAGCCTTGATTATCTAGTACACCAGGATGCTGTTTGGCAAGACACGCCATCATGTCCTTGAAGCCGCACGATTGGAGAAGGCCAAGCTTGTCAATCTCTGAAGTCTGTTTGCACATGCACACCAGTTGGGGTTAGAGGGGGGGGGGGGAAACTCTGAGCTACAGTCTCCCGACCAAGATCCCAGAATCGCTTTCAGGGGAGCAATGGAGGTTTGCATCCTCACCCAAAGGACACAATCTTGAGTCTAAGCTCACTTTGATCACTGCTCATCCCTGTGAAACTTCCAGTTACGTTGGGGGACCTTATCAAACATTCAACAGTGATTGACACATACCTGCTCTTCAGCATCTGCTGCTGAGCGCACACCAAGCACCTGCACAGACAACATGCAACATTGTTGATAAATGCAGAATATGGATGGCCACAGTTCCTTAGTGCACAAGGGAGGCATGCATACAGCTGGGAGGCACGCATATAGCACAAAATGAAATGATGCAACAACTTCAGGTCTCTGTTCCTGCTCAAAACTTCATGTACCATTTTCTGCTCAAAACAGATCGGATGACCCAAAACAGCAGCAAGTTAAGTTACTTCTGCAGTATGGAACTGCTCACCTGTTTGACCTCATGGAAGGATTTTGGGAGATTGTTGTCACTATCAAGCATGTATACGTTTTGCTAGATGTGAGCATCTCAGTCAATCAAGAAGGCTGTTCTTCCCCTTGAAGTGCAGATGCTCAGCGCAATATTGCGGAACTGTACCGCTGGTACCACAAGACAACGCCTGGTGCTTTTTCCTCATTTAGTTTAAAGCTGCTTCAGCAGCCTTCTCGTTTTGAAGTAAGTCATGAAACACTGTGAATTCTGCTTGGGTGATAGTCTCTATCTCCCTGTCAGTAAGTTGGCAGGGTCTACTGGCTGCTCTGCCAAATGCATCACTGTGGTAGCATGCTTGCAAAGGTTGGTATGAATATAAGAGGTTTAAAAAATAAACTAACTTCAAACTCCCCCACAGCAGTACTGGCACTTGTGACTTGTTGCACCTTCTGTGGCTAGCCAGCGCTGAGCAATGGCCCATTCATGTGCATTGCCATCCGTCTCACTGGACTCTGTTTCCGAGCAGTCGGCCAAATACATCTGATGCGCCAGTCTAGGATCAATGAATTGTCCATCAGCAACCTCAGAGCAAACCACAACCAACTTCAAAATGCTTTGCTGCTGCTGCTGCTGCTGCTGCTGCTGCTAGCTGCTGCTACTGCTGCCACTGCTGCTACTGCTGCCACTGCTGCTACTACTACTACCACCACTGCTGCCACTGCTACTGCTACTGCTACTACCACTGCTGCTGCTGCTACTGCTACTGCTGCTGCTGCTGCTGCTGCTGCTGCTGCTGCTGCTGCTGCTGCTGCTGCTGCTGCTACTGCTGCTGCTGCTGCTGCTACTGCTACTGCAAAAG
>JAABUY010006692.1_pt1 | contig 11195 bp, 11 predicted proteins | sample 5560271 | NCBI WGS metagenome assembly JAABUY01 (sample SAMN10711886, study PRJNA513374) | rock metagenome | isolation source: Antarctica rocks | place: Antarctica: Victoria Land, University Valley
GTCGGGGATGGATATGGAGATTGTAGAAATTTGGATGCGCGCGTGTGAGGTAGCGAGCAGGAAATGAGCAGGCAGAGTCCCCAGAGAGGAAGAGTAATACATACGTCCTATGTAACCCGCCTTCACCCAGCAGAAAGAGAACCAACAAAGCTCGTCAACAATTCCAAAAACACCAGACCCTTGTTTTCCTCCTGCGTCTTCCAATGAAATTGGTTTGAAAAAGCTGAACTGGACTTTTTTTTAGCTACATATGTATTCTTATCTTCTCGGTCAAGGGGGGGGGGGGGGCGGAGGAACTGCCATACCGCGCTAGAAGCTTGTTTAGATGAAGTGTGTAGAGCTGTTGTTGTTGTTGTTGTTGTTGTCGAGGGGGGTTGAGCCTAGGGATAGAAGGAGGAAGTAAGTGGGTGGTTGGAGGAGAATGAGTGGCTGTGTACAGGGTTTGTATTTTTCACATGGGGGACCGTTGACGGAGCTGTGGTGTTGATATCCTGGATATCTTATGTAGGGTACTTTACGTGAGAGGCCTTGCGTTTCACGTTATCGTTTACCGCCTCCGCTGCCGCCTCTGCCACCTCTGCCGCCTCTACTTCCTCCCCTCCCACTCTTCCCACCCTTTTCCTTCTTCTTCCCCCTCTCCCCTCCACCGCCCTTCGAGACCTTCGCGCCCCTCTCCTCCTTCCCCTTCTTCCACACCCTCCCCTCCACCCTCTCCCTTCCGTCATCCATCCTCTTCTTTTCCTTCCCACTCAACTTCCCCGCTTTCCCTTTCTTCTTCCCCCCATCTCCTGCAGCTCCATTCAGTTCAACCCTGCCTGTCTTCTTTGCGGCGCGCTTGTCTTTCTCGGACTCGAACCAGGTACGTTTGGGACGGGAGAGGATTTCTTCTTGGTGGTCGATGATGTTTTCGCCCTTTTGGAGTTGCATTTGGGCCGAGGAAAGTTGTTTTTCTTCTTTTTCGTCTTTGAGAATTTCTTCGATTTCATCGGTCACGGCTTCGACTTTTTGCGCCCAGGAGTCTGCTTCTACGACGTCGACGACTCGAGATACGATTTTTGCGCCTTGAGCTTTGCCTGCTTTGACGGCGGCTTTGACGACTTTTCGGTCGGGCTCCGCAGCAATGGTGCAGGCTCTACCGGTACGGCCAGCGCGAGCGGTTCGACCGACGCGGTGCAGGTATATTTCATGGGATTGGGGGGCTTCGTAGTTGATGACTGTGGAAATGTTCTTGATGTCGAGACCGCGGGAGGCGACATCTGTGGCGAGGAGAAAGGAAACGGAGGAGGAGCGAAAGGCTTCGACGGAGGCAATACGCTATAGAGAAGAGAAAAATATTAGTTTGCATGCGGTTGGGGTATTGTTGAGGCCGTCAGAAGGGGAATATGCAGATAGTACCTGTTCTTGCGACATGTTCCCATGTAATTCTGCAGCTTTGAGGTCGCAGAGACCGAAAACTATACGCACGCGATGGGCATCGCTTTTTTTACGGAAGAAAATAAGAACCCTTTCTGTGTAAACATTGTTGCAGAGGTACATGAGATAACCCAAGCGTTTATCTTCCCTTCCTGGACGTAGTCGCACAAATTCTTGAACAAGTGTTCCTACAGTTTGCTTTCTCGCATCCACCATCAGTCTTACTGGCCGATTGAGACCGACGCGGATGAGCTTGTCAACCTTGTCAGTCATGGTGGCGGAAAAGAGCATTGTTTGTCGAGATTTGGGGATGGTGGTTAGGATCTCGTCCAATTCATCGGCGAATCCGTCTTCGAGCATTCGGTCTGCCTCATCAAGGATTAAGATCTCTAGAGTATGGACGGTGAAGCTGGCCGAATTGCGCATGTGGTCGATGAAACGCCCGGGTGTAGCGATGATCACGTCTGGTCGGCTTCGCAGCACGTTCTCTTGTTCTCGTAAGCTGAAGCCTCCCACTAGCTGGCAAAATGTGACATTTGTAAAGCTGGCGAGCTTCTTTGCTACGTTGAAGCATTGCACTGCCAGTTCTCGAGTAGGCATCAGGATAGCTACCCTACTAGTTGGCACCTTTTTCGGTCGGTAGAGCAACCGTTCTAGGATAGGTATGATAAATGCTGCTGTTTTTCCGGAGCCGGTCACGGCTCCGCCAACCACGTCTTTCCCAAGCAGTGCGACGGGTATGGTTTTGGTCTGGATAGGGGTTGGCTCTGAGAATCCCACGGCGGCAAGGCCACGGAGGATAGGTCGGGACAACTGCATTTTTTGAAAGGAATCGGAGGACAAAGTTTTGGCTTTTGACTTGTCCAACCTTTCTTCTGGAGCGAAGAAGGCCTCACGTCGTGCATGCTCCTCAGGATCCTCCCGTTCATCAGTAGACGAAGCACTTTGGTCTTGGTCATCAGGGTGGGGCACAGGCTCAGCTATAGAACTGTTGTCCGAAGAAGCATCTGAGTCCTGGTCTACTCCGAACCCTCCATTATCGTCGTTCTCTTCATCAGTGCTCATAGCGCCCATGCCAAATCCATCATCTGCTAATGTCTCGTCTTCCTCGTCCGTTGCAACAAACCCATCTGCATTCAAACCTGGCTGCTCTTCGTCTCCGTCGCTGTCTTCCACACTTCCTGGAGATCCCTGGTTGCCCTCAATGCCCGGTTTGCCAATGTCGTTTGACCCCACCGCACCCCTCCTCCTTGCAATTAAATCATCGATGTCTACTCCTGTTCTATTCCCGGCTCCCTTTGTGTCCGTCTTAGACACATCAAGTCCCCATCCGCCGAAGTTCTCTAGGACACCAGTACCTGCATCACCAATCTGAAACTCAAAATCGGAGTCCATAGCTCCGTCGGGTTCGCCGTGGGCGGCCCATGTCTGATTTTCAGGTTCTGACGTGACATCTGCTTCAAGAACAGTCTTGCCCTTTTTGCGCTTTCTCGCCGCTTCATTTGTGCCATTGGATGTAGTGCCATTTGCGCTCGTGTGCTCGACAGCATCACGTTTACGCTTCGTGCCGTTGGAGGTTCTGTTAATATAAGACTCAACAGTAGCGTCCTCCTCCTCATCCAGCACGGAAATGTCCTGGTCATCATCAGATATGGTGAGCACAAAGTCATCCTCCAGACTTGACCTTTTGGCTATGGGAGCCATCTTTTGATTTACAACGGCGTATTAATAGACATCTTTGGATGTGGAAAAACTTTTGCGGAACATATTCCGCTGTCACGCAAGAAGTCGGGGAGAATTCACCAATACTTTACCTTAGATATGTTGAACAGGCGCAGCCTCCCTTACTTACCTTACTTTGCATACTTGATGGATCTGAGTACAGTATTTGCATGAGGCACCGGGAGCATCGTGGGAGTCGTTGTCAAAGCAGACTGGAATTGCTACACTATCTTATTGCCTTGAATAACTAGCTACAGGGAGAAGTAATCTGATAGCAGACCCTTCTGAGGCACAGAAGGGCAAGAAAGATTGTCGCCGTCGAGAGACTTCTCTCATAGCTCGGCCGTACGGATATTTGTTTAATTGATGTTATGTTGGTTCGTAAGCGAGCCATAGAGGAGACATCTGACAATGACCATTCTGTGTATCAAGATATGGTGCAGATATTTGTTCTTGTCATAGGATGTATCCCTCCGGGACGCTCGTGGAAAACAGGTGCCAAGTAACTACGTAACTGATGTTGAATTGCGAAAGGAGCCAATGGATAGCATGCTGGAGACAGGCCCTTTGGGAAATCGAGAAAGGTAGGGAGTTGTCATCTCGCAGTATACCGTTTCCTCACGCTCGTCGATACCGATACTGAATAACTGATGCTGATATTAAAGGTTTGCCAAGCTCGTTTGCTGTAATCCTACCACCAAGCCACTGTCCAGTCAAATCACCTCCAGAGATCTCCAAGCCCTCGAAATCACTATCGCGTCGGAACCTATGATCAATATAGCCAATGTAGACAGTTGTATTGCTCAGGGTACCTCTTGCTGCAAACTCAGCCACGGGGTTATTTGTGATCGGTACTCAGGCTCCTGCTGCGACCCTACTCCCAGTCTCCTTTTTCAAGCAAGCAACATTGATGCTGGAATTAGATGATTAGCCTGAGCTTTCCATTCTGCGATGGGGAAGCTTACAGCTTGCCGAATTTGTAGCCAATGCCTGGTAGAGTACTAACATGCCAGAAGTCAAACCCGATCAACCATTTGGTCTGCCACTTGAAATTATAGTCGTCGTCAGCTGGATAAGGAATCTGAATGAGGATTTGCTTGATAATTCTCCTGCCGCCCCACTTATACTGGTTTTCATTCTCGCCGCCAACAAAAGGTGTTCCAGAGCGAACACAGTATTCCGGATCCAGCGAGAACAGCATGCGATCGACTAAAGTCTTCCCCACACCTTGACGAGGAAATGCGTGTTGAACCCAGAACTGAATTTCACAAGTGTACCGATAAAGATTATCACCGTCCCCGAGATCTTCTGCATACGCGAAGCCAACAACGACCTCGGCGCCATGGCGGCGGTTTTGGCCAGCTCCCTTGCCATTCATCTGCACGGCAACTAGAAACGCGTAGTGGTCATCGGTCGCAGCTTGCCAACGAGCGCGCCATTGCGTACTATTCAAAGCCCGTCTCTCAGAGGCCACTACAGAGTTCTGAACGTAATAATTGTAGATATCCGTAATCTGGGCCATGTCACAACCCTCAACAGGACGGATGTAGATATTCGCCGTGGGTTTGTGTGGATTAGGAGCAGGAACATAGTTGGCCTCAGCTTCCTTGGCGGCTCGGCGCCACATTCTCCGGTCTTTCTTGGTTTCGACAACAGTATCGTGAAGTTTCTTTTGATACTTCTGAGCTGCGTCTGCCGAGGTTTGATATGCCCGAGAGACAGTGAAAGGATCGTTGGTAGGATAAGTCTTGTGCAGTTCGGGATCCACTGCGCCACTCATCTCTTCCTGACCATCAGCAAGGGCATGACCTGTCACGAAGCCAGCCTTGGCAACGTCGACCTGTATAGGGTTTCCAACGGCTTGATCGACGTTTTGCGCCAACCATTCCTGCATGTGCTTACGTTGGCGCTGGTCGTTGTTGTCGTAGACGGCTTCATTGTTCCACTTGGGAGTGCTTAACGGCACCTGTCCGTTCCAGCCAGCAATCGGCGCCTCAAGTGCGATGGCTTTGCCTTTACCCTTGTTAGGAACGGGAGTGGTACCAGAAGCTTCAGAAGCTTCGGTCGTCGCGTTACTAACGACTAAAAGGGGAGAATCCTTGTGTGGAGTACGGTTGGCTTTAGTATTATTGCCGGGTCCGTTGCGGGCAGTATTCGAATAACGTGGTGTATTGGTCACATCCTTCAGCATGTTTGCTTTGGGTGGGTTATTTGACGTCTCTGCCAGCTCGCCATCCGTGCCAGATCTCATCTTCGACTGAGACGGCGAGGCTGAGTTAGGAGTTCTGAGATGTGGTGGGACCCATATCTGTTGCTCGTCAGCCTTCTTGGTAGCCAGCTTATTTCTCTCATTTCCCTTGGGGTCAAGAGATCCTTGGTTTTTGGTCGGCGAACGGAGATGCGGAGGTAAGGGCTTATCTTCGACATTATTGCGAGTGACTGGAGCGACTGTGCCGTTCGTGGAGTTACCAGAGTGAGGAAGGGCATGTTCGACATTCTTTTCGGCATTGATGTCGACATTATCCTTTTCCGCAGGAACAGGGACGTCGTCATGCCCCTTCTTTATTGGCTTACCAAAGTTATAAGCTGGAAGCAAGTTGTAATCAATTCTGGGGCCAAGGATACTCTTGGTCCAGGGCTTTGTAGCCCACCCACTTTCCCTATTGTCCCATTCACCGACAGCATCCGTCGAAGGAACGTTGAAGCTGAAGATGGGCTGCGCGGGTCTGGTATCCAATACGGTTTGACGTAGGGGTCTGTGACTAGAAGAAGCAAGACCGGGACGTTCTGTTGTGTCAAGATTAGTGACAGTGCTGGTGGCGGCATGGTTTGCATCTGGGCTAGTGGCGTCATCATTGTTATCTGGGCCGAAAGCATCTATGCTAGGTTTTTGAGCCATGGCGTTGCTTCGAATGTTTCTCTCACCAATTAGGTTGGAGTTGGTAAGTCCAGGGTTTAAGAAGGAAGCGTTTGCTGTGCTGATGCTTGCACTGCCAGGGTCTTGACTGCTTTCACCTTGAGGAGTTTTCTCGATTGTTGCCATCTTGTCAACCCAATGATGTGGTTTAGCAGTATTCCCGAAATACTTTCCGGTTACTATGTTCTTGGCTGTGTTACGAGTTGCTTGAGGTTGGTTGCGATGAGGTTGGGAAGAAGCTGGAACCTCGTCCTTGCCGTCGGTTACGTCACGTGCCTTCCGAACGGAAGTGAGGGGCTTTGGAACAGCCACCTCCTGAACCGGACCATTGCTCTTCTGATCGTGACCGTTAAGCTTCTGAATGGATTTCGTAGCGGTGTTTTTGTCGGTGGCCGTCTGATGTGGTGCACGAGCTACAGGGAGGAAGAAGGAATCAATCGTCTTATATTTGGCCAGTTCTTCTGGCTCAAGAATTGAAGCAGGAGCATCAGTTTTGGGAGGAGATAAGGAAGCTTCAGTATCCGGGGCAGTAGTCTTGGCCTGATGATCCTTGTTAGCAAAAGTGAGTAATTTCTGACGTGAAGCTTGGGACTTCAGGTTGGCATGTTGGGCACCTTTAGGCTTGCGTCACTAGTATTCTGAGTCTGACTATCTTTTGCCTGTACCTTATCAGCAGTGCTGTTGGCACGAGCTTTGATGGTAGTCAAGCCAGGCGGGGATGCTCCATTGTCTTGCTCGGAATTTTTTGGTGGTGGCTGATAGCCTGGGTGTGGACGCCTGGTGATCGCAGGTCGCTCCACAACGAATGTTGGTATCTCTGATGTATTTACTGGTCGATCGTCAGACAGGAATCCGTGGCCATAAGCTAGATAGATATATGCAATATGAGCATGTAGCTCAAGCATAATCGGAGACTTCATGCAGGATGAATTTTGTCTTACCTCTGCCTGTACGGCTATGCGAGAAGCCTGCGCGCCTCATCTTGTATGGACGACCTCTTCCAAGGTCGTCTGAGCTCTGAGGTCTAAGTTTTTGATGATGTTGTTGGTGAGTATCCGAGGTGGATAGTGTAGACGTTGTGGACAAGATGGATGGAGGATCGAGGTTGTTGGAGATTGCATGGGATGAATTTGGAAACAAACCCTATTTGCATTCATCAGATCCTTAGCTGATCTTATCACACCAATTGCCTCTCACTTTTTGCTGCACAGAACACCTTGAAGGCAAACTCCTTGCACTTCGCACTATAGGAGTAATATTTCCAGAGGAACCTCGTCCTAGATCCGTTACCGACAAGTCGCTGGTGCTCGGAAAAGCCTCTTGGTCCTGTGCAGTCCGCCCCGACTTTAGTCCTAGTCTTGAGCCGGTTTAAAAATCAAATTCACACACCTGTACATCTCTATGAACCTGCTCGATACCTCCATGAAACGGAGGCAATGACAGACGCCTCCTGTTCACGCCTTGACAGACAACCTGCTCTATCCCAGGTCAACGATGTTTTCAGCTCCTATGGGGTGATCGCGTCACATACTCAACGTAGTTTTGATACTATTGTCGCTCAACTTGCCATCGACCTTGACAGGCTCAACTGCCTCTCCCCTATGTTTCGAGGCTCTCTGCAAATCAAGAGGGTATTCTTCTGTAAAAGCTTGAGCTCTGGCACCCACCCCTGTGCCTCCTTTATCTTCTTTAGCATAGGAGTCATTGCCTTGTGTCTCACAACCAACATAGTCTATGTTAGTACCCTTCTCAGCAATCTTTGCTCTCTTTTTGTTGGCCTTTTCCTTTCTGCCCCTCTTCTTGCCCCTCTTCTTGCCTCCCTTCTTGCCTCCTTTCTTGCCTCCTTTCTTGTCAACCAGACTCATCCGTTCGCCAATGACGATTAGCACGGTGTGTTCTGCCTTTGTTTTCTCGTCTTTAATCTCGCCAGTTTGATTCGACTGTTTTGCAATGGCATAGGGCATGCTGTGTTCAGCTTTTGGCCTTTTACCTAGTTTTTGAACAGCATGATTCATTTGTCCGGCGGCGAAGTAGGTCAAGCCGTATTCCACCTCCTCTTTCGTGCCTCTTGTTTCACCGGCTTGATTCATTGAATCAGCAGTGAAGTTCGATACACTATGTTCTGCCTTGTGTTCCAGGATATCACAAACCGTGTGCCGGATATCCCCAGGAGAGTCACAAAGCTCATGGGTTCTTGAGCGGCCTCCTAAGACGGAGGCATTGTTCTTCATAGTGTGCTGTAGCTGTCCAGGTTCGGAATAATGCTTCGACTGTGTTTGCAGCATCGATAGAGCCCCTAAGGAGGTTCTAAGTCCCTTTCGGAAAACCTTATTGTTTGCCTTCTGTCTTCGCGCCTCATTCCCGATGTCATCCAAGTCTTGGGTTCTTAGATAGTTGAAGCGCTGCTCGGTGTCATCGTCTGTGACATATACACGTGACAGTGAGTTCGTTTCATTAAGGTGGTTGGACAAGACGGCCATGGCGTCGTTCTTGACTAGTGCGTTCAGACGTGGACGTGGACGTGGACGTGGACGTGTTCTGACGGATGACGAGATAGGAGTGGCCACGTTCATGGCGAGAGTCTCTGATACATAGCATGGTCTCGCGCCAGTATTGGGGATAACGGCAACGGTGGCGCTCTCAGTGACCTCGCTGTTCGTAGAGCATCCGGCCATCTTCGGTCCTAATAAGGGACGAACGTTCTCTTCGGGTACGGTTCCGTCCATATCTTCACTCGCCGAGATCATTCAATGGTACTCTTGTTACTCAATGTCTTCCTTAAGCTTCGGAGATGAACTGAGCTCGACTCAATATTGATCGAGACAGCAGAGGTTCGCCCACGCATTCGGAAAAGGAGACAGATGAAGCGTCCTGCGTTGCAGATATTTACAGATAAAAGACTGACTAGGGGTCGTTGTTTTGACGGGGATGTGAGAAAATGGTCTAGCAGCATTGCATTGCGAGGATTAACTTCTATACCTATGCTTTTCTCGGCAAACAAAAGTCTTTACTTACGTTTGGCAACCGATCTACATCAAGGTGCAATCATGTTGTCAATACTAAGGAAAGCTCGCCTCAAGGACAAAGAAATGAGGATCTTGATGCTGTGGGTATGAGAGGCTTGATGATACCGGTTGCTAACAGAGCTCAGTGGGCTGGATAATGCCGGCAAGACAACAATAGTCAAGAGGATCATGAATGAAGACGTGAACACAGTCAGTCCAACGCTTGGATTCATCATCAAAACCATTGATTATGAAGGGTGAGTGAAGCACTCCCCCTCGTGATCAGCATCATTCACCGGTCAGATTAACTCAAGGCGCATAGCTACAAGCTGAACATCTGTATGGTGGGATTCCTCTCAGAGTCATGTCGGCAGTGCTCACCAAGGTGTCATGAAGGGGACGTGGGCGGCCAAAAAACCCTGCGGTCATACTGGAGAAACTATTTCGAGAAGACCGACGCTCTCATTTGGGTTGTGGATGCAACAGATCGCCTTAGAATTGAAGACTGCAGACAAGAACTCGCGGGCTTGTTGCTTGAGGAGGTCAGTTGTCTCAAAGCTGGCATTCGACATTGCTAATTCGACAAAGCGATTGATGGGAGCTAGTCTATTAGTTTTTTCCAATAAGACTGATGTTGAAGGCTGCATGAGCGATAGTGACATTCGACAAGTTGATGATGCCCCGGAAATTTTCAGTCAAACACGGCTGACCGTCACAGGGGCTTCGACTGGACGAAATCAAGACGCACAAATGGACTATCATACTTTGCAGTGCAACTACAGGGAAGAATCTGCGGGAAGGCCTAGAATGGGTTGTGCAAGATGCTCGAGACAGGCTCTTTCTCTACTGAAGGTCAGCTCCAGGGGGGGGCAGCAGGAGGGGTTTCTATTCTTGGCTTTCTGACGGCCATCAGGAAAGCGCGCCTTGTGAGGCCCGGGCACGAACCTGCCCGCAGAGCAACAACAGATCTTTTAGCAGGCACACCACTCAGGGCGCATTAGATACTTACCTATGAAGCGCTGTCCCATTGTTACAACACTCTTAAGATATTGACCCGAATATGCTGTAAATAATCTCATACTCTAGATACTATGATCCTATGCGACTTCCATATTGAAACATCCCTTCTGCGTACCCGGCGCAAAAGCTTAAGTGTTCCCTCGACTCGTAGAATAATAAATAGATCAACAATAGATCCGCAACACCAATTGACTCCAGAAAACTGCTTCGGTACTGGCCGACATCTCCACTAAGATGTCTGTCATTTCCGAAACTGAGGGATCTGAAGATGTCAACGATTTTCTGCTCCGAATTCGTGAGCTTGGTGATAGGCGTGACAAAGAGGATGAAGAGCGCACAAGGAAGCTTGAAGATGAAATATTGCAAGGCCGGAAGGAAAGGCAAGCTCGGAGAGAGGGTTAGTTGAAATGACGCTAAGTCGCCATCGTGAAGCGATGATGAGGCTTCGATCTAATGGATAGAATACTTAGAGCGTGCGAGATCACTGTCTCCGATCAAGGGTTCTTCTTCCAACACTGGCACACCCAACTCTACGCGATCAACGATGGATACTTCAATGCAAGAAGGGCTTTCGGATCCTCCTAGTATACCGATCGTCGACACACGCGACCACGGTATAGACGATGATTCTCACACTCCAAACGGTGGCCCATTAAAATCTGATGTCAGAGGCACTCGAAAGCCTCCATACCAAAACCCCGAGGCTTCCGCGCTATCAAACAAATCGCCAGGCGCTGCAATGCCTCTATCTCGCTCAGGCACGCTTTCTTGGCAGCAACGACCTACCTCGCGAGGGTCTACAACTGGGGTACGGAGTCGTCCATTGTCAATGGTGGCTACCCACAACAGTGCTGCGAGATCTCCACGTACCAGTCCAGATCCAGCATCTACCAGCGAAACTGCAATCTCAAGAGCTCAAGTAGCACAGTCTCTGGGTTCTAAAGACCCGACTTGGTTCAAGCAAACAGAAGATCGAGGGCTAGGATCAGCGGGGTATCGGAGAAATCAGGAGGAAGATATACTGGACACTGCCTATACAACGAGGAGTGTGCGCTTACCAGGATTGTCAAGAGAAACCTCTGTAGAACCTGAGAAAGAGCGGAGCCCGCCTCCTGAGA
>JAABUY010006693.1_pt1 | contig 11194 bp, 8 predicted proteins | sample 5560271 | NCBI WGS metagenome assembly JAABUY01 (sample SAMN10711886, study PRJNA513374) | rock metagenome | isolation source: Antarctica rocks | place: Antarctica: Victoria Land, University Valley
CGTCGTGCGCCAAAGCCGGGGCGCCGCCGTGGTGGCCGAGGTTATGGGCGGCCATCGCCCTGCCATCTGGGTGTCGGATCTCTTCGGCGCCCAGCAGGGGCATGCCGACTTGTGGCAGGTCTGCCTCCCCTCCGCTCGCCACCCCACCGAGCTTCGCTCGGCGTGGGCCCTGGCTTGCTTCGCCCACCAGCTCCGGAACTGCCAGTTCGCCATCGAGGCCGGGGACGCCGTGTTCGCGCCGCGCATGAAGGCGCTGCTGTTGCGGGCCGTCATCCTGGCGCGCCGGCGCCAGACACTCGCGGCCAGCACCCGCCACCAGTACCGAAGCCGCCTCGATCGGGACCTCGACGCCATCATGGCGCTCAGTCCCACCAACCGCCATGGCCAGCGCCTCAGGAAGCGCTACGGCAAGGTCCGCAACGACCTTTTCACTTTCCTGATCCACCCCGATGTTCCGCCCGACAACAACGGCTCCGAGCGCGAACTTCGGCCAACCGCTACCTACCGGAAAGTCACCGGCGGCTTCCGGTCCCAATGGGGTGCCGATCTCTTCGCCAGCGTCAGGTCCGTCGTCGGAACAGCTGCGCGCACCGGCGTCGACGCCTACGCAGCCATCCTCAACAAGCTATGCGGGTGCCAGAATCCCGCAGAAGCTATGCCCCGACGCGGTCCCAGACGAGGCCAAGGTGACGGCCTGCATGAAGGCCAAAAAGGCCAATCTCAGCCCTGCCTGCCGCAAGGTGTTCGACCGCGGGATGGGCATGTGAAGTCTGAGCCATTTAGCGTTCCAGACCAGGGTCGGACACGTCACCCCTCCACCGGGATCAAGCTGACGTGCCGCGTTCTACCGGAACAAATCGGGGCGCCTGACCCTGAGCGTCTGGATCACCAACAGGGTCTTCATGTCCGGGAGCCGGCCCGTGTCCGTCAGCACGGCCAGCTCATCCTGAAGCTGTTCGGCGGCTAGCATATCACGCGGCGGATGAGCGGCGGGCTGCCAGTCGTCATTGCGGACCGCAGCCGGGGGAAGAGGGCTCTCACCTGGAGATGCCGTCAGCAAGCCTCTCAAGGCTACGGTGCGGCGAACCAGGGTTCAATCCGCAACACTTCTCCGTGCATCGAGTTAGCTGCTTGTTGCCCGACGGTCAATGCGAGTTCACGGGGGTCGGACTTGGTAGAGACAGCGGTGCAGATCCTGCTCGTCGAGGACGAAGGCCCTATCCGTGTGATGACCGCGGAAGCCCTGCAGGACGAGGGTTTCGAAGTGGTCGAGGCGTTCAACGGTGATGAAGCCGTCAAGCTGCTCGACGGACCGGAACGCTTCGACGCTCTGTTCACGGATGTCCGCATGCCCGGATCGCTTGACGGCGTCGAGGTCGCCTTGCATGCCCGCCGACGCTATCCCGCGATCCCCATAGTGGTCACATCCGGCTATGCGCCTGACCTCGTGGCTCGTCTGAGTGTCCTCGACCCTTCTGCCGTCCTGATCGGCAAGCCCTATGGCATGGCGAAGCTGGTCGAAGCTCTGAATCGCCTGACCGAACATCTCTGAGCGGCAGACCGCGGCGTGCACAGAGGGTCATGCCGCGAGGCGGGCCTCGCTGATTCGCATCGTGATGACGACACCCTCAGGGGCCAGTCGAACGCTATCGAACCACGGAACTGGCCGCTCACGCTTTTAGAAAGCAGCTTGCTCCCGAAGCCGAGCGGAGCAGTCGGGGCAGCGGTCGGTGGGCCGCCAAGTTCCTTCCATACCATCACCATGGATCCGTCATCGGCGCTGCACGTCAGATCGACGATGCCCTTGTCGACCGAAAGCGCACCATACTTGATCGAGTTGGTCGCCAGTTCGTGGACGATCAAGGCCAGCGTCGTAACTGCGGTCTCTCCGACGCGGATCTCCGGCACCGAGATGTGGACGCGGTCACCCACCGTTATTCCGTCGTATGGCGCGAGCAAGACCGCGAGCAGGTCGCCCAGGAGCGCCGCCTTGTTCTCGACCTCGCCGGGAACGTGACGGACGAGATCGTGCGCTCGGCCCAGGGCGTTCAAACGCTGGGTCAGGTCGCGGGCCATTTCAGTCGTCGTCGCCGCCGAGCGCGCGGCGATCGTCGTCAAGGCGGAGGCGATGGAGAACAGGTTCTTGACCCGATGGCTCATCTCCCCCGCGAGCATCTCGCGCGCCTCCTCGGCCTCCTTCCGCTCTGTCACATCGAGAAAGACACCGAACATGACCCGGGCCTTCGGTGAGACCGTGTTCGATGTCATTGAGGCCGATCCCGACCGGCTGCGCGAGGTCGAGGGCATCGGCCCGGTGCGGGCCGCGCGGATCGCCGCCGGCTGGGCCGAACAGAAGGTCGTCCGCGAGATCATGCTGTTCCTGCATGCTCACGGCGTCGGCACCTCGCGGGCGGTGCGGATCTACAAGACCTACGGCGCCGAGGCGGTCGCGATCATCAGCGAGAACCCGTATCGGCTCGCGCGCGACATCCGCGGCATCGGCTTCAAGACGGCCGACCAGATCGCCGCGAAGCTCGGGATCGCCAAGGACGCGATGGTGCGGGTCCGCGCCGGGGTAAGCTATGCGCTCGCCGAAGCGATGGACGAGGGCCATGGCGGCCGGCCTGAAGACGACCTGGTGCGCACCGGCGCCGAGCTGCTCGATGTCTCGGCCGACCGGCTCACGGCCGCCCTCGCCCTCGAACTCCAGGACGGCACCGTCGTGGCGAATACCGTCGGCGAGCGCCGCTGCATCTTTCTCGCGAGCCTCTATCGAGCCGAACAGGAGATCGCCTGGCGGCTCCGGGACCTTGCCGCCGGCGAGCCGCCCTGGCCCGAGATCGACGTCGACCGGGCGATCCCCTGGCTTGAGGTGCGCGGTGGGATCACACTTGCGACGAGCCAGCGGGAAGCGTTGCGTCTTGCCGGATCGAGCAAGGCCCTCGTCATCACCGGCGGCCCCGGTGTCGGCAAGACTACGCTCGTCAATTCGATCCTGAAGATGCTGGTCGCAAAGAGCGTTAACGTCGCCCTCTGCGCGCCGACCGGTCGCGCCGCGAAGCGCCTGACCGAGACGACGGGGGTCGACGCCAAGACAATCCACCGCCTGCTTGAGACTGACCCGAAGAACGGCGGCTTCAAGCGTGATGAAACGAACCCGCTCGGCTGCGATCTGCTCGTCGTCGACGAGACATCGATGGTCGACGTCTTGTTGATGAAGGCGCTCGTTCGGGCGCTGCCGACTCGCGCGGCACTGCTCCTCGTCGGGGACGTCGACCAGCTCCCCTCCGTAGGTCCGGGCCAGGTCCTCGCTGACATCATCGACTCCGGCGCCGTGCCGGTCGTCCGCCTGACGGAGGTGTTTCGCCAGGCCGCGACGAGCCGCGTCATTGTCAACGCCCACCGGATCAACGCCGGCCTGATGCCCGAGGCGACCCCGGCCGGAGCCGAGCGCTCCGACTTCTACGTCATTGATGCCGCCGAGCCGGAGATCGCCGCCGCCAAGATCCTCGCGGTGGTGCGGGAGCGGATCCCACGCGCCTTCGGGCTCGACCCGGTCCGCGACGTCCAGGTGCTCTGCCCGATGAATCGCGGCGGGGTCGGCGCCCGCTCGCTCAACATCGAGCTCCAAAAGGCGCTGAATCCACCCGGCGAGGTTCGGGTCGAGCGGTTCGGCTGGACCTACGCGCCGGGCGACAGGGTCATGCAGATCGAGAACGACTACGACAAGGAGGTGAGGGAGTGTATGCGGGCGGCAAGCGCCGGCTCGACCGCGACCGGATCAAGGCGCTGCGCGCTGCCGGCAACGGGCCAGCCGCCATCGCGCGGGTAGTCGGATGCTCGCGCATGCAGGTCTATCGCGTGTTGCAAGACGACGAGGTGCCTACCCCCGAACGCGCATGCGGCGAAGCTGGAGCAGCTCGTCAGGTGGGTACCGCGCGCTGAGTCGCATCGTGTTTACAGTTTCCTAAGATGATTCCGGAAAAGGCGTTAAAATGTGTTAACCTTTGATGGATCGGTCGCGTGCGAAGCTGGTCTCGCGAAGCCGATCCGACGAGGTGGGGCTTCATCATGCGCATCGTGCGGCACAAAACCGTTAAGCATCAAGGACCATACGACGAGATCAAGTTCGTTGCCGTAAGCAGCCGTATTGCAGGCAGAACAGGAGCAGTAGCCTTCGAGCAGGACGCCGTCACAGTGCCATCGACCTGGAGTCAAGTCGCGACGGATATCTTAACTAGCAGATACCTGAGAAAATGCGGAGTTTCAAAGCTGCTCCAAAGGATTGAGGAGAACGATGTTCCGTCTTGGCTTTGGCGATCGGTTCCGGATCATGCGGCTTTGGCCGGCTTGCCGGAGAATAGCCGCTTCACCGGTGAACACGACGCCCGGCAGGTTTTCGACAGGATCGCCGGCGCCATGACTTACTGGGGGTGGAAGAGCGGGTATTTCGATGAGGAAGCCGACGCTCAGGCGTTCAACGACGAGATCCGCTACGCCCTGGCGACACAGGTCGCGGCTCCGAACTCACCGCAGTGGTTCAACACGGGACTCCATTGGGCCTACGGGATCGAAGGTCCCGCCCAGGGTCACTATTTCGTCGACCCCACCAGCGACGCGCTTCGCCCCACCCGCAACGCGTTCGAGCGGCCGCAGACCCACTCCTGCTTCATCCAGTCTGTCGAGGACGACCTGGTCAACGAGGGCGGCATCCTGCCCTTGTTCGTCAACGAGGCACGGATCGCCAAATACGGATCGGGAACCGGTGCGAACTTTTCCAAAATCCGCGGGGCGTCCGAAAACCTCTCGGGCGGCGGTCACGCCTGCGGGCTCATTGCGGTTCTGCGCGCCAGCGACCGCGCAGCCTCGTTGGTCACCGCCAACGGGAGCACGCGTCGCTCCTCCAAAATGGTTATTGTTGACATCGATCATCCCGATGTCCTGCCCTTCATCCGGTGGAAGGCGGATGAGGAGCGTAAGGTCGCCTCGCTGGTGGCGGGATCGAAGGCATGCCTGCATCACCTCAACAAGCTGATCCAGGCGGCCTCGGACGACGGTGTCCCGAACCTCGACCCCGCGCGAAACCAGGCGCTGAAGCGCGCCATGAAGGCGGCCCGGAACGCCTTCGTGCCCGAGAATTACATTCGTCGCGCCATTAAATCGGCGGAACAGGGTTTCACGTCAGTCGACTTTCCCACCTTCAACGAGGACTGGAACTCGGAGGCCTACGCGACCGTCGCGGGCCAAAACGGCAACAACACGGTCCGCGTGACGGACAAATTCCTCCGCGCCGTCGAGAGAGGATTGCCGTGGGACCTGATCGCGCGCTGCGGCGGGGGCAAGGTGCAGACCATACCGGCCGCCGATCTTTGGGACGAAATCGGGCACGCTGCCTGGGCATCGGCCGATCCCGGCATCCACTTCACGACGACAATCAACGAGTGGCACACCTGCCCTGCGACCGATGAGATCCGCGCCTCAAACTCCTGTTCGGAATTCCTGTTTCTGAACGATACCGGGGCGACGCTCGCCTCCCTTAACCTGCTGCGGTTCAAGGGCGAGCAGTCCCTGATCGACCTCGATGCCTTCGAACACGCCTGCCGGCTTTGGACGATTGCGCTCGACATCTCGGTTGCCATGGCACAGTTCCCATCCCCGGAGATCGCGCGCCGAACCTATGATTATCGCCCTCTCGGACTGGGCTACGCCAACCTGGGCGGCCTTCTGATGACCCTGGGCGTTCCCTACGACTCGGACGAGGGCCGCGCCCTTTGCGCCGGTTTGACGGCCATTCTGTCCGGCGTCGCCTACGCGACGTCCGCCGAGATGGCTGGGCAACTCGGACCGTTCAACGGCTACGCGCCGAACCGCGAGCCGATGCTGCGCGTAATCCGGAACCACGCACGGGCAGCGCATGGGCTGAGCACGGGATACGAAGCGCTGTCCGTCATCCCGGTCCCGCTCGATGTCGACGCGCTGGCGCGGATGCCGGGATCGAATGGCACCGCGATTGCGGCGCGGAGCCGCGAAGTTTGGAACCGTGCCGTGCAGACCGGCGAGCGCTTTGGTTTCCGAAATGCGCAAACGTCCTGCATCGCCCCGACCGGCACGATCGGCCTCGTGATGGACTGCGACACGACAGGCATCGAACCCGACTTCGCGCTGGTGAAATTCAAGAAGCTAGCGGGCGGCGGCTACTTTAAGATCATCAACCGCGGCGTGCCCGAAGCTCTTCGCGAACTCGGCTACGGCGAGGCCGCCATCACCGAAATCGAGCACTACGCCATCGGACACGGGTCTTTGCGATCCGCGCCGTTCATCAACCACGCGACGCTGTCGAGCCGCGGGTTCACGCCTGAGAAGATCGAGGCGATCGAACGCGCCCTCCCCTCTGCCTTCGACATTCGATTCGTCTTCAACAAGTGGACGCTCGGCGACGATTTTCTCACGAAGGTTCCCGGGTTGTCGGCCTCTACAGCCGACGACGATTTGAACCTACTTCTCCGCCTCGGCTTCACCAAGGCGGAGATCGAAGCGGCCAACGTCCACATCTGCGGGGCGATGACGCTGGAAGGAGCTCCATACCTCCGTCCGGACCATCTCTCCGTCTTCGACTGTGCCAGTCCGTGCGGACGGACCGGCACCCGCTTCCTGTCGCCCGAAGGTCACATTCGGATGATGGCGGCGGCGCAGCCCTTCGTGTCGGGCGCGATTTCGAAGACCATCAACATGCCGAACAATGCCACCGTGGACGACTGCAAGAGCGCTTACATGTTATCGTGGAAGCTCGGGTTGAAAGCTAACGCCGTGTATCGGGACGGCTCGAAGCTGTCGCAGCCGCTCACCGCGCATCGGATCACGGATGACGAGGAGGAAGAGGCCGGCGAACTGCTCGCCGAAACGCCGAGCGCGACGGTCACGGACCAAGTTCGCCTGATCGCGCAAGACGTGGCCGAGGCCGCGTCCCGTCCTCTTCAGCGGTTTGACGAACGCCTGCCCGTCCGGCCGGGGCTCCGGTATGTCGCTCTCATCGACGGGCACCGCCTCACGTTGAGGACCCGGCTGAGCAGCGGCGGCCAGCCAACGCAAATCGACATCGATGCGCTCGACGCGTCGGGGCGGCGAAATCAGATCGCCAATGACGTTGCGGTCGCGATCTCTCTCGGCCTGCAGCACGGCGTTCCGCTTGATCATTACATCAACGCCTTCACGGGCAAGATGGGCGGAACTGGGCTGTCCGCCGCGCGCCTCAGAGCACCCTCGGATATTATCGAGCATGTGTTCCAGAAACTCGGCGTGGCCTACCTCGGGCGGCACGACGGCGCCGAGGGGAATGCCAATGACCTGAGGGTCGGTGCATGACAAAATCTTGCCCGATCGATCCCGCCGGCACTCCGTCCGAACCGCACAACCGTCCGGACCCTGAGTCTACGATCGGGCTCCCCGCGAGCGCGGCAAGTGCAGCCGAAGTGCGCGCAGCCTTGGCGGAGCTCGTGCGGTTAAAGGACGTGAAGACTCAGTTCGGCGAAACGGCCGACTACAGGACCGACCGGGAGCGGGCCTGGGAAGAAGCCCGCCGCGTGCTGGAACGCGGCTAACGAGTGTCGCGCAGCGCTTAGAGTCCGTTGGGAAAGGGTAATTTTGGGCAGTTTTGTCATTGATTTTACAGGGTGATTTCTGCTCGCGAGGGGCTTTCCCTACGGACTCTAAAATGAGGTGAGAACGATGCAAAGTCCGTGCGTCCGTTCGGAGCAGCACCTCGATCAGTGCGGGAAAATCGCGTCGTCGCCTGCAATCCGACGCTTATCCGGTAACCGAATCCCAATAACTTGCTGAAATGGTCTAGCGCGGCTTCTTGGGAGCGACGGACGTGCTTACCCTTTACGCGACACTGGGCTCGGGAAACTGCTTCAAGCCGTTCCTGGCCATGCGTCAGCTTATGATCCCATTCGAAACGCGGCTCGTCGACGTGCTCGCCGGTGAAACGCGTTCGGAAGCCTTCAAGGCCGTCAACCCGGCAGGGACCGTGCCCTACCTTCGCGTGGCCGGCGGACAAGGGCTCGGCGAGTCCAACGCCATACTTTGGTTCGTCGCCGACGGCTCTTTCCTTATCCCAGCGGACGCCTACGACCGGGCGCGTGGCCTGCAGTGGATGTTTTTCGAGCAGGTGAAACTCGAACCGTTCATCTCGCCGGCACGCTTCCTGACCAGGATCGCGCCGGATCGGGGGGCGGGACGCGAGGCTGACATCGCGGTCTGGCGAGAGCGTGCCCGCGTTGGACTAAACATGCTGAATGCGCATCTGGCCACCAGCGACTTCGTGGCGGGCTCGTCCTACTCGATCGCTGACATCGGCGTGTTCGGGTACGTGCACGTTTCTCCCGAGGCCGGTGTTCCGCTAGACAGCTTTGGCGCGATCCGTCGCTGGATTGCTCGGGTCGAGGCAACGCCGCGTTTCCTGCCGATGGGGGAGATGACTGTTGCGGCTTCGACGCTAGTAGCGGCTTGATCGGACTAGCGCGATGACCACGCTCCGATGACACGAAGAGGCAGGTCCGACAGGTTGATTGATCAATCAGTAATCGATTACGGCCGCATAGCTGTCTCTCAACTATCCGTTGCGGTCTGGATTTTCGACATCGACGAGGGACGGGTGGTCTGGGCCAATCGGTCCGGGCTCGCCGTCTGGGGGGCGGACGATGTTGCGTCGCTGGCCGCCCGGAACATGAAAGCTGACATGTCCGCCTCAGTCGCTCGGCGACTGAAACAATACCAGGATGACTTCAGCCGGGGACACCCTTTTTTCTCCGAACTATGGACGATCTATCCCAAAGGCGTCTCCAGGACGGTGCGGTGCCTGTTCTCAGGTTTCATGCTCTCCGATGGTCGCATGGGAATGCTTTGCGAAGCGCGAGACGAACTCGAGGTCGAGCCCGACACTCTACGGAGCGCCGATGCGCTCCTGCACACGCAGCTGATGATCTCGCTTTATTCGACGACGGGTGTAGCTCTCTACCGCAATCCATCTGCCCGGAGCGCTATTGTTCGGGGTAGGAACGATCTTGCTTCGCGCTTCGTCGACCCAGCCTGCTATCAGGCCATTTCGGATGGGCTGAAACAGTCGGGCGAGATCAGCCGCGTCGTGAAAATAAAAACCTACAAGGGGCTTCGATGGCATGATCTGACAGCCCGCGAATGCCGCGACGCCGTTACAGGAATGGCCGCGATCCTGGTCAGCGAAGTAGATGTCACTGAGTTGAAGGAGACCGAAGCGAAAGCATATTTTCTGGCGCATCACGACTCGTTGACAAGCTTACCGAACCGAGCCTCTATTCCGCTGTATTTCGACCAGTGCATAAAGAATGCTGAAGCAGAGGGCGTGAGCTTAGGTGTCCTTTTCCTGGATCTCGACAACTTCAAGCTGATAAACGACTCGCTCGGGCACGCGTCCGGTGACCAGGTCCTTATGGAGGTCGCTCGACGGTTAGTCGATGTCGACCCGCAGCGATGCACCGTCATCCGTCTCGGCGGTGACGAGTTCCTCATCATCGTTTCAGCGGGCGACCTCGACGCATTCGAGGATAGGGCCAACCAGATCCTGCAAGCCCTCACTTCCCCGATTACCATCGGAAAGCGCAAGCTGACTGTGACACCGAGCATCGGCATCAGCGTTTTTCCCCAAGATGGTAGAGATTTCGCGACACTGATGAAGAGCGCGGACCTTGCCATGTATGACGCCAAAGAGTCGGGACGGAACTGTTTCCGTCTCTTTTCCATGAATATGCGCGAGCAGGCCGATCGCCGCCTCAGCATGCAGTCGGATGTAAAGGCTGCTATTACGAATAAAGAGTTTGAGATCTATTATCAGCCTCGAGTATCCCTGCGGGATGTCAAAATCGTGGGCGCCGAAGCGCTAGTCCGATGGAACCATCCAGACCGCGGGTTAATCCCCCCTTCCGTATTCATTCCAGTTTGTGAGGAGTCTGGTCTTATAGATGAACTTGGAACCATGGTTATGCAAGTGGCCATGTCACAGCAAAAATTGTGGCACGATCGCGGACTTCCCCTGACAATTTCAATTAATGTTTCACAGCGGCAGCTGAACAATTGCAATTTTGTTGAGACCGTCGCCCATACGTTGGATGGTGCCGGGTGCGATCCGAGTCTCATTGAGTTTGAACTCACAGAATCCATGTTAATGGAAAAGAACGATTCTTCAACTAACGTGATTGATAGTCTTCGTGAATTAGGCATAAAGATTTCAATTGACGACTTTGGGACTGGGTACTCAAATTTAGCGCGACTGCACGAGTTTGCGATAGACTCCGTTAAGATTGACCGTGCGTTCGTTAAGGAACTTCCTACTGAAACAGCATTGGCTGATATAATCATATCGTTATGCAAAATGATGAAGGTGAGAATAATAGCTGAGGGCGTAGAAAGGCTAGAACAGCTAATTTGGCTTCGCAGCCGCGGCTGCGATGAATTTCAAGGTTTCTACTTCAGCAAGCCAATCCAAGTTAAAGCGTTCGAGCAGATGCTGGAATTGCGATCCCCATCAATGCCCCGTGCTGGATGATGGCTGGTGGGAACCGATGGCCGTGGTAGGGGGAGCGCGACATGAGCCTCCTATCTCAGGCGGCTGCGAACGTGACAATGCCATCCCAACTCCATCGCAGACACATGCGTCGACCTGCTGTTGCGGAGCATGGGTCAAGCGGCCGTGCTCGATGCCGCGCCTGGGGGACGAGAGCTTGGATCGGCGTCCGACTCCTGATCCGCGAGTCGACGCGGGCGATCGGCCCGGCCCGCCCGGCCAAAACACGCCGTGACGCGCGACCGCCCGACTGAACTTGACGCTTCGTTCGGCCCAAGGTCGTCGCCGGTGTCAGATTCAAGGACGGGACCGAGATCATCGAGGCCCAAGCCGAACGCGCCGCCTGATCGAAGCCGTCACCCAGATTCAGTCATAGCTCCAGCTTCGTCCTGGACGCCTTCGAACAAGCCCTGCACGACCGACGTCCTCAGCGCCGCGGCGGCCTCATCCATCATTCCGACCGGGGGTCTCAATACGTGTCCATCAAGTACACCGAGCGCCTGGCCGCAGCCGGGATCGAGCCGTCCGTCGGCAGCGTCGGCGATAGCTACGACTGTGAGATTATCGGGGCCGTCCGGTGAGCCTGACCCATGCTTA
>JAABUY010006698.1_pt1 | contig 11190 bp, 7 predicted proteins | sample 5560271 | NCBI WGS metagenome assembly JAABUY01 (sample SAMN10711886, study PRJNA513374) | rock metagenome | isolation source: Antarctica rocks | place: Antarctica: Victoria Land, University Valley
CCTGGGCCATGGCCTTGGCGCCGTTGTCGAGCGCGATGGGCAGCGTGATCTGCTCGTCGAGCATCGCCATCAACGGCACGGCTTGCCATCCCCAACTCGGCGCGTGGACCAGCACGCCCCCCGCGCCTCCCGCGCGCTCGACCACACCGGGGACGCCGATGCCGATACCGATGACGTTGTCCGGTCGGACGGCGGCGGCCGCCAGGACGGAGTCCAATCCCGCGACGATATGGCGCACTACGGTGACTGGACGGTTGTCGGTGGCGGTGAGCGGGTGCGTGACCGTGCGCAAAGAACGCAACGTCAGGTCGAAGAGCTCGATGCAGACCACGGTCTCGCCGACATCGACGCCGACAAAATAGCCGTACGCCGGGTTGATCGCGAGGATCGTGCGCGGCCGGCCGCCGTCGGATTCTTCGCTACCCGCCTCGATGACGATACCTTCGGCGAGCAATTCGGCGACGACATTGGTAACCGTCGCGGCGCTGAGAGCAGACCTGTGACCCAACTCCAGACGGCTCATACGCCCGTCGACATAAATGTGTTGCAGGACTATACGCCGATTACGCCGCCTCAAATCCCGGACAGTCGACCGAGATACTACCATGTCACGCACCTTTCGGTAACCCAGCCCGTTCAAGCCTTACTTTAAGACTTATTCTATATATGAAATAAAGATATGTCAATCCCCTCGCTCACGACTCCGCGTCGCGCGGGACGATCTCGGGACTTTTAACGAGCGTTGCCGCGCGGCACAACAGCCTTGACACGAATGGTCGATAATCGGTAGTCAGTAGATAGTGATTCGGGCGACGACGGTCGCGGACTATGATTGGGGGTCTCGGTCTCGTGCATCACCTACGCGTCTTGCTGCTCGCCGCCTTACTCTCGGCGCCACTGGCCGCGCCGCGGCGCGGCGCGGCTCAATCGAGCGATGGGACGCTGACCATAGCCGAGCCGGGCGCGCCTGACACGCTCAATCCCCTGCTGACGCGCACCGCGGCGGGCACGGACGCGGCCGCGCCAGTCTTCGACGCGCTCGTGCGGCTCGACGCGACGGGCGCGTTCCGTCCCGACCTGGCGGTGCGCTGGCGCCGCTCCGTCGACGCCCGCACGTGGACCTTCACCCTCGACCCGCGCGCCCGCTGGCACGACGGCGAGAAGGTCACCGCCGCCGACGTCGCCTTCACCATTGGGCTGGTGCGCGACGCCCGCTTCGGCGCCGCCTCGACGCTCGGCTTCGACCGCATCCAGGCGGTCGCCAGCGGCGACGCGCAGCAGGTGACAATCACCCTGCGCGCCGCGTACGCCCCTTTCCTGGCCACGGTCGGGGTCACGCCGATCCTGCCGCGGCACGTCCTCGGCGCGATCGCGCCGGCCAAACTGCGGGACTACGCGCCCTTCAACCGGCGCCCTATCGGTTCGGGGCCTTATACCGTGGCCGGTGTCACGGACGGCGGGCGCGTCATCGAGGAGGCCAACGCGGACTACTTCGGGGGCGCGCCATCCGTGGGGCGCCTCGTCTTCGCTCCCGTCGTCCCCCCCGTCGTCCCTCCTGTCGTCCCCTCCATCCCCCCCGTCCCCGGTGGCTCGCGCGGGGCCGCCCTCGCCGCGGCGCGGCGCGACCCCGCGCTGCTGCTGCCGTCTTCGCTCGGGCTCACGCCCAACGACGTGGCCGGCTTCGGCTCCGCTGGCTCCGCTGGCTCCGCTGGCTCCGCTGGCTCTGCTGGCTCTGCTGGCTCTGCTGGTAACGACAACATCCTCTACTCGGCAGGCTTCGCCTGGACGCACCTCGACTTGATCGAGCGCGGCGCCCTGGCCGACCCAGCCGTCCGCCGCGCCCTGGCCCTGGCCACGCCGCGCGGCGAGCTTGTCGCGCGGGTGCTGCGCGGACACGGGCACATCTCCGACGGCGACCAGGCGCCGGGGACCGCCGCGTACGACCCGACGCTGCACAACAGCTATCGCTACGACCCGCGCGCGGCGCGCGCCCTGTTGCGCAAAGCGGGATATGCGCCGCTCAAGGGCGGCCTGATGGCGCGGACGGGGGATAAGGCGCCGCTGACCATCACGCTGTGGGGCGACGCCTCCTGCGTCGACTGCGCGGCGACGCTCGCCCTCGTTGCGCGCGGCTGGCGGGCGGCCGGGGTCGCCAGCGACGTCCGGCTGGTCCCGACACCGGCGCTGTTCGGACCGCGCGGCCTGCTGTACAATCCGGGGCGCTTCGACGGGCCGGGCCTCGACGCCGTTCTGTACTCCTGGATCAATGGGCCGGACCCGGACGACTCGGCCTACTGGACCCGCGGCGCCTTCGTCACCCCCGCGCACCCGCTGGGCGGCAACTTCACCGGGTACGCCAATCCCCTGCTCGACAGCCTGGCCACGCGCGCCATCGTCACGCCGAACGGACCCGGTCGTTACGCGCTGTACCGCCACATCCAGCGCATCCTCGTCGACGACGAGCCCGACGTTTTCCTCTACTGGGCCGACAACGTCTCGGTCGTCCCCCGTCGCCTGCGCGGGTACAGCCCCACGCCGTACAACGGCGCCGCGACCTGGAACGTCAGGGAGTGGTCGATGCAGGGTCCGTAGAAAGCCGAGCCACGTTGCGTGAGCGCGATAGTGGGGCGGTATCACAGCCTGTTATGCTCCATAACAAGCGCCGCCTAACGTGTAGTCGCATAGTACACCATTCAGATCGCACGGGCGCGCCACGCGGCGGCGTTGTATGCCGTGTCGTGCGGCGCCATCGCGTGGCGAAATCAGCACTATAGAAGCGAGACCAAGTCATAGAAAGAGGTGACGATTGGGTGGACCGGCGCGCATCTCGGTGCTGATGCCCACCTTCGGGCACGCCCCCTTCATCCGCCGCGCCCTGGAGAGCCTGCGGGCGCAGGCGCTCGACGACTGGGAGCTCGTGGTCGTGGACGACGGCTCCCCGGACGACACCGGCGCGCTCGTGGCGCCCTATCTCGCTGACCCCCGCGTCCGCTACCATCGCCTGGAGCAGAACAGGGGACTCGGCGCCGCCCTCAACTGGGCGCTCGGCGAGGCGAACGCGCCACTGGTGGCCTACCTACCCTCCGACGATGTCTACTATCGGGAGCATCTGGCCGCACTCGTCGCCGCGCTCGAGGGCGACGCCGGCGCGGTCCTGGCCTATTCCGGCGTGCGCCACCACTACAACCGCGCGGCGTCCGGCCCCGTCGAAGGTTACCCCCTGCAGCTGGTGCAGGTCGCGCACCGGCGCGTCGGGGAGCGCTGGGTCGCGCGCGACGAATGGGTCACCGACGACCTGGAGCGCATGTACTGGGCGCGCCTGCGTCCCCTCGGCATCTTCGTGGGCACGGGCGAGGTCTCGTGCGAGTGGGTCGACCACCCCGGGCAACGGCACAAAATAATGCGCGAGCCCCTCGGCGGGCTCAACCCCTACCGCGCTCGCTACAACGCCGCGGGGCCGTTGCGCTTCCACTCCTCGGTCGGCAACCGCATCGACGAGGTGGCGCACTACCGCCCGTTCCGCGAGCGCCCCCAGGCGCGACCAGCCCCCGACGGGCTGAAGATCCTGCTCGTCGGCGAGCTCGCCTACAACGGCGAGCGCGTGCTGGCGCTGGAAGAGCGCGGCCACAGGCTCTACGGGCTGTGGACCCCCGACCCCTACTGGTTCAACACGGTGGGGCCGCTCCCCTTCGGGCACATCGAGGACCTGCCGCGCGACGACTGGCAACGGGCTATACAGCGCATCAAGCCCGACGTGATCTATGCCCTGCTCAACTGGCAGGCCGTGCCCTTCGCCCACCATGTGTTGGCGCAGAACCCGGGCATCCCGTTCGTGTGGCACTTCAAGGAAGGCCCCTTCATTTGTCTGGAGAAGGGCCTGTGGCCGCAACTCGTCGACCTCTACACGCACTCGGACGGCGCGATCTACTCGAGCCCCGAGCTGCGCGATTGGTTCGCCACGGTCGCGCCCGGCATCCTTGGCGACACGCCCACGCTCGTGCTCGACGGCGACCTGCCCAAGCGGGAGTGGTTCGTCGGCGAGCGCGCGCCGCGCCTCTCTGAGGAGGACGGCGAGATCCACACGGTGGTGGCCGGGCGCCCCATCGGGCTGCACCCGTGGACCATCGGCCAACTCGCGGCGCAGGGCATCCACCTGCACTTCTACGGGGATTTCACGCAGGGTCAATGGGTCGCGTGGATCGAGAAGGCGCGCGCGCTGGCGCCACGCCACCTGCACCTGCACCCTAACGTCGACCAGGAGGGCTGGGTGCGCGCCTTCTCGCGCTACGACGCCGGCTGGCTCCATCTATTTCGGAGCGAGAACGGGGGCGAACTGCGCCGCGCCATCTGGGACGACCTGAACTACCCTGCGCGCATCGCCACGCTCGCCGCCGCCGGCCTGCCACTGATCCAGGGCGATAACATCGGCCACGTCGTGGCCGCGCAGTCGCTCGCACGGGACTACGACATCGGCCTGTTCGCCCAGGACATGGTCGACCTGCGCGCCCAACTCCTGGACAAGGCGCGCATGGAGGAGTTGCGCGCGAACGTCTGGCGGCGGCGCGCGGAGTTTACCTTCGACTACCACGCCGATCGCCTCGTCGCCTTCTTCCACCAGGTCATCGCGGAGCGGGGGACGGGCGGGCGCGCGGGGACGGGCGGGCGCGCGGGGACGGGCGGGCGCGCGGGGACGGGTCCTGCACGGTAGTGAGGGCGCGCGCGCAGGCCGGGATCGTGGATCGTCGCATGCGCGTATTAGGCGCCGAGCGCCGCGTTGTACAGCATGGCGGGGCTGATCACGTCCATGCCCGCTGTGCGGGCCAGGCGTAGGGCCGCCTCGGCCTCCTCGAGCAGCGCCCCGGCCGAGACCGCGTGGTCGGGGAAAGTGGCGACCGCGCAACGCAGCGGACGGTCGCCCGGCATGGTCACGCCCTCCCGCACGCGCCCGGCGACGACCACGCCCCCCTCCGCCCCCGTCGCGGGCAAGATGGCGGCGAACACGCTCGAGGACAGGCGCATCGGGCGATCGATCACGCGCAAGTTGTCCGAGAACACAGCCCCCATCAGCGCGGCCTCCCGCTCCACGTCGGGCGGCGCCTCGACCGGATGGTCGACCGCCGGGTCGGCCGCGACGAGGATGAGCGTGACCGGGGTGTCCGTCGCGCGGGCGCGCTGCACCTCCTCTTCCAGCGCGATCTCGCCGTAGCGGCGCTTGAGCAGCCCGCTGCTCTTGTCGTACACCGTCAGATCCTCGACCACCGCGCCGATGCGCCGCTCGCGCTCCTCCGCGCCCCGGGCCTGTCGCTCGGTGTGGCGGACGGCCGCCGCGGTCGCGGTAAACCCCACCGTGGCGACGACCCACGCCATCAGACCGTCGCCGCCGCTCCCGACGAGGGCGGCGACGGCGTCGGCATGGCGGTAGAGCGCGCTGAACCGGGCCACGACCACCAGGACGAGGAAGACGGCTCCGACCGGCAGGGCGGGCGCGTCGGTCGTCGCGAGCCCCGCGACGGCGGCGACGACGACGGCAACCATAGCCGCCACGGTGACGCGCATCGAGTCCAGCGAATGGCTTGTCATGGTCGCCTCCTCTTACCTCGCCGGCGCGCCGCGCCGGCGACCGAGAGCAGCCCGACCAGACCGAGGCCGCCCAGCGTGAGTTGCCGGATCGGCCGCGGGGCGGCCGCGACCGCGATCTCGCCGGTGGCCTGCCCACGAGTATCGAACGACTGCGCGCGGCCCTGCGCATCGACCGTCGCGGCCGTCCCGGTCAGTCCGCCGGCGAGCGCGGCGCGGCGCGCGAGCGGCAGGAGCGCGGGGTCGGTCGCCGAGAGCAGCAGCACGGTCTGGCGCGCGTCCCACGGGGCGGCGACCTGCTCGACCAGCCCGAGGGCCACGCCGTCCTGTGCCGTGGCCCGCAACGAGCCGCCCACACCGCTCAGGTTGAGCGCCGGGTCCTCCCCCAGCGGCAATCGCGCGCGCACCCGCGCCACGAGCGCGTTCGTCGACGGCAGGCCGTCGAGGACCACGTCGCGACCGCGCAGCAGCGCGAGGGTTGCCGTTTCGGCGCTCACGATCCCCGGCGCGGGGGCGTCGACGCGCGACCGCGCCCCGAGCAGCACGGCCCAGTTGAGCGCGCCTCGCTGGTCCTCGACGCGGCCGGGCACGACGATGAGGGAGCGGGCGGGCGAGCCGTCGGCGACGAGCGGATACGGTAGGCGGCCCAGGTCCACGCTCGTCGCGGCCCCTCCTGCCCCGGCATACGCGGCATGCTCGGCGCGGTGATGCTGCTGGCGGCGTCTACGCTGGCCCACAACGAGTTGTACGGCGGGTCGACGCAACCCACCCGGGCGGCCTGTAGGAAGAAGCGCGCCGTCACGACGTTCGGCCCGGCCCGCAACAGGTCGCGCGGGAGCGCGATCGTCCAGCGCACGCGCGCCCCGCTCCCGCCGGCTTCGTCCAGCGCCCGGCTCGCCAGCGGCTGGCCGTTGAGGTCCAGCCGGACGCTCGAGACGCCAGCCAGCGCGGTGGCCCCGTACGCGTAGGAAAGATCGAGCCGCCCGTCCGCGCGGGGCGCTCCCGCGAGATCGAGACTGTAGTTCGTGTCGTGCTCACCAGCGCCTCCATGGTCGTCGACGCGTACCCCAGGGCGGCCAGGCTCGCGCCCGACAGGTCGACGGGCCTCTCCGGCGGGAGGGCCGGCGCGGCCGGCACGAGCGCGAACGCGCCGTGCAGGAGGCGGCGCAGCGTGGCGCTCCCGAGCATCGCGGCGGCGCGGCGGATACCCTCTGCCCCATTGGCCGTGACGATCAGGGCCGCGCGACGCCTGTTCCAGGGGTTGGGCGCCTCCAGGATCAGCCCGGTCTCGGCGGGGAGCGCGGCGCCGCGCGCGTCGCGCCAGAGGCCACCAGCCACGGTGACGGGCGCGCCGGCGCCGCTGGTGGAGACGGCGGAGATAGCGGCGTTGTCGCGCGGCGTGCCCAGCAGCAGCAGGTTGTCGTCGCGGCTCGCGGCGGCGATAGACGGGGCGGAGGCCACCGTGACGGTCGGCGGCGCGGACGGAGCGTCCTCGCCGAGTCGGGCCAGCACCCGGCCGGCGGCGTCCAGCTCCGGCGCGGTCGGCGTCTCAGGTAAGCCGACGGCGACTGTCGCGGGCGCGGACACCGCTGGCGACACGAAGGGGGCGGGCAGCCGCGCCAGGTCCGGCCGGAAGGGCGCGACGTCGCGCACGTCGTAGCGCAGCGAGCTGCTGTCGTACACGGTGGCATTGAGCGCAGGGTCAGGGTCGCAGCGCCCCGTGCCGGCGTCGGCGCCGTCGTGCAGCGCGAAGGCCAGCTGGACGTGGTTGTTCCCACCGGCGAGCAGGGCCGACGCGGGCACGCGGACGGTCAAGGTCACCTGCGCGCCCGCCCCCCCCGCCAGCCGTCGCCCCCCCACGCCAATGCCGTTGACGAACACCGAGAGCGACGAGCGGCGCGCATCGAGCAGGGGCGAGCGACTGTAGACGAGGCGCAAGAGCGTGCCGGGCCCGAAGACGGCGGCGTCGGGACCCGGTATGTCCACGTCGATAGTCGGGCTGTGGCCGCTGACGGTCTGCGTCGTCCAGCCTAGCGAGGCCAGGCTGATACCACCCGCCGCGCGAGTCGGGGCGGCCGGCGCCGCCGGATGTAGGGCTGTCAAAGCTGGCGGAGTGGCGGTCGCCGTCGCGCTCCCCGGGGGGGCTGCGGCCGCCGCGGCCCCCCCGGGGAGCGCGACACAGCCGGCGAGCAAGGCCAGCGGCAGCGCGCGGCGCGCCACCCCGCGCCCACACCGGCGCCACGCGCCTCGCACGAGGCTCACGATGGCCTCCCCGCGGCCATCTCACGGCCCTCCGCGGCTATGACCGCCCTTCCCAGGCCCTGCAGGGTGGAGTTCATCGCGCGAAAGGCCGGGCCGGCGTCCCCGCCGACCCAGGGCGAGAAGAACCCTGCCACCGCCACGGCCGCCCCCTGTACGGGAGAGCTTGGGAGCGTCCACGGCCCCGGGCGCGCCGCGGCGCGCCCCATGTCGGTCGCGTCGGCCACGAGCACGATACGCTCGTGGTAGAGGCCTTGCGGCGTCTGGACGGGCTGCACCCAGTAGAGCGCCGCGCTAGGCGTGACCCCTTGCGCGAAGTCGACCAGGGTTGCCGACACGCCGCCGTCGAGCGCCACGCGACGGACCGCCCGCAGGGCGAAGCCGTGGAACGCGTAGCAGTCTTCCACGCCGTAGGCGCTGAAGGCGCCCGCGTCGCGGGTGAGGATAGCCTGCACGCCGACGCGCGCCCCGGCAGCCGAGGCGACGGTCAGCGCCGAGGCGACCGTGGAGGGGCCGAAATAGGGGCGCCAGTCGTCGATCGCCTCGGCCCGCGCCACGCGCCAGCCCATAGGCGGCCGGAACAGGTCGTCCGCTCGCGCCACGCCGACGCGCGGCAAGGTAGCCTCGGAGACCCCCAAAGGCTGGCCCCCGCCGTACTCAGCCAGTGCGCCGCCGCCCAGGATAATCCCCAGCAGGAGCAGCCGCCGCCCGCCCCACCGCGCCGGCGACGCGGCCACGGCGCCGCGAGAGTCGCAGAGTCCGGGCGAGCCAGTGGGGCGGGGCGGGCGCGGTGGGCGCGGTGGGGCGCGCCAGGGCGCGGCCGTATCCAGACCGCAGAGCGGCGCGAGGGCCAGCAGCAGGGCGAAGCTGGCGGCAAACAAGATGATGCCGAGCTCGGGGTGCAGAAGCGCCATAGTGGGGCCGCGGCCCCAGGTCGCCGTCGCGACGACGATGAGCAGGATGCGCGCGAGATTGACGACCCACGAGAGGGCGACGCCGAGCAGCAGCCAGGCGCCGCGCGACTCCCACGAGCCGCGCGCCATCGCGGCCACGGGCAGCCCGATCACGGCCAGCCCCAGCGCCCCGTTCACCCCCGCGCATCCCTGTGCGATGACCAGGCCGGCTATGCGGCCGTGGACGGGGACGAGCACGCCGTAGGGGTCGGATGGGTCGGCCCGGACCCCCAGGGGCAACAGGGCGGCGAGGGTGCGGGCGGCGGCCGCCGTCGCGTCGGTCAGCGGCGGGGCGATGCGGTTGTACAGCACTGTGTAGGGGAGCGGCCACGAGAGGAGCAGATAGAACAGGGCGGGGGCCAGACGGGCCAGCCCCGGCAGTCCCCACGCGGCCACGACGAGGGTACCCAGCAGCAGGACCAGTCCGGGCACGTCCAGGCGGTCCAGCGCGTAGTCCCACGACATGGTCACCGGCAAGAGGAACAAGACGACCGTCGTGGCTCCGAGCAGCGCGAGCAGGGCGAGGCCGTCCACGAACGAGTCGCGCGCCTCCGCGCGGAGGCGCGCGGGATCGCAGCGATGGAGCAGCAAGACGGCCCCTATCGGCCCCACGAGCGGGACGAACGAAACGGGCGTGTCGCCGCCGGCCAGGGCCAGCAGGGCGCGCAGCGTCGGCCAGCCCGCGACGGCGACGCCGAGCAGCAGGAGGGCGAGCGCGCCGCGCTCGGAGCATGCCGGCAGGCCTTGTCGCGAGGGCCTCACGCGCCCCTGCCACGCTTTAGATGCGATCATCGGGCTGTTACATCTCTACCTGTACTAGTCGGGGCGCGCCTGTCGCGCCTGTTGGACACGCCCGCGGCGGCGGACCAGGACGATGTAGCCGCCAAGGACGGCGAGCCCGCTGACCGGCAGGCCGATGGGGACGGGCGCCTCTGGGATACACTTGTTGCCGTTGCCCTTTCCATTGCCGCAGCCGCCGTTACCGTTGCCGCCGTTACCGTTGCCGCCGTTACCGTTGCCGCCGTTACCGTTGTCGCCGTTACCGTTGCCGTTGCCGTTGTCGCCGGCGGCGCGGTGGACGATCGTCTGGTGAGGCGACGATGCGAAGGCGTCGTGCGAGGGACCCAGGGCCGCCACGCCCAGGGCAAGTGTTGCTGCGATCAGACGCCGGCATACCATGTGACATGTCTCCTTGTAGTCTCAGGCTGTGCGCGGACTAACGCCTCCGTATCCAGCGCCGCGAGAGTGCGCGGCGCGGCGATAATATCACACATAATAGGCGATAATATCACACATAATAGGCGATAATATCACACATAATAGTGGTACGCCGGGACAGGGGCGCAGGCAATGGCCTGTTCGTCCTATCCGTCGGTCGAAGGCGCGATGCGGTAGAGGAGCCAGCGCCCGGTGCGCCGCTGCAGGCGCGCCCAGCGCGCCGTGTTGCTCCGCAGGCCGGGATAGAGCGACAGGATCGGCGAGACGACGAGGGAGCTCCGGGGCACGAGGACGTAGCCGTGGAACAACGGCAGCGCGGCGACGATGCCCACATAGTCGTGGTCGCTCGAGACGATGAATTGCGCGGGGGCATGCGAATACATGGGGATGGCGAACCCGTCCTGCGTGTCCAGCGCCACGCTGCCGCGTGGGAGGCGCAGGCCGTCGATGTACGCGGCCATGGCCTGCTCGTCCGACCACCGCGTGGCCGCCCCCGCCGCCGTGGCGCGCTCCACGAGGTCGTCCAGTACGCCGTGCTCCGCGCGGCCCCAGGCCGGCCCGACGAGGCCGACGAGCGTCGTCGGCACGGAGAGGGCAACCGTCGCCATGACGAGCGGGATCGTGATCCAGCGGTGCGCCAGCGCGCGCCTACGGCTCCGGGCGCCCGACGGTGGCGGCCCGTGGGCGACGACGAGGGCCGCGGCCCAGAGGCCCAGGGGCACGCTGTAGCAATAGTAGCGCAGCCACCCAAAGGACTGCCCGGCGTACAGATAGTACACGTGGAACAGTAGCACCGCCGCGGGAGCGAACAGCACGACCGCGGCCGTCGGTCGCCGGCGCAGCGCCAGCGTCCCCGCAGCCAGGACGAGCAGTGGGATGAGGCCGGGCATGAACAAGAGGCAGCGCGCGAGGGCGAAGCTTATGGCCGGCCCGAGATGGCGGTAGAGCGGCCACAACTCCGAGCCGGGGTGGCGGAACTGCTCCGTCTGCGCCGCATTGCTGCTCGGGCCGTCGAGGAAGAAGGTCGGTGAGCCCATGAACATCCAGTTGGCCAGCCCCCACACGAGCAGCACGTAGAGGAACGGGGCCAGGAAAGCGAGCAGTTGCCCCTCCAGGCGAGGCCAATCGCCCCAATGCCGCTCCCACCAGATGAGCGCGATGGCCATGGCGCCGATCAGTACGA
>JAABUY010006701.1_pt1 | contig 11188 bp, 9 predicted proteins | sample 5560271 | NCBI WGS metagenome assembly JAABUY01 (sample SAMN10711886, study PRJNA513374) | rock metagenome | isolation source: Antarctica rocks | place: Antarctica: Victoria Land, University Valley
ACGAGCACCTGCCCGAAGTCTCCGAAGCCATGGTCACGCTTGCCATGATCCGCCTCATGCTCCATCGCGTCGCTCACCCAAACCGCAAACGGCTGCCCGCTTCATGACTTTCAAAACGGGGTCTAAGTAGCCCCCAAGCATCTTGACAGTGTTCCATCACGGCTCAAATAACCATAGGTGAGCAAGCTATTGGCACCAAAATCGAAGATTATGGTGCCCAAGGAGTATGGCGCTACCGCGCTGTGCAAAGAGGCAAGAATTCAAAGCCTCGATTACAGTCCCATGCTGCGGGACGCACTACAAAGGAAAAGTCACATGGCCAACAATGCAGTTATGATCTCCGACCTGTCCGACATCGAGCTCGATGCAGTGGCGGCTGGGACTTCATCTCCACGTTATAACAATAATAATAATAATAATAACAAGAACGTAAACGTCAATCAGAACGCTAACAACAACCAGAATAACAATGCAAACAACAGCTTTCAAGCCGGCCAGGGTGGCAGTCAGAGCAACAGCAACTCTGCCACCGTCTCTGTCTAGGGTGTAAAGCACAGCGCTATCGCGCTGCGCAAAGAGGCAAAAGTTCAAAGCCTCGATTACAGTCCCATGCTGCGGGACGCACTACAAAGGAAAAGTCACATGGCCAACAATGCAGTTATGATCTCCGACCTGTCCGACATCGAGCTCGATGCAGTGGCGGCTGGAACTACTTCATCTTCGCGTTCCAACAACAACAACAACCGGAACGTAAATGTTAACCAGAACGCTAACAACAACCAGAACAATAACGCAAACAACAGCTTTCAAGCCGGCCAGGGTGGCAGTCAGAGCAACAGCAACACTGCCCATGTCTCTGTCTAGGGTGTAAGGTTGCTTAGCCAGTACATCTGAGTCGTATGCTACAGCTCCCTTTCCCGGTGGAAACCCTGGGGGAGGGGGCACAAGGATGCATCGCATGTGACATGCCTGACGCAGCGATGCGAAACATTGAGGATGCTTCCGATGCCGGAAATTACCGCCGCTTCAATTTGTGAGACGACGGCTGTTTATGGGTTGTCTAACGCCGAGGTTGACGCTGTTTCGGCTGCCGGGCGTGGCCGTGGTGGACATAATGGCATCCGACACTTGTCTGGCCGGTCTTCCTACGGAAACACCGCAGCGAACACTCAAGCCAATGATCAGGTGAGCACCGCTGTCGAAAGCCTTGGAACCACCCAAGACATCGTGCAGACGAACACCAACACCATAGTTCTAACGACATAGTTCTGTAGACCGCACGCTATTGGTGCTGCTGAAGGTTGGCTCCGTCGACTCCCGCTGCAAACGCGGCGGGAGTTGGCGTCTGAGGTTTCAGTTTGAACCATGCATGCACCAGGATTTCCTTCTTGAAAGTCAACCGCGTGCCCTCGTTCAGCACCTCATGCGCTGCCCAACCCGTAAAGCTGCGCCATGGCTGGTGAGCTGACGCCGCCGCGGCGCGCCCTGTTCCGCCAGGAGGCGGTCGACTTCCAGCAGCACGACCGGCAGTGGGGCAACGCTGTGGCGCTGCAGTCACTTCCAGCCAAGCTCGTCGTCTGGTTCCTTGCCAGCGCCGCCATCGCCGCCATCGCCTTCCTGTTCCTCGGGCACTACGCCCGCAAGGAGACCGTGACGGGCTATCTCACGCCGGTGGCCGGCACGGCGAAGATCTTCACGCCGCAGACCGGCACGATCAACGCGATCTATGTCGAGCAGGGCCAGCGCGTCGAGGCCGGGCAGCAACTCCTGAGCATCATGACAAGCCACACCGCCTCTGACGGCGGGGACGTCGATCTCGCCGTCCTGCGTTCCCTGGCCCGCCAGGCAGAGTCGCTCAATGGCCAGATTGCGGCACAGGAGCGCCGCACCGTGTCCGAGCGGGAGCGCCTGGCCGCCCAGCTCAAAGGCATCGAAACCGAACTCGCGCAGCTTGCCGACCAGGTCTCGATCCAGCAGGAGCGCATCCGCCTGGCGGAACGGCTCGTGGCGTCCGGCGCGCCGCTTGCCGCGCGCGGCCTGGTCTCGGAAGTCGAGCAGCGGCACCGCGAGGAGGCAGTGCTCGCGCAGCGGCAGAGCCTGAGCGCCCTCATGCAGCAGCTCTCGGAGCGCCAGGGCCAGCACAGCGAGACCGGCTTCGCCCTCGACCAGCTCTCGACCGTCATGGCGGACAGAATCCAGAGTCTGCACAGCGAGCTCTCCACGGCCGAGCAGCGCACCGCGGAGGTCAACGGCCGCCGTGCCTACGTCATCCGCGCGCCGATTGCCGGGTACGTTTCGTCGCTGCAGGCCTCCCTAGGCCAGGCGACGGACCCGCAGCGCCTCCAGCTCCAGATCGTGCCCGGCGACAGCACCCTGCAGGCCGAACTCTTCGTCCCGGCCCGCGCGATCGGCTTCGTCAAGGCCGGGCAGGATGTCCGCATCCTCTATGACGCCTTCCCTTACCAGCACTATGGCGCCTACCACGGCCGGATTGTCCGCGTGTCGAAGACGGTCCTGACGGGCACGGACATCTCCACGCCGGTCACCTTGCGGGAACCCGCCTACCGGGCGATCGTGGCCCTCGACCGGCCGGACATCGACGCCTACGGCGAGCGCGTCCCGCTCCAGCCCGATATGCTGCTCAAAGCCGATATCATCCTTGAGCGGCGCACCTTGATGGACTGGATCCTCAACCCCCTGCTGAGCGCCAGGCTACAGGGATGATCCACAATCTGCTGAACTTCAGCGGCCGGCACCGGCTTCCCAAGATCATGCAGACGGAGGCTGCCGAGTGCGGGCTCGCCTGCCTCGCCATGGTCGCCTCCTACCACGGGCACCGCATCGACCTGAACACCCTGCGCCGCCGCCACCCGGTGTCGCTGAAGGGCGTGACGCTCCGCGGCCTCATCCAGGTCGCGAACGAGATGAAGCTGGCATGCCGGCCGCTCCGCTTCGAGATCGACGGCCTGAAGCAAGTGCGCCTGCCGGCGATCGTGCATTGGGACATGCAGCACTTCGTGGTGCTGAAGGCCGTCACCAGCAAGGAAATCGTCATCCACGATCCCGCTGGCGGGATCAAGACTTACCCGCTCGCTTTGGCGTCGAAGCACTTGACTGGCGTGGCGCTCGAGCTCTCGCCGAATGAGGGGTTCGCTCCGAAAGACGAGAAGGCGCAACTGCCTTTCAAAGTCTTTTGGGGACAGATGCCCGGCACCGGCTCGCCGCTCGCCCAGATTTTCGCTCTTTCGGTGATCCTCGAGCTGTTCGTCATCGCCGCCCCCTTCTACATGCAGCTCACGGTGGACGAGGTGGTCGCCCGCGGCGACGTCGACCTGCTGGTCACGCTGGCCCTCGGCTTCGGGCTGCTCATGGCCTTCAACGTCGCGACGGCGGCGATGCGCTCGCACATCGTGCTCGTCTTGCAGAACAGCCTGCACTTCCAGATCGGCGCGCGGCTGTTCCACCACCTGGTCCGGCTGCCGCTGACGTTCTTCGAGAAGCGGCACATCGGCGACATCCTTTCACGCTTCCAGTCGATTGAGCCGATCCGCCACGCGCTGGCCGAGGGCCTGATCCTCGCCGCGATCGACGGCATCATGGCCTGCGCGACGCTGGTGATGATCTTCGTCTACAGCCCGACGCTCGCCATGGTCGTGCTGGCCGCCCTGGCGCTATACATCATCTTGCGGCTCATAATGTATCGCCGCTTTCGTGACCTCAGCGAAACTGTCATCCAGGCGCAGGCGATGGAGAGCTCGAACTTCATCGAGACCGCGCGGGCGATCCAGAGCCTGAAGCTGTTCAACCGCGAGTCCGACCGGGAGGGCCAGTGGCTGAACCGCCACGCCGACTTCGTCAACGCCAATGTCCGCCTCGGGCGCGTCCAGATCCAGTTCACGACGATCAACAGCGCGATCTTCGGCCTTGAGAACATCGTCACCGTCTACCTCGCGGCGCGGCTTGCGCTCGACAGCGCCATGACGGTCGGCATGCTGTTCGCGTTCATGTCCTACAAGGCAAATTTCATCTCGAAGGCGTCCATGCTGGTCGAGAAGGCCCTTGAGTTCCGGCTGCTCGACCTTCACCTCGAGCGTTTGTCCGACATCGCGCTCACGCCGCTTGAGCGCGGGCACGACCGGCCGCTCGCCTATGCGCGGCCGATCCAGGGTCAGGTCGAGCTGCGCAACGTCTGCTTCCGCTACGCCGAGACCGAGCGTTTCATCCTGGAAAACGTCTGCATGACCGTGAAGGCCGGGCAGTTCGTGACGATCATGGGTCCCTCGGGCGGCGGCAAGACGACGCTGCTCAAGATCATGCTTGGATTGCTGGAGCCGACGACCGGCGAGGTGCTGATCGACGGCGTGCCGCTCTCGACCATCGGCGTCCGGGTCTACCGGGAGCAGATCGCCGCCGTGATGCAGGAGGACCAGCTCCTCTCGGGCTCCATTGCCGACAATATCTGCTTCTTCGATCCGGACTTCGACCAGGACAAGATGTTCATGTGCGCGAAGATTGCCGGCGTGCACGACGAGATCATGGCGATGCCCATGGCCTATAACAGCCTGATCGGGGATATGGGCAGCTCGCTGTCGGGGGGGCAGAAGCAGCGAGTGCTGCTCGTGCGGGCGCTCTACAAGGCGCCGAGGATCCTGTTCCTCGACGAGGGGACCGCGCATCTCGACGTCGAGAACGAGAAACAGATCAATGGGCGGCTTCGACGCCTGAACATCACCCGCATCAGCGTCGCCCATCGGCCGGACATCATGACCGGAGCCGACACCGTCTTGCAAATCGGGTAGGCCCCGGCCCACGATTTTCAGCGTGCGCATGTGAGCTCGTGCGGTATCCATCCGGCGAGTAGGTGTAGGCGCTTGCAATCATCGGCGCTCGTGCTCGCAAACAGCGCTGGTTCCTGCTCGGATTAGGGGTCTTGGCCTCAGGTCTCCCCTCATTCTCAAACAGCACCGAACATCTCGCGGAAGGCTGGCTGTGCTGCCAGCAGGTGAGCGAATTGTCGGATCAGCGGCTGGAGGCGATGCTCCGGCATGGTGGGGATGAGTTCGTAGAGCATGCTGCCTTGGCGGAACAGCGAGTGGGTGCGCCGCGTGCTCGTGTTGGATTTGGGCCTTGTCGTAACCTGCGTGCCAAAAGTGCCGATCTGAAAAACCTGTTATTTCAATGCCATGCGCCACATGCGGTGCGATAACATCATGATTTGACTGAAGACTCAGCTTTTCATTTCGATGCGCGGTCGTTGTTGGTGGCGGGTGCTTGGCGAAGCAGGCTCGATCCGTACTGTGCGAGATCAAAGTTGAGGATGCCGCGCATGTTGATGTGCTTGTGTCCGATCGGCGCGAACTGGCTCAGCACCGCGTCGGGATAATCGTTCGGCGCCTGGTCGATCACGGCCTGCATGCGATGGCTGTTCCAGGCCATGACGATGTTCGCGAGCAACGTCAGTGTCCCCGAGATGGCGCCGAGCTGCTCTGTTGTGCGGCCGTGCTTCGCCGTGATCATCCCGTTATGGATCGCTCGCTGCAGGCTGTGGACAGCCTCGCCCTGATTGAGCAGGTCGAGAACCTCGGTGCGGAATATCGGGTTGCTGAGATAATCGCAGAGATAGAGGCTGCGAAGCAGCTTGCCCAAGGCGTCGCCGGCTTCGTAGACGGGGTCGCCGGCCGCAGCTGAACCGAAGCGGTCGAGCGCCTCCGTCGCCGGATACCAGCCGTGCTTGACCGACGCGCCGAGCCGCAGCAATCCATCCCAGCCCCGGCCGATCGCGCGGCGGGAGACGGTTTCGGCCACGATCGGCTGCAAGGTCTGCGGAACGTCGAGGCCCTTCGGCAGGTAGAGCCGCCGCTTTTTCAGCCTGGCCAGCCGTGGGCACAGATCGAACCCGACGAGCTTGGCGAGCGTCATGGCGAAATGCGTGAAGCCATGCGTGTCGACCGCGACGCGCTCGAGCTGGTTGACCTGGCGCTGGCGCAAGGCGCCTTCGATCGCGGCGCCCGCTTGCGTGTAGCGCGACAGCATTGATGGCCGGTCGCATTGCCTCACCTGGAATGCTCCCGAGTGGTGACCTGTTGCCTCATCTAAAATGCTCCCGGCCGGGGTTCGGCGGAGACGGGCATGAGGCGGATCAGCATGGCAACGCGTGACGAGTTGGTGAGGGCGGTATCGGAGCGTTATGGCGGGGCCAACCGGGAGGAACGGGGCCGCATTCTGGACGAGTTCGCGGCGGTGACGGGTTTGCACCGCAAGCACGCGATGCGCCTGCTCCGCGGTGGGGCGCCCGACCGGCAATGCGGCCCACGGCCAGGACGGCGGGTGTATGACGTAGCGGTGCGCGAGGCGCTGATCGTGGTCTGGGAGGCATCGGACCGGGTATGCGGCAAGCGGCTGGTGCCGCTGGTGCCGTTGCTGATCGATGCGATGGAGCGGCACGGGCATCTTCAACTGGCGCCGGAGGTGCGCGGCGGGCTGCTGGCGATGAGCGCTGCGACGATCGACCGGGCGCTGCGTGAGGTCAGGGGGCAAGCGGAAGGAAGGGCACGTCGTCGCGCGTCGCCCTCGGCCGGCGTGCGGCGCAGCGTGCCGGTCCGCACGTTTGCCGATTGGGACGACCCGGCGCCGGGGTTCATGGAGGCTGACCTTGTGGCGCATAGCGGGCCGACGGCGGAAGGCAGCTTCGTGCAGACACTGACACTGACGGACATTGCGACCGGGTGGACGGAGTGCGCGCCGTTGCTGGTGCGCGAGCAGACGCTGCTGACCGAGGTGCTGGGCGAGGTGCGCAAGCGGCTGCCGTTTCCCCTGCTTGGGTTCGATACGGACAACGACAGCGTGTTCATGAACGAGACCGTGCGGGACTACTGCACGGCGGCTGGGGTGGTGTTCACCCGCTGTCAGCCGTATCGCAAGAACGACCAGGCCTGGGTGGAGCAGAAGAACGGCGCTGTGGTCCGGCGCATCGTAGGCTATCGGCGCTACGTGGGCCTTGAGGCCGCGGCGACGTTGGGGCGGCTCTATGGTGTCGCGTTGTAGTTAATTGTGATATTGACCCTGTTCGTGCCGGTTGCTGCACTTAATGGTGATACTCAATCGGCGTCCAATATCAAATATGCTGCAATTGTGAAATTCCAAAATGCTCGCCTTTTGTGCGCAGGAGGGCCGCGGAAGCGAGCACGTCGAAGGGCGTTCAAGGTCATGTCCCAGGCATAGAATGGGACACAGCAGTTCGACCATAGGCAGCAAAACGCGCAGCGAGAACGCGCCCAACATCAGATATGTTGTGGATACGAGGGCGAAGCCCAACAGCCAAATCGGTGAGCACGAAGCCAAGGTGGGTCCGGTGCATCCCGGACGTCGCATTCCAGATTGCCGGTATGGCGACGTTCGCTTCCTCCAATGCCAACACCAGTCCGGCGAGCAAGGCCGTGCGGACAGGGAGCGGCACGTCGATCAGGGACGTGAACGGAATAGCGATCCCATGGCGGTCAAGGGTGGCGTTGAACCCGGGAACGACGGCATCGAGCGTCCTTCCCCCATGCTCGGGTATCGCATCGCTGGCGCTCGAAATCATCAACACGCGCAACATCGTCGTGGGCAGGTCGGACGCGGCTGGACTGGCGCGATCAACAGCGCCGCTCAATAGTCGCTCGCCTTTGAGCGCCGCGCTCCAGAGATGGGGGAAGAGGTCGGGCAGAACCGTCCATGGAGCTTTGCTGGCGGACACAACTGGCGAGCCGCAGCGTTCGCAGGAGATCCGCCAGGTGTGGAACCAAGAGCGCGGAACTGCTTCGGCATGGCCTTCTGCGACCAGCAACCGAGCGCACTGCTCGCAGCGGTGATCGACGGCGCGCGCCACCAGCCGATCGACCGCCCAACCCGAGTGCATGTGCATCATGTCCCTGATCGCGACACGATCGCGCCGGAAAAGATGGGCGAGCCTCGCCTCCTGATCGGGCGTGAGCTTGCGATCGAGGCCCGGCAGCGAGACCGCATCGGGCACGCAGTGGCGCCGCATGCTGGTGATGCCCAGCCCATAGAACGCGGCGTGCCGCGCCAGCCAGGATGACAGCGCCTCATCGCGGGCAGGAGCCAGCACGACCGGCAGTGGCCGCGGCCATTCGCCTGCGGCGGCCGGGTCAGGCTCGATCACGCGAAGGCGGCTTCGAGGTCGACGATCGGCTTCCAGCGTTCCACGGCATCGTCGGTGACCTGCTCCCGGCCGGTCTGGATCGCTTCAATGGCGGCATCCTTCAGCAGCCGGAACACGAGCGCCGTCAGCCCCTCCGTGACCTGCAGAATGCGGCGCAAAGCCCCAGCACTCAGGACGCTCGGCTCGCGCAGGGGCAGATTGCGCAGAATGGAGCCGACAAGCGCCTCGAATTCGGCATTCCCCGACCAGCGATTGAGCGACAGCCCGTCGAAGCGGCGGGCCAGCTGCACGTCGCCGCTGATGGCTTCGCGCGCTTCCGCGATCCCGAAGCAGACGAGCGAGACCCGCAGCTCATTGCTGAGATAGCGCAAGGTGTTGAGCATGATGCGCTGTTCGCGATGCGAGCCGGCGAGGATGTTGTGCACCTCGTCGATGACGAGCACCTGCAAGCCGATGGCCCGCATCAAGCGAAGCGCCGTCTGCTCCAGGTCGACGACGGTCGCCCTGGGGCCGGACGGGGCACCGAGCTTCGTGACGATCTGCGCGTAGAACCCGCGTTCGCCCGGCCTGCCCTTCATCTGCATCGCCAGCACCGGCGTCCGCTCGGCGCCGGTGTCAGGGTCGAAGCACGCCGGATGCTCGGCGCGGAACCGCTCCACGATCATCGACTTGCCCATGCCGCTGTCGCCGTAGATGGCGACCGAGGGCATCCGCGTCGTGCGTGGATGGCGCACAAGGCGGTTCATCAGGTCTAGCGCCTGCTTGGCGCGTGGGTAGAAGATCCAGCGATCGCCTTCAATGGCTCGGATGCGCTGCTCCGGGGTGTGGTGCAGGAGGCCGGCGGCGGCCGGCGTCAGGTGCTCGAAGATCGGCGTCTTGTCCACAGGATCGGTCCTCATTCCTCTTCGACCGACAATACCGGCCTGCGCGAGTCGACGCCGCGCAGCGTATCCGGGACGCCATCGCCAGCCGGGCTTGCCTGATCCGCGTTCGGCCGGCGGCTCGGCCGCGACCGCTTCGCCGCGCCCTCCACAATCGCGCGCTGCGCAATCGCCGCCCGCACGAGGGCCGCCGTGTCAACCTCGCGGCGGCCTTTGGCGCGCAAGGCGCGCATCGCCGCCTTGGCCTCGGGCAAGCTGATCGCCGGCAGTGTGACGTCGCAGTAGCGGGCCTCGACGAAGGTGCCCGACGGCCGGCGGACGAACACGCGCGACAAGTCACGCGGGTCGTATTTGACCAGCAGCTTGTCTTTTTGGCGGCCCACATCCGCGGTGAGCGTGGGCGACCAATACCGCAAGCCATGCAGATGGATCCCGTCCGGACGCAAGGTCCGCTCCTGTTCGGGCAGGAAGGACACCCAGAAGCGCATGCGGTCCGCGGGCATGCGAAGGGGGGTTGCCCCTTCGTGCTCACGCCAGGCCGCGACCGGCGGACGGTGCAGCGCGGAATGCACGACCTGGTGGTAGCGGCCGGCGATCTCCCAGGCGATGAAGCGCTCCAGTTCACGCAACGTCAGCTTGGCTTCGCGGGCCGAGTCGTAGCCGGCCCGCTCCTCGGGGCCGCCGAACGTCGTGCCGGGAAGCAGATGCACCGCGCCCATCTGCGTGCCGATCAGCCGCTCGATGTGCCCGCCGTAGCGCGGCACGCCGACCTTGCGCCAAATGGTCTTGATGCCAGCGTCGCGGCAGGCCCGCACGAACGCGCGGCTGCGGAAATCCGCGCCATTGTCGGCGTGCAGCGTTTCCGGCAAGCCAGCAATCGGCCAGAAAACGTCAACCTCGCGCTCCTTCAGCCAGGCGGCCTTGTCATAGACCGCGTGCAGCAGGCACAGGCTGATCGACAGGCGCGACGGCACGTCCATGGTGAGATAGAAGCCCGTCACCATGCGCGTGAACACGTCCATGGCGAGCGTCAGCCACGGCCGCCCGCATGGCTTTCCGGTCTCCCCATCGATCACGATCACGTCGACCCGGGTGTGATCGATCTGCACGATCTCGAGCGGCCTGGACGCCGCGTAGCTGCCCGGGGTCGCCTCGGTCTGTTTCATCACATCCACCTCGCCGCGTCGCCGCGCTCGGGTCCGCAGGTCGATGTCGAGCACACGCTGCTTGATGGTGCGCCAGTTCGGCGGCGGCAATCCATCCTGAAGGCAACGCGTCTGCACATCGTGCACCAGGCGAGCGAAGGGAGGTTTCGTGCGCTGCAGGAAGAACTCGTTCAACGCCTGCCGGATCAGGGCCTCGCGCTTGCCGTCCAGCATACGGAGACCCTGGGGCCGGCCGCGGCTCCGTGGCAACAGGCTCGTGACGGTTCCGGCTGACCGGAACGATTGGATCAAGCGATACACGGTCATGCGGCTCACGCCGAGTTCCGATGCGACGCCATCGACCGCGGCATAGGTCAGACCTTTTGGGTGGCGGCGCAGGAACTCGCGGATGGCTTCTTCGCGCCGGCACGCCTCTTCCCAGGCGGGATCGTCACCCTGGGTCTCAGCCGCACCGGACCCCTGGTCACAATCCACGATGCTGGCCCCGATCTTTGCCCAACGTTGCAGGGGGCCAATATCACATTAAGTGCAGCGGTCCAAGCTGGATATCAGCTTTAAGTGCAGCATATCAAATTATGTACAGTGCCTAAAGCTTTGATGAAGCCGGTTTCTGAATATCGCAATAAACTGCAGCGTGACACCTGGGGTTCGTTTGACGGACAATGCGACCGAGAACGACCGGAACCGCTGCGCCCGGCTTTTGAGCATTCCGCTACGTCAGTCGCTTATGGCCGGCGAGAGCGATCCACCAGATCAACGCCATTGACAGCGACATGCCAGCGGCAACCCATAAAGCGGCTTGGAGACCAGACACGAACGCCTCCTGCCCAGCAACCAGGGCACTAAAGACCGCGACGCCCAATGCGGCTCCGGTCTGACGGGCGGCGTTCAACACCCCGGCTGCGATACCTGAACGGCTTTTTTCCACCGTGCCCATCATGGCAGCCGTCGCGGCCGGGGTGACGAAGCCGGCAGCAGCG
>JAABUY010006703.1_pt1 | contig 11185 bp, 15 predicted proteins | sample 5560271 | NCBI WGS metagenome assembly JAABUY01 (sample SAMN10711886, study PRJNA513374) | rock metagenome | isolation source: Antarctica rocks | place: Antarctica: Victoria Land, University Valley
TGTTGCGTGGCAGAAAGTGCTAAGGCTGCATTGGTGGAAAGACCACAAGTGTGTGAGGTCATGGCTTTGGGCATGAAGGTTGTTTGAGGTGCTTTTGTCCAGCTGTACTGAAGTCACAAAAGAATGGCGCGAGTGTGAGGCAACGTTGATGTTTGGTGGTATGTTGACTGCCACAACAGGACCATATACAAAGGCCTCCTCAGGGCTGTACATACATAGGGGACAACATGTGTTGAGTAAATGAATGATCGAGCAAAGGAAAGACAATGTATGAATGGCATTGGCATTGCCATTTGCTGTATGTCAAAGGCCATTGATGGCTGGCATCACTGTCAAGATGGTACACCTTGTGAGGCATGTAGGCATTTGCAGGGCGTGAGAATAAGTCCATTTGTGCTCAGTCAAATGCCATGCAGGTGGCCCTGCAAGTAAAGACAGGGGCTCTTCTGTACAGAGCCCTCCTCGCAAAGTGCCCTGCTGGAAGGGCAGACCTCCCCACCCAGTCACCCCTGCAGACCACTCTCATAACCCCAGTTCTTTGCCACTCCCACCTGCATATGACACTGATCAGGTCAGTGCTCTGTCACTCTATCTTTTGTCTGTCATGGTTGTTCCTTATGTAAGGGCATGCTTTTCACCCTGACTGTGAACAGCCTAGCTGGCAGGATACGCCACTTTCTTTCACAGTGGCCACCAAACAAGAGGCATGCTACACTCCCTGGTGGGAGCGAGGGGAAGGGAGGCCAAGGAGGGGGGGGGGTCAACATGAAAACACATGCAACAAAGCTGCAAAGAAGTTGCGTCATTGTTTCTCCTCTGACCGCTAGCATTGGCTTGGGGTATTTTTTCTGGGCGCTGCTAAATGTCCCTGTGCTTGTCTGCTTCTAGCAATCACTTCCCTGCCTGTGGCATGAACACAGTCACAACAATGATCGCCACACATCTCTTCTGAAGCATGCATACTTCTTACAGGACATGCAAGATGATTGTGGGCCCTGTCAAGCACCCCAATCCAGGGCTGGTGCTGGCAAATGCCCCAGGCATCTGCCCCACAGACAGAAATATGCAAAGCTGCATAGACTGACCCAGGTGCTGGACACCGGCCAGATAGCAAGCGTCTTTCAGGAGCTCGAATGTGATATAGATCCTGGCTTCCTGCCGGCAAATCCAGAGCTGCTGTTTGAGCTGCACAGGTAGTACACACTTCATGACGTCATGCCCAAGCCGGTGGGAATAGGTGTTCAGCTCAGTATGGGCAGTGCATGTTGCAATTCTATACTGCGTTATTTTATGGACAACTTTGCTGCACGCTCCAAACGCCAAATCCATTGCCTGCACTTGTTGCTCCATCTGTATGTGCTGTGTGTACAAGCAAATGTGCTGCTTCATTTGTCCTGCACAGAGGCATGCATTCTGCTTGCATGTATGAAGCCTGGCTGCACCTGTGGCCCATGTCTGGAATACACCATGTTTGGTTGCCACACTCCGTTTGCTTGCTCCCCCCCCCCTCCCCCCCAGGGGGTTCCACGTGCGCCCTAGGGTGCCTGCGAACCCTTGTGCCCATTAACCCACTGGGCCCGTGCAAGCCATGTCGTATTGCAATCCATCATGTTCACCAACTCATGGGCTGCTATCACTTGTTGCCCATTGTAAAGAGTGCTCATCCTGTCGGCTTTCAACTGCGCTGCAACCCTGTTACACTACAACACCCTAAACCCTTGTAGAGTCTGTACTGGTCTTACCCTCATTGTGACAGGTGTCAGTACCATGCACTGTTGGAAGCTGGCAACACAGACCAGGCCCTCAAGCTGATGCGCTCACAACTCACCCCTCTGAGTCAGAGTCACCCACACCTCCAGCCAAAAGTCAAAGTGAGCATTTGCATGTCATGCTCTCCACTCCACTGACAATCTCATGCACTGTGCAGAGTGAATGGCTGTCATGACTGTCATGACTGTTGTGACTGCATGTCTGTGGCCCATGTGAGACACCTATGTACTAAACTACCATATGCAGAGATACCACACGCAGTGACGCACCATATGTAGTGAGCTACCATAGGAGGCAGGGGTGTTCTGCTCTGTCGAAGTGACAGCCATCTGCAACTGCTGAAGTTGTCATCAGCGCTGTACCCGGTCCTCTTGCTGCAAGCTTGCTCCATGCTACATATTGATTTGAATGGGATTGCACGGAGCAGCTATGACACACGCTTCGAAGCTGCAGTTCCTGGTGACAACACTGACCTCCTTGTGTAGAAAGACGCCTTTTTCATGGACTCAAAGAATGAGTGATGGGTTGAGAAATGGACTCCTCAATCCATTCAAATTACTGAAAGCGCAGAAGCTGCCTGTGCAGGCCTCTATGGCATGTTTGCTTCCCGACAGTGGCAAGGACATATCGCCTCGGGACTGTTTCAGCTCAGCAGCAGGGCTGTTGCAGGATGCCCTCAGGGCCAAGCTGGGCTTGCCCCAACCCCGCCTACTGGAGCTCATGCAGGTCTGCCAACAGCAGTTTTGCCTTCATGTGTGATTGCATGTATGGCTCCAACAAGAATCACTTGAATTTGCATGCTGCAAACGTGTCATGTAACAATTCACGGAGTCAAGATACAATCCATGATATGTAAAAGCACTCATGGCTCAAGACCAGTTGTCATGTTTGTAAATGCATGATCCTGTGCAAAGCCCTGCTGAGATGCATAGCATGACCTCATCCACAAGGCTTCCTGCACAGCCCCATGCCACAGCAAAATCTTGCCGTCACGAGCTGTGCTTCAGCAGAAGCTTGCTCTTTTTGATGTGAAGTAGCAGTGTTCATGGCAGCCGTCATACAGGGACCTACTCAGAACTGTATGTATCAGACCCTAGGGGAGGCTCCTGGTTTCATGAATGAATGCATGAATGAATGAATGAATGAATGAATGAATGAATGAATGAATGAATGGATGGATGGATGGATGGATGGATGGATGGATGGATGGATGGATGGATGGATGTATGAATGGATAAACGGATGACTGAATGAATGACTGAATGAATGAAGCATGCTGAGTCTGCAACTGCTTTCTGATACAAGCGCTGTGCTTTCAGATGCTGATGGAAGCGCATCAGGCTTGGTACCGGATGCAGCGGTGCAAAGACCGCTTTGAGGGGCTGCTGAAGATTGATCAGCTGAGGACGGGGTCGCCCCCAGCAACCCTACCCCCTGACCCCCCTCGCCGCATCACTGCTCGTATGTCAACAGGCGGTAAGCATGCTGCTGTGCATTGCCATTGTCTGCATTGCCATTGTCATTGGTGACATTGCTGTTGTCATTTACTGCATTGTCATTTCCATCGCCATCGTCTCCAATGCTGCCATTGTCTGCATTGCCATTGTCAATGTCTACCATGCCATTGTCTGCATTGTCATGTCTGCACACAGCTTACAAGTAGTCTCTATCACATGGTGTCATCAGTCTCAATTGTCACATCTTGGCTTTAGCCTGTCCTCTGTGACTCAAGCTCAGAGTCAAGGATGTACATGTCTCGTATTTGCAGACTGCTGGTGACGTGCGTTTCACCGTAACTCAATGCAAACATACAAGCTTGAATCCGAAACCTGCCTGTTGCTGAGCGTCACCTTTACAGCTGAGTTGCACAGCTAGGACACCAAGCAGTGTCCTGTCAACCCTACAGCAGAACATCTCATTTCACCCCCAACGGACTACTTTATGGCTCATGATTCAATGGCTAAGTTGCAATCAATCTTGCAGGTAGAGCATCAAGGAATCCGGTGCCAGCAGCAGACGTAGTCATGGCTGATGCAGCAGGCAACATCAGCAGTGAGCATGACTCAGAGGGAGCTCACTCAGATGATGCAATGAGTGAGCCTGAGGAGATTGAGTTGACTGAACAGACCATCATCACTACGATGGAATTCACTGGTTTGCCGCGCCACCAAGTCATTGATCTTCTGCTTCACAATGAGGGGGATCCTACAGCTGTCATGGCTCAGCTTTTTCCTTGATTGCAGCACATGATCTGTAGTGCACTGTACTAAATTGCACTAACTGTTTTGGGTCCTGGTACATGTCTGTTCACAGAACGTTCTGCACAAAGCTTGCACCAGGAGGATCAAAAGCTTGTGTGTTGCCAACACATATGGCTGCTGAGTATGCATTCTAAATAGTTTGCACATCCATATTCGTCATGCATAATTGCTGGACGTTCACTACGACAGCATTCACTCTGATGCGTTTAAGTACATTCGGCCCACAATGGGTGCACTCAGTGCGCAAATCTATGCGCTCCAGATCCATCTACCCAACAAAACACGGCTTATTTAGTGGAGTTTGCCTCATGCTGCCAAGATGTCCCTACACCGACTTTGTTTAGGCTAATCAAACAGGATTCAGAGTCAGTAAACAGAACAACAAGCAGCATCGATGCCAAAGCAATTAATGACGTTTAGGAATATTCCTCCAGCAGCAGCGTACACAGCCTGACTAGATGTATGTCTGCACCAGGTAAGAGGTCCTGCAGGTCACAGCATGATCTTCACTAACCCATAGGAGTTCTGTGTCACTGGTGCACAAGTAGTACGGTAAAAGTTATGACTGTTTGACACACTCATGAGAGTCTGACCCAGATGGAGTTTTGGATGACACTATGATGTGCTCTGAAACTTGGCAGTATACCATGAAGTCGTTCCAGCGTTCAGAGAAAAAATGTGAACACTGTAAGACGCGGTGTGTCTTTGCATGCTGTGCAGCTGCCTGAGCACTGTTTTGCCAGACAGGTGTGTAAGCAGTGTAGATCACCTCAGGGCCTGCCAAAACTAGAGGATTCAGGTCACTGTACACACAATGCGACCTTTCAATGTTGGAGCGTCCACAGCAACTAGCGCACACAGGCCACTGAGACAGATAACTATGAGTTCAAGTTTACAGCTGACTTGACGAGCTGCTGCTTGATGATTTCAAGGCTATCTGCTACATGCTTTGCTGTTGGGCGCGTTGCTGCGTTTGTGGCCCAACAGTCTTTGAGCAGCAGTTGCAGCTGATCTGGCACATATGCTGGGATGAAAGGCCTATAGCTGTCTCGATAAGGATTGGGCTGATGGCCTTGCTGATGCGCAGCTGGCACTTCTCCTGTGATGAAATCAAAGCCTGTCACGGCCAGGCTGAAGATGTCAACCTTTTCGTCATAGCTGACAGATTTCCCCTGCAATGAATGCATTGCTTGAGGTCTGACCCTGTTCATTGTCACACACAATACCTTACCAAGAACACAAGACAGAAGGTAGCTAGCTTACATCAACAGCGTCCATCTCTGGTGCTTCATATAACTTTGACCCAAAGTTGGCAGAGTGCAACTTGTTTGATGTGACAGATTTGGTCTTCGCAAAGCCGAAGCCCTTCAGCTTGACAACACCAGAAGAGGTGTCCAGCATGATGTTACTAGGCCTGACAGCTCGGTGCACAATACCAGGTGGGTGGCAACTGCTGCTTGATGGCTGGTAGTTGTGCAGGTATGCCAGACCAATGGCAACCTACAATGACCCATCCAAAATTGTCATGGCGCAAGTTGTTGCAAGACCCCAATTATTATCACACAGATCAAGGAACCGCCAGCAAACTTGGAGCGCAACAAGGCAGACTGCAGTAATGCCAGTGAGACACAAATGTGATTGACCAAGGGCCGGGTTATACACCTCTCAGCCCGTTTGCTGCACAAGTGTGCAGGTGTGCCAAAATTGCAGAATGTGATCCCTGTAGCATGAGGACATACAACAATCTTTATTGGAGGCAGCCTTGCTAACTCTTCACAAGCCTGACCTTTTGCAGGATCTCAATTGCCTGCAGGAGTGTGAAGGGCGTTTTGCCGCAAGCTGGCCGTGCAACAGCTCCTTGTCTGTGTCCGCTCATTATTCTTCTCACTGAGCGGCCATGCAGACACTCCATGACCATTTGAATGGACAGGTTGGACTCGTCAACAGCCACACCAAACAGCTGAATCACATGAGGATGCTGACACATCATCAAATACCCTGCCTCTTGCATGAGGATCTCCTGCAACACAGAAGCCAGTCCTGCAGTGCTGACACATTTGGCAAATTTGCAGTCAGAGTGAAGCAACAACCGTGCACACAGCCTTACCTGGGCACTTTTTGTTGCAGATGTGGACTGAGTGGCTTCGTTTGGCAAGTCAATTGTCCTCACAGCAACCTCTGCCCCAAGCCACCTTTGTGCACCACTCCATACTCTCCATTGCCAAGAAGGCTCACAACGTTCAACTGCCATTGCGGTATCTTGATAACATTTTCACCACCTTGTGCCTCAAGAGCAAGCCGAGTACGAACATGGTCCACTGTAGCCGCCTTCTCGCTTTGTGTTATCATCTACGTACCAGACTAATGACAACTTGACCCGAAATGAATTCACAGTAATATTGACAATCACAATTGCTGGATTGGCTTGTCACATGTCATTTTGTGCCTTGATTTTTGCCTTAGCATGTCTCACAAATTTATGAGTGGCATGCTTGTGTAGATTGCACTTCATGCAGCATGCACAATCTGCATCAAGTCAGCATGGTATCACAGCATTACCTTGATTAACATCTTGTTGACCAAAGATTGCTCTGATAACCATGCTTTCATGTCGTCATGCATTGCACACAGCTGTGTGTCGATAGATCTGCAATGCATTCAGGCACCAAACCATCCCAGATAATCCGGATATGAGCAAAAGCAAAGTAGCAGGCATAGATGCTACACTCCAAAATTACTGGCATTACAAAGAGTTATCATACACATACTTCATAGTCTCATAGTTGTTGTTACCTGCTTGTCAGTACATTGTTACTACAACCGTTTGAAGTTCAGTGACTCAGAGGTTCTGAAATTCCCAACTTCAGAATTGCAAAGTGAGGCTACTCGTTCTGCCGAGCACATTATTACACACTCTACATACATTCAGAAAATCTGTAATTCAATGCAGTGAATTGATTACAAATTACGATGCAATGCACTGCACCGCTACACATACAACAGACTCTTATATAGTGTATATACTTTGGCACAAATCAAATTGCGGCATATTGATACAAGCAGCTTGTGCTGATAACAGCTCTATAGACCTCTGCCATTTGGCTTGCCGTGCTTGAGCCAAGCTCGCACCACACACGACGCTCTGCATGCTCAAGCTTGAGTCATGATCTTTCTTCCTGAATGTGAAGCTTTGAAAGCGCAAGTCACAAGCCAACATGAGCTGGCTTCTGGGGGCACTGGTAGCATGGTGCAAAGACATGAAAGGTGTGAATGTTGGATATCAGCTTCTCGATGGCATACACCAGGCCGGTGACTGCGCTTGTGGAGAAGAAGAATGCCATGAGGAAGAAGTTGAGGCAGAAAAGCGGCTTCCAGTTCCATTTGTTCAGTGGCCTGTACAGCAACACCCACTCACTTGTTTGTGGTATATTTGAGCAGAGCTTCCTTGGCATTGAATCAGAACACAAAATTCTCTACAATGTAAAAAAGCCTGGTAGTACTCCCCATGCATTCCTGAGTTGAGCTTTATACTACGAAACAGGCCTTTCCGTTGAAACCAAGCGACATTTCTGCATCCTGAAGAGCAAAAGACTCCTCAGACGAGAACAAGCAGCAGCAGCTCAACAATAGTGGGTCTCACCATGGGATTTTGACAGGGCAATTGTCACGGCGTTCCTTGGTGCGGTAATGCCAGTTGAAGGCAGCACAAGGCAGGATGAAAGCCGTAAAGCCAGTGGTCAGAACATTGAACAGGCTGTTGACAGTCCCATAGAAGGGCAGTGCGAGAGACAACAGCCAGATCACAGCCACTGCAGGTCACAGCACACGTTTGATAACCATGACAGACTGAATGTCTCAACTGTTTGGATGAGCAAACATGAGTAAAGGCAGAGAGTTACTCTATCTATGTCGTGAGCACAAAGCTGCCAGCCATTGGGGATGTGAGTCCTGGTGACAACGTGTTCAAACTCACGGACAGATCAATGTACATGCATGTTGTGGGGCTGCCGATGTAAGCAGTGTCAAACACACTCCATCCAGCACGCACACGTCGCGCAGCGATACAACCCAATTTCCAAATGGTATAATGCATGCATGACAAGCAAGCCTGTCTGAGTTGAGAAAGCAGAGGCAGCCATGCAGATGAATGGGACCCTGAAGGCCAGTACAAAGCAGAAGATGCTTACACAAGGGGGGGGAGAAGAAAAAAGAAGAGGCTTACACACAGGGATCCTTGAAGGCAGTCTGATGTACCAGGGGTGATGGTGAGTGCGTATGAGGCGCTCCCACATGTACAACAGAGGGTTGGTGTGCAGCGTGAAAGCTGAGACGTTGTGAATCAGCATGATCCATACACTGGCACGCTTCCATCCACTGTCTGGCAGGATGGAATACACATTTGCTGCACGGCACAAAGCGTCAACCTTTGTGGCTTGCTGCAGCTGATGTGCAGCATCTGTAGGATTTCTGAACAGCAACAGCAGTATCTTCACATTTGTTTGCTGCAAACTGCCCTTTGTACTGTATGTGTAACAGCACATTACACAGTACATAGTGCAGGCACCCTTATTGACATCAGACTTTGCTAGTAGCAGATGTAAGCTGGACTGGGTCTCAGGGGGCAGATCATGCTCTGGATCACAATTCTTTTTTGGGTCTGGGCAAGACTCTCTCTAGGACAAGCAAGACTGGTGTTGCACCTTCAGAGCTTACACTGGCACAGCTTCCAATTCAATGACCAATATGCACATTACAACACCCAGCTCATGCTCATCAACCATCACAAACTAGGGCAGGGCAGGGCAGGGCAGGGCAGGGCAGGGCAGGGCAGGGCAGGGCAGGGCAGGGCAGGGCAGGGCAGGGCAGGACGCACCTTGGCTGAGAATGAGGTTTGGGAAAGCCAACACTATGGCAATGCAGTGAGGAAGCAGCAGGACAATGTTCCAGCACCAGGAGAAGAAGGAAACCTTGGTCATTTTGCGGCTTTGCCTCATTGCATCCATCATTTCCCTGCACACACCAGCTGCCATTAGGGCATGCAGTCAGGAGGTGCATGCAGGACAGGGCTGCACATGGGCAGGGGCAGGGCCAGGGGAAAGGACAGGGCAATTCAGGCCAGGGCAGGGCAGCTCACGGTCCGAAACAGACAACTGCCACAAGAACTACCTATAGGGGTTTGTTTGGGCAAAACTACAGCAGAGCGACAGAGCCAAGTTTCGTGCGCCTGGTGGGACCTGTTGCAGCAAATCAACAAAGCATGGCAGGGCAGAATTGAATGTTGGCAAGATGCCAGCACAAATGAACATGGGCTCACATCTCATGGAGTTCAGCCGTTACACATGCAACTGTCAAATCTCAGGGTTCAATGTCAGTCATGACCAACTTTTGCAATCATGTAGGCAAATATTGTGATGACTTCAGGGCCTACATTTGTATTGAATGGCCTCCGGCGCCAATGACAGCAGCTCCCAGGAAAAAGCCTTGTGCACTCTGCGGACCCCTGCATCCACATTCAAAACTGGATAATCAAAACGCTACACAACATGCGGGCAGGCACAGGTGATGCCATGCATGTTCTGCAGTCCATTCATGCTTACTATGCAGCAGGCGAGCCTGTGACTATAGCACAAGTTTCTGTGTACCATGTGAAATGCTGCAATGGTTGGAAGTGCCAGATCTGCCACAAGCGCTTGAGCGGATGCATCCTTTATGGCATTCCACAGATCTGATGACACATCCCAAGTGTGGTGCAATGTTGAGGCATGGTTTGACATTGGGGCTCCACAACCTTAATCTCCTTTATCTGTACGTTGAGGCAATGTGAACATTCGGGGCATGTGACTAGAGCAGGGGTAGCAGCAGTGCACCTGGTGAAAGCTCCCGGTCTAATCCCATGCTTGGCTGCATAGATGAAGAAGTAGAGGCAGCTGTAGTTGGTGCCACAGAGTGCGATGATGTTCAGCAGCCTCACAGATCTGAAGCTGGGCAGCAGGCCAAATGCCAGAATGACCATGCCCAGGATCAGACCCCATTGCCTGCACCAACAGCCCTTTTTGCTTGATCAATGAAGCAGTATTGCTGGTGCCATAGGGCACTGTGTGTATCTGGCGATCATGTCTGGACGAAAACTTTCATCTGTGGTCAAAGCCATCGAGTAAGGCATCACAGCGACTCTTGAAGGGTGTGTACAGAATCTTCAGCTTTGAGTCATAGCAGCCAATGGCAGTACACAGCAGGCCACCACCAGATTTGAAACACAGCATGCGGCAGGCTGCACATTTACGCTTGATACACATCTGGACAGGCAGGTATGATTTGTGCAAGGCCCACTGGGGGGAGAGCTTGAGGCATTCATGCATGATGCAATTGCAAGAAGGAGCATACACAGCAGAGGAGCAGGGATCGACTTACAACTTGTTAAAGTGCTGGTCGATAGAGTACTGGCTTCCTGCTGAGGCCACGATCTGTGCGATGGCAACACCCAGAATGTAGAGCCCTGTCAGCAGCTCTGCTAGTAGGCCAAACCATTTTCCCAGAAAGAATCCGATGATGTCATGGAATTGGGTCACAGAGCTGCGGCGTTCATAACCGTTTGAGTCTGTTGTGTCATACCAGCTGCCACGTTTCACCTGCGGCACAAGGGGACACTTCAGCCTTGAGTGCTGCGTGATGGGGCTCACATGCACGAACATACTGCAGTGAATTAAATGGATGACTAAGGGGTGATGCTCACATGCTACAGGCAGGTGTTGATGCAATGAGGTGACTGAATGACTTTGGCCACATTATAAAGTAAGCATTGAATATTGCTGGTAGCTTTTTCCAAGCATGACCTAGAGACACGCTGACTCATAGCCTGCCCATTGTGGGCAGGCAATCACATGTTTGTCATGACATGCATGCTGCACAGCACTCAGGGTACCCCTGGTGACCTGTGCATTCTATGTTGACCTGATTGCTAGTGATCAGAGCTGATGTGAGGCTGGTGAGCTGGCTAGCGTACCAGCAGGAGCACTTACCATGAAGGAGCATTTACCGTGAAGGAGCACTTACCATGAATCTCTTGCGCTCTAAGTAAAGCACAATGAGCAGCCACAGTGTGTAGTAATTGAGCAGTCCCACGCCAATGGCAACAATGATAGCTGGGATGACGC
>JAABUY010006704.1_pt1 | contig 11184 bp, 17 predicted proteins | sample 5560271 | NCBI WGS metagenome assembly JAABUY01 (sample SAMN10711886, study PRJNA513374) | rock metagenome | isolation source: Antarctica rocks | place: Antarctica: Victoria Land, University Valley
TCGCACCGCAGCGGATGGCCGACCCGGCGCCAGGCGGCCGCCTCGGCCGCCGCCAGCTCCGCGCGCAGCGGCCGCGCGGCCGCGGCCGCCCACGCCGCGCCGTGGCCGCCGGCCGCCGCCAGCGCCGCCAGCAGCCCGATCGCGCGCCGTCCCAGCTCCCACTTGAAGTCGGCGCCGCGCAGCGCGCTGCCCTGGCCCGCCCCGGGACCCTGGCCCTCTCCGGAACCCTGGCCCGAGCTGGCCGCGGCAGCGGCGGGCGACCCCGCGCCGGGCGCGTAGGAGGCCGGCACGGCCAGCGGCGGCGGCGCGGCGAACAGCGGCGCCAGCGCGTCGTCCGGGCGCGGCTGGCGCAGGAGCCGCGTCAGGCGGGCGCTCGCGCGGCGGCACTCCTGCGCAGGCGCCGCCGTGCAGGTGTTGCCAGGTTATTGTAAGCATGCGATCTGGCATTTCATAGCAGGTCAGCAGGCCTTCAAAGGCACCGCTTGCACAGGCAGTGCTGGGGCGGGTTATCTGCATCCGCGGAACGCTAATCAAGCATGTGCGTGAAAGTCCGCCACACTTGTCTCTCTTTCCTGCACATGCGTCTGATAAGGACCTTCGCAGCGAGCGTACTCGCCAGAGCATGCTCAGGTCAACACAGCGCCTCAGCAATAGGGCGCACCATGTCATCGAGCAGCGCGAAATCGATGCCACCAGCAGCGCCCGCCGCCGGCGCGCCTGCGCCCGCCGCCAACCCCGCGCCCTGGCCGGCGGGCCCCGCCGCTGCGTGCCCGTCGGCGCCGGGGCGCGCGCCGGCCGCGGCGCCGGCCGCGGCCGGCCCTGCAGGGCTCGCCTGCAGGGACGGGGCCGGTCCCGCTCCCGCGAGCCGCGGCGCGCCCGCCCACCCGCGTGCGCATTGCAGCACGTCGCCGCAGACCGCGGCCAGGAAGACGCGCAGTGCGGCGCTCAGCCTGCGCGCCGCCACCTGTCACCGGGCGCCTCCCAGCCGCCGCGCATGGCCGGCTGCGGGCGGCTCGACAGGGGCCTGACTGCGCACGTCCCGGGGGCCTGCCGGGTCGGCCGCGGTGTGCGCTTTGGCTTTGGCAGGCGCGCATCACGGCGCGCAGTCTCGCGGGGACGTGCTGCTCAGCTGTGCGGGGATGCAAGACCCCCCACTAGGGAGTGCCTGCCTGAGCCAACCTGGTCAGGGTGCAGGGTGGGCTTGCCCACCTGGCCTCCTCCAGCGGCGCGCAGGCGTGCAGCGGCAGGCCGCGCGGCGGCTCCGGCTCGCTGCCCGCGGGCGCCTGCGGCGGGGGCACCAGCCCGCCGGCCGCGGCCGCATGGCCCAGCAGTGCCGTCAGCAGCGCGTACACCGCCTCCTTGGCCGCCAGCGACGGGCTTTCGCCCGCCCTGCCGCACCCCAGTATGCAACTTGACCAGGCGCAGGAGTGCAGCCCGGAAGGGCCGAGCGTGCCCGACGGGCGCTGCCTGAGCAGCGCGAGGGTGGCCTCCTTGGCGGCCTGCTACTGCGGCCCTGCCTGCCGCAGGATCAGGCACTGTTTGCACGGCTATCTCGACCTGGCGGCAGTGGGGCTCGCCCGCGCTGTCCCCGCATGACATGCGCACAGGCGCATCAGGACGGCATGCCAGCAGGGCGCTCGCTGCCTGACCCGAAACGCGCCCAGCGCACTTGGGCGGGCAGAGTACGTGCAGCAGCGGCAGCAGCAGCGGCGGCAGCAGCGCGGCCAGCGCGCCGGGCCGCAGCGCCAGGCGGTCGACCAGCGCGCCCAGCAGGCGGAGCGCGTTGACGCCCGCGCGCTCGTGCGCGCGGCTCGGCAAGCTCGCCCTGCGCGCCGCCGGCGCGGGATGGTCAGCGCGGGGTCCCAGCGCGCTGCTTGCTGACGCTCGTGCGGTTACGCGCAGCTCGACAGGGCCCTGCGCCCACCCTGCAATCGTCGGCTTCAGCTGCATGCCTTGACCGCTGTTCGAGAAGTGGGCGCTGTGCGAGGTCAGCGCATGTTCAGCAATATACAATCGGCAAGCATCCGCTAGGATTGCGGTGGTGTGCACGTGGCACATGCGCATGTGCTGCTCACACGCGCTCCTCATTGGAGTCAGGCGTTTCTGGCTGTTCGCAGACAGTGACCAATCTGTTGGCGGTCATCCTTCAGATAGAGCACTAGAGACGTCAGAGAGCCAGGCCGCACAAGCTGGCAACAATCGCTGCGCTGCAGCTGCTGCATGCGTGCCCAGCGCCATGCGCCAGGGCAGCCTCGAGCGCACTCCGGTGATGCAGCAGCATGGGCGCTCACTTGACCAGGCAGCGGCGCAGGAAGGTGCCAGCGATGTAGTGCAGCAGCCACAGCGCCCGGCGCGCGTCGCCCTCCTCGGCCCCGGGCTCGGGCGCCAGAGCAGCGGCCAGGCGCTCGGCCAGGGCGGCGTCTGCAGGGTGGCCAGGGTCCGGCCCCGCTGTGGGCACCTGGTCCGGCGCACGACCGGCGCATCAGTGCCCTGCCTGACTTGTGGCGCCCTGACAGCTGGGCGGGCATGAGGGACCAGGGGCGCTTCTAGCCGCTGTCCTTGGTGCACACTCTCCTCAAAGCGGAAAGCTGGCAAATTGGAAAGGTGGTGAAGCGGGAACCGGCACGATATACTCGTACTGCTGCATGCCCAAAGAACCCATGCGAGCCGTTGCATGGGCCTGCATGACAGAAGAACACGTTCTCCTGTCTAGTATCAGTTTATGTATGATCATGCAGCATCAATTGAAGAGGGAGCACGGCAGGCACAGGCGGCGGGCCGGCCACCTCGATGCCGACCGCCAGCACCGCGCGCAGCAGCTCCAGGACCTGGCGCCGGCGCAGGCGCTCAGCGGCGGCTCTGTGTGCGCGCGCTGTGGCGCTGCTGCACAGCAGGCGAAGCTGAGCGGGCGCCTGGGGCTGCATCACTTTTAGTGGGGTCAACTGATGAGCGCACCTGACCCTGTTCCTGAGCGTCCAAGCACCCGCCCCAGCACGACAGACTGACAGACTGACAGACTGACTGCCAGCCCGCACGCCAGGCCGTTGCTCACACGCATGCTAGCAAAGCAGGCGTGCGCGAGCGCGCGCCTGGCGCCGCGGGCCGCCTGCGCCGGGCGCGCCGGCGTGGTTCGCCGCGCGCGCCAGCACGCGCAGCAGCGGGCCCAGCTGGGCGAACACGGTCTCCTGGCACGCCCGCAGCCGGCAAGGTCACGGTGTGTGCGTGGCAGTGCATCAAAGAGATTGTGCGCTCAAGCCATGCAAATCAGAGTTTGTTGGTGCGACGGCAACCTTGACAACGTCTTTCAGTGAACTACAGCTGACAAGGAGGTGGTAGGCTCAATCAGCACTACACATGAGCACGCTGCAGCCGTCAGAGCGCACTTTGCAAACCGCGCATGCACTGTGTGTAGGTCCCATGTCTGGGCTGCTGTCGGGGGCCGGCGCGCCTCCAGCCACTCGTGCGCCTCGCGCTGCATGCCGGCCCGCTCGCCCGCCGCGGGCGCTGACCCTGGCGCCACGCTTGACCCCGCAACCGCGAGCCGCCCCGCCGCCCAGCGCTGCAGCTGCATGGCCGCCTGGCCGGCCCACGCCGCGACGGGCTGCAGTGCGGCCAGCACGTGCAGCTCCCCGCCTGGCCGCGCGCACATGCGGCATGGCATTGACAGCTGCAGAGGGGCTGTTTCTGCGCCTCATTGCCTTGCCAGCGTCCACACACAGCACGCTCTGGGGGAGGGCCGCGCACAGGTGCACGCGGGCAGGTCCGCATGCGGGCAGGCGCCGCGTACGGCGGCGCCGTCCGCCGCGGCCACCGCCAGCGCGGCCAGCGCGGCCTCGCGCTGCCGCCGGCGCGGCCCGCGCACGCCGGCGTCGGCGGCGCCGTCGCCGCGGCTGCGCCGCGCCAGCACGTCGCCCAGGCCGCGCACGACCAGCACCAGCTTGCTGCGCCACTGCCGGCACAGACGCCATTTGTTCAATGCTCAGAACAGATTGCATTGAGACACAGGCCATGACCGGTCACGCTAGGGCCTGTGATGTCGCCGCATGTCGACAGCCTGACGGCAACTGTGCAGCCATGAGTGCACTGGTACGGCAGGGGCGAGTTGCAGCACGCACGCTAAAAAGCACTGGCTGGAAGTCATGTCGACGTCGGCTGGAGCATGGTCGGGCATCACCTCCGGGCTGGCGGCCATGGCGGCAAAGACGCCGCGCGCGAGCGCGGCCCTGCGCTCGCCGCGCGCGTCCGCATGCACATCCGCCGCAGCCACGCCCGCCGCTGCAAACAGTTCTGGCACCGCCCGCGCCGCCGCCTGCAACGCCAGGAGGATACGTCAGCATGGCGCAACAGCGCACGCGCAGGCCCGTCGCAATGACGGCCGCTACAAGCTGCCGCTCGGCCGAGCGCTCGGCTGGTTAGATTCCGCCAAGTGCCGGACACGCAGGGGGCGCTGGAACGAGGACTTGCCTGTCAGCGCGCCAGCCTTGACATGAGGTGAATTCCGACAAAGAGTGCAGGCGGCAAGCAGAGGGCGCCATTGGGGTCGCCCAGGCACAGCCCCACACACGGCGCGCGCACGTGGGTCAGCCGCGCCGCGCTGTCGCGCAGGTCCAGGTCCAGCAGCGCGTGCAGCCAGGCGCGCAGCAGCAGCGCGCGCGCGGCCGGCCCGCCGCCCGGCCCCGCGCTGGCCGCCTCCGGGAAGGCCTGTGCGCGGGCGACAGCGCGCCGGGCGTCAGCCTCTCAGTGCCGGCGGGGCGGGGCCCGGCGCGTTGCAAGGGTGGCCGCACGGCTGCCATGCGGCCCCGCCGCAGCTGGGACGGGGCACCAGGCGGACATGCGTGCGAGTAGGAGGCTGGTGAGCCGCCACATATGGCTGAGTGATGTGGGGGCCGTGCGCGCCTGCAGCGCGGCGGCCAGGAACCCCGCGCTGAAGGCGCGGTAGGGCGGCAGCGCGGACAGCGCCAGGCGGTCGCCATACGGCGCCTGCGCGAAGCGCACCACGTCCGCCCAGCCCAGCGCGCCGGCTGCCGCCGCCAGCGCGTGCACCTGCGCCGCGACGGCCACCTGCCGCGCCGCGCGACCTGCCCTAGGTCACGCGACATACATTCTGCCGCGCCGCGCGACCTAACCCAGGTGGGCGCGGCCAGCCACACAGCAGATCATAGATGTGTATGGTTGTCTGACTTTTGCAGTGGTAAAGGGGAGACATGAGCAGAGTCTGCACTCACCGCGGTGGGCGCGACCAGGTCCACGTCGCAGCGCGCATCCGCGGCGCATGCCTGCGCAGTCAACGCGGCATCCAGCGCCGCCGCGGCGCCGCCGCCGCGCACGCGATAGTGCCGGCTCAGGATCGCGCCCAGGCTGCCGAGCGCATGCGCCTGGAGCGCGGCCGCCAGCCGCGCGCGCCGCGCCAAGAGCTCGGCGCGGTCAGCCTGCGGCGCCATGAGGGTCCGCGTTGGGCTGGCCTGCATGCAGTGTCGCTCGTCCGCATGCCCCCCTTGGGGGCCCCCGCTGGGCGCATGGCGCGCACTCGTGCAGCCCTATGCATGCATCAGCATGGTTGCCGAGCACACTTGCCCGCAGCAGAGCCCTGCGGCATACGAGGTGTGCAGACGTGCTAGTAAGCACACAACAAGCGTCAAATCAAGCTTAGTGGCTCTACAAGCCTGCGGTGCAGGCCCAGCCCCAGCAAACGTGGCTGCGTACGCATCCGGCAGCACCTTGCAGGGTCCCCAGCCGCTGGGTAGCCCAGGAGGGCAGGTAATCTACCAGCGCCCCGAAAGGGTATCATGCATGCGCATGCAAGGCAGCATCCGATGAGGCGCCCCGCGCCGTGCCTGCAGCGGCGCCCCGGCCGCCAGCGCGGCCACCGCCGCGTGCACCACCAGCAGCGCCTTGCGGCGCAGGTGCGCATAGACGGGCCGCCCGGGGCGCAGCAGGCCGAGCACCGCGGGCGCCAGCAGCGCCTCCGCCGCGGCGCCGCCGCGCGCGACCGCCGCACCGATGTGCTCCAGCGCCACGCCCACCAGCGCCTCGCCGGCCTGTGCAGGGTTTTGGGCAGGGTTTATATCCAGGGTTCATTATGCAGGTCAGGGAGTTGGAGGTGGCGCAGGTGCTCATGGGCGTTGCACATGGCCAGCACCAGCGAGAGGCACGAGTGGCACGCCTGGGCTCACCGCTGCGCGTGTCGCGCTGCAGGGCAGCCTGCAGGCAGTCCTGCAAAGATGAGCGGCTTTGGATTGGCCGGCCGAGCAGGGTCGCAGTGCATGTCAAAGCTCACAGGGGGGCTGCATGCGGCAGGCCAGGGGCCGCACGTCGTGGCCGGCGCGCAGCAGCTCGCAGCGCCTGCGCGCCAGCTCCGTCGACGCGCCCACTGCGTCCTGCTGGAAGGGGCCTGCGTGCAGCCTGTTCTTCACCTTGCTGTTTTAAAAAAGCGCATGCTGTCCATGCAGGAGCGAGGTTCATGACGTATCCACAAGTCCAGACGGCCTGCCAGGCCACATTTAGGCAAGAGGGCCTAGCTCACCATGGGAAGATGAGCCCCCTGTCTCTTGTCCTGCTTGGGAGTGATTGGAGGGACGGCGCGAAGGCCGGCTCAAAGCACTATGCAGCGACCATGCAGTCTGCAGTCAAGAGGGTGGCCGGTTTGATGTATCAGCGCCACGTACCGATGGCGAGCGGCGCGTCTGCGTCGATGTCGTGCTCGCGCCGCGCGCGGCCCAGGCGCAGCACAAACTCGTCCAGCTCGGTGGCGGCGGTGTCGAAGCAGGCCACGACGGCGCTGGCGACCACGGAGCCCTGCCGCGCGCGGCGAGCGGGCGTGAGCGCGCCCGACAGCAGCTGCAAGGGAATGCCGCAGGTATGGCAGCACTTGGCAGGCCACAACATGGGAGCACCTTTGCTGGCACGCACTGCTTCGCCCCAGCCCTGCCAGAAGATGCACCTTCGCGACGCGCTTCTATGGACGCGAACGCTGTTTGAAAATGTACTTGAGTCATGGCTTAGAGCTGAGAGGGCAAGCTTGATGCCAGGGGGCGCCAGCGTGGCCAGCACCTCAGCAACAGTTGCTCAGGTAAGCAAGAACAGGAAGGAACATCAAAGTCAGGCGAGCGCGCACGTCGATGCCGCGCCGCGCCAGCGTGGCCAGCACGCCGAAGCAGGCGCCCAGCAGCAGGCCGCGCGCGTGCGGGTCGCTCGCGCCAAAGTCGACAAACGGCTCCAGGCCCGCCAGGCGGCGGCAGACGTCGAAGCGCACGTCCTGCGCCGGCAGCACCTCCGCCGCCGCCTCCATCACGCCCAGGACCTGGGCGAGGTCGCGCGCTGCGGTCACGTCTCGCGAGGGCGGTGCCACGACGATTTCGCGAGGGCAGTGCTATGACGGTGTGCGGTCCCCCTGTTCGCGCATGTAGACCACCTTCATACACTCTGCATGACAGCTGTGGCACAAGGGCGCCATTGAGAAGCGCATGACGGGGCAAGCGCGCAGTGGCGCGCGGCGCGCAGGGAAACGCATCCATGCAAGGCTGCATGCGCGGGAGCGCACCTCGCTGAGTGCGCTCGCGCTGTGCAGGCCCTGCGCGGGCGGGCCCGGCGCCGCGGCGAGCGCGCTGACGGCCCGCGGCTCGTCGATGTCGGCCACCGCCTCGTGGAGCAGCTCGGCCACGTCGCGCACGAGGCCCTGCGCCACCCGCATATGCTGCTGATCACACTGCAGAATGAGGAAATGCGTTGCTGGCATGGTGTGCAGGAAGGCACTGCCTGCAAGAGGCATGCTGCATGTCAGGCACCCCGCATTCCTCTACCAGACCTGCATCTTGCGGACCGACACACGGTGTCTGCCCACACATGACTTGCAGTGCCGCTTGCAGCAGGGAGGCTGCCTGCGCGGCAACGCAGATGTGGCTCGTTCGCAGTGGGCGGAGAACAGCAGCTCGACCAGGTCTGGCTTGCCCCGCGCACCTCAGCGGCCAAAGGGTCCGGGCACCGCCGGATCAGCCGGACGCGCAGCGCCGCCGCCTGCCTCATGCCTTTGTAGGCATTCAGCGCGCATAGCTGAGTGCGGCTGTCTGCTGTCGTCGCCTCGTGAGCAGGCCGGCCCTCGTCCCCTGCCGGCAGAGGATGCAGACTGGGAGCCCGCGCGACTTCAGCATCACCCGCTGGGTTGCCCGCGGCGTGCGCCGTCGCTGCCGGAGACGCGGCGCGGCCGCGCGCCCCGGAGCCCGAGGACGCCGCTGAGCGGCTGGCGGCGGGGCTGTCCCCAGCCGAGCCGCCGGCCTGGACATCGCTGCCGCCGCCACCCTGGACATCGCTGCCGGCGCGAGCAGGGGAGTCCGATCCTGCCAGGGCCCCAAACGCATCGTCCACAGGGTCCCGCGGCTCCGCGGCATGCGCGCGCCCCGCAGAACCCAACCTTGCCAGGCCCGGGCTCGACGGCCGCGGCGCGCCCGTTCCCGGATCCGGACCATGCGGCGCCGCCGGCCCTGGGCCGGCCCCAGCGCGCCCGGCCCACTGCTTGCCGCGCTCGCGTCCGGGCGGCGCGGCGGCGCTCGCCGGGGTGCCGCGTGCGTGCACGGCCCGCTCGGCCTCGGGTCGCCGACCCGCGCCGGGCCGCGGCGCGCGCCCCAGCGCGTACAGGAAGGGGTCGGAAGGCGCCCGTCTTTGGCCGCCGCCCAGGCGCGCTGGCCGGGCACACAGGACGGGTCAGTGCAGGACAGGCCAGTGCAGGCGCGCGCGTGCGGCGCTGTCAGAGGTGTGTAGCATGCGGAGCTGGGTGTTTGCGTCTTGGCGCGTGTACACTTTTGCAGGGCATGGCAACTTGGGTAGTACATGCGATGACACAGGCAGCAGAAGCTTTTGAGTGAACGTGCAAAAGACAAGGCGTACCAGGAGGGGACAGGCCGCCGTGCGGGCCGCCCCAGGAGTCCACAATGGGCTCGAGCGGGGCGGGCGCGGGCGGCGCATCCACGTCCATGTCAGCCGGCGCTTCTCGGGCAGTGCACGGCCGCTCGCTGCCCCTTGCACCTGCGCGCCATGCTCACTGCCAGGCGTCGCATCTCCTCTGCCTCCAGCACGCCATGCGCCCAGCCCTGCCGCACACTGCATGCGAGTGTTGCAGGATGCCAGACGCTTACAGAGCCAAGCGCGCGTTTGAGGGCTGCACTGCATGCGTCGCATGGCGATTGCTGACGCGCGGGACAGGGCAGGTCGGAAGTGCAGCGTCACACAGCATGCGGCGCAGCCAGTGCCTGACAACCGGCGGCAGGGTGCCTGAGCGCACCGAGGCGCGTGCGATCCCCGCCGTCGCCCCGCGCGCGGTCTGCGAGCACCGTGCGCCGCTGGCCATGGTCGTGGCCGCTCGCCGGCCGCCCCGCGCGGCAGGCGCTGGGCCCCGGCAGCGCGCCGCCCTCCTGCCCCGCATGGCCGCCCGGCGCTGCGGCGCCGGGCTGCCTCAACCCCAGCCCTGGGCCGGAGCCTCCCTGCGGCGGCGCGCGGCGCAGCGGCTCCAGCTCGTCCTCCGGCTCTGCCGCAGCACAGCCAGGGTCTGCAGGCTGCATGAGCGCCGCATCAGACAGGGGCTTTCCCGGAAGCATGTGTCACTGGGAAGGTGCCTCCATAAGCCTGCAGACCTTGTTTTGTGCTTTTATGACAGCAGCATGAAGAGCAATCACAATGTTTTATTTGTTATGCTGCAGCCCAGTGGAGAGCAGCTGGGCGCGCACCGTCGCCGTCGTCATAGGCATCGCCGGTCACGGCGTCGCCGCCGCCGTCGGCCGCGCCGCCGAGCGCCAGCGCCGGGTCGGCCGCCGCGCGCGCCTCCAGCGAGGTCGCGGGCGGCGGCAGCGCGGCCGTCAGGCCGCCCAGCACCAGGTTGCGCAGGCGCTGCTGCCGCTCGTGCGCCGCGCTGCACCCACGGGTACCACTGAGCCATGTGCAGATGTGGCTCACGCGGTTGAGCATTGCAGTGAAAGGCCTGCGAGAGCGAAAAAGCTCCTCTCGAACGCCCGCACCTGATGCGGGGATCGAGGCGCGAGCGCTTCGGTGGCCCCGGGACGCCCCGCGCGGCCCAGCCGCCCGCGCCGCGCGGCCGCCCGGCGCCACTCACGTCCGGGATGGGCTCCGCGGCGGTGCGCTCGTCGAACTGGGTCATCACCAGGTAGTGCGCCGCCTGGTGGCATGGTCACAGGATCAGGACAGGGTGTGGCGACGCCGAGGCGGGTGACGCCCACGCATGCAATCGGTCTGTGACTGCTTACCATGGGCAGCACAAGACACCACGCTACCCAGGGAGTCTGCTTGGTGTGCGCTTGGCTGCGCTGGCTGCGCTTGGCTGTCGGCGTGTGTGCTAAGAAACTGTGTCCAGCATTGCATAACGCTACAAATTCATGATCGTGAACTGCTTTCATTTTGGCCCAGTCAATACTGGTATCTAGTGACACCAGTCCGTGATACACATGCATGCAGGTGCTTAAAGCTCATACTGTGAGCAAGCCCTGTATCAGCTTGGATGTCTGCCAGAGAATGCTCGCGATTGTGGGGTGCATGGCCCGTTTGGTATCGCACCGACTTGAAGCCGCAGTCGCGGTGCTCTGCATTCAGGATGCCGGTGGGTGCCCAGCCCGCCCTGGCGCAGACATCGTAAGAAAACTTCACACACCTACGCTCATCGCCTTCTGTGCCGTGATGCATGGCAGCGGTGCTGTGCTGCAGGATGGCTCAAATCCAAGCAAGCTGCTTGGCTGCACTGGCGTTGCACTTGAACACACACACACACAAACACACGAGATTGTCGCCAGGTAGGATAAGTCAGTGGTGGAGTCGCTAGCACATAAGCTGGTGCAGCCCATACCTCCTATGCAGCAGGATCGTGTCACGCAGAATCAGAGCGGCGCACATTCGAGCCCCGCGGCTCCCGCAGGGGCCGGGCCGCGCACCGGCAGCGCGTGCAGCCAAGGCCGGAGCAGTTGCACAGGTCCAGGCAGGGCGGGCAGCGCCAGCCCGGGTCCGATCGCGCCTCGTCCAGGTTCTGGCCCACACGCGTCCACAGGCACGTGCCGCACCAGGTGCCGCGCTCGCTGCACAGCGCGCCGCGGCACGCGCACTCGCTCACCGCCTCGTCCGCCCACTTGTGCCTGCCGCCGTGCGGCCGCCCCATCCGCTGTGCTGGGCGCCGCGGGTGCGGCGCGCTGT
>JAABUY010006706.1_pt1 | contig 11182 bp, 19 predicted proteins | sample 5560271 | NCBI WGS metagenome assembly JAABUY01 (sample SAMN10711886, study PRJNA513374) | rock metagenome | isolation source: Antarctica rocks | place: Antarctica: Victoria Land, University Valley
TAAATTCGCCGTAGCAGTTGTCCACGACCACTACGACCCGCGGGTTGGCCCGCTTGATGACTTCGATGGCCGCCTGAACATCAGCGATGCTCAGCGTCGGCCGCAGCGCGTACCCGCAGGAGCGCTGCATGAGCGCCACGCGCACGCCTGCGCGACTGGCGGCGCGCGTCGCCACTCAGGCGCCCCGCCGCGCGCCGGGCGCTCGCGCAGCCGGCTTGCAGTGTTGTGCCACCCATGCACCACCCTCGCTGCGGATGCTCACCCAACAACAAATTGTGTTTCTAATGGCTCCAGCGCGGTGACTGGGGCTGCTCTGGCTGCGTTATGACTCCGCCAGCCAGACGGCAGGCAGGCCACCACACACGACCCAGCTGGACAGCAGCGAATATCTGAGCACATGCAGGCATCGCGGCCCTGGCACGAGCATTGCGTGAGAAGCAGAGGGGCTCACGGTCGTGGCTCCGGACGGCCTGTTCGAGCGCGCCTAGGTCCACCAGGCCCTCTGCCGTGAGCGGCACCTCCCTGTAGTGCACTCCCCACTCGCGCAGGCTGCCGTGCCCTGCACACGCGCTGTGCCAAGTCTGTACGCGGTTTGCGCACAAAGCGGCTGGTCGAGCCAGTTCTCGTAAAGAAGAGAATTGGGCTATGCCGCAGGGAGGTGGGACAGCAGTCGACCGGCGACCCTGTAACTTGCTGCACAACAGAGTGTGCTGAGTGCGCACCAGGCGTACCCCGCAGGCCGATGACCTCCTCCAGCGTGTCGTAGGGCTTCCCGGCAACTGCGAGCAGCTCATCGCCTGGCCGCAGCGCTGTGAACAGGGCCGTGGCGATTGCGTGCGTGCCGGACACAAACTGCGCGCGGCAAAGCGCTGCCTCCGCGCCCATCACGTCGGCCACGACCTGCGCGCGTGCTCGTCGCTGTCTTGCACGGACGGCTCCCGAGACTGCCAGAGTGGGGCTCGTGTGAGTACAAGCAGCAACTACATTGACCTCTGAAAGCTTCATTAGAGTCTCAGTAGAGTCACAGCGGAGGTGAGTACCTCGTCAAAAGCTGCACGCCCAAGGTCGCCGTGGCCATACCCCGTCGAGCCAGCAAAGTGATGCGGGCCGATGCGGGCTCTGCGCATTGCCTCTTGCACCCGCTGCATGTTCGCTGCCACCAGCTCCACGTCTATGTCCGCAAACGCATCTCTCAACCGCCGCGCCTCCTCCCACACCTGTGCAAAAGGGTCAGCAGCCTGCCGCTGCTCGTACACGCTCTGCACTGAAGTGGCGACGCGTTGCATGCTTACTCGGCACTCACAGACAGTCTCTATTATGGCATCCAGAATACTCCCCAAGCCCAAGGGAATGCTGGCGCACACTCTGCGCAGCCACCGGGCTGGAGCTCTGCTGTGTTGGCGGACCATGGCCCGCCCGCTCCGCCCACTTCTCCCGGTTGGCGGACCTGGCTTCACCAGCCACAACAACAAGCTGCAACTTCCTAACTGAGCGTGCTGGTGGCGGCGCCAGCTGCAGACGCGCGGGCCGGAAGCCAGCATGCAACGCATCTGCGCATCGCATCACCTGTCTGTCGGACAGCCAGACTGGGCAGACAAATGCAGCCTACAAGATAACTACGTCCTTCCGGCGAATGATGCCTGCTCTGGAAAACTCAAAGTTTGCCTCACTCAGATGCAAGGATGTGCACGTGCCGACCGTTTGGAACTCGACAGGATTAAAAGTGAAGGCTGCATATGACAATGTCATAATGACATCAATGAGTACGTAGGTTGTAGTCAGCAGTAGGCAGCAGCACAGCCGCAGCAGACACCCCACGAGCACACAGACCAAGCTTGACCAAAACAGTGCATGCGGAACAGGATCAGTGCAAGCCTAAGCACACCTACCAAGCGCCTATGATACAAGGCGCGCTGCTGCACATCATGCAAGCCAGCCAGGCGAACAGGGCCCCCAGCACGCAGTGCGCACCAGCCAATACTTGCAAACACATGCAGCTGAGCTGCCAGGACCTTAAAAAAGCCCCTGCAACAATGTGTTGCACCACCCGCCGCACCACCAAGCATCATGTGCTATATCATCGCGCAGCACCCCCTGCCACCACGAGCCTGGGAGGGGCCTCCGCTCTGCCCATCGATGCGACGCATCACGGCCGGTCCTTGCCCTGGCCGGCGACGCGGCGCGTGCGCGTGCGCATGGTCACCAGCTCCTCGGCGGACGTGGGGTGGATGCCGACCGTGGAGTCAAAGTCCGCCTTAGTCGCGCCCGCCTTGAGCGCGATGCCCTGCAGCATCTCCGGACTGTCCGGGCCGCAGACGTGCACGCCCACGACCTGCGCGCGCGACCCGTGCTCGAGCGTGTGTCAAACATACGCTCGAGCGCCTGGCAAATGCACGTCAACGCTCGGGCAGCGTCCTGGCGCTCGAGGCGTGCTCAGCGCTGCGATGATCAGCGGCGTGGGACTCCGTGCAAGTGTTGAAGAGGCTGAGACTGGGCCAGACCCGCAGCAGCTGCATGAACATGTGTTGCAGAGCGCGCGCCGTGTGCCTGTGCATATGCGCGGCCCGGCTGCGCGGCACGGCGGGCGGCCGCGCCTTGTTGGTCTCCACGTGCACGATGATCTTCATGACCGTCTTCTCCTCGCGCCCGCTGATGGTGTACTTCATGGGCCGGAACTTGGACACGAAGATGTCCAGGTCGCCGGCCAAGTTCTCGACCGCCGCCGACTCGGTCAGCCCCACAAACGTCAGCGGCGGCTGCACGAAGCACGCGGACGGGACCTGCGCCGCCGCAGCCGCTCGGGGTCCGCCCGCCGCGCCCTGCGCTGACCTTCGAAACTGGGCACGCTTACGGACCTCTGCTGCAGTCTGTGCTGAGGTTGCTGAGAGGACCTGCACGCACGCAGAGCTCACTCCCACACAGCAACGGCGGCAGGCGGCGCGCGGCGCGCACCAGCTCGTACACAGGCTTGGCCGGCTTGTCGCCGAACACCGTCGCCGCAAATGCCATGCCCTCCATGATGGCCACCGGCGTCAGCGCGAGCCTGGCCAGAGCGCGCTGCCGTCAGCTGCGTGACGATATCCGCCCTTGCCACCGCGGCTCGCTGCTGAGCCCGACGTCCTCGGCCCTGAGTCACTAGCAAACGTGCCATGCACAAAGCGCACTAATAATAAAGTATCCCTGTGCACGCCTTGACGAGGCTTGTGAAATGCAGCTGAGGGCGCAGAGCACCAGCAGGCCACTCCCGCAGCTGGCAGCGCAACAGGCAGCGCAACAGGATGGGCCCACGACAGATTGGTGCGCGCCTGTCGGTGACGTCACCGATGGCATAGATGTGGGGCACGCTCGTCCGGCTGTAGTCATCCACCACAATTCCGCCGTGCTTGTTCAGCTCGATGCCCAGCGCCTGGAGCGGGCAGCACTCAAAGCCATCAATGCGGCTCCTTCCATCACAGGCTGTGCATCAAGCATAGCTCCGGGCCGCCCGGCAAGGCGCTGTGGGTGCAGTCACAGACACGCTCATGCAATGCTCTAAGCATGCAGGGCATGCATGCAAGTTTCGATAGGCAAACCGGATGCGGCGGATGTCTGTACTTATCGGAGAATAGGTCTCCTTTATAGGGCAACGCTACAGGGCATGCCTCGAGCCCAATGTCGCGGGTGTTGGGATGCCGGCCGGTGCCAAACATCACGACGCCAGCTCGGCACGAGCCCGCCTTGCCGCTCTCCTCCTCGTAGTGCACGGTGTACAGCCCGTCCTCGCCCTTCTCGATCCTGCACAGCCAGTCAAACCCCATATCGTGCGAGGCCACCTGCTGTACACACAAACCATCATAGCACAGCCCAGGCCTCTGTGTTGCCTCCAGCCTGAAAGTGTAACACATCAGCTGACACTTAGGAGCTCGTCCGAGGATGCGGCAAAGTCATAGAGCGATGCGGCGCAGCCCAGCTCACCGCGGCGGATCGGCGCGGCCGCGGCGCCACTGGAGCCCGGCGCAGAGCAAGCAACGAGAGACGAGCACCACGCGCACCTGGTCGGGCTGGTGGACGTGTGCAGCGCGATGCCGCGCAGCCTCATGTTCTCAGCGACCTGCTCGCGGCACTCCTCGTCGAACCTGCCGCGCGCGAGCCGAGACGCTCGGGGGGCCGCGCACTCCGCCTGCAGCGCCCGACTCCCTGCTTTTGGCCCTATGCCATGACGCAGGGCCGCGCGCTCGCACAGAGCGCATCCCAACGCTCAGCTGCGGCAGCAGCAGCGAGCGGCACGCATGCAGGGAGGCAGCCGGGGCTGGGGTGTTTTCTGCAGAGGTGAGCAGCATGCACCAGCAGGCCGCGCTGAGGCAGCAGACGCGGGGCGCGCCCCGTCAGCGGCAGCGGCTTGCGGAACATGAGGTGCACGTCGGCGCCAAACCCGCGGAAGATGCTGGCAAACTCGACCGAGATGTACCCGGCGCCCACGATCACGATGCTGTTGCCCGGCATGTGCTCCAGCATCAGCGCCTCGTCCGACGTGATCGCGTGCTCCTGCGCCCAGGGGACCGACCGTGTCATGAGACAAGCGACAACCTGGCCTCAACCAATCAGGCTCTGAGCATGTGCTGCTGGAGGCAGACAGGCGCCCTCAGCAGCAACGCGCGCGCACGCTGCCGGGGATGGGAGCCTTGGTCGGCTTGCCGCCGAGCGCCAGCAGGATGTACTTGCCGGTGATGGTCTTCACGCCGCCGTCCGCCAGCTCGACCTTGACCGTGTGCGCGTCCGCCATGCTGCCCCGCCCCTCTGCCACGGCGCGCGCCGAGACACAGGGCCGTCAGGCGCGCACTGCACGCGCTGGGGTGACCCGTGCAGGCTGGGGTTGACGGGCTGTGCCGCACCAAAGAGTGTCACGCCGGCGTTGCGGAGCAGCTTGGTGTACACGCCGTTGAGCCGCTCGATTTCCCTCCCCTGTGCAGTGGTGCGACGGTCAGTGTGCTCTCCCTGTGCAGACTGTAGCCCGCCTGTATACGCATGAGCGCAGCCACTCAGCCACACAAGGTGCAGCGCCGTTGCCCGCACACCTTCTTGCCGAGCAGCGTCCCCCAGTCGTGCGCTGGCTTCCCCTCGATGTGCCAGCCAAAGCCTTGTGCGTCTTTAAAGTCCTCTGCAAACATCGACCTGCAAGGCGCAAGCTAGTGTTGCAGGTGCACAGGTGCAGTGCCGGTGCGCGCGTCAGGCTCGCGACTGGCTGCTGTCCAGCGCCGGTGGCGCACCCATAGACAAGCAGCTTCTTTGGTACACAGCCGCGGATGACACACCTGCACCGCTCGAGCGCGCTTGCAAATTCGTTCAGGGGGTGCATGCTGCCACAAAGGTTTGCATGGTATGTGGCGCTCACGTTCCACCAGCGCCCCCAACCGTGTCTGTCGCTACAAAGCCAAACGGCAGCTCCACGCAGGCCACCTTGGCGCCATAGTGCTGCGCTGAGATGCGCGACGCACGGGTCCCGCCGCTCCCAGCGCCGAGCGTGATCAGATCGAAATCGTACTCGACCATGGCCGCCGCTTTGGAAAAGCAGGGCGTGGCGACCTCCTGCTTGGCACTATGAACACATGTCCTCCTATCCATCCCTAACAGGGTGTAACTTTCACACGGACCTAGCCGCGCCAGCTCTGCTGCAGAGCTCGACAAGAAGAGGAGGCTCTCTTCACTCAGCTGCCTGACCCTCAGACTGACAAGCGGGGTGGCTGAGAAAGGCCAGAGCTCCTGGTGTCACGCAGCGCTTAGAACAACCTGCTTGCTCCGCGCACTTGGCAGGGGTTGCCGCGCCGGCCGGACGTGCAGACATGCCGCGCAGCAAGAGGAACAAGCTTGGTGAGTCTCCAAGCGAGGTGCTTTCTGTAAGCGACAAGAGCCTGTCTGCTTGAAGCCACTGACGTGTGCTGCGCCTGCAGTGTCCCTCACAAAGACCAAGAAAAAGACAAAGGAGTGGAAACAGGGGCTCATAACGACAGTCAGGGGCTTGGTGGACAAGTGCGCCTGGCGAGCTAGCAGCAGCAGCTCATCGTGTGGGGCCGGGCCACTGAACTTTGCTCTGTGTGCCGCAGGTACCCGCACATTTACCTGTTTGAGTACCAGAACATGCGGAACGACATGTTCAAGGAGCTGAGGGAAGAGCACCAGGAGACCAGCAGGCGCGCAGCCGGCCGCGCTGCGGCGGCTGCCCCCGTGCGCTGCCGCCACGCGCGCCTGACGCACAGCACGTCCCGCAGGTTCTGCATGGGCTCCACCAAGGTCCTGCAGGTTGCGCTGGGCCGCAGCGCCGCAGACGAGTACGGCGCCAACCTGTCGCAGCTGTCCGGGCGCATCATCGGCAACGTGGGCCTGTTCTTCACGACGCTGCAGCGCGACGAGGTGTGCCTCGGTGCACACTGTACTTGTGCCTCGGTGCACACTGTAGTCGTGCGAGGAGCCAAATGTCGCAGCAAGTCGAACCGAAGACGGGGAGCGTGCAGGTTGACCGAATATTTGACAGCTTTGAGGCTCTGGACTATGCCCGCGCGGGCGCGCGCGCGACGGAGGCGTTTGAGCTGTCGGAGGGCCCGCTCGTGAACGCGGCGGGGCCGCTGCCGCACACGCTCGAGCCCCTGCTGCGCAAGCACGGGCTGCCCGCCCGCCTGAACAAGGCGCGGCGCCCGTCTGGAGGCCCTGCCTGCAGCAGCGGAGGCCCTTCACTGTGGCAGCGCGTGAGGACGAGTGTTGTGGGCATCCATGTGTTACAGAAGCTGGGAACGTGAGGAAACAACGCAACACGGAATAGCATGCTCTCAGGGGTTTTTTCAGGGACTCTTCTCGGAGGTCTGGAATAGGGACGGACATGAAGCACGGGCGGACGCGTTCACAAGGCGTCACGTGCAGGGGGTGGTGGAGCTGCTGGCGGACCACACGGTGTGCCGGGACGGCGAGACGCTGAGCGCCAACCAGGCGGCCGTGCTGCGCATCTTTGACGTGAAGATGGCCGCCTTCCGCCTGCGCCTGCTCGCGTGCTGGCACGCCGACGGTGCTCCCCCTCCCTGCCTGCCCCAAGAAGCGGCCTGGTGCCTGTGCGCCTGCATGGGGCCAGAGCGCGGCCGCTTCGCCTGCGCTTCGGTATACCGGCAAGCGTGTGTGCTCGCGCCCGTATCCGTCAGCCAGGATGGCGGCTGATGCGGCGGTGTGCGCCGGCGGCCTGCAGGCGCGGAGGTGGAAGAGCTCAATGAGCCAGCGCTGCAGCATGCGGACGGGGAAGAGGAGGCAGGTGTTGCAGCAAGCATCGGCCTGGAGGAATGATGTTGATCAGATAGCCACGTTGTGATTGCCGTCACAGTTCCTGTCTCAGGTTACGTTGATGTGAGCGGTCGCCGCAAGCCATGCATGATTTACACTGTGCACTGCGTCTGACCACCGAGAAACCCATCTCCGCTGCAGTGCACACAGCCGGCTCACATGGTCAGCTCCCAGCATGACTCAAACAACAAGCGTTGTGTTGCTGTGCAATACTGTCAACAGACAGACATGCCGCTGCTGATGCTGGAGCTCTATCACCTTACACACTTACACGAAGAAGCTCACAACAAGAAACCTTGCTCAAGGTACACGTAATATACAGAGCTGAGTTCGTCAGGTCAACAGGTAGCCCTCGTCGCCTGGCAGGTCGCTCAGCAGCATCGTCTGCTCAGTGTCGTACCTGCTCCCCAGCAGCCGATTTACAGCAGCCTTCGATTTGCGCACATAGCATGTTTTGCGTGCACGGCAGGCGTTCAAGTTGGGCTATCTCCCTGTTCAAAGTAAAACACATACCATTGGGTGCACGGCGGGCGGTCGAATAGGGATAGGGAACTCTTCCTGTTCATGAGGTGCAAGCCGCACCGCATCTCGATCGTCCGCATGTTGTACGCGACCACGCACAGGAAAAAGAGGAGGCGCGCGAGCTCGATCACGTTGCTCTCGCTCGGCACGTTGCGCAGCTCCTCGTCGGTCGCACCCAGCACGCGGTAGATGATGGTGTTCATCGCCTCTGCGCGCCGCGGCCAGCGGCCGTCCTGAGGCTGCGCCTACCTCTCACCCTGCGCTGCCCGCGCCCCTCCTCCCTTCATCCCCACGGTGGAGGTGCATCACAGCAGCCCCACCCCGCCCTGGAGCGCAGCCTTCGACTTTGTGTCACTCCTTGCAAGCTGCAGCTCAAAGCATCGACAGCCAGCCCGAGCCATTCCACAAGCAGCCTGCAGGTGCTGCTGGTGGTGGTGCAGGAAGGGACCCCGCGCACGCACCTAGAATGTCGCTGTCGGCGCCGGCCGTCAGCTCCGCAACGGCGCACGGCTCCAGCGTGCGCAGGTACTCTAGCAGCTCGTTGCTCGGCGCCGCGCGCGGCAGCAGCCGCCGCGCAGCGGCCTGCTGTTTCAAGGCTCGAATCTCATCCTCCAGCGACTGCCGCAGCAACCACACCGCTCATTAAGATCGGGGGAAGCAGACTTGGGCACGACAACATACAAGAGCAGGTTGCCAAGCGACATGGTGCTCCAGCTGCTACAAGACACACGGGCCATTCCGCACGAGCAAAGGCAAGCACAGGCAGCACGCGCCTCTGCTCGCACGCCAGGTGCACAGGTTCGACCAGCAGAGCAGTGCAGGCCCTGTCGTGTGGGGAGGGGCAGTGGCGACCTGGATGTAGTCCGCCGCGGGGATCGCCTCCGGCCCGTTGAGCAGGTGCCACCTGACGACCTCGCCGCTGACGCGCGTCTTCTGCGTGCCGGGCGCGTACGCCGCCTCCTCCGGCTCGTCAAACGACGCCGTCTGCAGCGCCAGCCCCACCGGCTCGCGCTCCTCGGCCCCCGGGCCCAGCTGGCGCGCCAGGTCCATGCGGTGCCTGGCGCCGGGCAGCCAGTCAACGCGCTGGCCACTCAGCGAGAGGGCCCGCAGAGCTGCGCCCGCAGAGCCTGGCGTGCTGCGAGCTGGAGCGGGCGGGGGGCAGCGCACTGTGCGTTGCACAGCAGGTAGCCCGTCATCAGCACGCTGAACATCAGCTGCGCGAGGCTCTCGCCGCTGGCGTTCACGGACACGTCGAAGAACTGCGGCGGCAGCGTGCCCAGCATGCCGCTGATGGTCGAACGCATCGCGTCCACGACCTGCGCGGCGCGCGCGGGCTGCGCGTCGGCGCGCGCCGCGAGGGGCCCAGCATGCAGGGCGCGCCCACGCGTGATCCCGCGCCGCAGCAAGAGAGCACGCAAGCAGCGGACGCAAGGCCGCACACCTGGGAAGGCGCGTGCTCGATGAATGTGTCTATCATATCTGGTGTGCACTGCTGCACGTAGCTGAGCAGGAAGCGGCGCCGGTCCTCCGCGGCCGCGTCATAGCTTGCAGTGCAGCCCGCCGGTTGCCGCCGAGAGGCGCGTTGTGCGCTGCGCCGCCGCCGGGCTGCGGCCTTGGTGTGCTTGGCAGGCGGCGCGCCCGGGCTGTGCGGCAGCCCGGCCAGCCCCGCTCGGCACACAGGCAGCCGCGCCTGGAAGAGCTGCGCGCACAGCATGGCGGCAAAGCTGCTCCGCTGCCTGGAGGGTCAAGCAGTGGCAGCCACCGTGGTCACGGCCTCAGGCAGTGCGCTGCGCTAGGAAGAAGTGTGCTGAGCGTGAGGACTCGTCCGGAAGCGAGGGGCGACCCTACCCTACCAAGCCGGGGTCAATCATCTCCGGGGTGTTCAATCGGCTTGCGGACAACGGGAGGAGGCTATCCCTGTTACTACGGCTTGTCCGAGCAAGCTTGTTACGATGTCAGACGACGCGAGCCTGCAACAGGTGTCGAACTTTCCACAAGCGCCTCCGTCCCCATTTGCACTTGTACTTCAGTACTTCTTCGCTATGGCGTCGCATTGCAACGTCAAGCACTTGCTTCACCTGGTACCGTTGAGCATTGGAGTACAAAGCTGCCTCTGGTGTTTTATCACAGCTCTGAGGCGACTTGGGTTTCATGGGTACTTTTCCTGACACAGAGCAGGATGGTACGCAAGGGGAGGCCAGTGTGGGGCTCGCACTGCTCAAATGTGCAAGCTGTTCTATAGGTCGTTGCAGGAAGATAGCCCAGCGATATATTTGAGTTGAGTGTAGCGCTGCCTTTGCTACTGACCAGCGCTCGCGGTGACGTAGAGCCTGGCCGGCCGCGCAGGGCCAAGATGGCAAGCAGCGTACGCTGCTGCGCACGTTCTCCAACTCCTTCAAGAAGGGGACTGCCAACCTGCGGCGCGGGCTCACCCCGCGCAGCCGCACCAGCTCGCAGACGGACGAGCTGGGTGAGGCGGTGCCGCCTGCGCCTGTGCCTACCGCTGCCTCCGCGCCGCCCAAGGTGCTGGACAACCAGGTCGAACACCAAGTGCACGTCAAGATAGCGGAGGTGCGCACCCGTGCCACACACAGCAACCCTTGAAGAGGCAACAGACTGGCGTGCAAAGCTTGAGAACAACTTTGACACTAGGGGTTAAAGGTATAGCTATATACTTGCTGCCTCACGGTTGCCTCGCCTTTGCGGTCGATCACTGTCTGCGGGAGCAGGTCCCTGTATGCTGACACATCTATGGCACCTCAGAGCAGTGCAGCTGAAGGGCAAGGTGCGCGCGGCAAGACCTGCCTGCTCTCGCAGGCGCTGGGTAACGTGCAACATGGTGTCCAGGGGGGCGCTGGTGCTGGCGGCTGGACCACACCTGGTTGTGGCTCTAACTCCGTGCCCTGTCGACATCAATGAGCAGGTAGTCTCAGGACTGTCAGAAAAAGGTAGAATTATATGCTTGAAGAGCAGAAGCTCGCGGCGTGGCAGGTGGACGGCGTGCCCAAGGTCCAGATCGCCAGCAACGAGCCGGCGAGCCAGCAGGCACCCGAGCAGGCGAAGAGGGAGGAAAAGGCCGAGCAGGCGAAGAGGGAGGGAAAGGCCGAGCAGGCGAAGACGGAGGAGAAGGTGCCGGCCGCCGGCGAAACCAAACCGGCCACCGACGTCAAGCCGGCCGCCGAGACCAAGCCGGCGCCGGCGCCGCCGGCCGGCGCGCCGCCGCCGCTGCCGGCGAGCGACCCGCCTGCGCCGTCGCCGGCGGCCGAGGACGTGCCCACCCCCGACAAGGCCGAGCACAAGGTCGAGCCGTCGGGCGCGTCCGTGCCGGCGCCGGACACGCCCAAGCAGCCGAGCGCCCCTG
>JAABUY010006708.1_pt1 | contig 11180 bp, 9 predicted proteins | sample 5560271 | NCBI WGS metagenome assembly JAABUY01 (sample SAMN10711886, study PRJNA513374) | rock metagenome | isolation source: Antarctica rocks | place: Antarctica: Victoria Land, University Valley
AGGAGGAGCTCCAATTCTCGGCGGAAGGCGGCAGCCTTCGTTCGGTGGCACGAGCCGGATGACGCGAGAGTGTCAAGTCCGGATCTGTGAGCGGCTCGGGGTGAGACTCCCCGGGCCGACTCGGCAAGTGCACAAGGCGATCTCGGTCCTGAAGTCCCGCACGGCAAACCACGAGCGCACGATCCGGGAGTTTAGCGTCGGTTCGACCGGCATTGTCGTGGGCACGCCGCTGAGAGGTTTCCACCACGTGCTCGGCGGCACCCCGGCGTGGACCGGGCAGCCCACCACCCTTACGCATCCAGCAAACCCCCTGGCCTGACATGTCTGGGCTGCCCGTCCTAATATTGGCGCCGCGCGGGCGTGACGCCGAGGTGATCGCGCAGGTCCTAGCCCGCGTCGGCGTCGCAGCGGCGTCGCTCGGAGACTTGGCAGCGCTGGTGGCCGGAATCGAGGATTGCGGCGCGGTCGTCGTGACCGAGGAGGCATTGACCGGCCCTGACATGCAATTGCTGCTCGACCTCGTTGCGAACCAGCCCGCCTGGTCCGACCTGCCATTCCTGGTGCTGGCGACCAAGCAGCCCGGTCCGCGCCCGTCCAGCCGTGCTGCTACATTGGAACGCCTAGGCAATGCTATGCTGCTGGAGCGTCCGTTGAACGCCGAGAGCCTGTCCAGCGCCGCCTGGTCCGCCTTGCGCGCCCGCAGCCGGCAGCTTGCGGTGCGCGACCTGAACGCGACCTTGGAGGCGAGGGTGGAGGAGCGTACGCAGGCCCTGGCCGCAAGTGAGGCGCAGTCGCGCGCGGTGTTCGAAGGCTTCCCAGAGTGCATGTTCGTCGTGCACGTGACACGAGATGGCAGGTTCGTGTTTGAGGCGTCCAACCCGACGGCTGAGCGTGTCGCCGGCGTGGGTTCGGCAGATATCTACGGCAAGCCGGCCGAGGCTTTCCTGCCCGCCGAGCAGGCAGCCCGCATGTCCGAACAGTTCCGGCGCTGTGTCGAGGTCGGCGCCGGCGTGAGCTTTACCGAAGAACTGCGCTTCCCTGGCCTTCTAGGCACGTTCGAGGCCACGTTGACGCCGCTTCGCGATCCGGCTGGGCGCATCGGCCGGCTGTTGGCGGTCTTCCGCGACGTGACCGCCCGCAACATGTTGGAGTCCCGCCTGCGTCAGGCGCAGAAGATGGAAGCGGTGGGCCAGCTCACCGGGGGCGTGGCGCATGATTTCAACAACCTGCTCCAGGTCGTGCTTAGCGGCCTGACGTTGATCGACCGGGTGCAGGATGCAGAACGCCGCGCAAAATTGCTGGAGAGCGTACGCCGCGCAGCACAGCGCGGGGGCGAGCTGACCAAACGCCTGCTGACCGTCGCGCGCCGCCAGTCGCTGCGGCCGGAGGCGATCGACCTCGGTGTCTGGCTGGGCGATGGCGCGGGGGAGCTGCTGTCCCGCACGCTGCGTGGCGACATCCGAACCGTGCTGCGAGTGCCTCCAGGCTTGCCTCCGGTGGAGGCCGACCCGAACGAACTCGAGCTTGCGGTGCTGAATCTTGCGGTGAATGCGCGTGACGCCATGCAGGGCGGCGGCACGCTGACGATCGTCGCCGAATGCGTGATGCAGGACGGCCTGACCGATCCTGACGGGCTAGATGGCCGCTTTATCCGGCTGTCGGTGACCGATACTGGGGCCGGCATGTCGGAGGCAACCCTGGGCCGAGTATTCGAGCCATTCTTTACTACCAAAGGCGTAGGAGAGGGCACCGGCCTCGGCCTTGCCCAGGTTTATGGCTTTGCGCGGCAAAGCGGCGGTGGCGTACGGCTGCAGAGCCGGCTAGGCGAGGGCACTACTGTCTCGATCCTGCTGCCAGTTTCCCAGCGCGCCACGCCTGATCCTTGTGTCGCGCCGGCTGCTGCAGCCGAACCGCTGCAGCACGCGTCGGCCGCAGCCGTGCTGGTGTGCGAGGATGATGACGACGTCGCGGCGCTGGTCGTCGATATGCTGGCGCAGTTGGGCCACGCGCCGACCCGGGTGAGCACCGCCGCGGCGGCGCTGGGCGCACTTGCGGACGGCCGCTCAGTGGATTTGCTGTTCACTGACGTGCTGATGCCCGGCGGCATGGATGGTCTGGCCCTGGCGCGCGAAGCCGGTCGCCGCCGCCCCGGCCTGCCCGTGCTGCTCACAACCGGCTACACCGGCGACGGCGCGGCGGTGGCGCCGCCGGAGGTGCCGGTGCTGCGCAAACCCTACAAACTTGAGGATCTAGCTCAGGCGTTGCAGACCGTCTTGGCGTAGGGCTACCGCGGCAAGACATGCGCCGGTCTTGCCGGCTGTGCTGGCGGATGGGGTGGGATTCGAACCCACGGAACGCTTGCACGCTCGGCGGTTTTCAAGACCGCTGCCTTAAACCGCTCGGCCACCCATCCATCGCCGTTTCCCTACACGCGACACCATGCCCGCGGCAAGTCCGGGCGGGGTTTCCCGTCGGGTGTGTTGCCGGTAGCCTAGGCGCACATACCGTCACAGGACACAGCATGTCGCTTTCAAGAACCGCGATCGGGCTCACGGCGATGTTGCTGGTCACGATGCCTGCACGTGCAGAGCCGCCGCAGGACCCTAAGGGCATCTTCACGTTCCAAGTCGAGAACGACGCCGTCTCGACGTTCAAAGGCACCTCCGACCAATACTATACCAGCGGCCTCCGGCTCGGATACACCTCCGGCACCAATGCAGTCCCGGACTTCCTGGCCGGGTTCGGCCGCGCCGTCTGGGGTGATGGCGTGCAGCGGATCAGCATCGACATCAGCCAGTCCATTTTCACCCCGTGCAACACCCAGCTCAGCCAACCCGACCCGCGGGACCGGCCCTATGCGGGCTACCTGAACGCGACGCTCGGCCTGCTGCACGACACCGACGAGACCCGTAGCCTGCTGGCGGTGAGCCTGGGCGTGGTCGGGCCGGCGGCGCTGGGTCGCGTGGTGCAGAACGGCTTCCATGATATCATCGGCGACACCCCCAACCGCGGCTGGTCCTCGCAGTTGCGGGACGAACCGGCGATCGAGCTGCTGGCCGAACGGACGTTCCGCCTGCCGATCACCCGGTTCTACGGCCTGGAGACCGACGCGCTGCCGGCGCTTACGGCCGGGGTCGGCACGGTGCGGGACTATGTCCAGGCCGGAGTGAGCTTCCGGGTTGGGCAGGGGCTGAACAGCGACTTCGGCGTTCCGCGCATTCGGCCAGGGCTGAGCGGATCGGACGCCTACACCCCCAACCGCCCGTTCGCCTGGTATGTGTTCACCGGCGCTGACGGTCAGGGAGTCGCGCGTGACGTGTTCCTCGATGGCAGCACGTTCCGGGGCCGCAGTCTGTCAGTGGACAAACGGCCCTATTTGGGTGAGCTGCAACTCGGCCTCGCCGCCATGTTTTACGGCGTCCGGCTGACCTACACGCAAACCTGGCAGACGGAGTCTTTCAAAGGGCAGAAGAGCGGCCTGTTCAATTTCGGTTCGCTGGCGCTCTCGGCCCGGTTCTAAATGCCTTTCCTCAGCCGGCCGTTTCCGGCACCAGCTCAGGCGTGACACCCTCGGCCGTGCCGACTTCGGTATCTGTCAGCATGCGCCAGGTGCCTTGCACCAGGATCTCGCAGGGACGGAACCGCGCCTTGTAGGCCATCTTGCGACTCTCCGGCACCCAATAACCCAGGTAAACATAGGGCAGGCCCTCGGCCCGGGCGCGTTCAATCAGCCATAGGATCGCGTAGGTGCCGAGCGACTGGCGCTCCAGTTCCGGAGCAAAAAAGCTATAAACTGCCGAAAGCCCGTCTCCGAGCCGGTCGGTGAGGCAGCCGCCGATCAGGCGGTCGCCGGCACCGCGGAACTCGATGATCTTGGTCTCGATCGGCGTGTCTTCGATCATGGCGCGGTAGTCGTAGAAACTCATCGTCGCCATATCGCCGTCGCTATGCCGGACCTGCTGATAACGCTGAAAAAGCTGGAACTGCTCAGCCGTGGCGCGGGCGGGCACACTGAAACCCTCGACGCCTGCGTTGGCGCGGTCGATGCGCCGCAGGCCACGATCAGGTAAGAAGGTCGCGACAGGGATGCGGATCGGCACGCAGGCCTGACAGGACGGACAAACCGGCGCATAGGCGATATTGTGACTGCGGCGGAATCCGGCACGCGACAGCCGGTCGTGCAAATGGTCCGCGTCTGGTCCGGTGATCTCGGTGACGACCTTGCGCTCCGTCCGCCCCGAAACGTAGGGACAGGGTAGCGGGGCCGTCGTGTAGAAGAACTGCGGTCGGCGTGGCGGCTTGTAAGTCATGCGTAAGGGGATCCCCGTTGCATGGTCGCGAAACCAGCGGTCGCGGTCAATGTACGGTTCAGGGCGCCGCCGCGCACGACCACTAGACCAGAAACCAAGTCGTGCAGCGTCCGGTGGCGGCTCGTAACCAGCGCCGCCGCGAGCCAAATCACCCCAGCGCCAAGTGTCAGCCAAAGCCCGGCGGTAAACAGGATCGCCTGCAGCAGCGACGGCTGGCCCAAGTCCTGGTTGCGTCGCACCACCAGGTCCATCAAGACCTGGCCCGGCGTGGCGCTGCGTCCGCTGGCGACGAACAGGACATGATACAGCAGCGGCACGATCGGCAACAGGCCAAGCAGCGGGAACCCTAGCCCAAACGTCAGCAGCCCAAATCCGACCAGGATAATCCACAGCACTGCGACGACGCCGCCCACCAGCAATAGGTCAAACAGCCAAGCCCAGACCCGGCGGAACATAACGCCTTCGGTCAACCCGGCATCAAGGGTGTCGTCGGTCAGGCCAGCGGTCATGGGGTCAATCCTATGCTGTCGGCCACGGTTGGATTGGGGCCGAGCCGAATGCCGGCACCGTCCCGCCAGCGCGTCATCAACGAGGTCGCCAGGCGGCGGAATGGATGCCCGGACTGCCCAGGGGTGAGCGCAAACAGGCTTTGGTCGAGGTCTTGCAAGTCATACACTCCGCGATACCCGGCGCCGTGCACCGACGCCCAACCATTCACGCGCATGCCGCCGCGATATACTGTCGTATCATCGCCGGGCTGTGCGATATACGACGTAGTGAGTCGGCCGAGTACGGGCAACGTTCCAAGCAGTGGATGCGCGAAAATAGCCCGGTGCACGCCGCCCCACAGCCAATCATTCGACGTCGGACCCTGCGCGGCGGCGATGCCGGCCAGGGCAGCTTGCAGCGATCGGGACAGCAGCGGCCGGCAGTCGCCGCCGCACCAGGGGGCGCCCGCCGGGGATAGCGCCCGCGCCACAACGTCATAAGGCGCGCCCGCCGCACTGGCCGGCACGCCGGTGCGTTCGAGCACCGCCGCCTCGAACTGCCGCATCCACGCGTTGAAGATGAGCGGCTGCGCTAGATCGGTCTGCATGGCGCCATGCCAATCCGACAGCGACGCAAGAGCGTTTTTGGACGCCTCGTCGAGTGGATGCGTGGCCAGCAGAGTCGGCAGGATTTGAACGGCGAAGCTGCTGGTCGCGTCCACCTGCATGGCTGCGAAGCTGGCTGGAGTATAGGCATTGGCGGCATCCAGCATCTGGCGGATCCGCCGCGCGCGCCAGTCACCAAACCAATCGGCCCCCATGAACACCGGGAAATCCGGCCCGGCTACGCGCTCATTGGCGTTTACCAGCCGGCCGCTGGCGGGTTCAACAATCCGGGGCAGCGAGGCGCCGCCGGCGAAGCCCGTCCAGTCATGCGCGCCATCCGCGCCGTCCACCGGCAGGCTCCCGTCGCCGGCACGGCGGATCGGCACGCGGCCGGTGGTGAACTGCCCGATTTCCGCTGGGTCCGCCACCAGCAGATTCTGCACGGGGGCGGCGATCATCTCGGACGCACGCCCGGCCTCGGTTGCGTCAGTGGCACGGTTCAGCGCCAGCAGGCCGGCGGCGGCGCTGTCGCCGGGCGCCAGATTGGCCATTGCAACGGCCAGCACCGGGCCGCCTGGCGCGTCGAGGTCGCTCAGCACCGGACCGTGCCGCGTTTCTCGCAGCGTCAGCAGGTCATCCGCAGCGCCGCGGACGCGGATGCGCTCCGTGCGCTGGTCGAACGGCTCGGGACCGTCCGGCGTCTCGTAGCGGCCGTCTGGGCGGACCGTCTCGATGAATACATCCTGGGTGTCCGCGCCGGTTGTGGTAAATGTCCAGGCGATATGGCCGTTGTGCCCCATGACAAGGAACGGCACACCAGGCGCTGTGGCACCGGCCAGCACGCCGCCGGGGGTCTCGATCCGCGCCAGATACCAGATGCCGGGCAGGCCGGAGGCGAGGTGCGGGTCACCCGCCAGCAGCGGCTTGCCGGATGCCGTCTTCGTGCCGTCCACCGCCCACTCGTTGCTGGCGGAACTTGGCAGGGTGAACGGCTCCGGGAAGTCCGGCACCGCCGCCGCTAGGCGTGTCCCTGCGGCAGCCAGGTCTGGCAGCAGGCGCGCATCCGGCCGCGGTGTGCCGTCCTGCGGCGGCCACAGCTCCCGCAGGCGGTCGGCTGGGAGCTTGGCCTGCAGCGCGGCGCGGGCCAGCTCGGACCGCCAGTTGCCCGATAAATAGAGGCCCATCGTCTTGCCCCACAGCAGGCTGTCGACCGCGGTCCAAGGCTCCGGCGCCCCAAGCGGAATGAACTCCGGCGCCGCGAACCGGCCGCGCGCGGCAACCCAGGCGTTCACCCCGCGCGCATAGGCGTCGAGCATCGCCCGTGTCTCGGCGTCGAGTGCCACGAGGTCGGCCATCGCCCGCATGCGCAGCCCGAGCACGCGCATGGTGCGGTCCAGCCTCAGCGTCACGCTTCCAGCGATTTCGGACAGGCGCCCGGACGCTGCACGGCGCATCAGATCCATCTGAAACATGCGGTCGCGGGCGTGCATGAAGCCGAGCGCCGCCGCGGCGTCGAGCTCCGACCGGGCCGTGATGAGCGGGATGCCATCCGCGTCCAGGGTGATCGCGACCGGCGCGGCTAGGCCCGGTATCCGCGTCTGCATGCTGGACGGCGGCAACGACTCCCAGAATAGCATCGCCAGGATGGCTGTAACCAGGGCGACAAGCCCGAAGCCGATCGCCAGCACCCGGCTTAGGACCCGGCCCGCTCGTCCCAGCAAGCTCCGAGCCGGATCCTCCGGCCGGCGCTGTTGTCTGCGCATCGGCCGGCCTGGCGACTAATGCAGCCGCGGGGACTTCAGGTGGCTGGCGCGGTCGGCTGAGGTCACCGTGATGGCGGCTGTCCGGTTGCCGCGGCCGAGTCGGACCTGCACCGCCGCTCCGGCCGGGCCGGACGCCCACACGGCGCGCCACAGGCCGGGAAGGTCCGGCACGTCCTCGCCGTTCACCGACAGGATACGGTCGCCGGTGCGCACCCCGGCTTGGTCGGCCGGGCCATTATCCGCCAGACCGCCAACGACGAGGGCGGCATCGTCCTCCATCGCATACAGGCCGAGCCATGGCCGAGCCGGACGGTTGACGCGCCCATAGGACAGCAAGTCATCAAGGATCGGCCGCAGCAACTGCACCGGCACGACCATGTTCATGTCCTGCCGCTTGCCGCCGGATCCCTGCTGCAGAACGAGCGAACCGATGCCCAGCAGCCGGCCGTCCTGTCCCACAAGCCCGGCGCCGCCCCAGAATGGGTGCGACGGCGCGGTGAAGATGGCGTCGTCGAGCAGGTATTCCCAATACCCCGCGAACTCCTGCCGGCCCGCGACCTTTGCGGCGATGCACTGCCGGCGGCCCCCAGCAGCGGCGAAAATCACCGGCTCCCCAACCCGCGCCTTGTCGCTGTCGCCCAGTTCCATAATCGGTATATCGAGCTTGCCGAGCGCCTGCACCAGCCCGAAGCCGGTATCCGGGTCATAGGCCATCGGATAGGCGGCCACGGCGCGTCCGTCGGCGGCGGAAAGCCACACCGACTCCGCCTCGGTGATCAGGTAACCGATGGTGAGGAACAGGCCGGGCTGAATGTGCACGGCGCTGCCCGCCCGCTCGATGCCCAAGGTGTTGGCGGTGAAGGCGTCGTCCGGCACGGTCGCGCGTAAGGCCACGATGGAGCGCAGCGCCGCATCGAGGTCGAAGGTATACTCGGTAGCCCTAGGCTGCAGGCTCGCTGGAATGGTTTGGTCGGTCTTTGGCATCGGTCCCCTGCTGGATCAGCCGTCTGGTAGCTTAACCGTAGTTCACCATGATGGTTTTTTTATGCATGAAGTGTTCCAGCATCGATTCGAGGCTGGCCTCCTTGCCGAGGCCGCTGCTCTTTACGCCGCCATAGGACAGGTTGGCCTGCACCACGAGGTTCTGGTTGATCTGCACCAGCCCGGCCTCCAGCCGGTGCGCGAGATCGAGGCCAACGCGCAGGTTGTTGGTCCACAGCGATGCGGCGAGGCCGTACTCGGTGCCGTTCGCGGCCGTGAGCGCGGCCTCCGCGTCGTCGAACGGGAACAGGCAGGTTACCGGCCCGAAGATCTCCTGCTGCACCAGCCGGCTGTTATCCGGCAGGTTGGAGAAGACGTAAGGACGGATAAATAGCCCCTTCTTCATGGCGGGGTCGGACGGCATGGCGCTGCAGGCCCGGCCGGTGGCGCCCGCGGTCGCCAGGCCCTCCTCGATGAAGCCGGAAACCTTGGCGAACTGGTCCTTGCTGATGATGGTGCCGATGTCGGTCGCCTCATCCAGTGGGTCGCCCATCACCATGGCGTCCACCTTGGCGGCCAGCGCGTCCACGAAACGGTCGAAGATCGGGCGCTCCACGTAGATGCGGCTCGCGGCGGTGCAGCTTTGGCCCTGGCGGGTGAACCGCATGGAGGTGACGGCGCCCAGCACGGTTTTCTCGAAGTCGCAGTCGGCGAACACGATCATTGGGCTCTTGCCGCCCAGCTCCAAGGTGACGGGCACGAGCTTCTCGGCGGCGGCCTTGGATACGATGCGGCCGACCTCGACGCTGCCGGTGAAGGTCACCTTGCGCACCAGCGGATGCGCCACCAGCGGCGCGCCGCACTCCGGTCCGAAGCCCGACAGCATGTTGAAGCAGCCCGGCGGCAGCACGCGGTTCATCAGCTCGCAGATCCGCAGCACCGCCAACGGCGCCTCCTCCGCCGACTTTACGACGACCGTGTTGCCCGCGACCAACGCCGGCGCGACCTTCAGCGCCATCAGCAGCATCGGCACGTTCCAGGGGATGATCGCGCCCACCACACCCAGCGGCTCGCGCACCGTCACCAACAGCACGTTGGGAGCGAACGGCACCGTCTCTCCCTTCAGCTCGCCGCCGAGTCCGGCGTAGAATTCGAAGATATCGGCGACGACCTGCGCCTCCACCCGGCTTTCGGTGCGGAGCGCCTTGCCGGTTTCGAGCGCAATAAGGCGGGCGAGTTCCTCGACGTGGTCCCGCAGCAGGGCAGCGCATTGCGCGATCATGGCGCCGCGCTTGCGGGACGGGACCTTGGCCCAGGCCTTTTGCGCCGCATCCGCGTCCAGCACTGCGGCCTCGACATCGGCTGCGTCGCCCTCTGCCGCGCGCGCGACCTCGATGCCGGTGGCCGGGTTCACGACGGCAAAGGTTTTGCCAGCACGCGCCGGCACGAAGCGGCCGCCGATAAGATGTTTACCCGACAGCGCGGTGGCCAGCGCCTGCTGGTCGAGCGTGGGCGTTTCGGGCGTGGGATGGGGCCGGTCGAGCATTGGATTTGCCTCAGGACGCAGGGTGCATATAACGCTTTGCCCACAATGGACCCGCCGATGGGCCCGAACAAGGGCGAGGAGACCGATCCCAACATGGCCAATCCAGCAAGTTCCGGCTCACTACCCTCCGGCCCGCTCGCGGGCCTGACCGTTTTTGACCTCACCCGAGTATTGGCCGGGCCAACCTGCGTGCAGATGCTGGCCGACCTCGGCGCCGACGTGATCAAGATCGAGAAGCCCGACTCCGGCGACGATACCCGCGGTTTTGCCCCGCCGTTCATGCCGGGAACGCAGGAGAGCGCCTACTTCGTGGGGGTGAACCGCAATAAGCGATCGGTGACGCTCGATATCGCCAAGCCCGAGGGTCAGGCGATCGCGCTCGAGCTGGTTGCGAAATGCGACATCCTGGTCGAGAACTTCAAGGTCGGGGCGCTGGCCAAGTACGGGCTCGGCTATGATCAACTGCACGCGCGGTTCCCGGGCCTGGTTTATTGCTCGATCACCGGATTCGGGCAGACCGGTCCGTACGCGCCCCGGCCGGGCTACGACAGCCTGATTCAGGCGATGGGCGGCATCATGAGCCTGACGGGCGAGCCGGACGGACTGCCGCAGAAGGTCGGCGTGCCGGTCGCGGACCTGTTCGCCGGGCTATATGGCTGCATCGGCGTGCTGGCGGCGCTGCGCCACCGGGAAGCGACGGGGCAGGGGCAGCAGGTAGATATCGGCATGCTGGACACCCACGTGGCGTGGCTGGCGAACCAGGGCATGAACTATCTTGCCACCGGCGAGAACCCGGTGCGGCTCGGCAACCAGCATCCGAACATCGTGCCCTATCAAGTGTTCCCAACCGCCGATGGATATCTTGTATTATCAATAGGCAACGACCCAACATTCAAGCGTTTTTGCGACAACTACGGCCTGGCGCATCTGGCGGACGACCCGCGGTTTGCCACCAACGCCGCCCGGGTCGGCAACCGTCAGCTCGTGACCGACACGCTGACCCCGCTCATGCGCCAGCATTCGACGACGTGGTGGGTCGAGCAGCTTGAGGCATTGAAGATTGGCTGCGGTCCGATCAACACGCTGGCGGAGGTATTCGCCGACCCGCAGGTTATGGCGCGCAACACCGTCGTCACCATGCCGCACCCGGCGAGCCCGGACGGGGTCAAGGTGGTCGCCAACCCGGTCCGGCTTTCGGAGACGCCGGCCGACTACCGCATGGCCGCGCCGACCCTTGGGCAACATACTGAGGAGATACTGGGCGAGCGCCTGGGTTTGACCGGGGAGCGCCTGGCAGAGCTGCGGTCCAAGGGGGTAATCTAGCCAGCGGTCGGCTCGATGATGGACTTAAAATACGGGCGGCGCGTGCCCTCCTATACCCCGACTCTTCGGGAACCCGAAAAAAGCCCCTTGCGAATCAGTTCTGTGCCGACTCTAGTCCTTTCCATGATCCGCGCCGGCTTCCTCGACCCTGAATCGCGTCAAG
>JAABUY010006710.1_pt1 | contig 11177 bp, 18 predicted proteins | sample 5560271 | NCBI WGS metagenome assembly JAABUY01 (sample SAMN10711886, study PRJNA513374) | rock metagenome | isolation source: Antarctica rocks | place: Antarctica: Victoria Land, University Valley
GAAAGGGAAGGCTTTTGAACGGCATGGACGCCCCTCTCGGACATGGCACTTACCTCACTTTTGAGCTTGAGTGGGATCCATTGCCATCATCACTCCCTCTTGACCCGCCAAGCTCGAGCAGGCATATTCCGCATGTCGTGTGGCAAGGGCGTCGCCTACGATATGAAGACGCGCTCCTCACCTTATCGACACTTGCTCCCATTATTACTGTCCTCCATGTCAGCTCTCGTCGACACGACGATTTTGGCAAAAAGGCCTGTTCTCGCCCGTCACCCAAACTTACTTGCTCGACCCGAACGGATGATATCTCAACATCATGCCCGATCAATCTCACCCATTTTTCCCAGAGCTCCAACAAAAACTTGTACGCGATTCGCTGTTTAAAACGAAAATGTTCTGAGCTGTGTTGCGTGACTTGGACATGGTGTTGGGCGATGATGATGCATGGCGAGAGAGGCTCGGGCCAAAGCTCACCACTGTAAGAGGGATACAAACATACGAGCGACTTTCAAGAATTCCTCAACAACGGGTTAGGCAGAGCTTCGCTTCATATTACTTCCGATACGAGGACATCGATCAGGGCCAATTCGACAACCAAATCTTCAAGCTCGTCGAGGTTCTATTGGCAGCGCTCTCAACCTGATCAATCATAGATCCAGTATCAACCCCATCCAACGCAGAAAATCTATCTACGATGCTCCGTTGTCCGTCAATGCAAGCACAGTTTCTCTCACCTCCATCATTGGGGGTTACAAGTCAAGACGCTCAGAGGGTATGTTTCCATCGCCATCGAACCCTATAGTATGTTGACGGATGCTATTGTAGCGCATCGATATGGTCTTCGTCAGTTCCTTGGATTGATCTTCAACATATTTATCGTGTTTGATCCGATCAAGGCGGCAGGGACCGTCGTTCCCTTCAACTCCCAACAGTATGTGTCAGGCCAATATTTTAACTCTTGCATTTGCTTTCCATCTGACCCAGTATATAATAATAACACTAAACCAGTCTGAGCTTGAGTCAGCGCGGCTGGCAGGGGGAATCGATGCGGCACGCACAATGGTTGGCGGACGAGATGTGGATCCAAAGAATCCCTTCGATTCAGGCTCACGGGAGAAGCAGAACAACACCTCGATACTGCGACGCGTGAGTCGGCGAACTCAATAACGGGAATGGGAGGAGCTCACACCTTGAAGTCTAGAACGGTCGCAGAATACATTCCTCGAACCGTATCGTCCACCATCGCGTCCCTCACAGGCGCACAGTGGGCCTTCATCGCCTCAGCCATCACCTGCAACAAGCTAAGCCCTAATACACCTCGACGGATTTGGATCGTCAGGAGGTCCGGGTCGAGGGCGGGGCAGAGTTCGGGGAGCGTGGGTGACGGGTTGGACAGGTGATCTTCGTGTGTGAGTCGAGGGTTTCTCGGGAGGAATGGGCGAAGTGGCTTGAGCAGATAGCCGTCGACCCCATAAGCGAGATGAGAATGTCGGGTAGAGCTGGGACTGTCAGCAGAAGCCTGCATACGACGGAGTGGTTCTGACGAGCTCAAACCAGATGAAGGTATGTGGTCACACGGCGTCGAGTTGAATCAAGTCTGAGCGCACACTCAGTACTCGAGCAGGGGAGCGATCCAAAAGCAGGATTACTCACTTTGAGCCACAGGTTAGCCCGAGCACATCTCACCGAATCTGTCACATCCGAGGGGGAAGAGATTCGCAGGGGAGAGTGGCGAGACCGACAAATCAGGGTCGATGGGTACACTAGAGGGCGGTGGGGCAAAAACGCTGGTTTGCCCGTGAATGAGGAAAACCAGATGTGTCGCAACAGCTCAGAGGAGGCAGGGAAGTGGTATAGCGCTTGAATGGTGAAAGTCTGGGCGGGGTCAAGGGTCAGGGGGAAAATCCGCGGGTTTGACGAGAGAGAGAGATACACTCACCTACGTCAATCACCACAGTCACAGCTTATCCCGACCCGTCTTGTTCATCCGGATCCGGTACACCCCAAAGGAGGAAGAAATCACGCGGCGAGGGAATCATAATAATCATCAATCGTTGCTCGATGATGGCTCGATGATGGGGAGGGGGGAATGTTGGGAGAAGAGGACAAACGCTGTCACGCCGCGGCATTTCTTTCTATGGATCGGCGGGCGCGGTGTGGCGGATATTTTACTCCGGCTGATCTCAGCAAAAACACCGCGGAGCAACGCCCGCTTCAATCTTGTGGCAACGACACTCGGGGAACGGGAGGAGATACGCAATCACTTTGGTATGAAAGGAAAGTATTGGTATGAAAGGAACGCCGTGTCGCCCAGATTTCATGAACATTTCAGCAAAGATATGGCCGCCCCTCATCCCAAAGAGTTCCATACGGCATCTCATCCACGCGGCTGCTCCTTGATGCGTCTGTCGACCGTCCTGGCCGTTCTGTGCTCATCAACCGAACCCGTCTCCGCAACTCTTCCTCTTGGATCCCTCTCATTTCAATGGATTATGCTCTCTTTGGCTCGACTCCTCATCAGCTTCTTCGGTAGCACAGCATCACATTCGGACATCTCGTGTCTGTTCGACAGGCCTGATCCCCCTGTCGATCTATTGCAGGAACTTCAGCTCACTCGTCCCGGTTTTCTCGCCCCCAACGCATCCGTCATTTACCTGGACTCGACCTCTCCCTCATCTCGGTTTCCTCGTGCCGCCACACTCAATGGCTCTCATCTTACTGCGCATGAGCTGGGATCCCGAGACCGGGTGGTCACCGCGGCGAATGATAACCTTCGTATGCCTCGGATAAGCAGCATCGATGATGACGGGATGTTTGTCGATTCCACCGGGGCCAAAAGGCTGTTGCGCGGTATGGCGGTTAGCTACAAGGCCGAGCCCTACCTTCCATCCCGCCACGCTTTCGATCCAAAAAGCTCATTTTCGGAGGTGGATTTCAGGCTGTTTGATAAGCTTAACCTCAACGTCATCCGGTTGGGCGTCTCATGGGCCGCCGTCCAGCCCAATCGAGGTCCGAACGGGTTCGACCATGAACACCTGCGTCTCCTCAGAGGATTCGTCGAAGAGTGTGGGCGACATGGGCTGTACGTCCTGGTGGAGGCACATCAGGACTTGTTTTCCGAGATATTCACCGGTGATGGGTTTCCACCCTGGGCTGCGACTACTGATCAAACGACTTCGCCCTTTCCCGTCCCGATGCAGGGATGGAAGACAGCGCACTACGACTCCAATGGCAAGGTGGACAACATCGCCTACAGCGACGCGTGGGCCCTGTTTCACGGGAGCGACGCCGTCACGAGGGCTTTCTGGGGCTTGTATACCGATTTCCAAGGTGTCCAGGGCGAATTCGCCCGATTCTGGGCCAAAGTAGCCGAGACGTTCACGGACATGGACAATGTTATTGGATACGGTGAATCCTCCTTGCCGACGGCCGTCCGCTCCCATCGCACACTTTGGATGTCGTTCTGACTATACTCAGAGCTCATGAACGAGCCTTGGATAGCCGCTCGATCGACCCTAAAGATTCCCTACGCATGGTTACATCGCACCCAGACCGAAACGCAACACTTGCAGGCTTTATACGATCGGCTGGTCGCGTCTATTCGATCCGTCGACAAAGAGAGTCTCATCTTTTGGGAACCAGCATGCGGATCGGGTGCTACATCGGGTGACGGTTTTGATCATGTTCCGGCTCGAGATCCAGGAAAGAGTGTCTTCAGCTTTCACTCCTACGGACCGAATTTTGCGGACTCGCTCGGGATTGAAGAGGCGGTGGACCGAGCGCTTAATCTACGAGAGCGGCTAGGAGGTGCCATCATGGTATGTTTCGTCTTGCATCCTCCGATCCCGGACCTGCACTCTGTTTCCTTCCCCTCGACCTGAACCCGTCGCAATTCCTTTCATGTCCGGCTGCTGACCGGCTGTATAAGTTGACCGAGTGGGACGTTGAGTGTACGAAGGGAGAGCGACACTTTCGGCGGATCATGGAGCTCGCAGACAAGCATCGTCTCTCGTGGATGTGAGTCTCACCGCAAGCCTCTGATAGCAGGAAGATTGAGGATTTGGCAGTGGATGGCAATACAAGCAATTCGTCCGCATCGCCGGCTCGCCGTCCCATGGCACCATCCTCTGCCCCGAGACGGGTGCTCTTCGTTTGGAGATGTGCAAGGTGTTCTCCCGACCATATCCCACTTCCGTTCGCGGAGTCTTGCGAGCTTTCTCATACGACTGCGATGCCCGAAACATTTCGATTCGAATTTCTCCACCTACCGATGGAGAAGAAGCCGAAGTGATCGTAGCCATCACGGAGGACTCCCGATGGCAATACTCGGACTGGCAGATCTTGAGCGTCCAGGACGCCAAGGGGAGCTTCGTCAAGGTGAATCGGATGCTGGAGGAAATCGAGGTGGAAAAGGATGAAGGACCGAGATGGTGGATAGAGCAAGGACGTGTCTGCGGGAGTCAGCGTTTGTTCCTCAGACTTGGAATGAGTTGGACTGGAGAGGCCGAGATAGCAATCGGACAACCAGGCCGCTTGCAGACATGACAGGACCCTTTATGTGATTGTACTCGTAATGCTCTTTCCCTCCCGCTCAACGAGATTCAGGTGTGAAGCGGCAAAGAGGAGATCGAGCAGGCATGAAAGAAGATTGCTGACGAACAGAGTCGCCTGGGTCAGACCAGTCACGGCTGGGAAAAGCTTCCACAACCTTGCGCGGTCCGCACGGCAAAGCCGTATCGAAGGGCATTGGATGTACAAGCATTGGTCGGCAAGCCACTCGAGTCATTCGACCACGTACAATGGCAAATTGACATTGGGCTTCGAAAAGTCTAGCACCATCCCTGTGGCAGCACTTGAACGTGGCTCCCTATGCGAGATTGTGCGCATACGTGATTCGTATGATGTTTCGAGGGAGTCATCAGATTTGGCGTCGAAAACGGACGGGGTATGGATACAAGGAAGGCTAGCTCAATGACCGTCAACCTTACTGGAGTATATCATGAAGCAAGAAGTGCGAGGCGGTCGAGACGAGGCGGATTATAGACAGGACGGCATAGCATGATTGGTGAGAGATTGAGGTACATGGCTGATATGATGCGAGTAATCGCAAGGTGATGCCCTCCGATGAAGCGAAAATCGATCGCGACGTTGTTGACGCTCCTGCAGATCTCTGAAGCGTTGGAGATCGCGATTTGACCGCACAGCGGTCTTCTTGTCCAAGAGTTTCTCGATCTCCTCATTGGAGGAGGAGGAAGTGTCTTCAAGCGCTCGCAGGTAGAAATTCTCACTCTCGTTCTGGGAGGATTGGGCCTTGTCAACGATAACGTGGCATATTGGGGCGCGGTTGTATACGGAATTTGAGAGCCGAAAACGCGTCATTGACTGACTTGATCAAAGCGCAACGAAAATTGATCGAGAATGTAGGAATGGTCACGTGACAGGTAGTCGAACTGCGGACTCTGAACTGCGGAGCTCGATTTAGAATTGATTACCCCTAACGATGCCGGCATTCGATCGATAATTACGGAGATCTGCACCAAAGAACCGCGGGAAGCCCTGGATGTTCCTGCTCCTCCCACTTTCGATCCCGGTAAACCCTGGCACAAGGAAGATTTTCCGAATGTTTCTCTTCTACTCCGTCGATCCTTCCTGCCCACTTCCGTATTTGTTGGCCGTCGCAGGAAGACTCATAACGTTGGCCGACAAGGCGTTCCACACTGTTGCTCAACATGCCTTCCTTGCAATCCGCCTTACAGCGTATTCCCATCTTGGCTCACCTTGGTCTGGCCGGCTGTGTCATATTCGGCCCACGACATGTGTATGGGATGTACGTGTTGGGACTTGCCGTCCTTGCAGTGCACGTCTCTTTGATCTCTTTCAACTTGAGGTGAGTCAAATAATCGTCCCATATCTCGCATCGGATTCTCATTCCCTGCTATCTCATCCTTCCTCTCTTATCACGAGCTGTGACGCCAACTTGGACCGTTCAGGTGTTTGTATGGGGTTTGGATGGCAGCCCGGTCGGTGACGAAGCACGCCTCTACCGACTGGCGGCTGCGATACATTTCGAGGTTGCTCGCAATGCCTCCACCCATGGCGGCCAAAGCCTTACCGTATGCCTCTGTTCTTCACCTCATCATCATCCCAAACTACATGGAAGACTTGATGGTCCTACGTGAAACGCTCTACCTCCTCTCAACGCACGCCCTTGCCCGGACTGCCTACTATCCCGTGCTCGGCTTCGAGGCGAGGGAGCCCGGTGCGTTGGACAAGGCTCATGCCTTGGAGGAAGAGTTCAAGAACTCCTTCCTCGGTATTGGTCATACCCTGCACCCGTCCGGATTGGTGGGCGAAGCTCCCGGCAAAAGCAGTAATCTGGCCTGGGCGATCCGACACGCATGGTTGGAATTGAAAACCGAATGTATGCAGGAGATCATAGACCTTACGGTGGTGACTGTGATCGACAGCGACAGTGAATGAGCCTTCTTCATTCCTCTTACAGCTCAGCCAATGATGATCCCACAGCGGCCTTAGCTGGGGACTACTTCGCTGCCGTCAGCTGTGAATTTGCCCTTGCTGGTCCTGATGAGCGGTACGTCGACGATATCGCTAGCACAATGCTGATGCGATGGGCGAGTAAGCACTCGGATGTACTTTGTACCGCCGATTTGCTTTGATCGTAATTCGTCCGACGTCCCCATTGCGGTCCGAATGACGGACGTCATGTGGTCCATGTAAGTCTTGCGTGTCTTCGCATTGACTTTCCTCAATCTGTCCTCCTTGACCTGCCACTCTCTTCAGGGCCGGTATGAGTTGCACCTGTCCCGGGAGTCAGGCAATCATCCCCACATCTGCGTACTCGCTATCCTTGACGTTGGCCGCCGGTGTCGGTTTCCACGATACGGACTCGATAGCGATCGGGGAGGACATGCACATGTACATCAAGTGCCAATTCGCGACCCAAGGGCATCTCATCAGCAAGGTCATCTACTCTCCAGCGTCCCAGTTGAACGTCGTTGGCGAAGCCGGTCCAGGAGCTTTGTCAGGGTATTGGAACGGTCATGTCGCGAGGTACAAGCAAGCCCTTCGGCACATGTGGGGCAGTCGTGCGTTAGCCCCGGACTCTCGTCGTCATCTAGGGACTCTCTGTTACGGTATGCTGACGCACCTTCGAAATAGTTGATTCTTCCTACGCGTGGACGCGTCTACTTCAACGCGATCTTTCGGCCCCGCCGGCGGATTCCCCTAGCGTCTGTTCGCCTTGTCAAGACAAACCAACCGTGTTTGTCGACCGAGAAGGTATCCCGGATGTCCTGGCACTGGCTAAGCTCTTGTACGAGACGTCGCCCTTGCGACCCGTGCGGACAAACTCGTCGCAGATTCGGTCCGGTCGACCGGTGAAGAGCTTGAGTTCTGGCGAACAGAGCGAAGCATCCGCCTTTCAAACCGTAGGAGATCCTGAGGGGGTTCCAGTCGTCATGGCAGCCGATATCTCCACCCTAACCTCGTCTGGTACTTCGGACCGGACATCCGATGGGACTTCAGACGGAACTTCTGAAGGGACTTCAGACGGAACTTTTGAAGGGACTTCAAGTCAGACTTCGGAGAGTATTGCGGCTGTCGCCTCCGCGATTGATGAAGATCCGGAACCGAAACCCGCTCTGCCAAAACTACCGGGTGGCACTCGCTGGCGGTCATTCCTCTCCCTGATGTGCCGATTATATGAAGCGCACCTGCATATCGTGTCCGTACTCCTCTCCCATAATAACCTTCAGGGATGTTGAAGACTTTTCCAGGTTTATGGCCATCATCGTTTGTCTGATGTCTAAGCCAATCTCCTTGAAGCCCTCCTCAGGGAACCTCCTTCACCTCGTCATAGAGACTTTTCGAGACCCGACACGTTTCCTACTTTTCGCCTTCAACCTTGCGCGAATGGTGAGACTGGTAGCGCTCATACTTTCGATGCTAAGTCTGATGTGTGAGTACAATCTTGGGGGAGGCGAGAAGATTTCATGAGCTTGCGAGCTCACGGAGCGATTTGACAGGTTATGATCAATACCACCAGGCGACGTCGACGGATCGCTGGAAAATCGAGAGCGCTGCGGAACTTCTTGGCACCCAGGCTTTCGATCGATCCGAGAGGCTGATGCCGTGGTCCATCGCCAGGTTCGTCTCGTTTCAACTTGGTTTCAGTTCATGCGATGACAGACTTTCAAAGCTATCCCTTTATCTTCACTGGCCTAGCGTTTGGCTTGGTGCCATTGCTACATGCTCAATTCCTACACCTCTTCACAAACAAGTTGAATTTTACGGTTTCTCGGAAACCCCAGGCTTGGCTGCGGTGGGGCAATGACAGTACCGCGAGAAATGGCTTGTCAAGAAAAAAGTCCTAGAATGTCAGCAGACAATTTCAGCAGGACATGACGGGAGGGCCGGCGTTTTCTTTGACGTGGAAGGGTGCGGGACTCCATAAACACCAATATTCTAGACTCCATTGAACCGTGATATCTGGTTTCAATCAATGCAGGAATTAGCCGGTCGCAGATTAAACAAGCGGACAGCCTCCCCTCCCCCCCGGCCCCCTTTCCCCCTCTTTTCTTCACCTCTCCACCCCGTCTTTTGATACAGTCCTGACATGCTTCACCTCTGCACGTCATGATCGCTTCCGGCAGGGGAAGAGCAGGTTCTCGACCATTGTCATGGCTTCAGCTCTATTCCCTTGGACTGCGGATGATTGACATTGGGTGTGATCGTTACCCTAATATCTAGTGACCCTCTTCGTCCCGTCTACTCGGCGCCCCGATCACCTTCCAACAATGGCTTCATCACCGCTCTTTCCTCATCTGCTGGCTCTTCGATAGATGAGTTGCCCCTTACCTCCTGCCGGGATGGGGCACCGATCGCTGAGATTGTCAAGACCCCGCACAGCAGAGTCACAGTGCCAACTGTGACGAGAATCACGTCCCGGGAGTTCAATCGACCGAACTGGTCGTAGAAAACGAGACCATCTGTAAAGCAGTGTCAGTGACGGACCGGTTTGGCAAGGGCATTTTCGGGCTGCCTCACCTAAAATGGACGACATGGTAAAGAAAGTGAATGCAAGGGGGCAGATAAGAGCGGGACTGGCGAAAACCAAGCTGTAATTGAGGTAAACAAGCTGTGACAGTCCCCCCACAGCGAGTCCGCCCACCATCAGCCAAGACTGAAAGTAGGCGAACTCGTTTTTTCCCTGACCGGTCCGAAACCACGTCTTGGTCTTATCAACCAGCTCTACGGCGGCCTTGGCGAGAACCAAAGACATGCCGGATAGGGTTCCCGACGCCGCGGCGAACCCGAGGCCGACCAAGGTGAGGGCTCTGTCGTCCTTTATCTTGGCGGCAGTGGGATTATCCAAAACTGGGATGCGAGTTCGAACGTCCTCCTCTACTCCCGTGTGGGCTCGGCGATCATGTACGTCTCCGGCCTGCATGTCGATTGATGCTGCGGAACGGGAAGAAACGCGTCGGATGAGGCTTTGCTGAGGACGGCTGAGTGAGGCGCCATTGCTCATTGGATCCACGACGGCCGACAGCTCAGAGTCGACATCCCTGGAGCTGTCGATCCGTGGCCGAATACGCCGAGCCGCGAGATGAGACTGGCATCACCGTCAGTCGGTGAATGGTCACACCCGCCATAGTGTAGGCCATACCGAGGACTCACAACTACAAGAAGGATCGTGACCGCTGCGATGACGACGAGAAAGAAGCTTAAGAAGGCCGGCCTTCTCCACAAAACCAACAGCTCATCGAGTCCATGTCTCTCCTCGTCCACCGAACCAAAGACTGCGACGAGCACTGCACCGGTCATCACCAGGACTGTCCCGATGTAACCCTCTCGTCCAAAGGCGTCCCGCAAAAACAGCCTGGAGTTGACGGCGTTGTAAATCAAGCCAACGGCCCCGAGCGGGGCGAGGATGGCGACCGGCAGGGTGTCGAGCTGAAAGATGGTGGAAAAGAGGTTCGAGGTGACGGATGTGATGAACCCAAACAGCCACATCGGCTGCCGATACGCTCGACGACGAGTGGCGAATGGCCGCAAGTCTTCACGGACATGCGATTTCCGCTGCAACGTCATACCTGAGCCCGTCACGATCAGCGGCTCACACAGTAGGGTCCCACACTTTGATTTCCGGAACAACAGATGGCGATCGAGAAGGGCAAGAACCTCCACCCACCGAGTGACTGAAGAAACGTGGAGACTTGGCCCACCGTGATAGCCACCGCGAAGGAGATGCCGCTCATCTTTTGAGTCAGATGCTGCCTTCCGTCTGTTTCACTCGTGGGGATGGATAGGGACCGGTTGGGACTTTTTACGAGACGACCGTGTACCGATTTGATACTTCCGCCTTTCGATCAGGCATACCCCGTAATTCCCCCTTTGAGGTCATGTCTTCAGGGGGGGGAGGGATCTCACTTCATTTATACGTGTCGCCGTTATTAATTGGCTATTCGCCGAGTAATTCCGCATGTGGCATTTTACTCTTCTCTTTTCTCACCACCCTCTTGCGGTCTTAGTCCCATTAATTGTCTTAGAGTAACTCCTAATGCTTCATATCATCACGGAGGCTTGTCAACTACCTAGCAAACAATATTCAGTACTTAGTCTCCCCTCACTGTGCAGCCCGAACCGCCTCCAATCGCCTCGGCATGGAATCCACTAGGGTGTTGATACAACTCATCGAGATGGCCTCCAAGCACTATCTGCCTGTCCCCATAGGACGTCCCCGTTTCTGGCATGAACTGGGAAATCCGCAAGCCTTCCCTGGAGTTCGGACCATGCGTTCTCGATGGGATTGAGGTCAGGTGAGTAAGGTGGGTGAAACAGCCGCCGGTACCCCAAGTCCCTTCGAGTCAAATGGCAATATTCGTTGTTATGGACGCGCGAATTGTCCTCCATGACTATAGGCAGTCTCCCCTGGTTGGTGAAGGTCCGCACAGCCTCAATTAGAGGCCCTCGTATGATGCATTCGGCGTATTTGGGGCCATTGATGCCGTTTGCAGGTGTCTCGCGGAAAGGACGCTGGAGGTGGTATCGGAGGGGTGGTGCGCACGCTTGAAGGTCGAAACGGTAGAGGGGACCCTTGTAGTTGTAGCCGATGATTCCCCATGCCATCACTTGCTTCCCTTGCCGCACTGCGG
>JAABUY010006717.1_pt1 | contig 11169 bp, 11 predicted proteins | sample 5560271 | NCBI WGS metagenome assembly JAABUY01 (sample SAMN10711886, study PRJNA513374) | rock metagenome | isolation source: Antarctica rocks | place: Antarctica: Victoria Land, University Valley
TGGCCTTGCTTGCATGGCACTACCACCAATGGATTGCTGACCTTAATGGCGGAGTGATTACCCCGTGTGGTCAGCCCATTCGTAATCGCGCGCTAGTAACCCTGGTAGTTGATAGTCCCTGTTGGCTGCCGAGACTCTGAATAATTCCATATTATTTCGCTCGTGGATATTGCTATTGCTAACACACACTCTTCCATTTGAAAATTAGCCGATAGCCCTATCTGGCCCTCTAGCAAGATACTGTATCACGAGGGCAGCATGCCCCGCCTTTGTAAAGGAAAAAAGTGACGCGTTGGTCTGGCATAATCTTGCGGGGTCTACTCGTACATCAGGGCTTCAAGAGCTCCTAAAGGAAGGGCTTACAAGCAACTCGGCGGCAACGATCAGAGATGATACTATGTGGTAGTCTGCTATCGCTATCAATTGCATGGAGAAGAAGGACGAGAAGCCGATTTAATCGCATGAAAGCGGACGGCTTCGTCAATCACGTCGACTAAGAAGACCTTCAAACGCGGAGGGATAACGATGCTACAGAACAACGATTGGATATCTGACGCCGCAGGAGCAGACAAGAGGAAAATTAAAAAGGTGGCAGCCGAGTTCCAAGAACTCAAGACTGACGATTGCATGACCGAGGCCAAGAATAAAGATAACACATCGCTTGACAGCAGCAAGAAAACGTTCAAGAGAGGGGGAGAATATCGTGAATCTAACTCTGACTCATCGAGAGAGACCTTGGAAAAAGGCAAAAGGGATCTAGAAGTCTTTCCCCAAGCCCACAAGAATGAGGTACGGAGCACTTAGTTTCAAAGACCAGGATATGCCAAAACACGTACTGAAGTTGTGTACGGTTACCGCCAAACACTTTATGTATGATTACTACCTACTTAGAATGGAGTTAGCTGAGAGACGGAACTCGATTCCTTGATGGACACTAAAGACGTGTTGCATTTTGGTTCCGGGTAACAATCTAGAATGTCATTCAAACAGAAGCTGGCAGTTCGCCTGCATGAGAGAACAGCCCAAACCTTGAATGCCTGTCTGCAGGTATTAAATGGCGATTTGCAATCTTCCTCCCGGGGTTATTCCAGGGAAGTTGGCTGCTGACTCCTGTGCGGTAATACTGGGCTTGAGTGCTAACTACTACATACATCTTAGCGTACATATGTTCTGTTTCACTAGAAGACTAATGTTGTCAGCAGACGTAGGACTTTCCTGATTACTCCCTTGGCATGAAATACGGTCCTGGTAAGCTGGTCATCGAGTTGTCGGGACCAGGATACAGGGCGCGAATGTGGAAAATCCCGTAGAGTTACTTAGCAATCTGTCAACTAGGTTATCTAATGCTCTGTCATCTGTCAGCTAGTCCTGTCAGCTAGTCATGTCATCGAGGCAGGTCATCGAGGCAGGTCATCGAGGCAGGTCATCGAGGCAGGTCATCGAGTCCTGTCACCTAGTCTTGGTTGATTATTTCTGGTTACTATTTCTGTCAACTTGTCCTGCCATCTACTGTGGTATTTGGGGAATCAATGAACGCGATCTTCGGAGATCGATTGGGCAGCACAGCGGAATTAAACCCTGGCTGTGGCAACAGTTCCCCAATTACCATAGTAGTCCTGTCACCTAGTCGTCCTGTCATCTAGGCCTATCATCTAGGCATGTCATGATTGCCAGAAGATTATACCATGCGCGGTCAGTTATACAGCCAGCATTACTTTCCCAAAACGTGGTTCGAAGATGCAAAGGTCGACTACGAAGAGCGTCGGAGCAGTCATCAATGACTGCGCTGATGCTGTGGCTTGGGATTCGTATAGCTTCGGTTTGTGTTTCGCATTTTTGTTACCCAGCCTGTGCTAACCTAATTCATTCAGTTCAATCGATGAATAACTTATGACAAGTTTTTAATCGCGAAGCATGGAGCTGAAGGGTCAGAACTGAGGAACGGAATGTGATTTGAGCAGCCGATCTCACAAGAGCTGAGAAGAACTTTGAAGCAGTGAGAGTTCAATTTTGGTTCTATATTTGATTGCTTTGATGTGGTAATGAAGGCAGTTGGGTGGATGAAGTGTATTGTTTGCTGGGTGACGTCACTTGAAAATTTAACCAGGCGCTATGTAGAAGTACTAATACAGAAGTAGGAGGTTGAAAAATAGGTCTAGTACGGCTTAGAGACAACCAATCATAGATTCCGCTGCATCTAAAAATGATCGCTTTGAAGGCGATGGGCAAGATGAATGTCCTTGGCTTCTAGTATGACATGTAAGCTAAAGGTCAAGCAATTGAAGAACGCGTCAAGGACCCACGAATAGTGACACGCTTGGCGTGAATTGCGCACAGGTTGGTATCTTCAAGAAGGGAAATGAGATAAGCCTCCACGGACTCTTAAAGAGCACCGATGGCGGATGTCTGAAAGCGCAGATCGGACTTGATGTCCCGAGCGATTTCGCGAACAAGACGCTGAAAGGGAAGCTTTCGAATGAGAAGCTCACTAGATTTTTGATAGCGACGGATCTCACGAAGGGCAACGGTTCCTGTTGAGACGCATTGTTAGTAGAATGCTGATGTCGAAATGAAGTAACTCACCAGGCTTATAGCGATGGTGCTTCTTAACCCTACCGGGAACGTCTTTACGCGCGGCCTTTGACCCAAGCTGCTTACGAGGAGCTTTGCCTCCTACAGACTTACCTGAAGTGATGTCAATAATGAAAGTTTGGTAGAGTAAAGTTGTGATGAATTGGGGTTGACTAATAACATACGAGCTGTCTGCTTGGTACGAGCCATTGTCAAGACCTCTATGAACGTGCAAAGATGATTTATTGACGAATGTAATGAAAAGTAAAAGAGAAAGCGAAGTTATAGTTCAGCGACAGCGCGTGCTGATTTTAACAAGCTGACAGTAAGCACATCGAGCCGCCAAAGTCACACAAGGAGAGATTTTAGCGTGTGCAGAAAGCTGTGGAATCCTTGGCATCGCAATTGTCGCGCCCCCCCCCAAATTTACTATTGAATCCAGACATTCTTGACATTCTCAAACCTTCAACGCTCTACTTTCTATTGGAAAATCAATAGAAAATCAATCAAACAGGTAAATATGAAGCCGGCCAAACCTTTCACAGTACTGACATCCTTTTAGCTATGACAGGTCAACTGGCTCCGGCCCTTCGCTCGAGGATACTACGCCTCCTGCTATTACATTGGACCCCCTCCGCCATCGCCGAAGAGGTTCACTGTCACCGTAACACCGTTTATACTATGCAAGAGAATCTCTTCATGTATGGCTCTCCCTTTAGACCTCAGTTTCGTCCGAAGGGCGCCCCCCAAAAGGTCTGTCCAGCCGCTGAAGACTCCCTAATCACATATCTGGAGCAACAGTCATGGGCCATGCAGAAAGAGATGGTGTGGTTCCTATGGGAGGAGTGGGGTATACATGTTCATAGATCCACGATATCCAGGATTCTGAAGAAGAGAAGCTGGAGCAATAAAAAGGGACAGCGTGTGAGCATCAGGCAGAACGATGAGCTGCGATTGAACTGGGTCGCAGATCTGCTTCGCCTGACTGCCGAGCAGCTTGTCTTCGTTGACGAGACTCTGTTCAACGAGACTACGGGGTGGCGTCATCAAGCCTATGCATCAGTTGATGAGCCAGCTCGCTATCAAGCCTCTAGAAAGAGAGGACATTTCTGAAGCGTTCTTCCAGCGTATACAATCGATGGCTATCTACTCTGTACCGGTATTCGTGAAGGCTGGTTCAATGGCGAAGGCTTCTTTCGTTGAATATCGGATGAGCTGTTACCTCATTGCAACGCCTTTTCAGCAGCTCGAAGTGTGATCGTCATGAATAACGTCAGCATACACTGTAACGCTCGTATCGAGGAACTCATTATCTCACACGGGTGTGAGGTACGGTATCTGCCTTCATATTCGCCGAATTTCAATCTCATTGAACTCAGTTTCAGTGTTTTGAAGGCCTGGGTCAGAAGGCACTTTCATGAAGTATAACTCAGCTTCGAGGGCTTCTTCGATGAGTTTCTGCACTATGCAGTAGCTAGAAGTCGCTGTGACCGGTTTCCAAAGCAGCATTTCAAGCATAGCGTCGATGATTATATATTTGAGGCTGATATCAAAGCGTTGGAAAGAGAACTGGAAACGGGTAGCATAGATTTTGATTCTATTTAGATCGAAGCTTGTTCTATATGTAGAAGATTCTTTGCCTAACGTCATTGAGGCTTGAAGATCTTAAGATCATCTCTGAAGCTTCTAGTCATTCCATCTGGAACTTCTAGCTGTATGACTGTTCGATATATAGATGATGTAGTATCTGACATCTCTTTCAAGTCATCAATGCTTCACATTTGATTATTCACAAGCCGTCTCACTTCAGCTATCTTATTCTTCGCTGCTTGACGTGTTGTCCGAGCTATCTTCCATAGAAAGAACTGTTCAATCACTGCTTTCTTCTCTTCAGGTGGTTCGATGGAACTGGAGCGCGATGGTCGAGACGATGAAGCGAAGGGTAAGAATGATATTGACGAAGAGGGTGAAGGAGAAGCTTCTTGCCATGAGACTGGCTGCTGCCATTGTGAGTACGATGCCGGCTGATATGCAGAATACGAGCTGTTAACGGGCGGCGGTTGCCACTGCTGCGAAGGCTGCTGAGAAGATGGAGAAGGTGGAGAAGGCCTTTGACGAGACGTCATTCTTTCCATCTGATCGGTCATAGTCTCGGCTAAACGCATTTCCATCTGTTGTTCGTTGAACCTCATAAATTTACCCATAAAGTTCTTCGTTTCTTCTCTATCTGTTCGTGTCTCCAGCTTTTCCTGATACGCCAGTGATCGTCGAGAGTTCTGAGTCACCCCTTCTTGTGAGCCGGTTCAAAAGCGATAGAGGGAGGTAGAAGGCCTTTCAATAGTAACGTCATCATCGTCGATGGCGATGGCTTTGCCTCAGAGCGACTGTTGAGTGTGATTCATATTGAAGTGCTTGCCTGCAAAGTCAACGAAACATCAGCCGTTGAAGTTTCGGCACGCTCTATCGATGCACTGTCAGCGATGAAGCAGCTCACGATCAAAATTACCGGCTGCAGTCAGATGATCGGCTCGTATACGTGCACGATCAAGCAGCTTATCGGTGCGGGTGTTTCGTGCTTTGGGCGACGAAGGCTTCAGAGGATCGGATGACAAAACATTCAAGAATCGCTTTAAAGAACTCTTTCCCTTCAAGAATTCGGCTTGAAGCTCTATTCTTACATCATACTCGATGACGCTCTCTGAAGCAATGACTTCTAACATCTTATTCCACTCTGCTTCGGTGAAATCATCGATGAACTGCAGCTTTCGGGTGGCCTTTGACCGAGAAGCTCGAACGATCACCATTCGATGAGTGATCTTTCATCCCTTGTTATGACCGTCTCTTTTGCTGATTGCATCCTTCAGCAATTGCTCGAAGTTTCATATATTGAAGGAACTACTAGCCTGAGTTCCTACGGAAGTTGACCATTCAAGCCGTTTATCAACTCGCAGACAGGCGGAAATCTTGAGCGTTGGATCAGCAATCCGATCCTTCAACTTCATAGCCTCGATATCCGAAGTAGGAAGTTCGTCGGCAGTGTTTCTAGCTTCTCTTTCCTCTCTACGACGACGTAGAGTCTCTTCTTCACCAAAGCGAGCAACCTCTGCAGACCGGGCCCTTTCCTCTTGTGATATCTGAGCTCTGACACGGTCTGCAGCATCCGCCCGTCGCTGAAGCTCAACGGCATGAGCCTCGCGTGCTTTCTTCGCTGCTTTGGAATTACCAATGGTATGTCCCTTGGAATTGCGGGGGCAATTGGCTTTGGCAGCAGCGCCTGCAGTGTTTGCTTTGGTGGTAGCAGCCTCTACAATGGTCCTAGCAGCGGCGTCTGCTTTGGCTTTGCGAGCAGCGTCTGCTTTGGCTTTGCCAGAAGGTTTCTTCGTGGATGAGGTGCTTGAGGGGATGAGTGGATCCTCTAGAGGTAGTTTCTGACTTCGGCGTGACGACGGCATGATGGCTTCGGGGGGGGCTAAAAGGATGTCAGCACTGTGAAAGGTTTGAACAGCTTCAAATTTACCTATTTGATTGATTTTCTATTGATTTTCCAATAGAAAGTAGAGCGTTGAAGGTTTGAGAATGTCAAGAATGTCTGGATTCAATAGTAAATTTGGGGGGGGGCGCGACAATTGCGATGCCAAGGATTCCACAGCTTTCTGCACACGCTAATTCAACTCGGCGTTGAGGAGCATGTTATCGGGCCGTAGGTCGCAATGAAAGACCCGCCGCGCATAAGAAGGTGAAGGCACACGACCCCGTACCAGGCGAACAGTCCGACGCTCCTTGGACCTGATGAAGAGGTGAAGGCACAGGCTTAGCCGTATCGGAGGAGAGTTTCCGCTTTGGTACATCCGAACAAGGAATAATGAACACCATACACGTTCATCCCCTTTCGCCACTAGCCTTCGTCACAGTTTGCTCCCTTGATCAAATCCCCCGTGCAGTTGCCAGCCCGGTCAGGCGCTTCGGATCAGCGGTCTGGCCTATCGTTGCGCTTTCGCCTCCACGTTTGCTGTTGTTGTCTGAAATGGCGTCTCTCATGATGGATAGTGTTGATTTACTAACCGGCTAAAATGTGAACACACTTTGAAACAATCCTATTCAGGTAGTTATGTATTATGTATAGCTGTTGAAACAGCGCAGTCGTGTAAGTGTGTAGATTCTACGAAGGTGAAGGTTCGGCTAACTAAGGTAGACCAACAGATACCCCTGACTAACCCTATTAGGATAGACCCTGAGCATCACGTGCTTCAACACTCCCTCTTGCTCAAGCCTATTCTAGACCTCGCTGCCACCAATTTTGATGCTATTCGGAAACTCCTTCTGCTTACAAAACTTCCTCTGCAACCGATGCAGCCGAAAAAACACTTCCTCTGACCACTTTGCTCCCTCTGTGTTGGAATGCGAGGTCATATAGGGGCATATTGACATTTTGGTTGTTGCTGTTAGGAGACTATCTAGGAGGTGGAAGGTGAAAACTCTACTAGCGGGCCCCAGCCCTACCAGCCCTATGAGGCGGAGGTTACCAACTCCCCTATTTCCAACACTCTGAAGCCATTTAACCTGCTATTTGCCATAGCTGTTGCCATCCTAGCTTCTATTGACCAGAGCCATCTTAGCTCCTATTGTATAGACCTGTCTGATATCATTGCCGAATATCAACTTGCGTGCAGATCTTTAGTTGCTCGAGTCAATCGCCGCTGACCCTAATGCTCGATACCTTTGCCAAATATCTGATATTCTGCCCGATATCGTTGCCGCGATATCAATCCCCCATGTTACCTTATGCATACCTTACTCTTCTGATTGCCATGGTTGTTTTTCCGACTTGTGATTAATTCCCACTAAACGTACACCCCTTTTCAATCTCATGTATCTCACGATTGAACATTTTTTACATAGCGATAAACACATAACGCGTCGCGGTCATTTTCATCTTTCTTCATCACCACCTACTACACCATTACATCTACTATTTCTGATCACTTATCTCTTCTATCTACTACTTCTCTTCTATTTTATTCGCTAAATCAGCCTCACCGTCGCCCTTCAGCAGGTAAAAACTCTACTAGCGGGCCCCAGCCCTATCAGCCCTATGAAGGCGGAGATTACCATCTCCCCTATTTCCAACAGCCTTTGACTTCACCGTTTCTGGGAGAGATTTACGTCAATCACCAAAAGCTCATTGCTGCAGTCAACGAACATGCTGGACCACAGGGCTACGCCGTCGTCGTCAAACGCTCTACGAAGTCCAAAAAAGGTATCCCTCGAAAGCTATGGCTGAGGTGCGATAGAGAAGACAGGGACCCAACAAACACAGGGGGGGGTGGAATATAGAAACCGTGGCCGAGCTCCAGGTAGGTGGCGGGGCGAAGGTAGGGGCAGTAGAGATGCTGCCAGAGGTAGGGGGCGAGGTAGATGGCGGGGGCGAAGGTACTGCTGCTGTAGAGCAGGAGTTTCAAATAGAAGCTTCAGATGAAGAAGGCTTCTATGAAGCGTTTCGAATGACTTTACTCAGTGATACATAGATTTATAGGACCGTTCGCATCGGAATAAAGGTACACTCAGGTTATTGAGCTTTAAATTCATGGCTTCCACCAGAAAATACAAGAGATTGGGTGACAGGCACACCAAAAATGAGGTACCACAGGGTTGTTTACTTTATCGGAAACTAAACCTTTTTTGGGGGGTGTATATGTAGTAAATCGGGGGTTGTACATGTAGTGAAAAGGGGTGTACGTTCAGGTATGTATAGCATATTTCAACAGATAGATACCATCCTAGCGAGAGAATTTGATGACTGGCGAGTGAGAAGGTGATGGGCACAATTTGTCGAAACCTTGAGGCTGTTAGCACAATCCATAAGGACGGCCGCAATAGACTTTCCTATCTTGCAACACAGCATTTGCCCTAGCCGAATCCTGAAAGCTCATAGATGACTACTTTTCTAATCCATTCCATCAACTAGAATACGCGACTCCGTGCTACATCGGCAGACAGAGCCTCCGCCGGTTGGCCGAGGAGCAAACCATGAACGCCGCTTCCTACGGGATTGAAGAGCTCGTTGGGGGACAAATGCTACCACGATGGTTATAAAGTGTATCTAGCAGATCGCCTAAATGATGCTCGAGACCTGGTACGGCAATAAGATGAAGAAATTTCCGCAACAAACCGACCGGTGCTGCCCCAGTTGAATCTGAGGCTTGTTCAGGCTTCGCAATCTCTAAATAAAGGCTGATTACGAAGACCATACATGCTTCATAGCACATGCTAATTGGCTCAGTAGAAAGCTCTCTCCACGGCTCCCTTCATGGCTCCCTTCATGGTTTCCTACCGAACACCCTTCATGATTTCCTTCATGGCTCTCCACCAAATCTACCTACCTATCTATGGAGAATCTATCTGTTTGTTCATCTTTGTTATTCCTGATGAGAAGCGCGTTCCGCGATCTTAAGTTGTTGCTTGCGAGAAGGACGTTGAGAGAGCAACAACGCAATCGCTATCTTGAGATTCTTTTTGTACACACTCGGAGGCACGGATCAATATTGAAAACCACCGACGAGAATAAACTGAATCGAATATGCGGCCAAAAGTTGAGAATTGCTATCAAGATTTCGGGTTAAAATCGACTAAATTCAGGTCACTGAATATTGCAATGTCATCGCAACGAGATATAATCCTCAAATAAGTGTCAGTGTATACAGCAATAAAAGTAGAGTCGACGTTCAAAATATTTGTGAATAAGAACGATGTTGCATTAATGATCGCGTCGTGAAGTTAGATGTTGATGAATTTGGGAGATAACTTAAAAATTTGTACGGGCGCGCACTGTATCTGGCAATAATACACTAATCTGCACTCAGACGTGCTGCACGAAGCCTGCGTAATAAGCGCTAACCCGAAAGGACTTAGAGGCCTTGGCTAACCCGAAGGGGCTTAGCTCTAGCACGTCTGAGATACTGAGGCAATCCCTATCTATCATTGGACACATTTCCTGTCATGTTAATTTACCATTAGCTGACATCTAGTGAATTACTGAATGTTATATAAGGTGTCCCTGACGGGCTTCGCCAGCATTTGATCCCCCACGAAAAATGAAATTCGGTGAACGTTTGTTTTCTGAGAATGATGGCACTTGGATCCTGAATGGAGATCCTAATCATGGCGATCTGCTCTTTAATTAGAATTGACAGAAATGGAAAGACGCAGGTCCCTGTCCGAGGCCATCCACGGTTTCCAGGTGGCTATGCTTTTATATACCGTTTTGTCCCCGCCCGGGGCCATCCACGGTTTCCATCGTAGTAGCTCGTCAGCTACATCGTTCTGACTATTTTGACGTCGCTGGTTCTTTCCTTGCTAGCGCTCCATCGAGCCTTTTCCATGCTCCACTCCGGAGCCTGTTCCGGATGTAATTTCCAGCATCCTTCCTTGTTGTGACCTGTTCTGTCGCAATGAGCACATCGATTAGAGCTCTTGCCCTTGTAGAAGGGAGCGTGCTGCTCTGAGAGTTTTCGTCTCATTATCCTCTCTATGCTGAAGACGTTTATCGTGATCCGCAAAGGCCGTGACCATTTCGTCGACAGTGAGGGTTTTCTTCGCCGTGCGAGCCTCTTGAGCTAGATGAAAAATGTATGGCTCCAGCTCGATATGCAGTCCCATGCGAAACATTGAGCTTAGCAGCCAATCCGGTATGTCATAACCCATTGCCGAACACTTAGCTGCGTTCTCTTTAACGTTCTGTCCGTACTCGTCGAGAGTTTTAAAGTCCCTTTGCACTGATTGACAAATTGAATGAACGGCCAGGTCCAACGTGGCCATGTCGCTGACTTCATACTGTTTCTTCAGCATGTTCCACACGGCAACTCCATTTTCCATGCCTTTGATGTGAATCCTGGGTCCAGGTTCGCAGCTGAGCCGAATGGTAGCCACGGCACGAGCATTTTTATCCTCCCAAGCTAAGAGCTTCTCCTTGTATATTTCCTGCTCTTTTGACGACGACGACGTTAACTCCGGTTCAGTAGATGAAGTCTCTTTGCCTATGACTACTAGCCATAGCTTGTTCAGTGTAAGGATACCCTGAATTTCTTCCTTCCAGGAATCATAATTTTCAGCTCCTTTTAGCTTGGATATTCTGAAAATTCCCGAGGAACCTTCGGAGGTCATTTTGACGGTGATCAAAATCCAACACGTCCATCCACCAGCTCTTCTTCCCAAGGCCAGAGTTGGCCCCACTGTTTCGGCCGCCAAACTGGTAACAAATTGGACCAATGTCGCAAAATTGGAACGAAAACACGTAATCAGTCACCCTACCTTCCCCGCCAAGAGACAAACATCGTAATACTGGATGAGACGGTACTGCACTGGGCCGTTACGGCATCCATCGGATCATGCGAATTATTAAACACAAGGGCTGCCATCAGGTAACCCGTGAGACTTTGCGAAGTTGAAACCGAGGACGGCTCGAGATCCAGCAACCCCGGATGGTTCTCAACTCATCACCAAGTTCCTTCTACTCTGTTATATGTAGACTGCTCTTCCTCGAAACTCATGCTGTCGATTCCATAGGCGGTCTTAGAGCCGTGCCTCTACATTAATGAGTGC
>JAABUY010006721.1_pt1 | contig 11164 bp, 9 predicted proteins | sample 5560271 | NCBI WGS metagenome assembly JAABUY01 (sample SAMN10711886, study PRJNA513374) | rock metagenome | isolation source: Antarctica rocks | place: Antarctica: Victoria Land, University Valley
TTTAATCCTCACAGAAGCCCCCAACGCTCCTGCTGCCTTGCAGACCAACTGTGATCAGATTATATTTGAAGAGTATGAGTTTGCTTCGTACAGTCGACACGTAGGTCCGTCGTTGGAGATGCCCCTAGAAGGCGTTGGACACTAGACTGATACTTGGTAGGGCCCTCTCTAAACGCCTACAACGACATACCAAGCCTATTCGATGGAGTACCCCGAGAGTCTGAAACTACTGCTCTTCCGGTAGAGTGTCTGCTTGTAATTGACTCTGGCTTCTCTCACACGACGGTGACCCCCTTATTCAATGGCCGACCCATCCACCAGGGCATTCGTCGCCTTGATGTCGGAGGCAAGTTCCTGACCAATTATCTGAAAGAATTTGTCTCCAGCCGCCAGTATAACATGTCAGGTGAGACATATGTAATGAACGAGGTCAAAGAAGCTGTCTGCTATGTTAGCAACAACTTTAGGAACGACCTTGAACGAATAGGAAAAGGCGTCATCAGTGAGCGCACAAGACATCTTCCAGATGACTCGAAAGCTATCGTTGTCGACTATGTGCTCCCCGACTATAACCTTCACAACCAAGGATTCGTGCGTCCTTTTGACCCTGCCAAACCCAAAAAGGGAGTATTGCCTCCTGGAGGTATCGTGGAAGAGACCATGACCCTTGGCAATGAGAGGTTTGCTGTACCTGAATTGTTATTTAGTCCTGGAGACATAGGTATAATGCAAGCCGGGATACCAGAATTGGTCTTGCAGAGTCTGTCTGGTCTCCCACCAGGCTTTTGGCCTGCCATACTGGCAAACGTCCTTGTGGTTGGGGGTAATTCGAAGATGGATGGCTTCATGGAGAGACTGTAAGTGTCTTGCTGTACTCCCTAGCTTTTTAGCTGGCTGAGACAGTGTTTAGGGAGACAGAGCTTCGGCAGCTTGCGCCTGCGGAGTGTGTCTTGAGACTTGCAAGAGCTCAAGAGTAAGTTTACTAGCTCCAATACTAGATGAATCCTCGAAGATGCACAAGACTAACATTTGTAGTCCCATAAAATCTACATGGCTTGGAGGTGCTTACCTTGCGGCCAATCGTGATGCACTGAAAATGGTCCAAGTCACTCGACAGGAATACCAAGAACACGGAAGTGCTTGGCTCGCAAAAGTTTTCTCAGGAGTAATCACAAAATAGCCTGTAAATTAGTCGTCGATTCTCCTGCGTCCATTTTGTGGCAGTGAGGTGGATGGTGGCGGGGGGGTGGTGGTGGTGGTGGTGGTGGATGACGATGTGGACAACGATGAGGTGTTAACGAGGTTGATGTTGTGGATACAATATCAGTTGGTGGTAAGCCCCTATTTCATCATTTTTGTGATCTTGAATTTTTTTGAACTATATATTTGTAATAAGACCTTCTTTCCTCATACAAAGTCTTAACTCGGGGCAAACTCTAGCTTGTCTAGGGTCTTCGGGGGTCCCTTTGTCAAAAAGAAAATTACGCCCATTGAGTTGGTCGGGTTGTCTTCAAGCCTAGTGAACCCAAGCCTTTCGTGGCTGCAGACATGATTGGTAGATAACACCGCTTGTTTTTTTTGGTCAGGAGTTCGATTATGGGCGGCGCCCACATGAGCTTGGTCAATATCTTTTTGCCGTCCTATGCCTACCTCAGAGATGACCATTTGCTGACTCTGAGGGTCTTGTTACGATAGTAATGGAGCTCTCTGTACAAGGTTCACGACTAGCTACAGCAGTTTGAGCTTGATATGTGTGATGGTTGTATTTTGGTCGTGTAAGTTTCGAGAACAATTCAATACGGCGAAACCACAACTTGCGAAATACTCAGAACAGCCGACATTTCTCTCAATTGTTTCAAAGTCTAACTCCGTTACCAGAACCCAGTAACACTCTGCAGATAGGGACTTAATCTCCAACCCACGCACATAAGGTGCTGCTCTAGACTAAAGCATTTTCTGATGGCAAAATACCGCACCGAGAGATTCAAATTGCACAAAACCTTTGCCAAAACGCAACAATTCGGATGTTTTGATATTCGGTGAGCGGTATGATGATGCTTTTGCTGTGTATCATGGCGGTTAGCCGTGTCCCTCCTGCAGTATAGCTCAATCAATGGGCATAGTAGAATTTCATACAATCCCTTCTTCGTGCACATAAGTTGGCTCTACAATGTTCGAAATGCGATCATCGCTAAACAGACAGCTGAGTCACGCAAAGGCTGTAAGTCTCGATCGGGGTAGTCCGTTTACTATCTCTACCTTAATCATAACAACAACCGTTCTGGTCCCTAATGTACTTTATCACTCGATGCATGATAACGATAAGTGATGGACGATATAGCTTATAGTGTTAGTGGTCGATGTTCTATTCGACGTCCCTTGCATATTTTACACCTCCATGTGGAGACGAGATGTCTATGTGTAGAGAAAACTGTCTGACTATTGTATGCAAGGTAGGTGCCAGGCTCCCAAATTCCGTCCAAATTTTACACCGCTGACTTGTGCCATTTTATGACCGACAACCCATCTCCGCCGGTCCAACCGCGCGTCTTTTCCCTCGATAAGGGTCATCGCGTGGAGCTTAGTGGTGAAGACAACCGAGTGATAAAATAGGGTAATGTTACTCTAATAAGGATTGATGGATAGAGTAAGAGATATAAAGGGTTGCCTGGAGGGCTTCCCTGGTAGACTAGGTGCTCCTTTCCGCACTAAATGGGAGTTCAAGATGTGTTGGAAATCTAGGCGCGTCAGAACCTGGTTTCTCAAATTTGTTGTGGCAGCCCTTGGTTTAGATACGGTCTCGAATACGTGGTATGGACTCAAGCTAGGGTGCGTGTGTAGGAAAGTGGGTGTACCAATGATTCTACCGTTGAACTATAGCGGATATAAGTTCCCCTCTGGTGGCTGCAACCATTTATTCCACTCAAGGCACCATGCCTCTAGAATCATCTTCGTGTAATCTCTACGAGCAGTCCTACAAGAGGCCAAAGATTCACAATTGATACGCTGAGAAGTCGTGAAACCGAGGTCTGGACTTCGTAGGTTTGATATGAAATACATAAGAGGTTTATGATTAAGAAGTCATAAGTTAAGGTCGAAATCGAAGACTCGGTATTATCGTTGTATGCAAAAGTCTGGTTCACACAAATCAGCCTCAAATTTGGTGCAAATAGAGCAAATACCTAGATATCATCCCCACACCCCCAAAACACCCCAAAGCTTCATTTTTGAAGCTATACAAACCTCAGCCTCACACGAGGGCAATCCTAGATAGTCAGAATGTCCCCCAGGCGTATCGGACGCAAAAGGACTCCCTTCAAGGTTCTGCTTCATCTAGATGCATTCAAGGCTTCTAAGGCACGCAAAATCGTCCCCGTATCTAAGAATTCTATCGTACTTTCTTCAGAGACAGAGATCTCTTCACTCTTGACGCTTTCAGATGTAGAAGACCTTCCTTTGCTCAGACTTAATTTTCTCAAGATTTCTCAGTCTAATCTTTTCAAGGTCTCTCAGACTTCTCAAGTCGTAAACGCACTCATCTCGAGCGAGCTTGTGATCTTTGTCGCTAAGACTGCTGCTACTCTTGTTGCTCGAAGAGCGCGTGTGTCATCGTCAGCGAAGCTTGACTGATTTGAAGATGAGAATGAGAATGAGAAGAATCTAGATGACAATCAGTCTAAGACTCAAGCAGCTTCAAATCAATTCACAAAGCTCACTGCATCAATGAAAAAACGAGAATCGACGAAGTCAAAGTCATCGCTAGAATTGCTCAGATCATTCATGAACATGACAGTCAAGTATGAAGTCACTTTCATTGTCAATTACGTCTTGCAAATTACTATAGATAATGAGAACGACATCAATCTTCAAGATCTGCGTCAAGAGCAAATGCATAAATGCTCTGAGCATGTTGATTTCATCGATCTGAAGTGTGTGCTAGTATTTATAAAAGTCATCATCGTCTGATATTTAATAAAGAAGAATGAGCGAATGACTCTGACACTGCACGATTTTTGAGAGAGAGTAGCTTCAAATGTTCAACAGAAGTACTCAGCAGACAAAAAGAATGTAAACATTAATCTAAAGCTCATCTTCGATCACAATAAGACTGATATTGCGTCTTCAGCGCTCGTAGCTGAGCTTTCAGCGACGAAGATATCACTCACTTAAACAGCGAAGCTGAAGAAGAAAGTCGATGAGCATAATTGACTTCATGCAGACATTGTAGAACAGACAAAAGTTCTTCAGATGAGTCGAATTTGCAAAGAAAACTGTCACAATAAGAGAAAGTATTGCTGAATCAACGAGTCAAACATTCATCATTGACTGACTGCTGATCATATAATATGCTGATCAGAAGCAATCAGTAGAGATGATGAGTCTGCGTCACTTACTAAATCTTCAAGAACGCTGATCGAAGTTTTGATGACAGCGAGATCTCAAGTCAAGCATGTCAATTCTTTCTCAGCATCTTCTTCAATCATTACATCGTCATCTACTTTTATACAGTCATCGCAGATTATGAGTGAATCAATCAGCATAGCAGATGTATTGACGCTGCAGATAATACAAAGAGCAACAGTTGAAGAAGAAAGAAAGATCGAAGAGTGAAGAATTAGACAAAAGAGAAAGAATCAACAAAAGCACGCGAATAGTTGCAATAAGCTGAAGATGCTCGAGAAGACTGAGACTTCTTCTATGCTCGATTGACATCAACATACATTGTCTGTTCATTCTAGCAGTTCTGTTCAGAGCAATGATCTTTGTGATTATATCTTCTGACATGTCTTCAGAGTTAATAACACTCAAGCATGTTCTTTTTGACATGTTTTCGATGAGCTGAATGCTCGATATTATGATCTACAAACGATACAAAGCTGAAAAAAGCGCGATGAAAGTCATTGAAAGAACTTAAACATAGAAGTATTCTCGACTCGATGCACGTTTCGATCCCGTGCACACTCTAAATTCGATTAGCAACTCATACTTTTTTTATTATTATTCAATCATCATTCATAGAATCAAATTGCAATTAATATAGAGAGTTGTCGATATCTATATGAAGCTTTCAAGCTATAAGAATCAATCATCAAATTGCTTAGAAGCTTTGAATTGTCTTTCAGCTCGCGTAGATCTGATTTGACTTGATTCTCTTTTCATCTTCTCAATAGCAACAAAATCAGTGAATTGCTGTACTTTCATCTCTTTAGACTTCTTCTTTTGTTCTTTCTGAAGCTCTTTAGCCTTCAGCTTTTGCTTCTGAACTAGACGTCGTTGCTTCAATTTCTTCGCTCGTAGCTTCTTTTTTCGCTTCGCTTTCTTCTCTCGCTTCGTCTTCTTTTTTTCTCGTTTCATCTTTCTTTCAGCTATTAAACGCTGTTTCTCTAACTTTCTAAGCTTTCTTTGTTTCTTTTCTTTCGTCTTTTGAATAGCAGCTTGCTGTTTCTCTTCGATTCTTTGAATTTGATGATCACGAGTCGCCTGAATCTTATTAGAACTAAAAAACATTCTCTTTGCCTCATCATTAACTTCTAAATCATCAAATAAAGACTTTTCACGTCGTCTGCGACTTCTCTCAATACGTACTGTTCGTCGAAGATCTTCATTTTCTGCTTTCAGAAGAGCAACATCTGTAGTAAGCTTTTCAATCGTATTGTTCAACTTACGAGCTTGCGAATCAATTGCTTCTTCTACAACTGACTTCATTAATCGTCGAATCTTTCTTCAATCAGCTTCTGACAATGCTAAAGAAGAAGAATGACTTGAAACAGATCTAGCGTTCGATTTAATCTGCTTTATGATCTGTGACGAATTGAAAGACAGCAATTCTGTCTTTTCTCATTTGTTAGAGACCAGCATAGAGCGAGTCATATGAGTGTAATGTAACGAGTATATAAATGCTAAGAAAGGAAAGTATCTAGAAGGGAAGAATCGACTATCTATATGACTCAGGAGAACATAAGCTAATTCTGAATAGAATTGACTTCGGAACAAGTCTATGTTCTAGCGACGAGCGATCGACGATAGCTCTCAGGATAGCCATCAACATAGTCATCAACATAGCCATCAACATAGCTATCAACGAAGATGCGTAGCTAGAATCGTAACATCATTCACTTTTGATGTTGACAGACGTGAAAGCAGCTTGATATGCAGGTCAAAATAGGTCAAAGAAGTCTCTTTTCGATATTCGAGAAAGTTCTTGACTCTTAAATATTCAGTCGTTCAGGTTTTGCGAGTAGTAATTGATCAAAGAATTGAATAAGCTGACATTCAGAGATTGAAGACGATGCGTAGAATGAGAAGAATATAAAGTCACGAGCATCTTGTTCTGCTCACATCAGTCAAGAAACTTTATATTGATATGACTGTCATGCTCGTCAACGAATAGAAGGCGATAATCGCGTGAATTTCTGACTTTTGACCTCGTATTTCGATCAAATACGATAGTGAGTCAAGAGTAGATCAATTCATCGTTAGTTCAGTCAGTAGCGAAGAAAGCAAAGAAGCAGAATTGCTCTTTGAGATCATATTCAGTAAGTCAGCTGTTCTGAATATTGCCTGATATCGTCTGATAAATGATCGAAGAGAATATATGAGTCATATTCATGCAAATGATTGCAATCAAGATAATTCATTCTCTATTGTCGTCTTGATCAGCACTCAGCAATTTGTCACTGTCAAGATGCTTTAAACTAAAGACTTTTCGAGTCTTTTGAAGAAGTTCAAGTAGAAAGCTCTTTTCGTTCATATTGTATGTGTTTGAAGAAAGAATCTCATATTCTTCGATTTTTTGCTTTATCTATTCTTATATTAGTATGAAACTAAACGTAATGAAGACACTTACAAGGTCAAAATAAAGCTGATATTGATATGCATTATCGACTTTCTTTCGCTCTAGATCAGCGTCTTGTAGAAACTGTTAAAGATCAGCATAGAGCGAGTCATATGAGTGTAATGTAACGAGTATATAAATGCTAAGAAAGAAAAGTATCTAGAAGGGAAGAATCGACTATCTATATGACTCAGAAGAACATAAGCTAATTCTGAATAGAATTGACTTCGGAACAAGTCTATGTTCTAGCGGCGAGCGATCGACGATAGCTCTCAGAATAGTCATCAACATAGTCATCAACATAGTCATCAACATAGCTATCAACGAAGATGCGTAGCTAGAATCGTAACATTACTTCCTCTCTTCAACGATTCATGTTCGCATGAATGTATTTTCTTAGTCTTGTGTAAAATCGAAATGTCTATTGTAGCAGACTCACTATGCGAGATAGAAGTGTCATTGAAGCAGGCTCACTAGTTGCACGCGAACGAGTCAACAGATCGATTCACTGATAGATAGAGCGATGTGAGTAGATAGATCATCGCATTGACGAAAGATGTCATTGTAGCAGACTCACTAGTTGCACGTGAATGTATGATCAGGTTCACTGATGAGTAGAACGATGAGAAGATAAATCATCGCATTGACAGTGTCATTGAAGCAGGCTCACTGATCGACTTGCTCATCGAAGAGATCGACTTTGAGCTCGTCATTGTAGCAGGCTCACTAGTTGCACGTGAACGTATGATCAGGTTCACTGATGAGTAGGGCGATGAGAGCGAGTAGACCATCGCATTGACGATGCCATTGAAGCAGACTCACTGAGGGTTTGCTTCTCGAGATAGAGACTTCACGCAGTTCTATGACTGATCTCGTTTGATTGTTCAACAAATTCGAAGAATTCCTTGCGAATCTGAATGAACGATTAATCCGCTGATCTTTGATCTAGTCGGATGATTTCAATCGTTTGTTTATACTCGCTGATCAGCGCACGAGTTCGAATCTTTTGTTTATTCTCGCTGAATCAGCTCACGAGAAGAGAAAGATGAGTGCTGCTGCACGAACGCAAGTCGCTAGATCAAAGTCGATAGAGGATTGAAGAACTACTAGCAGAAGCATTCGAAGAAATCGATGCAGATTATTTCACTTCGTCTGTAACGAAGAAGCATTTATATAATGTTAGAGATCAGCATAGAGCGAGTCATATGAGTGTAATGTAACGAGTATATAAATGCTAAGAAAGGAAAGTATCTAGAAGGGAAGAATCGACTATCTATATGACTCAGGAGAACATAAGCTAATTCTGAATAGAATTGACTTCGGAACAAGTCTATGTTCTAGCGACGAGCGATCGACGATAGCTCTCAGAATAGTCATCAACATAGTCATCAACATAGTCATCAACATAGCTATCAACGAAGATGCGTAGCTAGGATCGTAACAGAAACTTTGACTGCAGTATATCTGAATGACGTCAAACGAACTCATAAGACCAGTTTTTGCCTGACTGTTTTCCAGATATATTATACGCAAAAACGCGAATCATGACATTGAAAGAAGATATATCACGCTCGATAAGCTTGTTGATATAGCGAATAAGCTCTTTTTCTTGTTGATTCGAAAGAATTGACGTCGTTTACTTGCTTTTCTTCACGAAGACCGTTTTACTTCTATGTCGTCACGACAGCGTGCTTCGATTGATATTGAATTTCTTTGCAGTTGCAGTGTAGTTAGATGAGTCTTGCAAAGCTAGATCTGCAAGCGCTGTCTCAATTGAAGTCATATTGAATTTGTAATTGATTTCTGAAGAAAGATGAAAGTAGTAAAGTGAGATGTGCACGAGATCGAAACGTGCATCGAGCCGAAAATACTTCTATCTGCTGACATTGACATACAGCTGACTTGTGATGTCAGCAAGTATGCTCGCTCTAGAGATTCTGATTCAGATGACAAATTGTCATTTGAATCAATGACTAAAGATACATCAACAGCACACTCTAGATCTTCTACATCAGTTCAGCAAGCTCATACTTCGACAATGCAAACATGAAGTCATTTATATAATGCTCAAGCTTGAAGATCTGCTTTAGAGTCTCAAGTCAAGATCTCAGTCTTGCAAATATCGATTGAAGAGAAGAGTTTGAAGAAGATGAAGAAGATGAAGAACACTTTAGATGATTATTCAGAGATAGCGAAGAAGCAACATAATGAGCTTGACTATGATGAGTCTATTTATATCTAGATATCATCTGAATATATGAACTATGTCAGTCAGACGAAAAAGTGTCTCAGAATCATCAACTTGCTCTCTTTGTGACCTGACTGCTATTCTTAGAAATTCATCAAATTTCTCGTTAGATTCGTCATATCATTGAACAAGCTTGTCGTTTCTTTTAATTCATGCTTTCAACATTGAAAACGAGCTTTCTATGAGATTATAGTCAGACGAGTAGAATGACAATTTGACAAGATGCATTTCAAAGCTTTCACATAACTCATCGAGCTCTGCTGATTGATAAATTCTAGCATTATTTATGATCATCACTGAACGTGATTCTACTTCTTCAGAATTGCATATAGAAAGCATCTGTGATCACATGAAGTTCAGAAAGATCTCTTTTGTTATGAAGTCATGATGCATCTTTCATGCAATGTATTCATCAATGAAAAATGCTGACAAAATGCTTCATCTCTTCGATCATTTTAGACTTTGAATGATGTGCAGAGATAAATCAATCGAAGCTCAGTCATACTTTCAATCAGCTAACGAGCAAGTATTAGCATGACTAGAAAATAGAGAAGAAAGTTGAGTTTATCTGTTCGCTCACAAGCAGCGCTTTCATCGAGAAAGACTAGCTGATGAGAAGTTCAGCTCATAAGTCGTCGTTTTCATTCACTGCGAAGCTTCTCATCGCGCTCAGCAGCGACTCTTTGAGCGATCTTTCTGCTGTATCTAGCTTGTTTGAGCATTCTGCTGATTGTGCTTTGACTGATGACAATGTCAAACTCGTTGTACAGAAATCAGATCATGTCATTCTGATAGATGATGAGTCGTTGACTGAGAAAATCAAGAAGCTTCTGAGCATGATACTCACTCAGAATCTTCGATCTATCAATTGTATCAAGCGCAGACGTCACATCGCTGAAATGAAGGTGTTTTTTACGCATACGATTGATCTGCTGCCTGGTAACATGAGTGACTTTGTGTATGAACGTTGTGCTATCGTCACGAGCTAGATGAAATTGAATCTCGTCTCTAAGGTTCTGAATAAGAGCTTGGGGCATGGTAGGTAGGATTCAGGATTGCCCTCGTGTGAGGCTGAGGTTTGTATAGCTTCAAAAATGAAGCTTTGGGGTGTTTTGGGGGTGTGGGGATGATATCTAGGTATTTGCTCTATTTGCACCAAATTTGAGGCTGATTTGTGTGTTTTCCCCGCCAAATTCGCTAAAACCCGAAAACTGAACCAGACTTTTGCATACAACGATAGAAGCTCAAAACTATATTTCAAATTTCACTCCAATAGACATTTGAGAAAATGTTCTTCGTGAAGCCCAGAACAGTAAGATCACATCGGAAACTTTCATTACTTCCACTTCCTCACTGCTTCCATCAGCTCAAGTCATTCCAATCGCCTCTTCTCTGCCAATCCACTTGGGCGAGTTGTGTATCGAAAGCGTGCATATAACGCTGTTCCGACTGTTGTTCCGGCCATGAAGGGCGCTGTTCTAACTGGCGTTGCAACACATCGGGGAGGCTTTGCCACTGCTCCATTCGCTGGACATGTTGCACATTCTCTCGCGATGGTGTGAGTAAAGGTCCTGAATCAAACGGATGTGGTATTGGTGGAACTGTCTTTTCCAGTTTCAGATCCTGATTATGCTTGTTTGGTATTGATAATTTAGTGGCTGAAGAAGCTTGCGGCTGGACTTTAGCAGCTACATGTGATTCCTGCCTCTGGGCCTTGATGTGAGAGCCGCGAGCTTCCCGAGCCGAGTGTTTACGATTTTGAGCCTCGCTCACCTTCGCTTTGACAAGCCTGGCGCTCAAGTCTCGAATCGTAGCCTTGTGCTCTATTACTGCCTTACGAAGCCTAGAATTCTCGATATTGTCTTCGAAAACATGGGGCTGTGCATGGGCAGAGTGGGCTGCAATGGAGGGGAAATATCCAAGGTTCTTCCAAGCAGTGGGCTGACGCCGTCACGCCTGATTCTACGGGCCTCGTGTCAGACTGGACCCGGCTTTGTGAATGTGCAATTGCAGGGATGAGCAGCTCATTTCCATAAACCTTCTCAGGATTTTTTCCACCGTCGATCGGAGCCACATGTCGT
>JAABUY010006722.1_pt1 | contig 11164 bp, 9 predicted proteins | sample 5560271 | NCBI WGS metagenome assembly JAABUY01 (sample SAMN10711886, study PRJNA513374) | rock metagenome | isolation source: Antarctica rocks | place: Antarctica: Victoria Land, University Valley
GCCGTATCAAGCCGTCCCCAAACCACCCCCGAGGTGGCCGCGTACCCGCATGTCTCTACAACTATCACGCGAGAAACACTCGTCTCAGCCGGGAGCGGCTTCAGGCTCATGAATAATGGCGGCTAAGAACGCCACGTGGCACGCGATTGTTGCAGCGGCAGATACGGGCCTGGTGCCGACGGCCGGTGCCAGCATGGGGCGCTTATAACGCAGGGAGCAGAACCTAGCCAATCGGCCGCCGCGCCGTTTCCGGCGCCATCGCCGTAGCCCAAGCCGTAAGCAGCGCGCACGCAATAAGGTAAACAGCGATCGGCCACGCCGCCCCACCGCTCCAAGCCAGCAGCGAAGCAGCGATAAAAGGCGTCAGCCCCCCGCTCAGCGCCGCGCCGATCTGGAACCCGAGCGACGCCCCGGTGTAGCGCAGCCGCGTCGGGAACAGCTCCGAGTACCAAGGCGCCCCCACGCTGAACCCGACCATCTGGCCGCAGTTGATGCCGAGCACGATCGCCAGCGTCACCAGCGTCATGTCCCGCGTATCGAGCAGCCAGAACAGCGGAAAGGCAAACAGTGCCGAGAACAAGCAGCTCGAAAAGAACATTGTCCGCCGCCCCAGCGCGTCCGACAGCCAACCATACAGCGGGATGGTGAACAGCGCGACGAACGAGGCGAGCAGCAGAGCGTTCAGGATGCCCGCCCGCGACAGCCCAAGCTTGCCGGTGGCGTAGCTGATGACGAACACCCCGGCGACGCTCGCCCACGCGATCTCCGAGATTTTCAGCCCGACCGCGATCAGGAACGGCCGCCGATGGGTCGTGAGGACCTCGGCGATGGGCATGCGGGCGATTTGCTGCCTCGCTGCCAGGCTGCGGAATGCCGGCGTTTCCTGCAGGCGCAATCGGATGAACAGGCCGACCCCGACCAACAGAATGCTGACCAGGAAGGGCACGCGCCAGCCCCAAGCGAGGAAGTCCTGCTCCGGCATCCGCGCGACAAGGGCGAAAACGCCGATTGCTGCAAGGTTGCCGATCGGGTTGCCCATCTGCACCATGGCGCCCAGCAGGCCCCGGCGCCGCTGCCCAGCGTTCTCGACGACCATCAGCACCGCCCCGCCCCACTCGCCGCCGAGGCCGATGCCCTGCAAGAACCGCAGCGCCACCAGGAGTACCGGGGCGGCCAGGCCGATCTGCGCATAGGTCGGCAGCAGGCCGATCATGAACGTGCCAACTCCCATGATGACGATCGTGGTGGCCAGCATGGCCTTGCGTCCGATCCGGTCGCCAAAGTGCCCGAACAGCGCCGCGCCCAGCGGGCGGGCAAAGAAGCCCACGCCATAGGTGCCGAAGCCGACGATGCTGCTGAGCGCCGGGTCGGTGCTCGGGAAGAACAGGCGGTTGAACACCAGCGTGGTGGCGACCGCATAGATCAGGAAGTCGTACCACTCCACCGCGGTGCCCAGGATGCTGGAGAGCAGGATGCGGCGGATCTGGTGATCCGTCGCGCTTGGAAGCGAGGCGATTGGCTGCTGCGCTGCGCTCATGCCGCTTTCCTTGAGGGAATCGTGTCAGGCATGGAACGTGCCAGCGGCCCGGCGGCGACTCAAGCGTCCACGACCAGCCGGTCGGATGCGCATCCGGCGACGCAACTGATCAGATGGGTGGCCCGCCGCGAGGCCGGCAGCACGCGGTCGCGATGCACCGGTGCCCCCTCCAACCAGCGCACTTCGCAGGCGCCGCAGACCCCGCCCTCGCAGGACGAGGCCACGTCGGCGCCAAGCGCCCGCAGCCCGGCCAGCATCGACCCGCCCGCTGCGACCATGGCCTCCGCTCCGGTCGAGGCACGGACCAGGGTGTAGGGCCGCGCGTCAGGGTCGGGTGCCAGGGCCGGCGGGATGAAATGCTCGACCCGGGCGGCGTCGCTGGGCCAATCCGCGGTGGCCTGGGCGAATGCCTCGATCATCCCGCTGGGGCCGCAGCAATACGCCTGGACGCCAGGGGCATAGGCGCCGACCAGCGACGCCAGGGCCGGGCGCGGTCCCGCCACGGTATCGTGCAGCGTCACCCGGCCAGCGGCGAGCCAGGGCGCCAGGTCGTCCGGGCACGGCAACGAGCCGCCCCGGTGCAGCAGGTGCAGCGCCCAGTCCGCGCCGGCGCGTTCGAGCACTGGCGCCATGGCGAGGAAGGGCGTGACCCCGATGCCGCCGGCGACCATCACATGGCGCGAGGCCGCCTCGGCAATGGGGAAGGTGCAACGCGGCATCGAGGCCGCGACGTCGCCGCCGGCCGCGAGCGCGTCGTGCAGCCAGGCGCTGCCGCCGCGGGACGGCTGTTCGCGCTTGACCGCGACCTCCCAGCGGTCGCTGGCCGCCGGGTCGCCGCACAGGCTGTAGGCCCGCAGGCCGACGCCGGGAACGTGCAGGTCCAGGTGCGCGCCCGGCTTCACGCGCGGCAGGCCGTATCCATCGGGGTCGCACAGGGTCAGGCGGCGCACGCCGGGTCCGGCGGGCCAGGCCGCCAGGACGCGCAGGGCGATATGCCGCGGCATGGCTGGGCCTCTCAGGCCGGCCGGATGGCCTGGCCGAGCCGCACGGTGCCGCCCTGAAGGATCTTGCAGTTCAGGCCGGAGCGGTGGACCAGCGGATCGAACACCGGTTTGCCCAGGATCTCCTCGATATGGCGGCACGGGATGGACAGGCGCGTCGCCTCGACCAAGCACTCGCCGATCCAGAAGCGGCGGCCGACCAAGTGGTTCAGCGGCACGCCGCGCGTGGTGACGTTGCGGCGGTGCTCCTCCGGCAGCAGCTCGATCTTGTAGTCGCGCAGCACGTCGTCGAGGACCTCCTGCTCGAACAGCGTGACCTGGCGGCCCTCCTCCGGTTTTTCCGAGTAGAAGCCCTGCTCGACGCCGACCTGGTAGCGGTCGCCGACGATCCCCGAGCCGGCCACGAGCTCGACGGCGTCGTGCGTGCGCATTGGCAGGAATGCCCGCGGCGTGGTGTGGAGGCCGGCCACGACGCCGACCCAGGTAGGAATTGCCGGCATTCACCGCTCCTTGTTCGGCTTTTCTTGCCGGGGCACACTCAAGGCGAGGATGTGACTTGCAAGTTCGCGGTGTCAATCTGGCAGGACGATTACATGCCGCCTCCAGCACGTCGAACCCGAGGGTTCGCCGGACATCGCCGAGCATGGACGCATGGCCTGGCAGAAAATCTTCCGGCTACAACAAGCGGGTCCGGGCCGAGACGGCGATGGCGCGCTTCAAGCAGGTGATGGGCGACGGGCTGCGCTCGCCGCAACAGCGCCACTCCGCCCAAGCTCGGCGCAGGATGCCGATCACTGCACCAGCGCCCGCTGTCGAGGCTTGAGGCCGGGACGGCGAACAGCCCGCTCATGGTCATTGAAGATGGCAGCCTTATCCAGCCCGTCCTCAGCCGGCATCGGCCGGTCCGGCCAGGTCGAATTCCGTGCGGTCAGCGATGTCGGCGCCGAAGATGGCGATGATGGCTGCGTCGGGCCGGCCCATGCGGACAGGAACGCCGGCCTGCAGCACCATCGGCTGATCGTGGCCGGGCAGCAGGACAGAACCAGGCCTACGCCGCCAGAAGTCCCAGATGCGGTCGATGCTGGCCGCGCTGACGGCCGGGTCGAACGTCATGTCGGCGGCACGCTGCAGCAGCTCGGCACGGTACTTGGCGGCATCCTGGATCAGCAACAGGTCGCCGTCCGGCTCGGTGTCGCGGCCCTCCACCAGGAACATCAGATGGCCGGGGGTGTGGCCAGGCACCAGGTGCGCGGTGATGCCGGGCAGCACCTCGGCACCCTCGTCGACCGTGACCAGCTTCGGATGCGCGGCCAGGTCGCGGACATACAACTCCGGCACCAGAGGGTCGCCGAACGGCAGGCCCATTGCCCAGTCCAGCTCCGTCCGGCCCACCACCATGCGGGCACCGGCGAACAGAGGCCAGTTGATCATGTGGTCGTAATGCAGGTGGGTCAGCAGCAGGTCGGTAACGTCGGTGGGCTGGACGCCGAGCCGGTGCAGCGCCTCCAGGATTGTGCGGCGCATGCCGAAGCCGCCGGTGTCCACCACCGCCGTGCGGCCGTGGCCGCCAGCAGGGCCACCGTGCTCCAGCCTAGGCCGCCGTGGCGCCTGGTCTTGCCGGGGTAGCCCTGGACCAGGATGTCCAACCGATAGCCGCCGAACTCCATGCGTGATCTCCTTACCAGAGGTTGCCGGCGCCGGCGGTCAGCATGCAGCCGGATGGCATTGCCGACCAGCGCCAGCAGGGCCGAAAGCGGGCGCAGGTCGCCGGCTAGGCAGCGGTTGCGGCTGCAGCCGTAGAGCGCCTCGTGCAGCAGGCGGTTTAAACGCGCGCCCAACGTGGCGCTGCACCGGTTCGGCGCCCGCGTCTGGCTGTCGCGGATCATGGGCGCCTGGGGACTGGTTTCCATGGCGACCGTGTTCGTCGTGGGGCCAAAAAGCTAGGTGACAAACGCTTTCATCGCATCCCGAAATCCGCCATTCTCGCACCGCAGCATAGGAGGCACGATGGCCTGGCGCTTGGGCGTGGATTCTGGCGGGACTTTCACCGACCTTTGCCTGTTCGACGACGCGACGGGCCGGGTTGAGGTCTGGAAGGTGCCCTCCACGCCGGACGACCCGAGCCGCGGCATCGCCGAGGGCGTCGACGAGAGCATGGGGCGTGTCGGGGCCAGCTTGGCGAGCGTAGGGTATTTCGGCCATGGCACCACGGTGGCGACCAATGCGCTGATCCAGCTCCGCGGGGTCCGCACCGGGCTAATCACGACGGACGGGTTCCGCGACCTTTTGGAGATAGGGCGGCAGAAACGGCCAGACCTGTATGACATGCAGGCCGACAAGCCGCAGGCGCTCGTCAGCCGCGACCTGCGGCTGGAGGTGGCCGAGCGCGTGCGGCACGACGGCACGGTTGAGCACGCGCTGGACGAGGACGCGCTGCGCCGGGCCGCCGAGGCATTGCGGGACGCTGAGGTGCAGGCGGTCGCGATCTGTTTCCTGTATTCCTTCCTGCGCCCGGCGCACGAGCAACGTGCGCGGGAGATCGTGGCCGAAGTGCTGCCGGATGCGTTCATCTCGACCTCGCATGAGGTTGCGCCCGAGTTCCGCGAGTACGAGCGGATGAGCTCAACCGTGGTCAACGCCTATCTGGGCCCGGTGATGCGGCGCTACATCAGGCGCCTGGGCACCCGGCTGCAGGAGGGCGGGTTGCGCGCCGCGCCGCACCTGACCCAGTCGAACGGCGGCGTCATCGGCTTCGAGCAGGCGGCGCGGCTGCCGGTCCGCACCATCTTGTCGGGGCCGAGCACGGGGGTGGTGGCGGCGCAGGCGCTGGCCGCCATGGTGGGCATCCCGGAGCTGATCACGTTCGACATGGGCGGCACCAGCACGGACGTGGCGCTGCTTTCGGGCGGCCAGTGCCGGCTGGCCAGCGAGGCGGTGGTGCACGGCTATCCCATCAAGGCGCCGATGCTCGACATCCACACCGTTGGCGCGGGCGGCGGCAGCATAGCTTTCATCGACAGCGGCGGCTTGCTGAAGGTGGGCCCGCGCAGCGCCGGGGCCGATCCGGGCCCGGTGTGCTACGGCCGCGGCAGCACCGAGCCTTCCGTGACCGACGCGAACGTGGTGCTGCAGACGCTGAACCCCGCGCATTTGCTGGGCGGCCGAATGGCGGTGCGGCAGGACTTGGCGTGCGCCGCGGTCGGACGGCTGGCGGAAAGGTTGGGCCTGGACGTGATGGCGACGGCGCAGGGCATCATCTCGGTCGTGACGGCGAACATGGTGCGCGCCATCCGTGTCATCAGCGTGCAGCGCGGCTACGACCCGCGCGACTACACGTTGGTGGCGTTCGGTGGCGCCGGGCCGCTGCACGCGGCACGGCTGGCGCGCGAGCTCGACATCCCGCGCATCCTGGTGCCGCGCAACCCCGGCATCCTGTGCGCCATGGGGCTGCTGCTGACCGACCTGCGCGCGGACTTCGCGAGCACGAAGCTGGTGACGCTCGGGGCCGCGGCGCAACCGGAGGTCGCCGCAGCCTTCGAAACGTTGCTGGCGCAGGCGGCTGCGTGGTTCGGAGGCGAGCAGACTCCGCCGGAAGCGCGGCAGACGACCCGCACGGTGGACATGCGCTACGCCGGGCAGAACTACGAACTGCCGATTCCCTTGCCGGAGGGGCGCGTGACGGCGGCCACGCTGGACGCCCTGGCCGAGGCATTCGACGCCGCGCACCGGCGGCTATACGGCTTCGTGGCCGAGAGCGATCCGGTGCAACTGGTAACGTTCCGCGTGGAGGCGGCGGGCCTCGTGCCCAAGGCTGCGTTCCAGCCGCGGCCGGAGGGTCCGGCCGACGCCAGCGCTGCCATGGCCGGCCGCCGCGACGTGTGGCTGCCCGAGGCCGGGGGGTTCGTCGCCTGCCCGGTCTATGACCGCGACCGCCTGCTGCCCGGCCACCGCATTGCCGGCCCGGCTATTGTCGAGCAGATGGACGCGACGACTGTGATCCTGCCCGGAATGGCCGGCCGGGTCGAACCCTACTCGAACCTGATCCTGGAGGCTGGATGATGAGCAATGCCCTAGCGGTTGACTTTCCGGCCCAGGTGGACCCGATCACGGTCGAGGTGATCGGCAGCGCGCTCACCTCCATCGTCGAGGAAATGGGCGAAGCGCTGATCCGCGCCAGCTACTCGACCAACATCAAGGAGCGGCGCGACTGCTCCACGGCGCTGTTCGACATCCAGGGGCGGACGCTGTGCCAGGCCGAGCACATCCCCATGCACCTCGGCAGCTTCATCGGCATCATCGCCCACGTCCTGATGCGCCATCCGGCGGCCGGCATGCGCCCCGGCGACGTGTTCGTCGGCAATGATGCGTACGAGGGCGGCGGGACGCACCTGCCGGACATCGTGCTGGCCGAGCCGGTGTTCGTGAACGGAGAGATCGTCGCCTGGGCGGTGAACCTGGCGCACCACGCGGACTTCGCGGACCGCGGCCACGCGCATATTTTCCAGGAAGGGCTGCGCATCCCGCCGATCCGGCTGTATCGCGCCGGCGAGCTGCAGGCGGACGTGCAGGAGCTGATCCTGCTGAACTGCCAGGTCCCGCGGGAGCGGCTTTCGGACCTGCGGGCCCAGATGGCGGCAAACCGGCTGGGAGTGCGGCGCATGCAGGCGCTGTGCGGGAAATACGGCACCGCGACCGTGCTGGCGGCCAGCGAAGCCTTGCTGGACTACGCCGAGCGCAAGATGCGGGCCGGCATCGCCGCCATCCCGGACGGGACCTATGCGTTCGAGGACTGGCATGACAACCCGGAGGTGGACGGGGAGCTCCGGTTCAGCGCCCGCATCAAAGTGCAAGGCGATGAGATGCACCTGCACTTCGACAGCCCGCCGCAGGTGCGGGCAGGAATGAACATGACCTACACGGCGCTGCTCAGCACCGTTTACTACGCGGTGAAGACGCTGGTCGACCCAACCATCCTGCCGAACGCCGGGTTGGCCCGTCCGCTGCACGTCACCGCGCCGGAGGGCACGGTGATGAACTGCGTGAGCCCGGCTGCGGTGAACGGCCGCCTCGGCGCCTGCCAGCGCGTGGTGGACTTGGTGCATGGCGCGCTGGCGTCCGCGGTTCCGGACCGGGTGATTGCCGCGTGCAACGGCGCCTGCGTGTCGGCAACCTTCGTGGGCGCCACCGACCAGGGGGCGCTATGGGTGTACCTGGAGACCATCGGCGGCGGATCCGGCGCGCGGCGCACCAAGGACGGGCTGGACGGCGTGCACGTGCACATGACCAATACGAGCAACCTGCCAGCCGAGGCGCTGGAGGGTGAGTACCCACTGACCCTTCTGCGCTACGAGCTGGTGGACGGCTCCGGCGGGGCCGGGCGGCAGCGGGGCGGCATGGCGCTGCGCCGAGTGTACCGCGCCGACCGGGAATGCCGGCTGCGGCTGGACGGCGCCCGGCTGCGGTCGGCCCCTTGGGGGCTGGAGGGCGGCAGGCCGGGCGCCATGGGCGCGTTCCTGTTCAGCCCCGGCGTGGTGCCGTTCGACCATGGCAACGGCACTCTGCGGCCGGGCGACCTCGTCACCATCGTCACCCCAGGCGCCGGCGGCTACGGCCCGGCCGCCCTGCGCGACCCGGCGGCGCGCACCCAGGACATTCGTGAGGGACGGCTCACTGAAGCCGACTACCTGGAGGCCGGAGCATGACCCATCCCACCCGCCGCGCCGTGATCGCCGGCGCTGCCGCGTTGCCCTTGCTGCACGGTCCCGCTCGTGCGGCGCGCACGCCGGGGGTGCTGCGCTTCGGCCTGTCCGCCTATCCGCCGACGCTGGCGCCCTGGGCCAACGCCGGCACCGCCGCGGGGACGGTGCAGGCGCTGATGAACCGTGGCCTGGTCGGCTACGCGCCCGACGGCAGCCTGCAGCCGGAAATGGCCGAGAGCTGGGCGGCCGAGGGCGAGGCGACGTGGGTGTTCCGGCTGCGCGAGGCGACCTGGCACAACGGCGAGCCGGTGACGTCAGAGCAGATCAAGTGGAACTTCGAGCAGGTCGCTGGCGAGAAGAGCGCCGCCTACTTGCGGGTGCAGTGCCAGGAGATCGCCAAGATCGAGACACCGGACGCGCGAACGGTCAAGCTGGTGATGAAGGCGCCGAACGCGACCGTGCCGCTGATGCTGGCGACCTACTTCATGCCGATGATCTATCCGGATTCGAACGCTGGCGGGGCGCAGGCGGTGGGCGCCGGGCCGTTCGTCCTCAAAACGCGGAACGCGGCGTGGGGCTCGAGCTGGAGGCGCATGCCAAGTACTACAAGCCCGGCCTGCCGAAGCTGAAGGCCATCCGGCTCACCGCCTATGCCGACGAGAACCTGCGGGTGGCGGCGCTGCAGGCAGGCGACGTCGACCTGATCGAATACGTGCCATGGCAGAGCATGGCCGCGATCGAGGCGGACCCTCGCCTGGTGCTGCAGACGACGGAGGGGCCGTACATGTTCTTGGTGTTCAACGGCAAGGCTGGGCCGATGGCGGACAAGCGGGTGCGGCAGGCGATCGCCCACGCGATCAGGCGCGACGAGGTGGTCAAGGCGGCGTTCTTCGGCCGCGGGGCGCCGCTGGAGGGTTTGCCGCTGGCCAAGGGAAGCCCGTACTTCGACGAGGCGCGCAGCCGTGCGCAGGCCTATGACCCCGCCAAGTCCAGGGCGCTGCTGACGGAGGCCGGGTTTCCCAACGGGTTCAGCACGAGCCTGCTGGCCACCTCGACCTACGGCATGCACAAGGACACGGCCGAAATCCTGCAGCAGAACCTGGCTGCGGTCGGCATCCAGGCCGAACTGCGCCTGCCGGACTGGGCCACGCGCGTCGCCCAGGGCAACCGGGGCCAGTATGAGATGGGGCTGATGGGCACCTCGGCCGAGAGCAACGACCCGGATGGCATCGCCAACCAGGTGGATGGCGAGCTGAGCGCCTCGTATGTCCGCAGCGTCAACCTGCCGACGCCGCGCGTCCACGGGTTGCTCGCCGCCGGACGGGGCGAGTTCGATCCCGAAAAGCGGCGGGCGATCTACGCCGAGCTGGACCGGGCCGTGCTGGACGAGGCGAACTTCGTGGGCATCGCCTGGCGCGCACAGGGCTATGCCTTCACGAAGGACTTGAGAGGCTTCCAGAACCTGCCGGGCGCGTTGAGCTTCTTCTCCGGCCTGACGCTCGACGGGGCCGAGTTCGTGCAGGGCGCCTGACCGGTGCTGCCCTGGGCGGCGCGTCGTCTCGGCGTTTCGATTGGGCTGGTCTGGATTGTCGCGACGCTGGTGTTCCTGGCAATTCGGCTGGTGCCGGGCGACCCGGCCGAGCTGCTGCTGAGCCAGGGCGGCATGGCGCCGGACCCTGGGGCGGTGCAGGAGTTGCGCGGGCAGCTCGGGCTCGACCGGCCGCTGTTGGCCCAATATGTGAGCAACATGGGCGAGGCGTTGCGGGGCAACCTGGGCCAGTCGATCCAAGATGGCAGCCCGGTGATGGACAACATCAGCCGCCGCCTGCCGCGTACGCTGGAGCTGATCGGCGCGGCGGCCGTGCTGGCGCTGCTGACGGGCGTGCCGCTGGGGACGCTGGCGGCGGTGCGGGCCGGCGGCTGGCTCGACCGCATCGCGTCGGCCCTGGCCGGGCTGGCGCTGGCGGTCCCGGTGTTTGTGCTCGGCACGCTGATGGTGCTGCTGTTCGCGCAGCGGCTGCACTGGGTGGCAGCGGGCGGCTATGTGAAGCTGGCCGACAACCCAGGGCAGCACGCGCTGCTGCTGCTGATGCCGGCGTCGGCGATCGCGGCCGGGCTGGCGGCGGCGGTGTTCCGAATGACCCGCGCGGCGGTGCTGGACGTGGCCGGGCGCGACTGGGTGCGGACCGCGCGGGCCAAGGGCGTGGGTCCCGTCCGGGTCCTGCTGCACCACGTCCTGCGCAACGCGATGGTGCCGGTGGTGACGGTCGTGGCGCTGCACCTGGGCAGCCTGCTGGGTGGCACTGTGCTGGTGGAGTACGTGTTCAACTGGCCGGGCTTGTCGGGGATGCTCGTGGAGGCGGTCTCGGCCCGCGACTACCCGGAGGTGGTCGGGATCATCCTGGTCATCTCCGTGCTGTTCGTCGGCCTGAACCTGCTGGTCGACCTATCGTACGCGGCGCTGGACCCGCGGGTCAGGCACGGGTGAGCGGCGTGCGGCGGCTGGCGCTGCCTGGGGCCGGGATCACGCTGATCGCAGCGGCGGCGTTGATGACCCCGCTGCTGCCGTTGCCTGATCCGGTCCAGATGGACGTCGCGCACCGGCTGGCGGCGCCCGGCGCCATGCACCTGCTGGGACAGGACGAGTATGGCCGGGACGTGTTGGCGCGGCTGCTATGGGGCGCAAGGGTGTCGCTCACGGTCGCGCTCTCGGCCTCGTTGGCCGCGTGCGTCACCGGCACCGTGCTCGGCGTGCTGGGCGGCTACATGGGCGGGGTGGTCGAACTGCTGACCGTGCGCACAATGGACGTGGTGCTGTGCTTTCCACCGCTGCTGTTGGCGTTGCTGGTGGTGACCTTGGCGGGTCCGGGGGCGGCGACGCTGATCCTGGTGCTGTCGGTGCTGTACGTGCCGGGCTTCGCGCGCAT
>JAABUY010006723.1_pt1 | contig 11160 bp, 12 predicted proteins | sample 5560271 | NCBI WGS metagenome assembly JAABUY01 (sample SAMN10711886, study PRJNA513374) | rock metagenome | isolation source: Antarctica rocks | place: Antarctica: Victoria Land, University Valley
TGGTACCGGTGGAGCTGGTACCGGTGGAGCTGGTACCGGTGGTAAAGGTACTTTGGGGGGTAAAGGTGGTACCGCTAAAGCCGGAAGTGCTACCAGTGGAGGCGCTACCGGTGGAGACGCTACCGGTGGAAGCGCTACCGGTGGACTTGCTGGCCGTATAATCACTACCGATGGAGACGCTCTCGGTGGAGGCATCGTTCGATTCGTTCCCTCTTTCCTCACGGCGGGAGGTCTTCCCTTTCGCGGTATTCCTCCCGGGCAATAGACCTCAGAAACTTCTCGTTCAACGACTCCGTTTGGTCCGCAAAGGCAGAGACTCCTCGACAATCGAATGTTGCCGACGCAATGGTTGAGGTGAAACTCAAATGATTTTTCTGGTCCGCCGTCTACTCCAGTTCTCCAGTGGTTGGAACTGTCCGTGTGCATTTAATCAAGTTTTCAATGACAATCTAGATTTATATGGTAGTCTTGTAGAAGCGAACCTGACAATAGCATACAATGAGAGGGATATGAGAGCACTTGAGAGGGGCTTCCGAGAATAGTAAGAGTGCACTGACCGTATGATCTACGATCTCGGCGGGCAGTCGAGCTGACGAGGATAGGTGGACCTCCTCGCCGAACAATGTACTCACTCATCAAAGGTATGCGCCCTGTGGAGCTTAGGATCACGCATCTACTCTGCAATCTTCGTTGACGATATTGACAAAGCCCACCTGCGCGCCGGGGAGACGACAGGTGCTGTTCGTCATGCCCTGCGAGCGCGCAACTGGTCTCACCCAATGCGGTCGGACAGTACAACTTGTTATAATCGTGGTGGCGCTTAAACGCGCTTGTGAGAGACTTTTATCCATTAGGATGAGATATTGAGTGCTGCTTCGCCATAGACACTGTGGATATAAGACGGTCTGAAAAACATTCCTTCGATTTTGACAGCGACTTAAGTCTTGCCAAAAGAAGCAGCGTTTGGCATTGTGAATTGGATGCCAAAAATGAAACTGATAATCTCGCGTCGTTCAAGTTACCTTACCCAAATCCTGGAGCCAAGTCACATGACAATAGTTTTTGCGAGCACGCAATAAATTATTTGTCACGCAGTTCAAAATCTCTGAAAAGGGTTGATCCAATTCCGAAACCTCCGACCCGAGTTTAATACTGTAGGACTGTAGGACGTAGATCCCACTCTCTTCGCAAGGCCCTGCACTGCCCCTGCGCGCCACAGCACTTTAAATAACACTCTAGACAATGAATCCTTGAAATTTACCGGTCAATACCGTTAGACTGCCTTTATATTCCAAGCCCCAAAACAATGTGTGGCAAGACCTCGTGAAGTGGCTTTGAGACCATCACGTATCGGACGCGATTTCACCTGCACACAGAATATCCGCGTTCAAGCAGCTATGTTTTCTTCCAGCTCACCTTGTATTCATAGCACCTTCTTGTCCGTCTTTTGCCAAGGATCCTTAAGATCTCCATTTCTCTTTATCCAATGTTGAACCTTTTCGATCTTGAGGCTGCTCGAGAAGAGGTGGAATGACGATGATAGCGTGAAGGGGATGGACGGTCGCTGCTGCTTCGCGATCACTTTCACGGATAACCTGCTCAACTCGATCACGGGATGGTGCGACATTGGGAGAGATCGGGCGATCAAACGGGGAGGTGGTAGGTTCGGTGGTAGGAGGACTCAAGCAAGCGTGTGTCTTTGGCTGTTCCCTCGGGTGGGAGCTTTGGAGGTGTACGGTATCAATCTCAGACTTCATGCTCGTAGCTCTGGTAGAACCGCCAGTTTCGTCAGTTTTTTCTTCGTCATCCTCAACAACGAGAGGGTCATCTGAAGTATGTCAGAAGAAATCCCGGGTGCTGGTTCAAAAATGCACTGGGGGGCACACCTTGACTGTCACCAACTTCATTGGATCGACTTAAACTTGTATTCTCTCTTTGCTGGAATTTTTGCCCAAAGGGATATTTGAAAACAGGCCGAGGAGCCGATTGAGCCAATGATAGAAACCGACGATGTTCGGCAGAGTCGCTCATGTCATCGTCGATACTGTCTGTTTTGTCAATCACGATCGAGTCTTTCTAAAGTCATTAGACGCGCCTACAGCGACTGGGACCTGCGCACTGACCTGCACGCCGGGCCTTCTCCAATTTATGCACATCTTCCCCACCCTCGTTCAAATCTGCACTGTTTGCTGTACGCATAAAGGAATCTCGAATGTCGGTGACGCCTGTGGTTGTTTCAGGCTCGGCGTCCGTAAAGTGTGTTGGGTTTCATATCGCAATAGGCGATTGGAGAGAGTAGGGGATAATGTTGTTTGTACTGCAGCTCGCTCCTTTGTTTCCTTTCTTTTCCCCTCAACCGGAGTGATGAGGCTCGATATTTTTGAAGCAGATTTGTGTATCGTGTGTCGATAAGAGAAGGGTAGTAGGGAGTGAAGGAGAAGGATCAGAGATGGAATCTTCTGTCTTTTCGCGAAGGATGAAACATCTAGATAGGCGCCATCTGTCAGTACTAAGATCTGCGAGCGGGGGTTTCAAGGGACGTACCTAGCTTCTGAGCCTGCCCCAGAAGTCCCTGGAGTGCTGAGGGAGCAGTGCCTCTCGCCTTGCTCAGAAGTTGAGCCGTCGCTTCCAGAGTGGACGCTGCTGCTGTTGTCGGTATTCGCACCCTTGTCCCCACCTAGTCTCAAGCCCGATTGTTGCGACTCTTGTGCTCCTCCTCCGGCACCGAGCAGAAGGATGGAAAGCTTTCGTCTTCCTCTCCACCGCCTCCACCGCGGCCGCCACTGAGATCGAGTCCGTTGGAGCTGTTATTAAAGGCCCATCAAAATTAAAGACGGCGAACATTACCTCTGGCGTATAATTCAGTGCCTTTGAGATCTGGTGCCTGCTTGTAGGGTAGATTGAGAGGATCCTTCGACGACGGGCCAGTCAAGTCAAGGACTTCAATCAGGTCGTAGTCGTCGAGTCGTCGAGCCTATCCGCCACTGCGTCCAGGAACCGTAGGGACATTCCTCTCTCCACAGACGACGAGAACATCACCAATCGACGCCATCGATGGTCTTTGGCCAGCCAAATCGGCTTTGTCCGGGGATTGGTACAATTGAACGGAATCCAAGTCGATCAAGGGCACTGTGTGTCTCAGGTGCCGAAAAAGGAGCCGTGTGTAGAGTTTGAAGTTGGAAATCCAAGACGCTCAGAACGGGGCGAGACAAGGATCATACGCGCTTCTGAGTCGTACCCACAGCAACGCACGGTAGTTTTCCGTAACTAAAGCGGCCTCTTTACAGCGTCTGAAAAGCGTCAATAGCTCAGGAGCTATGTTGCCGTTTCTGGTCTCTAATCCTCTCGCTCTTCTTTGTCTGAGTTGGCAGTTCCAAGGCTACCGATAATTCATTAACTATCTCGCTCGTTACATCTTTCCAGCTACAATCTGAATTTAAAGCGTGGATTCTTTCTGTATAAATCTCAAATCTGTGACCAGCCCAAATTCCACGATTAGATCCCGCACATGGAACTGTAGAGTTCCCTGTAGACCAGCATATTCGACACATAATCGCCTCGCCAAAACCGGGATATCCAAGGTGGGGTACGTGCTGACGTCTTGACCTATGAAATGCTGCGAAGAGTCTGTCGCCCTGAACAAACTCTGCCGTGGTCAGGTTGCGAAGAATCCAGCTCTCGGTCTCGGGATAGTAATCTGCCACCTTCTTTCCAACAGCAAACGAATATGCTTGAGAGTGCTCTGATTTCGGCAGATGGCCGGCTTCATCAAGCGCAGTACGAGGAGACCGCCATGTCTGAGGGCGCTTTGAATAGATTGGATGTTCGGCCTCACCAGGCACAGGACGAAGCAGCATCCGATAAGGCTCAACTTCAGAATTGATTTCCCGAAATCGACACCTAGGCATACCAAGCAAATTTCCTGGACCTTGGAGGAAGCCTTCGTCAGGATCCACCTCGGCCTCATCCAGACCTTCGTTGACTATGTTCTCCTCTTCTGTCGTCAGAAGGCCTGCAGGCCAATCACCAGGTTCGCATTCGTCGCCTAAGCAGATGATCCTCGCGCCAGCCCAAGTACCCATGAAGTCGGTGACCTTTTGCTGAACAAATGGCCAGCCAATGTTCCACAGTCGTTCCGAAACCAGACTAAGACGAAATGCTGGAAGATCTTCAGAATTAGCTCGTTGGGGACAGCTGCCAAATATGGTTGGATTTGGATTGTTGGCTCCAGGTTTGCTACGGTTGGTAAAGGTTCAACGCTCGAAATGTCATCCACCGGCTTTGGTGCACTGGATAAATGCACTGGACTTCGCTTGAGTGGCACGGCAAGAAGATCCACAAGGCAGTCGGCTTCCTTATCCCACAGAAACTCACCAAGCTTGCCGATACAGCTCAGAATTTCGCTATTATCCACTGAGAAGATGTACCAATATTGACCCATGTCGGATACCTAAACAGAGTGATACTACGGCGTTTTGTGAAGGTTGTGATCGAAGTGCTAGTTGTTTTTGTGATTTAACGAGACGTCTCACGGCCGTCACTTCAAGTTTTTCAAAAGACTTCGGGATTATCCCGCAAACAAAGCCTTCGTTGATACTCGAACGTGATCAAATCGGTTTACAATACGAGGACAGAAAAATTACCGTAAAGGTAGACAAGCTGGTAGCTGGTAATCATAATAATATGTTTCGGAGAAAACTCTGCATGGAACGTATTCCGCATTGCGTGATACTATATACACGTAAAATACTCAGATGTCCAGGCAAGCATGCTCCAGCCCCACCAAAAATTAACCCTACAAATGTTCGCTGAAATCTAAGGTTCCCAAAATTTCTTGACTCTCTGCCGTATGTATTCCTCATAGTGCGAAGTCACAACCCTGAACAAGATGGACTTCTCCCAAACCATGCCCATTCGCGATGCAAAAGTTCGACTACGACCGCATCTAGCAGACCACAACGATCCAGCGTCCTCGTCCGATGAAGACGGCAATACCACCGAGCTCGAGCTCGGCAGGATCTGGGCGTATCCATGCAAGCATCCCAGTTGCCCTTACTATGGCAAAACATGGACGTTGCAAAGCAACTTCCTCAACCACCTTAAAGACTTCACAATACACCGAGAAAATGAGGCGACCAAAAGTCGCGCTGGGCGGAGACAATGTGCGCGGGAGTGGAGGTACGAGACGAGTCTTGAGGAGCCTAAGCGCCTTCCACCACTTTTCGAGTCGAACAACGAGGTGTGGCATTACGGGTACCGTTCTGCGGATGGGAAAATGGTAAGCGCCAGTCGTGATCGTGTGTGATCGGGCGCTGATAATCTATTGCAGAGAAGCGGTCAGGGTACGTCGGCTGAGATTGCAACACTGAAAAACATCCAGTCCGCAAGGGCACAGCACGATTCTACTACTCTCAATGAGCCGGAAAAAGATGGCATGCGCAGTACAACCAAAGAATGAGGCGCAGCAGAGGGATAATAAGCTCATTGTTTAATATGAGAGATGGCAGCAGTCTGTTGCACAGTAGTGAGACAGTGAATGAAACAAGGTTCTACGAGCACTATAAAGATAGTCGTCAATCAGACACTGATGATATGTGACTTCACATAGATACATCAAGTGTTTATGGCAAAACACTGTCTTTCAGCGCAGAATAAGCATTTAGGATGGAACTTTGCAGCGGCGGCTCTCTCAAAGCGAGGAATACAATGGAATCAGTGCATTAAACAATTCTCCTCTGCGTAAAAGCCTACATAAAAATAACCACACATGTCACTCTACCTCAACCACAACCCTTGGGACATTAGCGCCCCTACGGCACGAAAACCACCACGACATCACAGTCCCCATGCACTGAGAATCCCTAGCCGTTCGAAATCCGTACTCTTTCAGAGCCCCTGTGCTCCGAAGAACGCTATTCTTTTAAAGTCCCTCTTCGCGCAAACTCCCTGCTCGTTCCATGGTTCTACACCCTATATGTCCCTATACCTTTTCGGAAGAGGAAGGAACTTCCAACTTTACTTGTTCTCTCATGTATGAAGACTGGCTATCCTGACTCCTGTCTAACGGCAAAGTCGGCTATAGCTTTATCGAACGCTTCAATGATGAATTGGTATAGCTTTTCAGGTGGATCCGTTGGCGTTGCGGTGAACAGCGCTCCGTCCTTGAGAAGAGGAAAGAGAATGCCCCTTATCTCTCTACACAAAGGCTTGACGGAACTGAGTGCCTCCGGAAATTCCTCACAAATGGCTTTGAATCCACTGACGCCCATAGCGTGCTCCTTCCTTCGAGCAATCTCCTTAAAGCTGCCTGTATACCACTCGCTTAACATATACTCTTTTGGTCGATCTGTTACTCTGCACCCAAATCCCCTTTCCCATACGCGACGAGCGCAGATCCACAAAAGTACGTAGAAAAATGACTCGAGGTCATGTCGATAGGTATGAGCTACTCGCTGTAGCACTTCGATAGCCATAAACTCCATTGTGCCAGTCTGATGCCGTGCGCCGCTCGGACCGCTGCCGATCTCCTTAGCAAGGTCCTCGTCGATCAACATGCCCGTAAAGCCGTTAGTTTCCTTTGGATCTGTTATAATAATGTTGTTCTCCGAGATATCCCTGTGCAATATCTTTCCCTTTGTATACAGAGACCTGTGTGCCTTGATTGCGTCGCGGAGGGCCTCCAGCAGCTCTGGGATCGACCGAAAATCCCGGATCGCGCGACCGCCAGGCGAGATCACCAAGCAACCGAAAATGCGGTTGTCGAACGAGCTGTCATCATGGGTATAAAGACTCGTAATCTGGCTATGTTCCACGGTGCGAGCCACCTCATTCTTCCTCTTGGCTTTATCAGGGTTCTGGCTGTTGGACCTTGATCTTTTAGATGAGCTCCCTTCAGCATCCATATATTTTCGTTTCTTCGGTGACTCCCTAGCGATGCTCAGGTCGTCAAGCTGACCAATCGATTGAGAGAGGAGAGACTGAGACTGCGAAAAGGAGGAGAAAGGACTCAACGTGGTATTCCGAAAAGCGTAAGACTTCCCAAACTTTAACCCTTCGCGCATGTCCGCGATACTGGTGATGCGATGGTGACCGAATAGTCAGGCGACTCCCTCCACTCCTCTTTCGCGCGCTAACCTGAGGAGATCGACTTCCGGTCGTCGCTTGTCAGAGACCCAGGAAAATTTGGCGACATACCGCAAATCCTCAGAGCTGGGAGTTTTGGCACGAAAGCAAGATGTGCCGCAACACACAATCGCTCGTTGATGAGCAATGGGAACCGACTCCAACTGCAATCTTCTCTCCTTGCCCGTCGCATCTTCCATGACGATTATGAATCAATCGCCATTATCTCGCTCAATGAAAGTGTCAAGACCCAACTCTTCGTCGCTCATCATCACATATGCTGCAATCATACGGACGAAACGCTCTGGCTCCTCATTGATATCGAAAGCAGTTGAGCTGTAAGGACCCGAGCGATCAAACACCCACGACCGCATTTCATTCCCACAGAGAGTAAAAGCGTGCACGTATCGGCGGGTCGGCTGACAGGAGAACACATCACGGACGTATCTACCGATTTGAAGCAGCTTGGCTTTCTTCTTATTGTCGGACACCGTGAGTTCACCAATCACTTCAACGTCCTTCCAATCATGCACTACTTCGACAGCTTTTCGTTGTTGGGCTTGACGAACAGATCGATTTGACGTTTAGCTTCGCAGCCCGTAAGATCTTTGGTAGCGCTCGTGTAGTAAACGCCCCGCTCACTCGATAGGAATTCATCTTGAAAATCAAACCACCATTTACAGACAGCATTTTGTACCGGTGTCTGAGGGAAATCAATCCACCGTCCGTCCACATGTCTTTCTTGCACCGCTTGATAGATCTCCTTTGTACGCTCAGTCCAAGGTTTTCCTTCGAAATGTTTTGAGAAAAAGCCGTTGACGTCCTGATATGTGTATTGAGCAATCACCATGCACGAGCACTTCTCAACTAGCTGGGCAATATCTCAGTAACCTTCGATCATGTCAGTTATGGCCTCTCGGAAAAGTGCTGCGACAAGCAAGCATCTCAAACATCCTCAATCGAATGCTGTCTCTCCAAGAACCAACAACAATACAATGCGGCGGGATTCAGTGGTGTAGCTCATGCCAATATAATCGAAACTCGAACCTCAAGGAGAAGTTGCGAAATGAGAAAGAAAACATCTCGAACATAAAGATAGGCCTTTGTTTGGACTGTGTGAAAACTGGAAGAGAATCGCTGCGGAGTAATGATTGCCGCGTCAAGCATCACTGAGGATGAAACCACGACAAGGGACGCATAGTGAGGGATATCCTCTTTCTGCCTTCACTTTAGGGTTTATTGCAGAGCTGAACAGGTAGAGACAATAGCCGGAGAAGATACTACGTCAATCCAACGACGCACGACCGTGGATTAGGGGACCCAAAGGTTGATAGAGGGAGTCGTACTGACAGAATAGAAATTTGGGAACTTATCACCATAGATAGAATCAGGAACATGTGTATCTCCTCTGCGAAGGAAGTAGCCAACGATCACCGAATTTTCTGATGGCTTGGGCGAATTCTTACTATTGTGGGAAAATCAATCGTTGGAGTCCACGCTGGAAAGACCAGTCGCTACAGAAGATATGCAAAGCGAAGACCTGCTCATTTGCAGCCCGACGGTCCTTGGATACTCTCTACATGATAAGCAGTGGCGTATGGATACCACAATCCTTTTTGAAAATGCCGTCATCTAACATTTTGATTATAGTCGAACTCGCTGTGGCAGAATTGAAAGATGTCGAGTGGGACCCGACGCCGTTTGAGCGCCTTGAGCTTAAACAAGAGAAGAAGATGATAATCCAAGCTCTTGCGGAGAGCGTCCAACCAGGACAAGACGTAATGTTCGACGATTTTGTGGCTGGCAAAGGCCAGGGAGTCTACGATTGTGAGGAAAATTATCTTCTTGTCTCGGACCTGACCGCTTTCCCGATGGGTATGCATGTATAATCTATCTTAAGAACAATCACTCAATACAAATAATTCCCTATACGATCATGTCTTCATCAAACGTACAAGAGGGGAAAAGGTAAACGCCTATTGCTCTGTTGTTCTTGACATATTTTTGCATTAGATTCATTGCAATAAAACTTACCGCTTTGACGTTCAGAGCTTTCTTCTCGCTTGATGAGCTGATCGCGATGCAGCATTCTTGGGCTTCTAGATCATTGTGTTAACATGTGTTCTTGAGCGTAATTTGTGTTGTACCAATTTTGACGACGCCTTCAGCGTTCAGAAGTACTTTTGAGCAGGTCAAGGAGCCGTGCCTCAACCCCTTCGAGGCAAGATACTTCAGACCTTCAGCAACCTGGTTCATTTAGTTCTTACTGCGAGAGGGAAAATGCTCTTTCAGGTATTATCTCTCCGAGGAACCGACCTCTCCCAATACGCAAGGTAAGCTTCGATCACGATTGGCAAAGGGAAAAAGATCACATAGGCATCCTGTCTTCATTTCCTATACTATTTGCGTCAAGCATCAACATTAAAACCTTCCTTCTTTATTCACAGAAATGCCATATCTATCTAGCTTGACTTTGAAGTCGGCAAGCTTCATGGTTGCTCTACTGAACAACCTCGTTATCGACAGCCTCAGGTGTTGAAGCGTAAGGCAGAAGAGTTACGTTGAGGTTGACGAATGCTGAAACAGCTGTCTGACCTTGACTTAAGAGGCTTCGAAGAAACTGACGTATTCATCGCAAGCTTGAAAGATCCGTGGTTTTGTTTTGAAACGCGAAAGACGAAGACGTTAGTGATGCACATAATTTCAAGCAATTGAGTGAATTTGTAACTCAAGGTCATGGTTTCTCTATCAAACGCTTTATACGTTGGGAAAAGTGCGTCGTGCGTCGAGCCTTGGGACGCAACTACTTTACGGCTGCGCTATGTTCAATTGATAGCAGGCTCTCAGCAGTCTGCTGCAGTCATCTCTGATGCGAAAGCTTCACATGATGAACGTATTTCACTTTAATTCTTTCCTGCATCCTTATCAGTTGCAAGTGCAACATTCATGATGCAATTTCTATTGTTTCTATTCCTCATGTTCAATTTCTCACAGTGTAGATTTTGAGACAGACTTCAGAGATCACAGCGCGGTGAAGAGTCTGACTCATTACGGCTGAATTTGGCATTCCGAGAACTCTTTGAAAACAAAATCTGGTTCGGCAGCGTTACAATTTTGAGAGAACAACTAGACATTGAGGGACTCGTAGAATCGGCTGTGACGTTGCACGGCACCAAACCGGCACGATGAAATTCATAGCGATTAAAGTGTCATCGTAATTCTTACACTGCGTCAAGTCTTTTGTAGAGAGATCTGAGATGTTCTTGTTCCTCTTCGTATGATGGAGGGCTGTATATCGAAATTCCGTCGAATGCTAGGCGGCATAGCCAGCACAGAGGGAAGTTTGTCGTATCTTATCAAGGTTGTATAGTATGAAGATGGCTCAGCTGATCATAGACCAACCCTTTTGGAAACGACGAGAGGATGCAACTCTCGCGACTGTTGGGAAGGCGAGGATTGATGCGCAGAATGTATGGTAATGATGTTGGCGTAGGCTGCCAATCTGTGACAGAGAACAGTCACGGAAGTTCTGTTCTTTGTTATCTCGAGCGTGACAGCTCTGTGAAGCGATATCGCGCATCTCTTGAGCGATGACTGCGTTTTATGAAGGCCTGCAACCGAGCATGACTATCTCTAGACTTATTACTGACTTCTTAAAAGCTAGCCTGCAAAATCACAATGTGTATCAATCAAAAACATTCTCTGCTATGATTCACTGATGAAGGTGATTCTTGCAGAAAGATGCATGAATGAGTCATATCTGATGTGAAAGATCGAAATGGCTAGCTATCTTCATCATGCAAGCAGTAAAAAGCATTTTCAGTCGTCGTCAGCTGAGAAGTTCGTTGTGTGATCACAAAGACCATCAAAATTATGCGTATTTAAAGAATCAGTCTTGTTCGTGTATTAGCATATTTCTATCAGTATAACTCGTATCACTTTCCTGACAATCATTATATACTTTTCGTGAATCAAACTCTGTTATATGCTCTGATGATCTTGTTGACTAGGTCTAGTGTTCTTTGCATTTCACGAAAG
>JAABUY010006725.1_pt1 | contig 11158 bp, 9 predicted proteins | sample 5560271 | NCBI WGS metagenome assembly JAABUY01 (sample SAMN10711886, study PRJNA513374) | rock metagenome | isolation source: Antarctica rocks | place: Antarctica: Victoria Land, University Valley
TGCTGTTCCAACGCTGGTGGGGCACCTCCCGGCACTGCCTGACCCACCACTTCGTACGGGTGCTGCTCGACCAGTTGGTCACCGCCTCAGGGCTGACCGGCCCCGACGGCACGCCCATGCGGTTCTCCCCGCACGGCTTCCGGCGCATCTTCGCCACCGAAGCCGTCGCCGCCGGCCTGCCGATTCACATCGCGGCCAAGATCCTCGGCCACCGGACGCTGGCCACCACCCAGGTCTACGTCGCCGTCTACGACCAGGACGTCGTGGAGCATTACCGCAGCTTCCTTGCCCGCCGCAGAGCCGTGCGACCCAGCGAGGAATACCGCGAGCCGACCGACGCCGAATGGGACGAGTTCCTCGGCCACTTCCAGAAGCGCAAGGTCGAGCTCGGCGTCTGCGGCCGCGCCTACGGCACCCCCTGCCAGCACGAGCATGCCTGCATCCGCTGCCCCATGCTGCGACCCGACCCCGCCCAGCAGCACCGGCTCGAAGAGATCATCGCGAACCTGCACGCTCGCCTCGCCGAGGCCCACACCCAGGGCTGGTTCGGCGAGGTCGACGGCCTGGAAACCAGCATCACCGCGGCCGACCACAAGCTCACCCAGATGCGCCGCAGCCAGACGACCAGCGACCTCGGCATCCCCACCGTCCCACCACCCGCAGCGCCCCGGACACAGCCATGACGCCGCCGATCGGGACCATCCACCCGGAACGATCTTGGTGCGGAAAAGAGCTCGGGCATCTCCAGTGCGGCCACGTCACGGACTTGCCGACCTACGCCACCTGCCGCGGCCGCTGTGAGGTCGAGGCCGAGAGCGTCGCGTACGTCGTGGCCGCCGCGCACGGCCTGGACGCCAGCGGCTACACCTTCGCCTACGTCGCCGGCTGGGCCGGAGGAGACCTCACCGGTGTCCGGCAGGCCGCCGAGACCGTCACCAAGGAAGCCCGCACGATCCTTGGCCACTGCAGCGCCGACCCCGCGACCGGTTCAGACGACCTGGCCGACACCGCCTGAGCCCGGCACCCGGGCCCGGCGCCGAGCCGGGCCCAGGCGGTGTCGGCTGACCTGCACCAGCAGAGGCCGCCATGACCGCAGCGGGCAGCCGACGTCGACCAGACGTGCGAACGCGCCGACGCCCAAACCGAGGACCTGCGGGCGAGGCTGCGCGAGCAGCGCGAGGGTGATGCTGAGCGGGCACAGGAGCACCCCGAGCGCTTCGCCGAGCGCTGAGCTCGCGGCGACGAACCCACCGCCGCCGCCGCCGCGAGGCAGGCCGCCGCAGACACCGTGGGGGTGCGGCCGGCTAACCGGCCGGCTGCAGGTGGCGGGCGGGCACCCACGCCTCGATGATGACCGTCGCCGCACCGTCGTCAACGGCGTACACCACGCGGCCTTGCCAGCCGCCGCCCGCCCGGTCCTGGCGCCACTCGGCCAGCAACCCGGCCCAGCGACCAGGGCACTCCGGCAGGCCGGTGACCCAGGAGTGCCGGGTCAGGACCGGACGCGGACGGTCCTGCAGGGCAGCAAGCTCCGGGTCGGCGCCGACCTCCCCGGCCGGTCCGACCGCGTTGCGCTCGGCCAGGGTCGAGCTGTGGCCCCGCGACATGCCTCCTGCCATCAGCCCAGCATGACACCGAGCCTCGAACGCATGTTCCCGTGCCGTCCGGCCGGGCGCACGCGGTCACGCTCAATCCATGACACCGATCCCGCCTGCCGTCCCGCTCACGGCACCTGGCTTCGTGGTGCTCGACGTCGACCTGCCCGACCGGCCGCCGCTGGCGGAGCCTGGCGGCCGCCAGGCCGGCCTGCACATGCTCGCTGCAGTGAAGGAGCAGTTCTCTACGACCAGCTCGAGGCCAACGGCGAGGGTGGCCACCGCGTCCGGTTCGCCCTGATCCTGGCGCCGCGACACGCCGCTAGCACCATCGGACCGGGCTGCTACTGGGCCATCATCAACGGCATGCGACTGGCCGAGCGATGATCACCGGTGACCAGCCCCGCCGCACCAGCGGCTGGGAAGCGACGCTGCGCAGCCTCGCCGCAGACGCCGTCGTCGCCGAGGCCGTGCTGTACGCCTCCGGCGGCCGCCGGCTTACCGTCGAGCACGGCCAGCCGCTCACCGAGCAGGCCGCGGCGCTGGTCCGGCAGCTCGTCGACGAGGTCGACGAGGCTGTCGCCCGTGCCGGTTACCTCGGCGGCGGCACCGTGACAGCCCGGCCCACGTCGATCACCTGGACGCTCCCCTCCATCGACGTGCCTGCCCGGCAGCTCGTGCTCGAGGCGCAGCAGGTCGCTGACCGGCTCAACCCCGGCAGCTGGGTCACCACGGCTGACGCCTACTGAGCCAGAGCGGTCTCGCACTCGGGGGACACCCGCTCCAACAGACCCAGCAGACCCAACAGGCGGCGGCCGGCCCTAGCAGCTGCCCGGCTACGCCGGTGCCGCCGGCCGCTGGAGGGCCAGCGATCAGCCAGCCGCAGCCCGACGTCGTCGTGCACGTCCCGGCCGGCCGCGCCTGGCCCGCGCGAGCCGCCATTCGGCTCCTCGCCGTGAGGTTGGTACTGGACTGCAGGGTGTTGACGGGTGTCCAGGGCAGGAGGAGTGTCCTCGCTCTCAGGAGCGCGCCTTTCATCGAGGCTGGACAGCAGGTTGTCAGCCAGGTCCGACATTTCTTGCGTGCCTCCTTCATCTCCTAGCTGAAGGACGTCTCATGCGCCCTCTTGATCTCGAGTTGCTGCTCACCGCGGCCTCGGCCGGCGGCCCGAGCTGCCTGGCCTCCACTACCCGGCTGCGACCGGCCGGTGGCCGGCACACGGCTGTGGCACCGGCCAAGTACCTGCAGGGCACCGGTAGTTCCGCCAAGTCCGTCTACGTGTACGAGCGACGGTTCCTGGACGGCGAATCCCGGCACACCGTGCTGATCGACAGCAAACAGAGCCAGCTCAACCGGCTGGAGGCCGAGCTGGAACGGGCCAGGCTGGACGGCCACTCGTTGCTGTCCCGGCTGCCGCACGTGCAGGTCACCTACGGCGAGGGTGACACCGCCCAGGCCTACACCGACCTCGTCCTGCCGCATCGGGTCTACGACGCCCATGTCCGGGCCGGAACTGTCGACGGGGTGCCCACCACACAAACACAGCTCTATCGCTCGGTCCGGGACGCTAGCCCCGCCAACGCGCGGGCTCTGCTGGACGTCAGCCCGATCACCCTCGTGCTTGGCGGCTGGGATGCCAGCCGTCGGTCTAGCCAGGGGCGTTGGCGCAGCGCTCTGGTAGGTGAGATCGTCGGTTTCGTTCCTGGCACCGGCGCCGGCGGCGACACCGTGTCTGACCCGGGTCGTCGTGGCGGCGCGCGCATCGACCCGGTGGGCATGCAGATGCAGGTGCCGGGGACGGCACTTAAGAAGATGGCCGAGGCACAGCGCAGCGAGCTCAGCTCGAAGAACTACGACGCCGTGAGCAGGCAGGCCGACGCCGCCAAGGAAAGGCCCGTCGGCGCGGCGGAGTTGGGATTCGGCGGCATCCCGCCTGCGCTGTCCTCGCTGGGGGGTGTCGCCTGCCAGCCGATCCTGCGCACCCACGTGCTGTCGTTCGCGGCGTTGCGCCAAATGCGATTCGGTGCCGGGCCCGAGGGCGACGCCGCCTGTCGGGCGCTGCTCGCGGCCCTTGCCCTTGCTGGGCTAGCCCGTAGCGACGCCGAGCTGGCTTTGCGAGCCAACTGCGATCTGGTCGAGGACGGCCCGACGTCGTTGACGCTGGACCAGCGGGGCGGACGCGAGCTGGAGCTCGCAGCCCTGGACATCGCCACCGCTGACGCGCTGCTGGCAGGCGCACTGCAGCGAGCTGAGCAGCAAGCCGGGGTGAGCTGGACGGGCGTGGCACTGTCGGTCACCGGCAATCCCGAGGTCGTCCGGGGCGCGGTCGCCCAAGGGGACGACGCCTCGTGAGCGAGTTCGCGGTGATCGCGGAGCTTCCCCTCGGGGCGTATCGGGCCCGCACCGCAGGGGGTCACCTAGATCCCGTCCCGTCACCTACCCGGCTGCACGCCGCGCTGCTCTGCGCCGCGGCGACCGGTCCGCGGGCGACGGCTGCCGGAGCGGACCTTCGACCCAATGACGGCGACCTGATGACCCTGCGGTGGCTTGAACAGCATCCACCGGACGGCGTCCGCCTGCCCCGCACCGCGCAGGTGCGTACGCCGACGTACGGCTACCGCCGCGAGGGGACGCTGGTCAAGGAGGGCGGCGCTGGGCCGACGGACAAGGTCGTCGCCCGGGCGCTGGTCGGGCTGGTCGCCGTCGACGGGGCCTTCGCCTGGACCTGGCAGGACCCGCCGCCGCCGGAAGTGCGCAAGAGCCTGGACGAGCTCTGCGGCGACGTCGCGCACCTAGGCAGTGCCGACACTCCGGTACGGATGCGAGTCGGCGAGGCCCGGCCCACGCACCGGCGGGATCCCGAAGCGGACCTGTTCCGCACCGCCCCCGGGCTCGACGTCGACATCCCCCGGTCGGGACGTACGGACTCGTTGACTGACGCGTACAACGCCGGGCGCAGGAGAGCGACACCGGCGCAGGACAGGTGGACACCCAGCGGCGACGGGCCTCGCTCGACCGGCTTCGTCGAGACCGGCCAGGAGGTCTCGCGCTACCTCAGCCTGTCCCTGGACGACGAACCCGACGGACCCTGGTCGACGGTCCTGCTGGCCGGCTTCGGTGAAGCAGGCGACACGCTGCGCGACGGCGACCATGTCGGCTGGGCGACCGCCGTCCACCGGGCGCTGATCTCGGTGGTCGGTGACGGTGCGCCGGCCGTGCTGACAGGCACCTACCTGGCCGGAGTGCCCCGACCGGCCAATCGGGTCGCCGTGCAGCTGCTCACTCCCGACGCCGTACACGCGGCGGAAATCGAGCACGAAGGCGCCGTCCTGGCCATCCTGCTGCCGACGGGGGCGGATGACGCCGAGCTGGCTGGGGTGGCCTCGGCCGTCGCCCGGCTGCGCCGGGTCACGTGGGGACGGGCGGTCCGGCACCTTCGCCCGCTGCCGGCGCGTTCGGCCCGGACGTTCTGGCCATCCTCGGCTGGACCCCGGGTGTTCGAGGTGCGACCTGCTGCTGTCCCCGACACCCGACCGCTGGGCAGGGACTGGAGCATCGCCGACGCGGTCGCTCTGTCGCTCGGCTTCGTGCTGCGCGACCGGGCCGGACTGACTGGACCGGGTCGTGGCGATGCCCGGCACCGCGAGACAGCGCAGCGCGTACGGAACCGAGGGCTTGAAGTCCATGCCGTCGATCGGGTGATGGACGGCGACCTGAGCCGCTACGTGCACCGGATCGACGCATCGCGGGTCGTGCAACCCTACCGCGCCAGGCTTTCGCTCGGCGGGCTGCTCGATGACCGGACGCTGGTCTGCCTGGGCCAGAGCCGTCACCTAGGTGGTGGGCTCCTCGTCCCCATCGACGCGGAGGTCTGAGCGGTGCGCAGGCAGGACTTCGCCGACTTCTTCGCCGCCGTTCGTCCAGGTCAGCGTCCCTTCGCCTGGCAGGAGCGGCTGCTGGACATGCTGCTCGCGGACGGCCGCTGGCCGGACCGGATCGTCGCTCCAACCGGCGCCGGCAAGACCGCCGTCATCGACGTGCACGTCTTCGCCAACGCGCTGTCCGCGGCCGGCGCCGGTCCGCGGCTGCCACGGCGTCTCGCGCTTGTCGTCGATCGACGGGCCGTCGTCGACAGCCACGACGAGCACGCTCGACAGGTGGCCCGGCTGCTCGCCCAGGCGCAGGGCGACCTCCTCGCCGAGGTGGCCGAGATGCTGCGTTCGCTGCGGCTCGACCTGGCCGACGCAGGGGTGGTGACCGACCGATCGAGCCTGCAGCCGGACCCGCTTGTCACCGCCCGGCTAAGGGGTGGTGCTCCGGCGCCCCGCTCCTGGCGCGACGTGCCCGAGGTCTGTGCCGTGCTGACCGGCACTCCCGACATGGTCGGTAGCCGGCTGCTGCTGCAGGGCTACGGCTCCTCGCCCAGGTCGTGGCCGCGCGAGGCGGGGTTGCTTGCCTTCGACACCGCGCTGGTCGTGGACGAGGCGCACCTGTCCCGCCAGCTGCTCACGACAGCTCGTCGGGTCTCGACGTTGGCGACGTCAGTCCAGCCGGTGACCGGCCTGGTCCCGGTCCTGCAGGTGGTCGAGACGACGGCCACGCCGCAAGCAGCGCCGGGACTGGAGGTCGGCGTCGAGCCCGCAGACCTCGACGACCCAGTCCTGGACCGGCGGATGCGGACGGCCAAGCCCGTGGAACTGCTGGTCCTGCCCAGGTGGCCCTTGAGCCCCGGCACGGGTGTGGCGCTGCTCGCCGAGCAGGCCGTCCGCGCTCGGTCCGACTTCGGCCCGACGGTAGGTGTGGTCGTGAACCGGGTCGCGACCGCAGTCGAACTGGCCGGGCAGCTTCGGGCAAAAGACCTGCGGGTCGAACTCCTCGTCGGGCGCATGCGGCCGGCTGACGTCGCCCACCTGCGCCGACGCCGCCCGGGCCTGCTCGACACACTGGGCAACGCCGAGGTGGACGTACTAGTTGCCACGCAAACGGTGGAGGTCGGACTCGACCTCGACCTGTCAGCCCTTGTCACGGAACTGGCGCCTGCAGCAGCGCTGGCTCAGCGCAGCGGGCGCGTGAACCGCCGAGGGGACCGAGCCGACACGCGCGTCGTCGTCGCGGTACCCGAGGCTGTCACGGTCCCCGACAAAGGTGCCGAGCCGTACACCGGCGGCGACCTAACGGCCGCCCGCAGCTGGATCGCCGGGCGCAGCGCATCCGTCGAGGGCCTCGCTCCCTGGGCAATCCGCCAGGATCCGCCGCCGGGACAGGCCTTGCGGCGGACGGTGCTGCGGCGCGTCGAGTTCGCGGATAGCTGGGCCTGGGCGCGCACCGGGGACCACCCCTTCGCGCGGCCCGACCTCGACCTGTGGCTCAGTGACGACTTGGACGCCGAACGTGACCTGTGGCTAGTTAGCCGGGCAGACCTGCCGCGGGACCCCGTACAGGCCCTCGAGCTCCTGCGCCTCGTCCCACCGCGTCCGCACGAGTCCTTCCGAGTAAGCCCTGCAGCGATGCAGGAGCTCATGCTCTCGTGGTTCGGGAAGCCGGAAGAGGGTCGTGCGGCTCCGAGGACCCCCGTCCTGAGATGGCGCGACAGAGACGCAGAGGTGCTGACGGCGCTGGAGCCGATGCGCAACGGCGACATCATCGTCGTCGATGCGACGGTCCCCGTGCAGCAGCAGGGTGTCGTCGTCGCCGACCCGGACCGTTTGGGTGCCGTCGACGTCCTCGAGCACGTCTCGGACACGCGAGATGGGCGGGTACGGCCAGGGGCCGTCGTCCTGCGGTGGGGCAGCCTCAGCGAGACTGACAGCGCTTCGCTGCCCGAGGCGCTGCCGGCGTCGGTCCGAGGCGTACTCCGGGACGGGCCGACGGGCCCGCTTGGCGGGTGGTCGCGACTACAGCTACAGGCGCTCGGCGGCGCCTTGGCGAGCGCCGTCATGCGTCCGGCCGGGTCCCCCGAGGCGGTCGAAGACCTGATGGTGATGCGGGACTCGGCGGTCGATCTCCTGCTTCACGGTCGCGTCAAGGACAGCGAGCTGCACGTCTTTTGCGACACAACCGACACGCCTGCGCTGATCGTGGTGCTCGACCTGCGCCGCGCCGCGGCCGACGAGGATGTCCGGCAGACCTGGACGCCGAGCGTGGACGCCGTCCCCCTGGCCCAGCACGCCGCTGCCGTGGCTGCCGCTGCCCGGCTGCTGGCCTCCTCCCTCGGCCTGGGCTCCGCGGAGGTCGAGCAGCTGTGGCTGGCTGGACTGCACCACGATGACGGCAAGGCCGACCCGCGCTTCCAGGCGGTTCTTGGGCGCACGGCCGACGATCCGCTGCTGGCCAAGAGCGCCTCGCGGTCGGCGTCCAGCGACCGGGCTGCCAGGTCGTCGGCGGGTCTTGCCAGTGGCTGGCGGCACGAGCAGCTGTCCGCGCTGGAGACCTGGCGCGCTGTGACGGGGCCGCCCAGAACGCTTGTCACACGGCTAGTCGGGACCACTCACGGACACGGACGCAGCGGCTTCCCGCACAGCGCCGCGACGCTGCTAGGGAGTGCGGACGGAACCCTTCCAGACGACGCCCGGGCGCTGTTCGACGAGGGAGAGTGGGAGCAGTTGGTGCAGGACACCGACGAGCAACACGGGGTCTGGGCGCTCGCCTATCTCGAAGCGGTACTGCGGGCAGCCGACGGCAGGGTCAGTGGGGCAGGCTCATGAGTGCCGACCAGCCACTGCAGCTCGCCGCGACCGGTCACGACCTGCTGTTCACCCATGCTGTGCTGTGGGGTGCGGCCTCGATCGCCGTTGCCGCCGGACACCGTGACGTACGCCTGGGCTGGAGCGGCCGCATGGCCCGGGTGCCGTCGTTGTACGGCGTCGGCCTGACGGACCTGGCTCAGGCGGTCCGTGAGCGAGCAGTACAGGCCATCGAAGCGGAGCACTGGATCCAAGCGGGCCTGCCTCACGAGCCGGCTCGGGCGCTGTTCAGCCCGCGTATCAAGGCGCTGGCGGCACCGGAGGCATGGGCGTCGTTACAGTCGGCGAGGCAGGATCACGTCGACCGTCTCGGCGCGAGTTCGTCTTATCTCGACCTCAGGCTGCTTGCGGGCCTCGGCGAACCGTCGTACTGGCACACCGAACGGGGCGAGGCCCGCCAGGATCAGGGAGCTAGCCGGCTGGAGATGCAGCCACGCAATCAGGGCAGCGAGTTCGTCGGCACCCGGATGCGTTCTCTGGCTGCGGCCGTGGCGGCGCGCTCGGTTGCCGACGTGGCCGCAGGACTGACGGGCGCATTGCGCCTGGACGAGGTCGGTAGGAACAGCCCCGATAGCCGTAGCGCCTCCAATCTAATGCCGCCCCGCGCGACCGACAACGCCTTAGCATGCGTGGCGATGTGGGGGCTGTCGCAGGCGCCGGTCATGCATCGCGCGCATCAGCCGAGCCGCACGGCAACCCACCTGCCCAGGGCCAAACATGGTGCTCTCGGCGCGGAGGTGCGGGCGGGGCACGTGGTCGTGCCGATCTGGTCGGGGAGGTGGACTCTCGCACGGCTGACCTCCGTGCTGGCCAGCGGGCAGCTGGTCGAGTCGGGCTTAGCACGGCTCGAGGGCGCTCCAGCGGCTGTCGCCGAGCAGTGGCTGCAGGAGCGAGGCGTGATCGCGCTACTCCTGATGCCGATCCACACTTTCGGCTCCACCAGCAGTCCGGAGCGGCGCGTGATGGCCGGTCGAAGTGTCACGCTCGAGGGACCGGTATGACGAGCGAGCCGGTACAGATCGGGCTGGTCGCGCACTACGCGTTCTGTCCACGCCGGCCTGGCTGGAGGCGGCCGGCGAGCACACCGACACGCGTTAGGTGGCCGCTTGCAGTTCTTTAGGGAGCTGCCCTTCATTGAGGCTCGACCGGCGTGCCTGGGACGATGGGGTCCTCGACTTGCAGTTCTTTAGGGAGCTGCCTTCATTGAGGCTCGACCGGCGTGCCTGGGACGATGGGGTCCTCGACTTGCAGTTCTTTAGGGAGCTGCCCTTCATTGAGGCCGGCGGGCGTAGGTGATCGCGCTCCCGAGCTGCTGCTTGCAGTTCTTTAGGGAGCTGCCCTTCATTGAGGCATCTTGAGGCTGCGGAGGTAGCCACAGACACTGCTCTTCATTGAGGCTTGTCCAGGTCGCACGCACGGCACGCCGCGCGTGCAGTTCTTTCGGGAACTGCCCTTCATTGAGGCAACACCGCCGACCACCACGACTGCTGCAACTGCCCCACGTGCAGTTCTTTCGGGAACTGCCCTTCATTGAGGCGACTGGGCCGGCATCGCCGCGGATGGGATGGACGCCGTGCAGTTCTTTCGGGAACTGCCCTTCATTGAGGCCGCATAACCTCCGCGTCGGACGTCGGTGGCGGCACGACTTGCAGTTCTTTCGGGAACTGCCCTTCATTGAGGCTGCGTCCCCGCATCCGCCTGCTTGTCGTACACCTGCTTGCAGTTCTTTCGGGAACTGCCCTTCATTGAGGCCGGATGCAGATTGGGGACATGAACGCCGAGGAACCTGCTTGCAGTTCTTTCGGGAACTGCCCTTCATTGAGGCGTGGGGATCACGAACCACCTCCTGCGGCGGACGGACTTGCAGTTCTTTCGGGAACTGCCCTTCATTGAGGCTACCTCGCCGGGCAGCTCATACAGCCCGTCATCGACAGCTTGCAGTTCTTTCGGGAACTGCCCTTCATTGAGGCCCTGCTGGACGCTAGCCCAAAGCTCCGAGAAGGCCTCTTGCAGTTCTTTCGGGAACTGCCCTCTATTGAGGCCTGACGTCCCCGATGAGTTTGTTGCCGTTCTGGTCCTTGCAGTTCTATCGGGAACTGCCCTTCATTGTGGGTGTCGACAGCGTTGACCTCGAGATTGTGCGCGGGGGCTTACGCGTTCGTGGTCACCGGGGCGACCCGCCTTCCGGCGGTCCGGTCCAGGCTCCGAAACGACCCTTCGCGAGACACCGCGCACATCACAGCTTGACCCCGTTCCCTTCTGAGTAATTACGGTCTGGTCCCGTCTTGCCTTGTAACGCGTCTTGAGCGTGGCGACACCGGGAAGGCGTCGCTCGAAAGGCGCGGCTCCCCGGACCGACGCATGCCCCAGGCATGGATGAGGGCGTTGTGAAGGATGAATGCTCCCTTGAGGTAAATCTCGGACTCGTCGCGTCGGTGGTAGAACTGCATATAGCTCTTCCCCTGCTGTCCCACCGAGTTGCCGATAGCACCAGCGAAGAACAGCAGCTGAAGCAGGCGGTCTGTCTGCGGGGACTGTTGATCTCCATCTATGTCAGACAGCGCCGTATGGAACTCACTTCTATTGAATGTTTGCTTACCGATGGCCTTCAAGGCAGTTAGAGCTGCCGAAGCCCGCTCCGGTCCACCCTCGTAGCCAGCGAACTCGTTCTGAATAGCACCGACGAAGTATTTCGTAGCGTACTGACCGAGATCCGCCAGTAGCGCTGGGCTGGTGGGCGTGTTGAAGCAGCAGATGCCCTGTCAGGTAGGGAGAATTGGGGTTGCGAAGACCTGATCCTGACCCACCAGAAGGGCACCT
>JAABUY010006726.1_pt1 | contig 11158 bp, 11 predicted proteins | sample 5560271 | NCBI WGS metagenome assembly JAABUY01 (sample SAMN10711886, study PRJNA513374) | rock metagenome | isolation source: Antarctica rocks | place: Antarctica: Victoria Land, University Valley
GAGTCTTTATCCAGGCGTCGCTTTTTGCGCGCAGGAAGGCTCAAAGGCGGGCAAGTGAGAAGAAGAAGAGCGCGGCGGCGCGGGCATCGGTAAATAATGTATCAGCCGAGACGAACCTTCGTCTTGTATGTGTTAGGATCCTCCGCCTACCGTAGACTTGTAGATGAAAGTTAGAAATCTAGACTACATGGCAATACACTGCTTCCTTGAACCAGGGACCATTGTTATACATTCATCAAGCCTTTGCAGCCAGCTCCATATTCCCTAGCGTGCTAATCTCTCTTTCTTACGCCTTCCCTGGCCCATCTCTGCACCCGTCATCGGTCCTCTCCCCTCCCTACCCCAGTCGCCGCCCCATAATCCACCCATCCCGGCCTCCAAGTCTCCTTTCCAATCCTCAAAGCTCTCGCCTGCGTTGCCAAAACCCCCTTATCCGCTCTGAATTTCGTCTCTCCCTCTGGCCCTTGGGCTTCTTGCTGTGCTCGCTGCTGTTTTAGAGCTTTTTGGTAGGCATCTTTCTCCTCACTGCGATAGGCACGAGGGGTTAGCACATATGTGGTTGAAGATTTTGAAAGATTAGGTTGCAGTAGGGGTAGGAGCGCAAAGGTTCGAATGTAGATATGGGAAGACGTACGGGCTGAGATTCTCCTCCTCGTTCAGTACCTCTGGCCAAACGAAGGGGCTTTGCCTTGGTCCCACTTTTGCCAGTTCCACGGTCATCTTCTTCGTCGCGCGCGGGCGATACCACCTGATGAAATCGTTTAGTCATGTAAATCAAACGCGATCCAAACTCTGCCCCCTTCCGCCGTCCACTTTTTTCTTCCTTCGATCACAATACACATTCCCTCTATCCTACAAAGATGTAGAAACCCCATGACATACCTATTTCTTTGCGGCCACCTAGACCTTGGCTTGCCCTCCCTCACCCGCTGCTGTTGCACATAACTCCGTACACTTAGCACATGTATCCCATACGCATTGTACAAATAATCTTTCAGATCTAATTTATTAAGGTTGAGAGGCGTGAGGAAGGAGGCAAAGTTTGGGGGGGCATCAGGGTGAGGGCGTAGAAAGGTGAGCACGAAATTTGGCCTGTGGTAAGGGGAAGCGTCAGCCGATTGAACATTGACAGAGACTGAAAGAGAGAATTGTGGGAGAGATGAAGTATGATTGGAGATATACAGGTAGACTTCCTTCCGGCCTCGCGGAGGGTAGAATAGATTCGGCGCGAGGGGGTAGAGGTAGTTGGTGTCGCTCGGGGCTTTGGGTAATGTGGGCTTGACGAGATTGTAGAGAGTGCGGTGCTGTGATAGGAAACCCTTGGGGGCACTCATGGTGGATTCAGATAATTGATAGTTTGAAGCCTGGTGAGCTGCGGTTGAAATGTCGTACAGAGTACCTGTTTGCACGGATGATTTCCGCCGTTGTGCTCAATGATCCCTGGACCCCAGTAAATATTCAACATAACGACATCCTCTTTGCAACAATATCCTTTCTGAGACCAACAGGGATTACTTTGAATTCATGCCCGTCTCTTATACAATGATGTCTTCCTGGTAACGACGTGGTTAGGTGGAATTTTGGACATAGTTATAGCCAGGTCTTATTGTAATTCATTACAACCCATAAACACCTCTCAGACCCACACTCAAGAAGAAGCCTTCTTCGCCTTTGGCATGACATCTCTTCCTGTTATATTTATGGATAAAGCTAATAGGGCTTCCTGCGTAGGGGGTGTTGCAAGTAGAATAAACAAATCATAGTTCACAAGACACCACGAAGAAACAATTTCAAAGCTATTTATTTGATTCAATCATATCTGTCTAATGCAGCCAGTTGAGCCAGTGAAGCGAAAGTACAAGCAACAATCCTCGACGATTTTCCGTCAAAGTCCACGGTGACGTCCCGTCCCTCGGAACAAGTGTAATGCCTCCTCAACGCCAATTTTCTTCATTCTTCGACTTCAAACAACGATCGTATCCTCGCTTTCACTGTCATACTCCTGATCCTCTTGATCCTCCATAACCTCATCAATGGCTTCAGTGTCAGAAAAAGGGTCGCCCAACTCAGTTGCGCTGCTGTCATCGTCGTCGTCTTCGAGGAATGCGTTGCTGATGGCTTCCTCCATATCACAGTCCATCGGAGACTTAGAAGCTGGGCTAGCCATCTTATCCATGTGTTCCATTCGAGCCATGTGCGACTTCGCCTTTGCTTCTTCATCTATGTCGACTTCATCAAGAGACTCGAGCATCCCATCATCAGAGGCTAATATCGTTGAACGAGTATCATTCGAGGGAGGGTTCCCTGAAAAGGCATGCAGGCCAGTTACCTCGCCATGGTTTCCGGCTGGAACAGTGTTCCAAGACTCGCCACCCTCGCTCATTGCATAGGTCCTCCCATGATGAAGAACGGAAGAGCGACCATCGTTGACAATAGTAGATGTGTTGCGGGTACTATTATCAGACTGACTGCCGATGAGCTCATAACCGTCACTAGATGCTGAGCTGCTCCCAGTACCCGTATGCACGTCCGGTCCAGCAGTAGAGAATCCGCCATAGGCAGAAGGCACCTCATCGTTGTACACACCACCAGATCCATCATCGTTTCCATTTGCCCAGATAGGCAGATACTTATATTCAGCATCTTCAAGACAGACGAGGGTATCGGTAAGTTCCAACTCAAGAGGACTGTAGATGTGATTGGAACCAAGTATATGGTCGCATACAGGACGAAGATAAGCACGGGCTTGATCCAAAAACGTGCCCACCTCGAAGCACACAGTAGAGTAATTGTCTTCTGTCGCCAAAGTAGCGTTGAGCGGACTTGCCGACGAATCAAGTCCACTAGTATCTTCGTAGTTCTTAGCCAGAGCGTTAAAGGCTGGAACCATGCTTCCTTCAGTTGGCTTGAAAGTAGAAGTCGGAGCCATTGTGGACACTGAAGCCACGGTATCAACATCATCGCCTGACTTGATAGCATCATCTCTCGCATATCTAATCGCTAGGTCTGCAACTAGGAACTGGTGACCTGGGCGCGGGCCTCGGTGTGCATTCGACAACGCTTCTAATCTTAGTGCTAGATCCTCAAGTTCTGCCTTGTAGACCTTCTTAGCAGCTCTCTCACTCAGCATGGACTCCTCGATAGCCGTCGGCTCACCATTAAGGAAATGGGTAGCATTGGCCATGTGATCGTTAATGTCAAAATTGGAACTTCCACAGATGATATCCTGCTTTCGTAAGGCTCGCCAGAAGGAGCGGGTCATGATTCGTTCACGCGGAAGCAAGCGGTTCCAAATGTCTGTCCAGTTTGTCCTAGGATATAAATCGTCGTCTCCGTCCATTCCGTCTTTGGCATTGGGCATGCGTTCGAAATTTGAACAGAGAAGCTTATAGATAGCCCCACGCACATATGCTTTGAGTCGATCCTTGAGCGAGACTAAGACGTAGGAGTTGGTGACGCCCGGTCGGTCGATTGAGGCAAGCTTCTGGTACTCGGGAACATCTCTCATCCAAATCATTTCGTGACCCACTAATTCTTGAAAAGTGGCTGTGATCCGATCAAGAAAGGCTTTACTGGCATATTCCACCCGAGTTTGATAGAGCTCAGGCAAGTCGTCTCGCTTACGACCGTGTACGCTTCGCCCAATGTCCGGGGCCCCACCGCGTAATCGGTGGACGTTAAAAAGCGCCTCTTCGCCTACTAAGATCGCAAACGTGTCTCGGCAGAGTTGTTGGCATTGCAAGCCGTCTGCAATCTTGAGGCTTACTTCAGGTAGGACTTCAACGAAGTAGGAGTTGGGGTAAGCCCGGAGCCAACGAACGATGTAGTCCGTGAGCGGACTATGGGTAATGTCGAAATACTTGGCTACGGCGAATGTGGTCCACATTTTTGGTGCTGAGTTGAGCTGCGGATCTTGACCTTGAATAGCAAGCAGGACACGCTCTATCGCAGCCCGATGTCGGATCTGCGAATATTCCAGCGGTATAAAACGCGCTTCGCCGTCTGCTGAACGAGGTATGCCGCCGAACACGTACCGGACTGGATGACTCTCACCAGATTGACGGCTAGGGGACGGGCCTCCCAGCGAGCACTCCTCAGAGCCTCCGACGAGGGTCTTGGATACTCCCCATCGCTTATTTGATTCCGACCAACTAAGCACTCCCTGGGAACAGCAAAGTTCCGTGGTGAGGTAGACCGCGTCGTCACCTTCAATAGGTGGTGTTAAGTCAAGGACATACTTGATGCCAGGCGGTAGTTTTCCGGCCAATCCACGACGGCGAAGCACACGGTACTGGCTAGAAGGGGATAGCGCTCGTTGGAAGAACGCCGATCCAAGCTCTATGAGGAATTTCGCTTGAAGAAGAAATGGGGACTCGTAGCGACTGATGTAACTTGCGTAATTCTCGTCTCCCTGAGCCAGTTGCGCCGGCGGATCAACAAACACCCAGGTATCACCGCTAGCGTCACAAATTAGAGGTAAATCGTTGTCCAATCTTATCGCCATGTTGTTGATGCGCTCCTCCATAAGAGGTGGAGAGCTCAGGCACTCATCATTTGCCGACCCGATTTCGAAGTCTTTCAGAGATTTGCGGGTGGCGATCTCTACTTGCAATTCTTCCTGTTCCGCTCTGGCTTGGTTATAGGCTTCCATTTGTCGTCGTACCGTCTCACGCTCCGATAAAGGGTTTGGAGACCAATCACTATTCAAAGTTGGCGTAGCTGTAGCACCTGTAACGTCTTGTTGCTCGTGATTTTCGCTTGCTGGATGAGACGTATCCTTCGTGCGATCCGAACTCACTGGAGAAGTGTGTTGCGACATAGTGGTCTTCTGTAAAGAAAAACCGAGGAATCAAAATGGTGTATCAAATATCTGCGCTCCTAAACTTACTAGTAAAAAACGTAAGTAAACCTATGTCTTACAGAACCTCAAACAGATAAGAGAAGTTCAGTCGATAGTTAGTGTTCTGTAGTGCTGTAGCTGCATAAGCAGTCAGTATATGTTTTGCAAGGAGAAAACGTTGGTTGGAAAAGCTCAACACCACGATTTCGACCAGTATCAGGTGTGACATACAAGCAGGATTCCTGGTTGAAAGCGTCCCAAGGAGGGTGCCTTGCGTTCAATTCCTAACAGTCTCAGCGTATGGATGTCTCCGCTTCGGCATGAGTCAACATTTTCCCACTGGGTGTCCGATGTATGTGAGGTGGAGGAAGTGGAAAGTGAGGTCGGCCTTATTTTGAAAATTTCTCTCGAGCTAATAGTAGTTGCGTGTGCTTAGACCGACGGTGAGGTCTCGGCGGCGACTCAGCGAATGAGTCAAACGGGGATTAGCTCCCTGGTCCTCAGGATCCGGAACCTTCTATACAGACCACCACTTTGACTAGCTGCGTGACAGGGGAGAAAGCCTTTTATAGGAGTTGGGATGAACATTTAGTTCACATTTTATCGATGTTTGATGTTGAGCATTCAAAGCGATGAGGCTGAGGCTGCCTGCAGGGATGGAAGTGCCCCTCAGCCCCTCAGGCCGTTGACTGCTGAAAGCGTGCCGGCAAGGCTGCACTATCAGCGGTTGGCTGTTTTCCATGCGCAAGCTGCACCCAGTCGCGCTCCGTCTTTCATGGTTCTTCTTTTCCCATACGCGATCATGTAACCGAGAGTCCGAGACATGTTTTCTTCTCTCTTTCTGTACCCTCTAACCGTCGAGCTAACCATTGTAGGTATATATACATAAGTATATATACAGTTGTGGAAAAGAGACTGTTTCTCAGCTGATCCTGGTGGGAGTGCACATGAACATGCAGAAACAGCAGAGACGGGAATCGGTGTTGAACTGGAACAGAAGAAGTCTTGGGCTTTATTATTATGGACGCGACCCACCTCACCACAGTGAGCTATGACGTATCAGGACCGGCTAGGGCTGATCGGAGTTATGCTTCGGTCTTAAGAGTGAGGGCAATTGGAAGGGCAGATGGGAAGATAAACAAATGGGTAGGATGTAAACTATCCAGAGCGATATCGGTTGTTGATGCTGAAAGGCAGACTCCTTTCGTTCCTGCAGCAGGAGCCTCAATGGTGGCCGATTGAGCAGCTTCTAATCGTTCTACAAGATCGTGTGGGGAAAGCCTCCATTGGTCCTGCAAAGTCACGCGAGCTACTTCCACTTCAAGCTTCCTCCAACAGCTACAACCCACCCTCGCCGACTCGACCTCAAGAATAGAAAGGTTTTTTCTATTATCGAGCCACTCGACCCTCCTCAATGCCACTATCCAACATCTTCAGGCAAGCAATCGTTTTCTCCAAAGTGCCATTCGCCCGGCCATATTCGGAAAGCTACTAATATACCCTTTCGCCCTACAGTCATCCCACGACCCTCCCTCTCATAGCCATCCTCGGTACAAGCGCCTTCTATATTGGTCTCAAAGCTCGAACGGTCACCGCTCAGCAGCAACGACTTTCGGATGAGCAGCAGAAAAGCTACGAGGTTTCGACGCAGCGATCGGGTGGAGGGGTGTAAACGGGGTAATATGGCAGGATTTGGGGGGTAGAGATTTGAGGGTATTGAGATAGGAAGGGGAGGACAGAGTGAACTTTTTTAATGAGACTAGTGTTGAAGACGGGTTTACGGAAACACGGACGGCATCCCAAACGGCGGTGATGTGCTGGAATGCTCAGTGGCTGTTCGGGGACTCTTGCTTTCCTTTGTCGGATCATGACACTAATGACATGAATGGAAGGCTTCAGAAGCCGTTACATGTGGACGGAATTTACTCTATATTACGTAGCTGGTTAGATAGGCTGTTGCATGCCTATATCTAGAGAGATGGTACAAACCTTTTGGCGCGGATGAGAATTGGTAACTGAACGTTCGAATGTCATCAATTGAGCTTGAGCATAACAACGGTTCTAACAAAATCCGAGTAATGCTTGCTCGGTGGTATGTTAAAAGATAATATTATGCCACATTGCGATGCTAAGCATGGAGGGTATCATACAGACAAATCGAACAATCCTCCCATCAAGCACAACTGTAGGATCCACGTCTACACCATAGGCCAGAACGGCACCGGATATGCGAATTAATGATCGCCCGAACGTTGATACGCCGTGCTAAATCGAGCTGCCCTTTTCACCTTTGGGAACGTCTTGCTCATCGACCCACTCTTCCGCAACGTCTGCGACCTTCTCCTTCATTTTACCCTCTCTCCTACTGATCCTCTTCGTCTTGACCTTCCCTACCCTCGCCCCTACTCGATCGTCCGCACTCATTGCTTCCCCTTTCCTCCAGTCTTTGACCTCCTTAACCACATCCCTGAAACCTTCCTCCAAATTAGTCATCCTTGCCATCATCATCTTTGACATCATTCTTTGATCGTCGTGGCTACCGTCAGCAACTTGTCCGGCTCTGAGGGCACTGGTGGCAAAGGCCATTTGCGTAGCAAAAGAAGCCGGCACAAAACCACCGCCAACAGCCTTGTTGTCACCAATATCAGAGCCAATGTCGAAAGCGAGGGAAGGTTTGCGCCCTTGTTGTGTGTCGATCATGAGCATGCCTGCTAGATCTGGTGCTGATTGGAACGCAGTCCGCGGAGGCATTATCGGTCGTGCACGATTAGTACGCTTCGGAGTGCGTCTTCCAGCCGATGCTGGCGTCAAGGCTCCACTGCCTGTTCCGGTGTTTTTGGCACTGTTCTTAGCCGTAATGACCTTCCGACTAGGAGAAGATGATGAATCAGCCTTGCGCGGTAGCGGATCAAAGAGGACCGTGTTGGTAGAAGCGTTCCTCGTATGAACCGATCGCCTTGGGCGGTGGAGGGTGGTATGATTGAAGTCAGGATCCTGGAGTGGAGATTCGTATTTGGCAACTCTCGAAGACCAAAATTTAGACTCAAGAGGTACTCTAGGCTTAGCGGATGGTGTCTGTTGGAAGTAGTCTTCTCCTTCGTTTCGCTTGGTGATATCAAGTCTACCAGAAATATCCATAGGAGTATTCCGGCGATCCGAGGTCATATTATCATCTTCATCGTTCGTCACAAGTTCATCATCACCATCGGCATCGGTCTGCTCAGGCAAGTCGTCCATAATCGGTAAGTCGCTAGATTCGTGACGATACAGAGGGCGGTGCGAATTGCCACCAGATACAAATTCCTCAGGGTCTGAAACTACGGACATCGTGGCTTCGGTAAAGGAACGTCCACGTCCTGCTTGCCGTCTCCGCATCAGAGCTTGAGACCTCCGATGCGCAAGCCGCCGGGCTTCCAGTCTATCCACTTCGGATCGATCTTGTTCGACCGGCGGACTTGCTATTCCGTTCGGGCCCATTTCTGACATCCAATTATTGACCACATTACGACGCTCGTGACTTTTCTGAGCGGTTCGGACAGTGTTATCTTTGTACGGCCGTCGGAAAACTTCGGCGAGAGCAAGGTCTTTACGGAAAGTCGCCACCGAAGGTTCGCGTAAGCGGTGTGCCCTTGGACTGAAGAGGTTCAATCCACCACCTGGGGCTTGGAATGCCCCCATTCGAGTGCCTGGGCGGCCACGGTTCTCAACAAGATCAGTAGGTTCAAATGCTGCGCCTTGGAGGAGTGTACGCTCATACACATAGATGACAAATAGCACCGGGAAATGTGTGACTTTGATGACCGTTCGGTTTAATCGGACGAACTGTCGGAAAGGTATGACAAACCGCAATGGGGCTATCACCCAAGCAAGGATATTCGTAGGAGCGATGTACGAGAATAGAGCATCGGACTTAACCATAGATATAGTGTTAACTGCAAGAACGAACTGATGTTCCTCATTCGCATTTTGCACGATGGCCATAAAGGAATTGGTAAGAACTGTAATTAGTATCGTCACTATCAGGAAGTGACAGATGAAGAGGAACAGCGTCAAGATTGCCTTGCCGAGAACGTTGTAATTGCCCCAAGAATCCCATGCGGCCGGTGTGAAGCCCATCAACATCTGAAATAAGGCATATGCGACGTCACTAGCATTATAGCTGTCCCCGAATGACAAAGTAAATGCAACGAAAAACCCGCTACAGCTGATGACAATGAGTATGAACACTGCCACTAGATCCCTTGCCATCATACGGAATGCTATGAGGAGCTGCGAAAAGTAACGGTAGTGATCGAGGACTGAAAACAAGCGTGGAAATAGCAATACCGCGTTGGCAGCCAGAACGTCGTATGCCATGTCTGCAACATGGTGTTTTCGGACGTCTGGCATTAGAATTCCATAAAGTCGCATACAGTAATAGCAGATGAGCAACAACAGTATGCCGACATCAAAAGCATTCCAAAAACTCAGGATGTACAGACTGAAACCCTGCTCATTGAAGCCGACGATTTCGTCCAGCATGAATCCTGCACTCCAGAACCAGAATACAACTTCTAGTGTGGTAATTTCGAGCGACCTCTCAATTAGTACAGCAAGGTACAACCCAAGCAAGATCGCGAACGAGCAGGTCGAGAGAAACTGCCGATATCGAGGAACCCTCAAACGCGAGAGCTTGAAGAGCGACGCGTCGCGTGGATCATATATTGTTGCTGATCTGCGCATTGTAAACTTTACAGGTTGAACATGATCTCTCTGTTTTGCCGGTTGCAAACGGTCAGGTGAGGCCTGTAGGATTGGACCACTAGCACCCATAGCACCGTACCCTCTAGTCTGATTAGGCATGATCTTTTCAGGAGGCCGATGCAAATTATCGGCAGCGGAGTGAAACACGATGCTCCCAGCCCAGATAGCTTCGAGTTGCTGCACAACCAATGGGTGAGCTAAAAACCGCTTTGACTCTGCCCGTATGGATATCTCTAATGCAGAGATGCGGGCCACCCGAAGCTGAAGCCTGTTTTTGTGCAACGGGTCCCAATTGGGCCCAGGGGTAGGATTGCCGCTACCTCCTACAACGAGTCCTTGGAGGGGGTAGAAGTCATAGGAAAGCGCATCTAAAATCTGCTGTCAGTAGGGAAGAGACAATGCAGTGAGCCCTGAGCGTACCAATCTGATGTGATTTAGCGAAGTATGCATGAATTTTCCAGTGACATGTACATACCAATTCTCTGGTGCTGTATTCCCTGAGAAGCTTGATCGCGAGAAGCTCACAGACCAGTGCTCTTGTCTTGCTTGCGCCACTGTTTCCTGGATTCATCTGGGCCTCTTTGTTGAATTGTAGGCAGTTTGCCATCAGGGCATAGAGCGTCGCTCGTGAGAAATGAGACGTTTGAATTGCCTGCTGAATTGGCTTGACAAGGAATTGCGATACTTGAGGAGATCTAAGTTGGTCCCACGACAGGGTAGTTTCACATCGAGGCACAACGAGCAACCGAATTGTGTGCGTGAGATTGTATACGGGCAATGCATCTATGATATTGATTCAGCTATCTGTGTTAACCTCCGTTTTAGCTATAAGATACCAAGATGGGCCGCAGAAAAAATGGGTAGCAGGGGCGAGTCTTCGTCATCTTCGTCAACGTCTTCAACTTCTTCCTCAACGTCCTCTTGATCTCCTTCTTCCTCCTCAGGTTCTTCGTCGATTTTGACATGCCGGGCGGATGAGGCATCTCGATCGAAGTCGGCGGCAGGCCTTCGACGCTCTTCTATTGAGCCACGTCGAGCAGCGATTGGAGAGGACAGTAAGCCTGAGAATGGAGAAGAGAAGGGCGATCGGTCACTGCGAGGTGTGTGTCGTCCTTTCCTAAGGCGCGACAGCGAGGACAACATCTAGACTCCTCCCTACCGAGTCGTGAGGGAAGAATCCAATACCTATGCTATCTTTTCGAGCATTCCTTCATGGTGATTTTTAAGGAAAGTATCATAATTACACGCTCATCGCAAAGAAAACGCGCTAAAGCCCATCCCGTAGTTGCAATGAATATCGATACCTTATCTCCGCTATTGTCACGCGCATGCTCCTCCACATCATCTGATACCCACCACGTTCTGTGGCTCGTTGGCGTTGAAGCTTTCGCGGGTTCTTCTTGGTTTATTGATACGCTGGTGTTCTCTATGGAAAGCGCGACAAGGGAAATTAAAAGACGTGGTTAACAGGCGAGTCAATCACATTCGGCAGAGCTTGTTACTACAGATCTACGAGCAGAGAAACAGCAGCCTCATGCAAAAGTCTAGAAGCGACTACAATACATGGGAAGCATA
>JAABUY010006727.1_pt1 | contig 11157 bp, 9 predicted proteins | sample 5560271 | NCBI WGS metagenome assembly JAABUY01 (sample SAMN10711886, study PRJNA513374) | rock metagenome | isolation source: Antarctica rocks | place: Antarctica: Victoria Land, University Valley
CACTAGAGATTGCTTTTGAGCCACGCTCCTTTCTTATGCGACTTAACGAGGTCGCGTCCGATTTATCGCCTTTATCTCAATCTCCAATCCGCGAGCAGTCGTTCTTGTAGACCCAAAAATTACAGAACACGACAATCTGGGTCCGTGGGCTCTAAATGTTGTCTTCATACATTAACAGTTCAAATCTTCCAAGTCAGTAAGCCGTCGCCCGAAGCCGTCGTGGTTCAAGAACCCATCGGATGTCTCGCATTGGCTATGGTCTTTATCCTGGTCACTGAACCGCTAAATGCGTAGTACACTGGTGTTACAAGGGATGCAAAGAGCGTACCGAATTTCGCAGTCTATCCTTATCCTTAGCCTCCGCAGGGAAGATTCTTTGGTACGCAAAGCGTTGAATTGTCGGATTGTGAAAAGAGTATGAATGAAGCGGCTTGCTATTGGTACAGCTACGCCAGTTTTACGGGACGAAGCCTTCTTGGTATTAGAAGCCGGGAGAGTTCTAGCTGCGCAAAAGCTGGCGGAACCGTCCTCTTTGGCTGTATGACTTACTCTTTTACAGACTTCTCTGCTTTGAAAGACGTGTTCGAGACTTTTGAATTTGACTGAGCATCGAAGATCATGGCCCAGCGGACTTTATGTTGAACGAGGCTGTGAAGCCGATCTGTGGAGGACAAGTCTTTGCGGGACTTGGAAAGACTTATGATATGAAGTGCTTGCACCTGTTATACACTCCACTCCTCACTTTCAGCATTCTTTTACCAGAGAAAGAAGTGCTCAACGTCAACGTCAACGATATGATATTAGGTTATCAAGAACGTTCTCTCAAACATTTCAAAAGAGATAAGAAAGACTTTAGACTGCGAGTCTATTGCGAGACCTGGCCAAACCTGATGTACTTTTACATAGATACCTACAATGGCTGCGATCCTTGTTGAAAAGAAATTACAGGAAGCGGATTTTCGCAAGGACGAAGCGCTAGCTTTCCCACCGATACGATCTTTTCGACAAAGAATGTTGCTATTCTCTCCTCAGGAAGACACTGCTAGCTGTAGAATACTCTGGGCAAAGACAACACCTACGTATTCATGTGCAAATATGGAAGGGATGTCATACGTTGAAAGCCACTGCAATGAACACTCTTAAACCTCGCCCATTGCTCTTTCCGCGCGGTTCCCGCGATCAAGAAGCCGGTTCCAGTAACGTCGAAGGCATAATCACCCATCGTTTTCAACGATACTATGAGCTCGAGAAAATGTTTCAAAACGAGGTCGACCTCACTTCCCACTTCCTCAACCTCGCAAAGGTCAATCAATCAGCGAGCAGCAGTGGATTTATGTCGATATAAGGAATTTCCTACAACGATACTACTATTAGCTCGAGAGAAAGTTTCAAAACAAGGTCGACCTCACTTCCCACTTCCTCAACCTCGCAAAGGTCAATCAATCAGCGAGCAGCAGTGGATTTATTTCGATATAAGGAATTTCCTACAACGATACTACTATTAGCTCGAGAGAAAGTTTCGAAACAAGGCCGACCTCAATTTCCACTTCCTCGACCTCACAAATGTTGACCTATCAGTGGGCAGACCTAAGCCGGAATAAGGAGGTTCTTTTCCCCCTAATGCCAGATTGCCCTTGACGCAGATCAAATCGCCCACTACTCTATCTTACCGTCGGTCTAAGCACACGCAGCTACTATTAGCTCGAGAGAAAACTTCAAAAGCGGTTTCAGCGAACAAGAAGCCTTTTCCAATCGTCGAGATATCAAGGAGGTCTTTCGATTCAGCAAGATGCGAATCTTGGTCTTGCAATATGCACGTCCGCAAACCAAATATGTCGCCAAGAACTACAAGGTACCAGTAACATTATTAGGCTTTGGCATATGGCCTGGGTTCCAGATTTGGGCTAAGAAGAATCTGATCCTTATGTCAGCTGCTGTTGATGCAGCTGCGTTGTACATAACAAATAAAGGACGCGGGGAAAAAGTATTCGAAACAGCTGCTATGTACAGTACCCCGCATTAAGTCACGGTCGCGCGCTCCCCAACCAATACACCCCCCACCTGCATCAACCATTGAACCATCAAATTCAGCTGGGGAACTTCAATATTTGGGCTAGTTATTTAGTAGTATATGACTTATAATTCCCCGATCAATATTTAGTATGCCAGCCCTTCGCTATAATTAGAGCTTCACATCTGCGTGGCATACTGGAAATTAGCCCCTCTATTACCTTCTCCCGTATGTTCCCCCAGGCCTTCTGTAAAATCTGGAACAGTTGGGTTTCAGCTTCCTCGCCTTTACCCTTCAGTTTATCCAAATCCGAATAGACTTTATAGGCTTCCTTCTTCAGTAGGGCTCAGAGATTTTCGATGAGGTTCAAATCGAGGCTGTACGAAGGCCACTCCATGACTTCTATACCCATTTCCTGGAACCAGAGCTTCGATTTTCTGGCTCTATGTATCGAAGCGTTATTCTGCATGAACATTAGTTCTGACTTCCATATGTCAGCCAAATTGTGATTCAAAATCTGAATGTAGAAGACTGCTGAATAGCCGTGTTTTTTGGATTCGAAGTCTCGATCGAGCAGATATAAATTCGATCTTTCAGAATCTCAGAAAGCTTCTCAAATCATAATGAAAAAGAGCTTTTCACTGGGAATTTTCATTACTTTATCTCTATTTCATTTCTGTTTGAGAATTTCAAACATTCATTCTGGTGTTTTATCTGATCCTCGAGCCACGGATGCTTCATCCGATCAGATGACATTGTCTCATTGATTCACGATTCAATTCTTATGCTTTTTAGCCCATTTTAATCGAAGCAGAGCAACTTCAGGTGTTAATTTCGATCGTCGAAGAGCTAGTCAGTGAGAAATTCCGTGAGCTCGTAGTGTTGCGTTGAGAGTTCTCGCGTTCAAATCGATCCCGATGTTCGTTTTCAGCTGTCTTCAGGTGATTTTAGGCTTCGATCGTAACTGACGTAACAGTACTCTAGCTGCTCGAGGAATAATTGATAAAGGCCTTCCTGATCTGGGTTTATTGACTCCGAAGGATGCAGTGCAAAGCCTTCCTAAAACTTCATTTATGATGGTGCGGGGAACGTTCAAATTGCGACTGATTTGGGTGGGTGTAGCTCCTAGCTCAGCTTGCCCCGTAATTTTCCCTTTAGTCAACAAATCGAGCTCCTTTCTTGAGGTCTTACTACCAGAAATTGTAGTTAACGGAGCTCTTCTGAGCATGGTGAATGTGGTTGAAGAAGGTTGATTGTTTTGAAGGTACGCGATTTTACGTGTTTTCGCTTAAGTGACCGTGACTTTTTGCAGGGTACTGTAAATATCACAAGTGCGTCTAGTTTACAAGTAGACCAAAACACATAAAAGCCATAAACCATAAATATAAATATAACCGAAACTCGACAGCACTAACCCAAGGTCGGGAACGGGTCATCAATCTTTCTACCCATTATATCAAGCATCACTGTCTCCTATCTTTTCTGAACCCATTCATAGCATAGCCGTAAACACATGCCTAAAATAGGCAACGAAAAAAGGATAGTTTGAGAAGATAAGATGTACTATGTGACGGAATTTAATTGTAGAGGTCGAGGGTTTAAAGCATCAGAAGCTGAAAAGCAAGAAGAGATAATGTACGAGATGAAAGTTTGAAAGATGTGAGTTTTGACAGTCGAATATTTTTTAAAATCGGAATCTTCGAAGATTAAAGAGTCGGAGTTTGAGAATTATGACCTCGATCGTTCCTCCACATTATGTGAAAGATGGGCATTCAATGGGCCTCTGCTATGCACTCACTTTTCCATTTCTGATTGGTCGATGTGTCGATCTTCTATGCCCCTATCTCTGCCTGAAGGTTTTTTTTTTATATCACTGCTTCAAAATTCCAACGAATTTTCTCTTAAAGCTCTCTTGGTGCAAAGAAGATTGGCTGAACGGAAGTTCTGGGGGGGAATAGCAGCCGAGAATATTATGGTCTTGATCTATCCTGTATCGCTTCTTGGAAGATCTTCAGGATGATATTGCTTTGAAACATTCTGATGATACATCACTGACACACAGTCTAAGAATGTCTGCCAAAATATTACTAGAGTCTGGTGAATTTGATTTGGCCGGCCAAGTCTGCTTGTCTTCTAGCTGCTCTCGGCATCAGAGGTATGGGGTACTCTGGTATCTCTGATGTCGTGTTTCTTATTCGTCAATTCAAGTTATGCAAAAGGCATTGAGGAATGTGGTGTCGACTATGAGGTTCAGCGATATTTTTGCTTGTTGGCTATAGAAGGAGTAAGGTACCCTTGAGCTTAATAAACTCCTATTCTACGCAGAGTTTCCAAACGCTTGTAATCGTACTTAAAGCTGAAATCGTGCCGTGGTCCAAGCGACGAACGTTTTGAGATATCATCAGCGAAACAAATCTTATTAACGGTGGATGAATAGGAGGGGCTGGCAGAGTCAAGCAGGAGAGGGTATTTCAGGCATGATTAGTACCTTACGGAAATCGCTCACTCTTGCTAGATGATTGCATCAAGTAAAGTCGTAGAATGGATCTCTTTCCCTCAAAACCATAGTCGATATTGATCGACATCTGAGTACCGAGTGGGACCTTCAAAGGTAGAGGGATGGTGATATCTTATTAATTAATAGCAGATAGGATACGAAACAGCTAGATGCGATTTGCTTGCACCCAATCATCTCAAATAATTCCGCTAGCAAAAAAGGGGTCGGTTAAACTCAAAGTGAGCCTGGGCAGACGTTCCAGCGTGGAGGTCTTGACTTACTTCTAGCTTGAATTGGAGAGACAATGCAATAACCAAACTTGAAAGCATCATCATTAAGCTTTGCTCGGGCTTGTCCCCAATTTTTGGTTCGCATGGTAGCAAAAAAGGGACCATGCCCTTTAAGCTGCTTCGGACTGGTAGATCAGAATGCTTGCGGAATATCTCTATTCCTTGATCATATGGCTCGTTACGGAGCTGACATGGTGTACGGTCTATCTTTTATATCCCCGAAAGAACCCTTTCATTCGCAAGCTCGACGGGCAGTAGTTCACGAGCTTGCTCCAGCCTCGACAGTGTGTAGATACCTAAGTTGAGTTACTGCGGCTCAAACTCGAAGCGCCGCATCAGCTGCTACATCATGTATTCATTTTGATCATACTCAGCAGGGGTGGATTACTTTGCATGATGATCTCTGGGGATTTGAGGTGCTACTGGTATGACCATGCTTTACGATCTGATCGTTCTGTGCGCTAAGCATTTCGTTATACATAAGGAGTCAAAATTCGCCCAGAAATTGGGCCATTGATTTCAGCTTCTTCTCTATATCGTACAATAATAGGTATTAGCCCTGCTCGAGTCGTGTTAATGGGATAGAAACCTTGCACAAGCGTAAAGTGGAAAGTCGAGGTTCCACTGCCTGCGTCTTCTCAAGTATCTGAAAGCACATTATTTGAGGTAGGGATGTTTTTCTGGCATCTCGATGTTTTTAAATGACCAACCCGTATAACACGCAGGATCAGTGCCCACCCGTTTGCACGGCTATCGTACCAACATCTTGGAAAGCCAACTGTTTTCCTCTTGGAGCTCTCTTTCAATATTCTATTGTCGCCTGAAGTCACGTCAAAGCCCTCGGATATCTCAGCTTTGATGGTACCACTATTCCTCTTAATACGTTCCGTCATCTCCAAAGTCTAGGCCTTCGATCGTGGAGAATCTTTTCGTGCACCATCCTGGTAGCGCCATCTCTAAAAAGCAACCTGTCAGCAAAGTGACTTTCATATTTTCGCGTGTCTTTTACGAGCATAGAGAGGGAGCTGATGGGGTAGAGACTAAATATCACTAGCTCAGAGTGTGAGTTATACACAGAGAACCGGCAGATTCCCATACCCGCCTGCATTGCCGTCAAAAAATTGCAGCTCGGCTGTCATTTGCGATGTCGGTGATATCTAGATCTCCCCTTGGGCCGCTGGGCAAATTAAGTCATGCCCTGCTACAATCGGCTGAGCTAGCATGGTTTACAGACACATGAGCATAACCTTCCACTGTATCCTACATATCCCTATTTCCGGATGGGTTGAAGCATGGATTGCTGCACAAATCGGCGCCTTCTGCAACAATCTTCGTAGTCCCGGTAGGGGAGCCCATCCTGCCGTAAGTGTTTTCAGTATCTGTGGCGATTTTCTTAGATGGCGAGAGTCAGGTGTGGGATAGTCGGATTAGCGGTCAACACAGCAGAGGAGATTGGGAATTCATCTATAGCGATCGCTCAAACCTCAGAGAATGGATCCAGGGAGAACATTCTTCTAGTGTTTCCAGTTTCCAAAAAAAATCAAGATGCCATTAAGGTAGACCGTAAATGCGGCTCCCCCATATTCACCGAACAGCCGTCGGTGCAATGTAGCGTTCTGCCCTCCTCATGAGTATTTGGAGATGCAATTCCTTTCAACTAGACCTTGCCAGTAAGTTCCTGTTGGCTCAATTAATCGCGGCTGGTATTCTATGCGAAGCCCGGTTAGCTTATCCGTTGACCATCACCTCCGCAAGCGAGGTGATCTTTCCAGCTAGCAGCTGTGTTATAGTCGGATCTTCCCATGTTCTATATAATATTTCCTTCAGCATATCTTGTTCATGTCGGCGAGATGAGCTAGCTACCTTAGGATGTTGTAGCTTTACTACCTTACCACCGTGCCACCTTAAGTAGGTACGTAGAGCAATGCAGGGGCTCGGCTAAGGATCAGACCTTTCCTATTGGAGATAGCGTCTCTTTTCCGAATCCGATAATGTTGTACCGTTTAGACTGGGTATGCTCATCTCTCCACCTTTAATACCACTCTATAGCCTAGGAGCAAGCGTAGGCTAACATTTTATAAGGCAATTCCGACCTTGGCCAAGTGCGGGCTACCTGTCGTAGATTCAACTGGGACGCCGAAGACACTGAAGTCAAGCATGTACAGATTATCTATCCGTTCGCAAACAACAGCAGGTCTCCCGTTGCCATATTTGACTGTCGCAAATTTCTCCTAGTTCTAGGCGATGTGATCAACAACGAGTGGCAGACTAATGGAAAGGTCATAGTCTTAAGAATGCCACCATAGGTTATAGCATGTTGTTTTACGACCATCCTCCGCTTCGTACTAACCTGGTTACAAGTACGATATCGATAGTGCATGTGGAGTCATAGAGAGGTTCCTGGATGAACGCCAACCGTTCATCGAAGACTATTTGGTCAAATGCAGCTTCGACGAGTTATTCAACTTGACGCTGGCTGAAGCTCATCGCTACGCAGAGCGGTACGGATCGCTGTGCAAGACTCGACACTTGAGATCCCGAAGATCGACGATCCGGAGTCGCCATTTCATGGGGAGCGGCCTCCGCCACAGTTTATGGATATGCAAATTGACATTACGATGAACCTCATCATTGACAGGCACCGCAAGGCTGTTCTTAAAGACCTGAAATCTTTGATGTTTGGGAGCGACGCAGTGCAGTCGTGGTATCGAGTGTTTCTGACCGTCTACATCCTCCTCAGCACTATTGAGTTTGCGTACTAGTGGCAGCTTCGATACGTTAAACTGGCAGACGGAACGGTACGTTATCCCTTCTGAAGCTAAGTATGATACTGATGCTTAACGCAATAGAAGACTCATGGCTTCGTAGACTCCGTGACAAAATCTATGCTCGAGGAATGGGAATACTCGGCAGAGAATCTGCTATACCACTTCCGGAGCCTCTTTCGCGTTCAAAAACCATTCGCGCAAGACTCGACTCAAGCGACCGATAAACGGGCCTGGGCCGACCTAGACCCAGAGTCTGTGGTATACATGCAGAAGGTTGCCGCGATCGTCAAAAGTCGGGGTAAGTCTTCCTATCGTGCCGACCCTATCTTAGCTGCTGGAGTCGACCGACGCTACCTATCACATCAGAGGCCGTGTTCGTTGCTTAGCGCCAGAAGGAGGACTTCAAGCTCAATACACCATACGTATGGTTGTCACAATTGTCCCTCAACGGATAACGGAGGGAGGGATGATCGGGTCACTTGAAAAGCTCCTGGTGACAAGGGTAGTGCTAGAAAGAGCGAGAAATGTAGGTGGGATTTGAGGGCTTATAAATAAATATACTTCCCAAAAGACTCTTCGTCTTCTCTTCCTCGCAATCTCGAAAAGCGACCGTATTCTAACAACAGCCACATTCAAATGGGAAGCATTGATTCCATGTATAAAACAGCCAACCGGATGGTGGCTGGTATAAAGGAACCCTACACTATTGCTGACCTGCGTATGAAATAAAAACGTACTGCTAGTTTCTAGAGAGAAAGGAACGAAACACCAGCACATCCACGCGCCATTCACAAAGACTGCCTCTGTTCGCTAGACGCTTTGCCAGTGTTGCAAACGCTATGGGTGATACTCACCATATACCCTCCCGGATGTGGAATGAAGGGCGGACAAGCTGCTATCTTGGTGAATCTAGGTTGGCCTATGGTCGGTACGTTGAGAATTTCACCACTTCTCTCTATGTTATCGAATTTCGGATTTAAGAAATGGATTCATTATATATATACTGATTTTCAAAGAGTTCCGAGCTATTCATTACTGTGTTGTTCCTTCTCTCCGCCGCTGTTGTTGATGATGCTTTTGGATCGGTTTCCAGCAAAGACTTGCTGGTGTTGCATGAATTATCCTCTCCCTTGGGACTCTCTCCTCCTAGCTACATAGCAGACACGACGCAAAAGGACAGAGGCCGATGGTTCAATTTTCCGATCCTTTTTGTTGCTTTCACAAAACTGTAATCAAGACTGCTATGGCACGTTGCCGCTTGACCGTTTGAGATCCCGCTCAGCTGCGCGCTCTTTGGCTTTGGCTTTGGCTTTGAGTTTGGTAGCTCTACTAGCGTTTTTGGATCTTGAACTGTCGGCATTCGGATCTGCAAAAGTGTCGCTCCTGCGTGGACGCTTAGCTGCTCTATTTTCGGTCCGAGCACTGAACTCGAAGGACTTGGAAGCCATCTCCGGGATGTTGGCTTTGCTTTGAGTGGGAGGCGAGTCTCTTAAAGCGGAAATCTTGATGTGTATTGTTGGAATCGTTTGGTGATTGGAGAAAGTCTGTTGAGTGGGTTCTGTCATGTGAAAGGACTGATGCTGAAATTAGAGGTGAAGAATCGAGGCTATATATGTAAAGACCGACACTAGGAAAGCCGTCGTCTTTTCATCTTCGTGTTCTTGGACAATTACCTTCTTGCGAGAACAGCGATGTTCAAATGGGGAAGCTTTGAAACCATACTCAAAGATTCCGAACAAAGGAATCTTACACATACGGTAGATATCAATATTTTCGCTTCTAGAGGTTTGATTGTGTTGCTCTAATGCTTGTTCTGTCGCTATTATTGTTCTTCACTCTGTACTATCTGCTCTTGGCACCAAGAACTTCGAGATTCTCTGCGTCTAGAGATGTCTCGGGATGAAGCAAGACATTTTCGATACTGGCTAACAAAGGAGACCTAGATATTCTAGAGGTCCTTCCCCGCTGGAATTTATTCCGTCGAGCCAGGATGCTAGCATGTTCTGTGCGTTTTCATATCTGAGAGTGCTGACGATGCTCTTAACCAGCTGATCATTAATTTCCACACCGGTGCCTCAGAAAGTCCCTACAACAACTTCACCTACCGTACTAGGATCTCTACTTAGCAGCGATCTAGGGAGTTCGGCCTTTGATTTATCCATGAGGCATGATCTCGAGCCCGTCCGCAACCCGTTGGTTGCTTCCCCGCTGACTATATCAACAGCCCAATAGACCGGTATGAACTCTCAAGACATCTAGACGGTGGTGGCCATTCCGAACATTTTCAACTCCCTAGAAGAACCTATACTGTACTGCATATCCGATGTCGTGCTTATGTCGCCGTTAACCCTTGGTAACGAAAAAATCGCCTAGGCGTTCAAGATACTGCTACTTCGGACTGTTGTCATTTCTATATCTCCACGACCTTAAAATTACAGCCCGACAAGACAAGGTTTCATACCAAAAGCCAGCAGACATTGGGACAACGCGACTTCATTGATATTCACTACCGAAATCTATACGAAAACAGCCACGTGTGCAGTCAGAGCCTCGTCTAGCTTCAGCTATCTGGTTTTGCGTCGAAACAGAGCCTCTCCTTGACTGGTATGCCGCTGGCTAGGATACCCCTCGTCAAAAGTTCAGTATCCGAAGTTCGATCTCGAAAACCTGTCGGTCGGGAAACAGCTTGGAGGAGAGACCAGCTCTTTTCTCTACATAGCAACATCTTTTGCAGGTATTACGTTTCCTTGAAGAAAACTTTGGTCAGCGCCCCAGATCCTATAGACTGAGTTGACGTTCCGAGGATACTGTAGTATAGCCAGAAAAACGTCAAGGGCGTCAGAGAAGCAAAGGGTATTTGAGTTCCTGGTCAGTCTCTTGAGATCCTTTTACACTTACTAACGGGATCCAACGAAGGTTGACCCATAAATACGTTACACTTCAGTAGGCTATCAAATCAAGCAACTAAGCATGCAGCCGGTCTTTGGAAATGAAGCATAGGGGGAAGAAATCACTAATTAGATGATAAGTTTTCTATGAATACTCCGCGTTGGGTCGCGAACCAAATCTAATCTACTTGCACGCAACTCCTTGCACATACAGATCCACTCAAACACCCCCAACAGTCTCACCTTCTAGATCCCCCGATTCCCTAAGCTCTAAAAACCCCAACTAAGGGACTCCTCTCTTCTCCGACAAACAACACTCCTCTTCCCCTTAGAGGCTTGTGCCTTGACTCTCTCATGCCTTCCATCAGTGCCTGGAGAGGGGCTTCCGCGCCCGGATCTTTTCTTCTTAGAGGCGAGTCTTGCGTTACGTGTGGAGGGGAGTCCAGCACGGTACTGATGAATGGAGGCATTCCAGGGATCAAAATCGGTTGTGGTGTCATCTGCGACTTCACGTTCGGGCTGGTAGTCTTTCCACCGGTCTTCGCATGGGGTTTTGGTGGTGTCAAAGTGTTCGGATGGTGCGTCGAACGTTTCGAAGTATGTGCTGTCGGGGTATTGCTCGGGCGTGGCCTGTTCGTTTGCAGCGTGTGAGACGGTGCTTTCGGGCCTTTGCTCGTTTTGTGGGTTGGTCATGGTTGACCAA
>JAABUY010006728.1_pt1 | contig 11153 bp, 9 predicted proteins | sample 5560271 | NCBI WGS metagenome assembly JAABUY01 (sample SAMN10711886, study PRJNA513374) | rock metagenome | isolation source: Antarctica rocks | place: Antarctica: Victoria Land, University Valley
CGGACTGGAACAACCAGGGGAGTTAATGGTCGATATTGCTACTTCAGTTGTTGTGAGTCTGAGACTACTGCGTTGATGTCTAGTCTCTATCTATCTGCAAGCTGTTCTTTGTGCAACCTTCGCCACAAGAAGCAAATCGAATTTGGACGGTATCTGGAAGTTCCAGCATATACTCATACTATTGTTTTGTCACCTACCGTTTTGGGACAGGCTCTTCGTGCTTTTTGGTTACCTATTTCTTCCTATTGAAGGGGCTCGGCCGAGGACCCCTTTTGATCTTTTAAGGCGTTAGCAACAGATTTCCATTGGTTACCCGATCTTCATTGTAGGTAACACCAAAATTCTCTTCGGATCTGTTCCCGACGTCGTACCACATCAATTCCGTGTGGCAGCCACAGCAAGAAGCATTGACCTGAGAGTTGAACGTAGATCGTTCAAGACTTGTCCGCAACTCCACGCATCAACAGCTTGCTGTGAGCCTATCACTTCTAGAAGCCCGCGGACGTTGATCATTCGTCTTACTAACCCCAACATCTTGTTTGTTCTACTTGACTCGGGAGACTAAAGAAAGACATGGAGGCCTTTGACTGAGAGTGATAAAGCGTATAATTACGTTATGGACCGAATGGTTTCTACTTAGATGGCTTTGCGTGTCCCTTACAAGCAGCTCCACCACACAATGACACTGTGATCTTTGATAAGAGATTTTGGAAGGGGCATATCCTCCTTGGCTACGCACCAAGACCACGGCACTGAATATTTCGTCCTTTGGGACTAATTGGGGGCTGCGCTTGCTTAGATGCTTTGGGTAACTAACCTTGACATTAATTAGCTAGAACGCTACGCTTTTGTGACTCAGTCGTTGCGTCAGCTCTGATGAGATCGATCAATTCTCTTTGCTCTTATCTCAGCGCTGCTCGTTCTGAATGCAGCAACTGTAGCAGCAGTACTCGCTCAATGTCGTTCTTTACAAGGTTTATTGTTGAGAAATATGCGTTCAGCCCTACAGCCCTACGGACTCAGTGGTAGCGGAAGTTTGCTAACCCGAGTGAGCGAGCAATGACATTCTCGTCGATCATTTTACCTGAGTCTGTTATTGAAGAGAAATTCGCGAAGAAACTGAACGATTTGAATGGGAAGCAGATGACTCATCGATGAGAATACAGCTACGTTTACAGGGTCTATCATTTGAAGCAATAACTTTGTCATGATCATCTACTCTATTCATCGACATCACTGAACGAAGGAATAAGATGTTCATACAGGATTCGAGAGCACATTCGTCATTAATACAGCTGCAACTAAAGCAGATTTAGCGCCCGGTTCTGTCGAGGATTTGACATGCTGGAAGTTATCTTTTACTTCTACCTTCAGCTACTCTTACAGGCATGCTCGTAACATCGTTGTTTTGATCTCTTCTCTGAACTGCCAAAGGATTCTGTGGGAAGTAATAAAGTTTACTACACAGTAGGTTGTTAGAAATCGATGAGGGCAGCTCGAGCCGAAGGCTTAGGGGACAATTCCAGGCTGTTGTATAAATATTGGTATTCTAAGTACGAGTCGTGGTGCATCTTGTGCATTGCTTCGGACGTAACCGGCCCTCCTCGGTTACAGGGGAAACTCATTTGGTTGTGTAGCAGTCTCAGTAATTGATTCCGTATCACAGTCATCGCGTTCGGCTGCATGTGCATATGCTTGATTTAAGCGGTATGACTTTGAACCATCGTCTGAGGACAGAGGTTGAAGGACTTGGGAGGAGTCCGCTCTTAGTCTCGGCGTCTTCGTCTTGCTAAGGGTTAGAGCTGTGACCATTAGCTTCTCTTTTCAGCTTGACGGGACGATGGGCTTACTGGTTTGCAGGTGAAGGTATTCAGCAACAGGTGGTACCCAAACCGCAACGGCAACGATTTGCCCGAAAGTCCACGTATGAAGGTCGATAAACCCCAGGCCGATGAAGCTGTAGAACATCACGGCTTGGTAAACCAATCCCACAAAGAAGATAGCCGATATAATTAAATATGCGGGGGAACTACGGAGTACCTGGAGCATCCACTCTAGCACGGATGTAATGTGTGGAATGTCCAACACCTTGTGGGGTCGATTTCCTCCTGGCCCTTTTCCTGACCATGATAATCGGAATTGGAAAAAAGCCAGAACGAGCAGGGAAATTGTGCACCATGTCCAGATCCAAGGTGCAAGCTTGATGCCCGTCCAAGCGGCTGTACCATATCTTTGAATCAAGAAGGCAGGCGGGCTGTCATCCTGAAACGGTAGACAGACTCCAATACCAGTCATACCGCCACAGCATTGTATACCTCCAAGAGATTCGTAGGCTGAGGCCTTCAGAGCAGTTCCATGCCCTTTGATCCCATTGAGGTAGGTGATGACAGCCCAAAAGATGACAGAGTTGAGGAGGTAGCTGACGCTTGTCAAAACCAAGGGATACCATGATTCGAGATCGTGGTTCTTCATGATCATTAAGGTGAAGATTTGAGGTAGGAAGCCGTTGATGGAAACTGGAAGTAGACCGAAGGCGTTCAGTGGATCCAGGGTGAATGGATTGGAGAAGAAAGCGGCCACGGCCAGCGGAATGCTAAAAAAACACTGAGCAGCGTGGAAGGCAGTAATGCTTTGCAGCAGACTTTCACGGAATTTCGAAGTTTGATGCTTTTGTAGTCGATGACGATTTCGCCAAGCCAAGAAGCTACCGACAGCCAAAGCCACCCAGCAGAAAATGACTATTGACGATTGGATGACATACGAAGTTGCCACCTATCTCAAATCAATATTCGAGCATATACATCCCATTCTAGACTCCCGCGATGCCAAAAATATCCTGATTTCCAAACGGTAGGCCTGTGATGTTTAGGCATAGACTTCGTACGCATTCACGAGTCCCGGCTAGCTGCGTCACTGTTCGTTTCTCGAGGAGATTTACGGCCGCGCAAGGATCAGTGCAATTGTCCGGATGTCTAGCTTTCGCACATGTGTCCGTCCAGCATTGAGTTGAAGCAGCAGTAACAGCTCTGAGATTTTCCTGAGTACTGTTGGTGAAAAAGGACCGAAATTTGTCAGCCTCCACTTTGGGGGCGATTTCGTCTTGGAGAGCCTGAGTGATGTTCGCGAGACCAGCGCAGAGTGTCCAAAGAGTGATGTTAGGCGGAGTGCCGTAAGCGGTCTGATTTGCAATGGCTATCCCGCCCGGTAGTGGTGCGTACAGTTTTCCAAGGTCCCGACAGTCCGTCCAGCAGTCCCCAGATGGACACAGCTGGTCGAATGGTTGAGCAGCAAACTGGGCCGAACTCACACATCGAACGTCTTTTTTGGTCATCTGGCAAAAGAATTGGTCAGGTGTGGGCAAGTATATCCCCGTTGAAGGTATACTGGTGGTATTGAGCGTGTGGTCAACATCGTCAACCGCACTCATTCTGAAGGTTCAAGGCTGCTGTCACAGAAAATAATTTTCGAAGTATTTCGAGAGACGCAGTCAAACAGAAGCGCGATGAAAGCTGTGTAGCAGTGTTTGACATGATTGATGGCTGATTAATAACTCAACGGGGGTTGAGGCACAGAGGGAGGCGTGGTGGATTCGACTTCAGCCCCTGCCTTCAGCCTCAGACCCCAGCCTTCAGCCCCAGCCTTCAGCTTCTTCTGGTTGTTATTTCAGAACGGGGTTACAGTTGGTGAGAGGTTGGAAAAGTTGAGCCAGGGCCGGAACTTTTTTTTTTGATGCCGGCCTCGGCTCAACTTTCTGCATATGCTAACCATGAGTTCAAAATTATTCCAACCCCGACTCAGCTTTCTGCATATGCTAATCATGAGCTCAAGAATTGATATTATTTAGCTAAAGTAACTAGAAGACAAACAGCAAGAGCGAAGTATTGAAGTCGTGCATATGCACAGCTTGAGCGAAACATCACATATATCATGAATCTACTTTGCAGCAAGACGAGCGAAGATTCTTCTACATATGCTTAGCATATGCACAAAACATGCGAAATCATGAATTCAACTTCTCATTAACAAGCTATCGCTTACATTATTCTCGTCAGATCTTTCTCGTGTCTTTTCTTCTTCATTCTCGTCGTTCAGCTCATGATTTGCATCATCACTTTTCTCATCGTTTTCGACATTTAAACCTTAAGCGAGCTGAGTTTCTTTTTAGTATATGCATGACATATAGACTTGTTGAAAACGAGGTACGTATGCACATACGTATGAACATACGTATGCTCATACATATACTTCAACGATTAGTTATTTTCGCTTCGATCGAAGCGACTTGACGCTAGAGATATTTATTTATTATCTCACTTCTTTCTTTATCTGTATGCTTTATCAAATATGTTCTATCTACTAGATAGTCAATATATCTACATGCACATATTCGCTCTGATTCTCGTATATCAATAGATTATGAGCTCGAGTTAGCTCTATTTTCGCTATCATAAACATATCTAAGAGCAGAACTTGAAGCATTGAACTTGCTGTCATCAATTTCACATCTTCATATCTCAATCACAATAAAAGATTCAAAGAACTATCGTGTCTTGAAGTTAAAGAAAAGTGAGAACTATGAGTCATGAAAGAAGAATATAATCAATGTCTTGAAAGTCAAAGATCTCTGAATGATCATCTCAGAGAAGCTGAAGAAATCAATATCACTGTCTGTCATGATGTCAAATCATCAACTCAATTTAAAACATAAATCATTAATATTTTAAATAATCTTGATTCATTGAATCTGTTTTGCAGTTCAATAAATCAAGTCATCAATCTAATCATCATCATCTTAATTTAGTTTCAGCAATTTAGTTTCAATCATCTCAGTCATGTGCGCGAACTTCTGCAATCTTAAGTCAATAAAACTACTGTCTAGTCTTGATTCTAATCGATTCATGTATATAGAAGTTGAGCTTTCGTTCTTTTCTTTCGCTCTTTGTCTTTCATCTTATACATTATTTAATGTATTGTCTTGTATCTAGATTTTATCAAAGTAATAATAATACCAGTCTTTTATATTGATAGTATTTCTAGTTTAGCTCAATCTTTGACATTATGAAAGATTTACACTTTCTGCAACATTTTCATATATTGAAATCTCATCTAGTTATTCTTTTGCTTAAATGAAGTCATCTCACAATCTTTTAATCAACGATGAGCGTATTGTTAAACAGTTCACTCAAAGTATGATTGAAAATTCAGTTGAGATCTTTTGTGCAATGCAAGAGCTTCAAAATCAAGTTTAATAACATGATGTTATCATTTCATTCTCATTCATCATTTTCAATTTTTCAATTTATATAGAATTAAATTCTCAGTTTCTTGCAATGATAACTCAAATCATCATACAAATCTTGAATAATCAATCTCTTCTTGTCGTTCATTCTTTTGCAAATTCTATCGTTATCTTCATTGCTTTTAAATTCAAGAAGCTTTTTGACATATTTAAGTATGAAAGAGACAAAGATCAATTAAATGTATGAAAGCAAAGTCTGATACAACGCATGAACATGAACGATAATCATTATTTCTTTCATCGAGTCAAGATCATTTATGTCAAGTCATGACTCATCATAAATAAAAAGACTCACAATTTAATGAATCAATATTGAGTCAATGATCTTTGTATCATTTTCATCTTTGCAAATTAATGACATAAGTTACATCATTGCTGTGACAATTCTTTCAAGACAAAAGATGCTCATTTATATCTTCGCGAAATTTTGAAGCAAAACATGAATAACTTTGTTGATTATTACAATTTCTTCTATCAAAAGAAAGAACATTCTTTGATGAAAGATTTCTCATTAATTGACTGTCTGAAGCGTAATGTCAATTATTTCACTTAAGTCATCATTTTCTTTCAATGAAATCTTGATGAAACTCAATCATTCATCTTTCATCAATGAATTTAAGCATTCTTTAACATCAATGAAGAGTTTCAACAGCTTAAGCATCATCAATTTTACTTCATTTTCATCATCATTTCATTCATCAAAGTCAAGAATGTTTCTGCGTTAACTAGTAATTCTTTGAGTTCAAAGATCATCATTTTTGTGACTGTTGTTTTGACAATATCTTCATCTCTTTCTTTCTCATTTCTTGATGAGTCAATGAATCTAAACTTCATCATTGTCATCATTTAAGATAAGACTCTGATTATTTTTAAGATTAAGAAAATTTGCAACAAGTGAAAGCTGTGTTACTATTGCAAATTGCAACATTCAAGCAAAATCATTAAAGAATGCTCAAATAAAAAGCTCTTCACTTTGTGTATCATGAACATTTATGACAATGATGTTATCAATATAGATGAAGAAATCTTGCTGTTCATAAGAAAAGTTTAGTTTTTAAGTTAAGTCATGCTCAGAGATCTGTATACATATCATCTTGTTTACTAGTTTCAATTTTTTCACTTTTACTTCAATCATATAGAAAGTTTTTTGCTAAATCTGTCTTGAAACTCTTTGAATTCAATTCAACATTCAAAGATAGTCACATGATAGTATTTTGTATTTTACGTCAAGCTCAATCTAGAATTCTTACTTTTACTTTGATTAATAGTGAAGTTTCTGCTTATGTCTTTATAAATAAATTCTTCACGCAACAACATCATCTTTTCTTGCATCAATTAACTCACTTTTGCAAACTTTAAGAATTTAATGATCAAGTCACTTTAATCAATGACATTACTTATGTCATTGAAATCACAATGATTTTTAATGAACACATCAAAAGACTATTCTTTTATATCATTGAATTAAGTCAATATTTCATCATCATGAGTTTATCATGACTTCATCATCACGTCATTGATGTCAATTTTAAGCATAATATTCTCATCTTGTTTTTCTTCTTTTGTCTTAATCATTATTGCTCATTTCTCATCAAAATCTATGATCTTAATCAATAAGAAGAAAATTTCTTGTTCAAAGTTAACAAAGTAACTTTCTTTCAATCTCATTCTCAATTCACTCATAAAAAGCAACTCAGTTCATGAATCACTCACAAGAAGCAATTCAATCTACAAATTATTCACAAGAAGTAATTTAGTTTACAGATTACTTATAAAAAGCAATTCAGCACTCAGTTCGCTTGCAAAAAGCAATTTAGTTTCTTATTTACTTGAAAGAAGTAACTCAGTTTTCAGTTCGCTCACAAGAAGCAATTCAGTTCTCAATTCACTTGTAAGAAGTAATTCAGTTTCTCATCTGCTCACAAAAAGTAATATAACTCTTCATTTACTCATGAGAAGTTAACTAATACTTAGCTCATTCACAAGAAACAAATTTCATTCAATCTTGTTTCTCATCTGAAATAAGAAGTTTTTAATTGTATTTTTCAAGTCATTTAAAAAGAATACTCATTAAAAATCAAGTGTTGAAATTCTTTTCTCTTTAAAACTTCTGTTGTTTCTTAAGCAAATCAATTCAATCAATCTTTTATACAACTTGATATAATTAAGTTGAGAGCTTGAAGCTTTGATCATGCTGCTCATGTCAAAAACATTGAAGTGTTTAGCATCATTCTAAAGAAAATCAATGTTTTTTTAAATCCTGAATCAATCTCATCTTCTAGTTTAAACTTTGAGGAGTCAAAATCGCGTCACACAACTTTGACTATCTGTTCAAAGAACAGCTCAACTCTTACTCAGTTCTCATCTCATTCTCAAGACAGTATGTATGATAAGAATCATCATTTGAATCTTCATCAAATGAAAAAGAAATTTCATTTAACTGCATTCATGACACAAGAAGATCTTGAAGTTTATTAACAAAGTAAAAACGTCAATTCAGTCACAATTCTATCATTCAAATATTTCAAGTTTTTAAATGTTTTCTTCAAGAAAAACATTAATATCTTGTTTTTGCATCAAGCTTAAGCTCATGATCATGTCATACATCTTAAAGAAGATGCTCAATTCTCAGACTTCGCTTTGTACAACATGAGTCGTGACAAAATTCTAGAACTTTGTCGTTATTTGAATGAAAATCTGAGCAAAGATTTCATTCAAGTCAATCACTTTCAGATAATCATCTTTGTTCTCTTCATCAAGAAACTTGAAGAAAAACTTCACTTTTGCGTGAACTATTGAGATCTGAATGCTATTACAGTCAAGAATTGATATTCTTTGTCTCTGATCTCAGAAACGCTGAATCATTTAAGTTGAGCTAAAATCTTTATCAAGCTGAATATCATCTTTGCGTTCAATCGAGTTTAAATCAAAGAAGAAGATGAAGCTTTCATCATCTTTTGCACTCAATTTAAATTATTCAAGTATTTAGTCATGCTTTTCAATCTATGTAATGAATCTGTCTCATTTTAAAAGTACATTAACAATATTCTTTGCAAACATTTAAATAAGTTTTATACAGCTTATTTGAATGACATTTTGATTTATTTCAACAATAAACTCAAGCATGAAATTCATGTCAAGCTCATTTTGTGAAAGCTGCAAGAAGCAAATCTTCAAATGAATATAATTAAATGCAAGTTTCACGTCACTTAAGTCTTATATTTAAAATTGATAATCATCATCAAAAAGATTAAGATGAACTTTTTTAACATAAACATCATTGTCAATTGATTCATCTTGATTAACATTAAAGACATTCAAAGTTTTCAGAATTTCGCGAACTTCTTAGACTGATTATGTCAAGTTGAGTACTTGACTTGAAAAGTGTTGAGTTGAGTTGAATTTTTTTTGAAAAAGTGTCGAGTCAAATTGAGAAGTTGAACTTAAGCATTCAAGTTGAATTGAGAAGCTTGATTTGATAACTCAACTCAAAAACTCAATTCAATTCAACAAGATATTAAATAAATGTAAATAGCTTGATTGAACAGTCTTCATGATTCTCTTCATGACTTTCTATCATGTTTTCTTGTCATGATTCTCTATCAAAGTCAAATGATCTTCATGTTTTTTCTTCATGTTTTTCTTCATGTTTTTCTTCATGTTTCTTGTTATGACTTTCTTCATGTTTCTCTTCATGTTCTTCTTCATGTTTCTCTTTATGTTTCTTATCATGTTTTTCTTCATGTTTCTCTTTATGACTTTCTATCAAAAAGATAACGCAAAAAGATAATGTAAAAAGATAATGCAAAGATAAAAAATCGGAAAAATTTCTATATTTAATTCTTTTGACATCATATTCAATTGCTTGATGAGTTAAGTTGAGTCAATGAGTTTTGACTCGACTTGAGATCAATATCAAGTCAAGTCATGAGATTCAACTCAAGTATTTAAGTTGAGTCAGAAGATTCAACTTGAGTACTTAAGTTGAGTCAGAATGTAAATATGAAAACTTGACTTGATAATCAGTTTACTCATTGCAAGCAAGAAAATCACAGCGAACAGAATTGCTGACTTTTACATTCAAAGCTTTATTCAGATAATGAAAGTCTTTTCAGAAAAGAAAGAATCTGATCAAAGAAAATGACTTTAAAACTAGTTTTAAAGTTAAAATAATCAAAACAATGAAGATTGTTTATTGAGCTGACAGTCATACAGATGTTTGATGAATAAACAGCGAAGTTGAGAATCATGTTTGCTATAATATAGACTTGTTCAATGAACAGTCATATCAAAAGATCATTGATAACAGCATTGTTACTGTAAATAATAAGACACTGTGAATAATGAGACAGTACTTATCATCAAGAAAGATTCAATTATAATTGATGTTTTGCTGAAAGATGAATCAATCAAAATTTGATTAATCAATGTTTATTACTGTTCAGAACTACATTATAATTTGATGTTAGTTGATCAGATGAAAGTCAAAGAATATACATGTAGTATAAAGAATGACAAATTTTGATTCATAAATTCAAAGAATGTTATTATTCTTGTTGACTTGAGAAACGATGCAAAAGCATATTTCGTGAATATATCAATTAATTTATCAAATTTTCAATTGATTATTCTGACAAGCAGAACAAAGTCAGTCAAGACATCATGACATTATTGATATAAATGATTAACTCATTTGAATATGATAGACATCAAACGTTTAGTCAATATGAATATCAACATTGATGTGAATTCAATCAATAGTCTGAAAAACAAAGAATTCTCAGAATTGATATGTGAAATCTGTATCATAGACAAGCAAAATAAAACGTCAAGTCAAAAATCTTACATCAGAGTCATTAAAGTAAATGAGTTAGTATATTTAAATCTTGTTAATGATGATAAGATATCTAAGATCGACGAAGAATTCAAATATGTAACTACTATGATTGATGATTGCAGTCAATATATGATTATTTATTTACTAGAATGAAAATTTGATTTAAAAGATGTACTTCAAAAATATCTGAAATTGATGAAGATTTAAAACATTTTGATTCATCAACTGCATTTAAATAATAAAGATGAGTATGCTGATCATTAAATCATTAAATTACTTGAAGAGCATGAAATCAAATGAAAGTCAATGATATCATATAACTTGAGTTAAAATAAAGTTGCAAAGTGATGTTTTTGTAATCTTTTTGAATGAACTTACGCGATACTGACTAGCGTCAAATTGTTGATATGACTATTTCATATGAGTAATGGTAGGCAGCTCTGACTATTATTGTTTTTGAAGAGAAAATTAAGCGAGAACTTGGGAACAGAGAACTGACTATCATTGTTTTCGAAGGCAGACTATCATTTAACTTTCTGAGTCGATTTTCTTCAAAATTTCAGGTCTTATTCGTTTCAGTCAGCTGTATTCATGAACATAATATCGAACTCAACGACATCAAACTACATTTTTAGAAAAATGTTGAACATTGAGATTTTAGAGGGTTTTGCTAGCGCGAATCAGTTTGAACATCAAAACCATCAATTTCTCCCGCTCGGATTGATTTATGCGCGCTGACTATTTCACATACTTTGGGAGACATAATTGTAGCCCTGAGTCAGTCGAATTCAATGCTTCAGAAATAATTGAATAATGTCAAGATTTGACCTAGTAATCGAGATTGAGAAGATTCACTGCGCTGAGTGATCGTCGTCCTTCTAGTAGTAGTCCTACCTCTTATTCCCGACCGTCATATGGGCATATGACGCTCCCAACCCCCCCGGCGGCGATCCGCCTTGGCGCGGCGATCCGTCATATGCCCCCCGGTCAATCCGTCATATAGGCCGAACTTCTACT
>JAABUY010006729.1_pt1 | contig 11152 bp, 11 predicted proteins | sample 5560271 | NCBI WGS metagenome assembly JAABUY01 (sample SAMN10711886, study PRJNA513374) | rock metagenome | isolation source: Antarctica rocks | place: Antarctica: Victoria Land, University Valley
GGTACGTGTGCCGGTCGCCGACTCTGCGAGGAGAGTCGCGGTCTCATGCGCCCTAGATACGCCTTCTCGCTGGGCCACAACTGTCCGTGGCTGTCGGCCGAAGCTTCGCGTCCACATCGGGTGCCAGCGGGTGCAAGCGCGTCTGGCCGGGCGTCGCATATTCGATCTATTCTGCGACGACCCTCAGCGATCGTGATTCGCCAGCTCAGTTGCGTCCACAACGTATCGCAGAACCAGCATGCGTTCGATAGCTTTGCGAGACGGGTTCTGAGATGGAGGGTGGCATGGTGACCACCCATCACAACTTCAACCTCGTTGGTCTGGCGCGGGTCTCCACCGTCATCCAGGACGCCCAGTTGCAACGCGACGCGCTCATGGCCACCGGCTGCGGACGGACCCGGTCGCCTTCCATCTGCTCGCCGAACGCACCCGCACTGGTTCAATTTCGTGATGGGCGTCTGACGTTGTCCTGTATGACGATCGTCACCCGGGACGGTGCAACCGACTTCGAACAATCGGCGTTCGCCGAGGTCAGCCCGCGCACCGAGTGTCCCGTAGGACCTGTCCGCAGTGATTCCCGATGACGGGGGCGTATCCGGCACAGTGTCGGAGTATTGAGCGACAAAACTGCTTGTGCTGACATTACTGGTGGGTGTTGATCCGGTTCACCCAAGCAGCGCGCAAGCACCGCGTTGGCCGGGGTTCTGCTCGGTACGTGATGGCCCGGACGACACCTACGGGTGTGTGCCCCGGATCACCCGAGAGACTCCGATCGGGCCGGACGCCGACCTGGCCCAGGAGGATCTGCGCCTGGCGGATGGCACCCGGCTCACCCCGGAAGTCGCCGAGGACATCGTCGAGCAGGTGCGCCGCACCACGGGCCGGCCTTCCCTGTCCGGCACGGCTACCTCGCCGCAGATCGCGTTCCGGGTCGCCGCAACCCTGCGTGAGCGCGCCGCTGCCGTCGCCGCCCGAGAGGGCAAGACCATTTCCCAGCTCGCCCGCGAGGCCCTGGAGGAACGGATCGCGCACCCGCAGTGATGAGACACGGGCGGCCCGTGCGAGGGGTGGCCACCGACCACGAGGGGGGGTGTGGCCGGTGGCCACTGCGCCACCAGCCCCGGGGGGAGGGGTCCGGCGTGCAGGGAGACGGCCAACAGAGTTGGCCGCGTCCAGCACCGAGACTACGGCTGGCCGGGTGGCTTCGCCCGCCTGCGGTCGCGGCCTTCGCTCCCGCGCAACGCTCACACGCAGCGCACACCAAAGCATCCCGGCAAACCGACCCTGACGGTCAACCCGTGCGGTCCTTCCAATCCTTGCTCACCCACCTGGCCACACCCTGACCCGCAACGACATCCGCTACGGCACCGACCCGAACCTGCCGACCGTGCCCACCCTCACCGCCGCCACCACCACGCAACGCCGCGCGTTCGAACTACTGCACGCCACCATTCCCCTGACCCTGACGTAGCCAGAACAACCACCCCACAAAACAATGAATCCCCTGCTCAGCAGCGGATTCACCCGTCACCAAAGCCGTAACTTCGGCCTAACCGGGGGCGGGGCGGTGGTTTGTCCACACCCAGGGAGTTGTCCACAGAACACGTGCAGCAGGCCACGACCAGGACCACAACCGCGATCGGCTCGTGCAGGACCTGTCCCAGCTGCACGGGTACTTCCAGCACGGGTTCGACGACTACCTCGAGCTGCCCACCCTTGGCGAGGACGTGCTGCGCATCGACGCCGACACCGAACTCGGCGCTGTTCAGCAGTCCTGACGCCCTTCGCGGTCCCAGCCCGCGACGCCGGTTCTTCGCAGGCGCTACCCGCCATACGCATGCCGCCTGCGGCGCCGAATGGGAGCACCCCGCCCGAGGCCCGTGGGCGGGGTGCTGCTGTGACCGGGGCACCTCCGCTCCTGGCGTCGCTCCCGGCGCCCCGGCCGTTGTTTCTCCCCGGCCGCCCGGCTTCGCCCAGGATGGCGCCCACCCCAGGTGCAGGGGCCCGAGGAACCCGGGCGCAGCCTGGAGCACTGCGTGCTCGGGCGGCCCGGGGGAATGGTTGGCAGACACCTTCTATGGGCTTCCAGGTCGACGTTGGTCCCGGGCCTCACCCGCCAGGGGGCACACCATGACCACCAGTCAGGGCGGGAGCGGCACCAGTGAGGAGGACACTCTGCATCAGGGCGGCCCACGGGACACCGACCCCGAGGTGGGGGAGTGGTCGGGGCGGATGACTCGCGTGTCGACCTGCTCGCGCCATCGTGGCGAAACATCTGGACTCGCTCGTCTCGGCACCATGACGCGGTGGGAGCACGACGGCCCGCCGGAGATCCGGCGGGCCGTCGTGTGGTGACGCAGGTCAGTGGTGCAGCGAGAAGTCAGTTCGGGTCGGAGCTGGGGATGAAGGCGCCCGGAACCTCCTCCGGGGAGTAGACCTTCGGGTCGTTCAGGTAGGGCACCTTCCAGCCGTGCGACTGGTACCACGTGAACCGGTTCATCTGCTCGGGGTTCGCGAAGTCCGGCACCGCGGTGTTCCCGGTGAAGCGCTGCTTCGTCGTCCACGCCTTCCACTGTGCGGCGACCCCCTCGGCCGCGGCCGGGATGGCCACCTTCGCGGCCACCTGCGTCTGCAGCGTCGTGGCGGCGGTGCCCGTCAGCCCCAGGTTGTCGGTGCCGCAGGCGGGCGCGGGGGTGACACCCTCGGTGAGCGGAACCTGGTTCGCCACTGCGGTGAACGGCGTGTTGTCGGCCTTGTTGGTGAACGCGCCGTACATCGGCGTCGCCGCGGCGAGCTTCTGGTTGAGTGGCTGGGCGCCGAGGATCTGCTCGATGGTGCGCACCATGGTGAGCTGCGTGTAGTAGGTGCTGTCGACCTTGCCGTGCAGTGCCCAGGGGCTGATGATCTGGACGGGCGCACGGTGGCCGTCGACGTGGTCCGCCCCGTTCTGGCTGTCGTCCTCGGCCACGAAGATGACCGAGTCCTTCCAGTACTTGCTGTGGGAGATCTCGTCGACGATCTTGCCCACGGCGACGTCGTTGTCGGCGACCTGGGCCTCGGGGGAAGGGGCTCCCCCGGTGTGGTCGCTGGACAGCCAGAACGTGTTGAGGTTCGCGGGACCGTTCTTCTCGAAGTCCTGCTTCCAGATCTGTTCGCGGTAGGTGTCGGGGATGTTGGTGTCGAACTTCGGGTAGTCGTGGTTGGTGATCGCGTTGAGCGACGGGATCGGGGACTGGTTGTCCACCCGGATGGACGGGTCGGTCAGCGCACTCGGGTTGCCGCCCGCACCGACCTGTTTGGCGACGCAGTAGTAGTTCTCCCAGGTCGCACCGGGCGGCTTGTTCTCGAACTGGGTGAACTCACCGAAGTTGCGCGCGGTGTTGCCGGCGGACTCGGCGGCGGTCCACAGGAAGCCCGAGCGCTGGTGGCCGAGCACGTCGTCCTCGGTGTCGTAGCTGCGCACGTACTCGCCCGCGGAGGATTCGGTGTACTCGGGGTTGTCGCCCTGCATCATCCAGTTGTGACCCTCGGCGGAGTTGGTGCCGATGTCGTAGAGGTTGTCGTAGAGACCGAACTGGTTGGCCAGCGCGTGCTGGTTCGGCGTGACCTTGGCGCCGAACTGGGCGAGGGAGCGGTCCCCGTTGCCGCGGCTGATGTCGCCGTTGACTTGGTCGTAGGTGCGGTTCTCCTTGACCAGCAGGAAGACGTGCTTGATGGTCGAGGGGTCGCCGATGCGCTTCGGGATCGCGACGGGGCTCGCGGGCCTGCGGTTGGCTTGCTGAACGTCCCCGCGGTCCCAGCCGTTCTGGGCGAAGACGGTGGAGGTGTACTGGGCCGTCTGCCGGTCGCTCGGCAGGGTGAAGCGGGTCAGCGACGCGGTGGTGCTGTGGGTGCCGTACCCGGTGGCCGGCGCGGTGCCGGTGCCCTTGCCGAAGGTGAGCTCCGGGCCGCGCGCGTCGATGCCACGGGTGTTGGTGACCACGACCTGGTCACCGACGGTGGCCACGTCCGCCGGGTAGTAGTCCGTCGGCAGCAGCCCGATGTAGCTGACCGGCTCCTGGGGGCTGCCGGTGTAGCGGTAGACGGCGACCGCGTTCGCCCGGCCCAGGGTCACCAGCAGGTGACCGTCCTTGGTGAGCGCGATGCCCGTGGGCTCGTAGCCCACCGTCGACGAGGCCCACGGTTGGGTGGCGATGGTCTGCACGACCTTGTCGTTGCGCGTGTCCACCACCGACACGGTGTCGCTGTTGGTGTTCGCGACGAACAGCGCCGTGTTCTTGACGTACAGCGCGGTCGGGTGCAGCCCCACGTCGATGGACCCGACGGCGGCGGACGGGCGCGTGGTGTCGATGACGCTGAGGGTTCCGGTCGTCGAGGTACCGAGGTACGCGTCGGCGGGCACCTGGGTGCCGTAGGAGTTGATCGTGGTCTCGCCCGGTCGGGCCGGACGGCCACCCTCGTTGCTGACGTACAGCTTGGTGCCGACGAGCGCGAGCTCCCGGGGCGCGATGCCGACGTTCCAGGTCTGCTTGACCGTGCCGGTCACCGGATCCAGGGCCGCGACGGTGTTCTGCCCGTTGACCGGGACGTAGAGGGTGGAGCCGTCCGCGGAGTAGACGGACTTCCCCGGTAGCGCCGACTGATCGCCCACCTTCGGGAGGGGGACGGACGTCGCGGTGCCGAGCGTGCCGTCACCGTTGACCGCGAACCGGGTCAGCCCGTTCGTCTCCGGCAGCCACAGGAACTTGCCGTCCGGCGAGTACGTGGGACCTTCCTGGCCGACGCTGCCGTCGGACAGCTTCTGGTTCACGAACGACGCCGAACCGACCGTGTAGATCAGCTTGTAGCTCTTGAGGTCGAAGACCTGCAGGACCACCGACTTGTCCGTGCTGGCCGCCGCGAGGAAGCGTCCGTCCGGGCTGAGCGTGGAGCCCATGATCTTGCCGTACTTGGTGAGCAGTCGATCGCCGATCGGCTTGATGATCTGGTTGTCGGAGACCTGAATCCCGTCGCGGTACTCCGTACCGACCTGGTTGTGCCGGAACTGGTCGGTGGAGGCATAGGCCATTCCCGCTCCGGCGAGGAGCACCGCGGTGGTCCCGACGGCCACGACACGAGCCCTGCGGCCGGTCAGGCCCACAGATCGGAAACGGGTTCTCGAGACTTGCCGGCGTTGTCGTGTTACTTGCATTGCCTATCCCTTCGGTGCGGAGTTGAGCAGATCGACCGAGCCGTCGAACTGCCATAGGGGGTTGGATGCGTCACCCGTGGGGGTGTGGACCTGGAAGAACCCGTTGACCTGGTTCGGGCCGTCACCGTCGGCGACGTAGCGCCCGTCCGGGGTGACGTCGAGCTGGTAGATGGCCGACCCGACCGCGGTGGCGCCGGGAATGCGCCAGGACACGACACACCGCCAGTCGTTGCCCGGGCCGTGGTCCTCGACCAGGGATCCGCCCTTGTCGCAGGACGCGGTGGTCTGCAGCTGCTGCTCGGTGACGTCGGGGCGGTGCAGCTCCTGGGCTTGCAGGCGGTACAGGTGGGCGTAGGCGACCGCGACCGAGCCCTGCAGCTTGGGCTGGTCGATTCCGGAGCCGGCCGCCGGGGTCGAGGCGGCGACCACTCCGACGCTGACCGCCAACAGCGCGGTGAGCGGCAGCACGGCTTCGAGCAGGGAACGGCGGCCCAACCCGTCGTATGCCGCGTCGGTGAAGTCGCGGCGCAGGAACAACCGGTACGCCAGGGCGGTGGCAGCCACCGCCCAGACGAGACTGACGACTAGCCCGAGAACCAGGGGGGCGGTCTGGACCGGTTCGGTGAACAGCCCGCGCCAGGCCAGGAAGGCGTAGCTGGGCAGGGCGACCCGGACCGCGACGGGCAGCGGCAGCAGCTGCGCGAGCTGGAGCAGCAGGGCCAGCAGAGCAGGGACCAGCAGCCCCATCGGAGAGCGGCCGAGGGCCACCGAGCCGAGCAGCCCGACAGCCGCGAACGCACACGTCGGCGCCAGTGCGCAGGCCCAGGCGAGCAGCACCGCGACGGCCGCGCCGCCCGGCGCAACGGACTGACCTCCGAGACCCACCAGCGGCTGGTTGCCGACCGACACCAGCCCGCCGGCCACCGCGGAGACCGCCAGGCCCGCCACCAGCAGCACGACGAGGGTGAGGCTGGCGAGCGCCTTGGCCGCGAAGATCCGTCGGGGCGAGCGCACAGCGACGAGCAGGTGCCGCCACGTGCCGAGCCGGTCCTCCACGGCGAAGACGTCACCGGCCACGACAGAGGTCAACAGCGGCAGTGCCCAGCTGCAGCAGAACGACAGGACCACCAACGGTCCCGCCCAGCCGGTCTGACCCATCCATCGGCCGAACACCGTGTCCGACGGCAGGGAGCTCTGTTGACTCACGACCGCCACGAACAACGCCGGTCCGAGCCAGCACGCCAGCAGCACCAGGCGAATCCGCCACTGGGCCAGCAGCTTGAGCAGCTCGAAGCGGTAGGTACGCAGCGAGGGCGCCGGATGCGCGGACTCGCGCGGCGCCGCGATTACCGCGGTCATGAGCGCTCCTCCGCATCGCCCACCGCGGGCTCGCCGGTCAGGGTGAGGAAGGCGGCCTCGAGCGGTGCCACGATCGGCGCCAGCTCGCGCACGGCGACGCCGGATCGGGCCAGTCGCGCGACCAGCTCGTCCAGGGCCGGCACCGACCCGCGGACCAGCAGGGTCTCGGTGTCGTGACGCTGGAGGAGCTGATCGCCGGTGAGGACCCGGAGATCCGGTGTCTCGAAAGCCGTTCGCCGGGCGGAGGCGGGGTCGGAGGTGCGCAGCCGATAATCCAGCACCCCGATCTCCGCGGCGAGCTTGTCCACCGGGCCGGAGAAGACCACCCGCCCGACGGCCAGGATGCTGACCTCGTCGCACAGCGCGGCCAGGTCGTCCATCCGGTGGCTGGAGATGACGATCGACGTTCCGCGCGCCGCCAGCCCGGAGAGCACGCGGTGCACGTGCCGGGTGCCAGCGGGATCCAGGCCGTTCGCCGGTTCGTCGAGCACCAGCACCCGCGGCTCGGTCAGCAGCGCGGCGGACAGCCCGAGACGCTGCCGCATGCCGAGCGAGAACCCGCGGACGCGGTCGTCGGCGACGTCGGTCAGCCCGACCTGCGCGAGCGCTTCGTCGATGCCGCCGGCGCCCGTTCCGCGCAGCGAGGCCAGGGCGGTGAGGTTCTGGCGGGCGGTGAGCGAGGGGTACAGACCCGGCCCGTCCACGAACCCGGCCACCCCGTCGGGCAGCGCAAGGGTTCTGCGCACGCGGCGGCCCAGGATCTCCAACGTGCCACCGTCGGGGGTGGCGAGGCCGAGGAGCAGCCCCAGCAGGGTCGTCTTCCCGGCCCCGTTGGGGCCGACGAGACCGTGCACCTGCCCCGCGTGCACGTCGAGGTCGACACCGTCGAGGGCGACGACATCGCCGAAGGACTTGTGGATGCCGCGCGCTCGAACCGCGGGCTTGCTGTCCATCTCGGGTGCCCCCTGGTTCCGGCTGATGCGTCACAGAGAGCGTATGGATCTTGGGCGGACCGAAGGGGGGCCATGAGCCGAACACCACGTGAACGGGTTGTGACACTGCGAGTGTGGCTGACGTTATTTGTCCCGTGATGGGCGATTTCAGTAGCGGAAGCGTCATATGCTCACCCCCATGGCCGTGGTGAACTTCAGGACCGATGAGCGAAGCGAACAGGCGTTGGCAGAGCTGACCGCCGACGGCTCGACGGTGTCCGACGCGATCCGGCAAGCGCTCGTGGACGCCCTGCCGGCTTCGACCTCGACGTGAGCGTTGGCAGGTCGGTGCGGTTGGCCTTCGCCGCCCGACCGGGCGGCTACCCGCGGGGCCTGTCGTCGGATACACTTGTTGCCTATCCCCTCACGCGCTTCGGTGCGTGAGTGCAGGGCCCGCTTCGGCGGGCCCTTGCGTTTTCCGGGCTGCTACCAGCCCCCCGGGCGGGTGATCACCCGTCCTTGGGCGTCGCGCAGTGTGTCGGGCAGCTGGCTGCGGGCCAGCGCCGAGGGGCGGATCTGCTTGAAGAAGGTGGCCGTCAACGCCCGGCTGCGCCGGCGGGCGGGGTGGGGGTTGATCACCCCGGTGGTCAGCCCGAGCTCGACGCGCACGACGCGGATCGGCTCGCGCAGATCGGAGTCGTTGGTGATGATCACCGCGGTCTGACAGCGTCCTTGGGCGGCGTCCAGGACCAGGTACGTGGCCATGGCCACGTCGGATCCCTTCTCCTCGGTCTTGACCACCTGCACCGTTGCCGGCCCTCCAGGCGGCGGGGAGGCCAGGGGCATGCGAGGGCGGCTGACGTAGAACTCGCCCTCGTGCACGGTGGTCTTGGGCAGCGTCGCCAGCGCCCGCAGGTAGGCGTCCTGGTGAGCCGGGCCGGGGTCTGAGCCCGAGCGGGCGGAGATGCGGGCGGTGAAGTAGCGCACCTGGTTGATCTCGTCCTTGGGCAGCAGCACCCCGCACAGCGCCTCGACGTCCAGCCAGCGGTACGGCGAGCCCTTCAAGCAGCCGTAGTACAGGTTGAAGCCGTCGATGTAGACGTTGGTGCCCATCGCCGCAACGCTAGGCCTAGTCCGCGGAACCCCGGTGCCCCGCTCCTGGTGAACATGCGCGCAGACAGGGTCATCCGGGGCAGGACCGCGGGCGAGAGAACCCGTTAGCGGGGGGTCTTGCGGTACGCTCCGGGTATGAGCACGGGCAGCAGACTCGTCGGCTACGCGAGGTGCAGCACCGACCGTCAGGACCTGACGGCGCAGCGGGACGCTCTGATCGCGCTGGGAGTATCGCCGGACCGTGTCTATGTCGATCGCGGTTTGACGGGCACTGACCGCAAACGCCCGGGGTTGCGGGAGGCGATGGCGGCGTGCCACGAGGGGTCGACGCTGGTGGTGACGAAACTCGACCGACTGGCACGATCGGTCCGCGACGCTGGGGACATTGCCGACGAACTCACCCGGAAAGAGGTGAAGCTGAGCATCGGTGGGTCGGTGCACGACCCGACCGACCCGTTCGGGAAGCTGATGTTCAACGCACTGTCGATGATCTCCGAGTTCGAGGTCGACCTTTCCCGGCTGCGGACGAGAGAAGGCATGAAGGTCGCTAAGGCGAAGGGCCGGCTACGCGGCAAGCAACCCAAACTCAGTGCGGCGCTGCAGAAGCACCTGGTGCAGCTGTACAACGAGGGCGGGCACACCAGCACGGAGCTGGCGGAGCTGCTGCAGGTAGGCCGCTCCACGGTGTACCGCACCCTGGCCCGAGCCAAGGCGCAGGCTGCGGTCGCCGACGCAGGGGAGAGATAGCCATGACCAGACCGCGGCGGAGCGCGGGGGGTTCCTGGCCGTGCCAGAGCAGATCGGGAATAGTGAGACCTGCAGGCATGCGGGGGACGCACCGGGGTGACTGTGCTGAGCAGGGTGGGTCCCGCCGCTCGGGGACCGAGGGTGCGTCCAGGGGAGAGTCGTGGCACGACGTACCAGGGTCGACGCGGATCAGCCCGACCTGTTCAGTGTGGTGGCGGAAGGAGCATCCGATGAGCGCGGAGATACGCCAGATCGTGGCCCGGACGTGGAGGGAGCACATCGGGGTACCGCAGGAGTGGTCGAGCGAGCAGACCGAGGCGTTCTTCACCGAGGAGGCGACTCGGATGGCGGACCGGATCGCCCGGATGCAGGCCGAGGCGCAGCTGGTGGTGATCCGGCAGTGGCGGAACGCCCACAACGGGAACCAGCCGGATTATTTGACGCAGGTGGGGCTGATCAACGCGGCGCGCGCGCAGTGCCAGGAGATCGTGCTGAGCGAGGAGCTGTACGAGCAGATCCCGGAGGACAGCGAGAACTCCGAGGAGGAGGACGAGCTGCAGGCGGCGTGGGAAGTTCAGGTGGAGCGGGAGCAGTGGTACGGGCGGTTGCCGGAGGGGAACGAGCCCTGGAAGGTGGCAGCGCGGGCGAACCCGGACCGGTGGAAGACGGTGTTCCGGTCGGATCCGGCCGAGGAGATCGTGGACGCCGTGGCGGCCCTGTGGCCGGAGCGGACAGCGACCTTCCATCTTTATATGGAACTGCTGTGGCAGAGCCGGGTCGAGGACGACAAACCCGTGCCCGCGATGGAGCCGGTGGCTCGAACGCAGCTCCGCGCCCGGCGGGCGAACGCCGCGGTGCTGGGGGAGATGACCCAGCTGGTCGACGCGGAGGAGCACCGCCGCGACCAGGAATCCGCCGAGATACTCGCAGAGGACCGGTCCAGGATGAGCTGACCCTTTTCGATGAGCTGGGGGATATCCCCACCGACCCGGTCAGCATCGACCTCGCCGGTACCCCACTGCCCGCGTCCCCACCCACGAGCGGCCCGGAAACAGGGACCGCCACCACGGGGTCACCCGCGTCGGCATCAGCACCCGAGGTGGCCGCGCAGCCACATGTACCGACCACGCCGACGCAGGTCGCGGTCGATTACCAGCCGGGAACCGCGATCCACCCACCGGTGGGGATCAAGGCCCGCGCCCGGGCGAACCTGGACGCGATCGGCCTTCTGCAACGCCTCGCCACCGAGGCCCGACCCCCCACCGCGGCGGAGCAGGACGTCCTCGCGCGGTGGTCGGGTTGGGGTGCGGTCCCGCAGATATTCGAACCGCACCGCGAGGACTGGGTGGGGGACAACACCGAGCTGCGCGGCCTGCTGAGCGAGGCGCAGTACCGCGCCGCTTCGGCGAACACCCTGAACGCCCACTACACCGACCCGGCGATCGTCGCCGCCCTGTGGCACAGCGTGGAGCAGGCCGGTTTCACCGGTGGGCGGGTGCTGGAGCCGGGCTGCGGGGTGGGGACCTTCATCGGGCTGGCCCCGCCCTCGGCCACCATGGTCGGGGTGGAGCTGGACCCGATCACCGCACGAATCAGCGCCCACCTGTACCCGAGTGCGCAGATCCGTCAGGAAGGGTTCGAGAAAACACGGGTGCCGGAGAACAGTTTCACCGCCACCGTCGGCAACGTCCCCTTCGGCGGGTTCGCCCTGCACGACCCGGCGCACAACCCGGCCAACCACAACATTCACAACCATTTCCTGCGCAAGTCGGTGGCGTTGACTGCTCCCGGCGGGTACGTCGCCGCGATC
>JAABUY010006731.1_pt1 | contig 11149 bp, 13 predicted proteins | sample 5560271 | NCBI WGS metagenome assembly JAABUY01 (sample SAMN10711886, study PRJNA513374) | rock metagenome | isolation source: Antarctica rocks | place: Antarctica: Victoria Land, University Valley
TTAAGGGGGTGAAGATTGATGTTGTGGGTGGGTGGTTGGTCGGGGGTGGGATCGTGGGGTTGCAGGGGCAGGCGGAGGGGATGGGGAGGGCGTTTTTGAAGAGGTGGAAGGGGGAAGGGAGGAGGAAGGCGTCTGTGGTGGTGGGGGATGGGAAGGGTGGGGAGGATGGGGATCGACGGGAGGATGGGGGGGCGGGGATCGGGAAGTTGGATGATTTGGCGGACTGTCTTTTGCAAGGGGTCGCTTGGGTCAAGTGGCAGGAGAATAAGAGGCTGCTGTTGGATGGAGGGGTGGACTCGTTGGATGAGGTGAATGGGGTGGGCTCGTTGGACGGGTTGGACTGATTGTTAGGCTGCATAATATTGTAACGATCCGGCGGGGGGAAATTGTCGGATCTGAAGCATGGCGGATGGTTTGGTGAGTACTTCTCATATCGTGGCGTGAGTGGCGTTTCTGGACCCTAGAGCTTCTGATTGGTGAGAGATGTAGATTAGGGTCCTCTAGAATCCAGGTATATGCCAGTTTTGACGATCAAGCTCCCAATTGAAAAAGCTTTTCTTATGCCTTGAAAAGAGTCTCTTTGTAATGACAACGCTTGTTTGGATACACGCCCAACAGACCCACACAGTAGGTCTTCTCTGACCATTTACACCCGCTCTCTTCCACTCTCTGACCTGAGGCTTGTACAGTGAATATCCGCAAAAGCAACAGAAAGACATTGAGCTCAAACAACGCTAAGAGGTAAAGGTTCTCCATTGCTCACGCTTGCTTGCTCACGCTTGCACTGCTCCTCGTCACCGGCTACCCTACATGAATTCAACGCGGACGCCAATTTTATAGATACAAGATGTTAATCGATCCAATGCCGAAAGGGGAATTGAGCTGTGCACGATAATTCCGTACTATGTTGAATTAGCATCGTTGCATGATTTGTCACGTCGCTGTGTAAACCTGGGACGGAAACAACATCGGTTGGAACTCCCTTCATTGCATGGTGTCGACGCAGCGTCCGGAGGTCTCTCTGCTTGCACGCCAACGCGAACCTGGTCCAAAGTGCGACTGAGGCGTGACTAGCACGCGGTAGTTGCGATCTCGTGGGAGTTCGATGGCGCAGTGGAAAGCAAGGTTGTGTTGCAGATTTGGTGTGAGTTCATCCATAGGCTGACGAGTATGACTGGCCATGTGATGGCTTCCTTTCAAGGCAGGTGAAGGATCATTGCTGATCGATCGCTAGGCAACCTGACCAGAGACCTTCCGTAACGCCGGGAATGAAACGCAACGACAGACGGCAACGATGTTGACAAACAGTAATTCGAGAAAACTTGCAAAATGGGCGCTTGAGCTAGTGATGCTGTGAGAGAAGTGAGTCGAAGTGTCGAAAATGTTTCGATTTTTCGGGTCGTATAGGGAGGGTTAGGAAGGTCGAATCTGAGAATCTGTTTTGGTGTCTTTATGGTCAATGGTACAAGGCTGATGCGACGCCACCTGAGGCTTGGCTTCATTTTTGATTCTCGTCAGAACAGTCTTTGGATACTCGGTTGCCGTCCTCTCATTGAAGAACCGCTGGTTTGCCTGCCTCAGGTCTGAGGTAGAGTAAAGGCGCCCAGACTTTCCAGTGAAGTGTGCCTATATGTGCGATACGTTTGGCGAGACAAATGGGCTCGTAGGGAACCTTACTCGCCGCTGCTCTGGTATGCGCCTCAACTTGATTCAAGATGTCTAAAGGCGACATGTGCTGAAAGGTTTTGACCGACTCGATCAGAGAAGGCCAGATGTCGTTCTTGGTATTCTCGCGCATTTGCGACCAACATCCTAAGCCACTACCGATGGCTTCAGCGAGGAATTCCTCTGCATAGTCGAGATCAATTGAGAGGTCTTTCGTCCTGCAAACGTCATGTGCCAATCTCGTTACCTCCAAGGCAACACTTTCGGAGTGGTTTGTCCACCTTTGTTCTCCTTCGAAGTCTTCAAGAATCGAGAAGCAGGAGAGTCGTACACTTTGGAGCAATTCCGCAGCTGGAGGCCAGGCGTATCCGTTGCGACTCAGTAAGATACTGAAGAGCTTGTTGCACACTTTCAGATTTATTATGTCACGTACGTCGCTTCTTAGATGCCAGAGACGGTCAACATCGATCTTGAATGTTGAAGGGAAGCTTTCGGGAGGGTCGTAAGATAGTAGCAATTGGCAAAAAGACCGAAAGAACATGGCAATCTGCCCGTCGCCGTCAGAGTCTCTACCAATGGATTGATCCTCTCTGGCATACGCATACCAAGCTTGAGCTGGGCCTATTGAGATGTCACCACTAGCAATCCTGCGAAGGGAGTAATTCTGTTGAAAGGTAACAGTGTCTTGGATGAGAAGCGGCCTCAAGCTACGGATCTGATGATTAGCCACGTCCTACTTGCCGTCAGCGTGTGACAAGAGCGGGCCAGAATGGATTGCTACTTTACCAGCTTCATTGCCTCGAGTATGCCGAATAATCTCCTTAGTCCATCAACCAGGACCTCAACGTCACTATCCGTGCCCCTGCTGATGTAGTCGACCATGGTATCGACCATGCTGTCTCTCATTGGGGCGCAATGTCGTTTGAGAATCTGCGCGAGCCACATGGCCAGGCACTTGAAATCAAAACAGCCCCGTTGTATTTGTTGCATGAGAAAGGGTATATCAAATCGCTCTTCCACGGAAATTCGCTCCTGCTCCGGCACCAGAGTGTTCAGGATTGCTCGAATCGTTTGAAACATCAGAGGAAGCCTGCTTATGAAACTCTTCTCTTGGTCTCCGACCACGATTGGCGCGAAGATGGGCAATTCCCAGCAGTCTCCCTCTAAACAACGTACTCGGTATACTATTAGTTCCACCGTCAAGGCCCTCCAGTACTGCTTCGCTTCTTTGCACTTTTTCCTGCCCTTCGGGCCATCTAAGTTCGGTCTAAAGTGCAGATCGCCGTCAAAATTGATGTCCGCCCTTAATTTGGTGTTGTTCATGATCCGCTGCAGGTCCAGCTCGGTGAGCGACAGTGCGGTGACAGGAGGTACTACCCTGGCCGTCCAAAGAAGGTACACATCTGCACGGCACAGAAGATCTGTTCCAATACGTTCGGACAAGTGGAGTATGTTTTCTGGCGTCAGCAGCAGCGTGCGCTCAAGTGGATGCCGAGGTGCTTGTGTCGGTGCCTGTTGTTCCCACCTGACGCAGCTTGGCATTTGCTCCGTTGTGTACACTCGCCTGCTTTTATCGGTCCGTCGGATCCTTCTTTTGCCGTCCGCCACTACATCCCATGTTGCGTTCTCGGTCGACTGATTTTCTGGATAGCGTGGTGCCGTACAGTTATCATCGTCGTATTCGATGATCAGAGTCTTCTGATCCCGGCGTACCGAGGATCTCTTAGGACTTTCCGCATTCCGTACGGGCTGCACAGCCATCTCTGTGGGCAGCAATCTTAGAGTTTCGAATTGGATTTGTGATGATGGCTTGGTACGCTCAGATGCTTCTTTGAGAAGGCGCAGGTCGGGCTCGGGGGAATCCTTCCAACTTTCAGCATCTTCTACCTTTTTGCTTGAGTTTGATGTTTGCCCTCTCGGACGCCTGGACAACAAAGCTTTCTAGAAGGGTCATGTTGCGCCAAACGGGAAGGTGCATACTAGTAGAATTCGAGTGACATGATCTAGACGTTGTGGTACAATCCTCGTACCTTCGAAGTGGAAATAGAACATTGAAAAGAGCAACTTCTCGAGATGAAGGGACAGTCTCACCTCAACGAAAGGTATCTGCTTCTCTACCAAAAGACCAGGTAGACTGCATCGGAATTCACCTCGATCAGTTTGGTTCAGGATGAAGTGGCGGTGTCTGTTGACGCCAAATGCTAAACAGACCGCACGGATAACTCTGTAAGCTCTGTAGACGAAGCTGTCATCGACGCTAAGGCAGTGAAGAAGAACAACGCAGGAGCGGTCAGAAAAGCAAGGAAATATAAGGTAAGGTGACCGAAGCAGATAGAGGACTGGGATATAATAGCAGTACACCTTGCAGGACAATAAGATAGGGCAGCCCTTCGCAACTTCCTTAGTTCTGAAGCGAACGATCTCAACCTGTCGAGCCGGTTGATTCGAGAGTGAGGCTTGAGATCTGCAACGATAATCCATCTACATACAGTACCCTATGGCCATCAACATTATGCAGTCTATCTCGCAGATGGGGGCCTTTGGAAACTTGGTTTGTTGGGGATTCCAATGGCACTGGAATCCGTACCATGGCTCATCTGTAGATATACTTTTTTCAATGAAGCCGACGGCAGTAAGGGCTATAGTTCCGATCCCGCGAAAAGCTTGTCAGCCTCAATCTACTGTATAAGGTAAGCTGTAGTGAGAGTCCGTGGTACATGTACGAGGATTTCATCAAAGTCTGACAAATGAGAAACGTTCAGAAACACGTAATCGACTTCTCCGATCATTGATGCTTCATTTTGCTTGCATGTTGGTGCATGGATAGAGCGGCAACTGCGTGGGACGTGGATGGACAATGCTGATTACGAAAATCAGCGCGCAGGAAGATTCCTCCGGAGTATATCTGCCACGCATTGAAAGTATCGGGGTGGAACGTGAAGAGAGCGGGAATGTCACTCCGTTCCTCCTTGCAGGGGCGCAACGAAGTTGCAGACGGCATATGCAGGAAAGCCCTGAATGAGATTGTGTGACGATGACTGTGACTGTATCGCCGGAATGCACTGTGGATCGCGAGGATTACCACCCAAGCAAGCTATGACACGCACGACAATCGATAAGTTGTAGATAGCTTTGAGGTGACGCCAGACAAGTTGTTATCGACAGTGTTGTTCCTGCGTTACGGGGTACGAACTTCCGGCTTAGTAGACCAAGACCCGAGGGCTAGAGCACAGCGTCAGGAGGGATCGGTGCTCTCTGCTCAATAAGCAATGTGGACGTCAATAATAAGACGTTAAGATCAACATAATTATAAACGCATGGAGCTCTTAAGCTCGCCCTGCTTGGCTGTGTGCGAGGACTGAGCAGGGCGCAAAACAAGCTGATGTCAGCGGCCCGCAAGAAAATGAGGCGAGCAAGGCGGCCTGTAATCCATGGGCAGGATATCTAATATGTACCTGCGCCAAGCGACGTTCCTGACTTGGCCTCTGTTGACTGGCAACTTCATGGGTGGGTATACGTGCTTAATACCGAAAGTAGCAAGCCTTTGCCAGTAACAACAATCACCTGATCGCTGTATATTTGAATGACAGGCTCAAACTAGAGAAGGGAAGTGAAGCGGACCAAAACTCCTATCTCCGATATCCATATAGCGTGCTGTGCGCCATGCAATAGAAAGCAAGGGGAAATCAAAACATCGCTGCCAAAGTCTCCATCTATACGCTGTTGAAACAGGATGTATATGCAACCGCCTCTCCGGCCCATTTCCATTCTCCACCCCTCTTCGAGCCCCACGGACAGAATGTCGCCGCTGACAGGTAGACTTTTGTTATGATATTAGACTGGGTTGCCCGACAATCAGTGACCATATAGCCCTACCAGGCTCGGACTGACTCCACAAAAGATGGTTCGCGTCATCTAGGCATTGCGTTATTCTCTTGTGGTAGATGACCGTAACCCTAATATAGGACCTCAGAGAGGGGAGAAGCATACTGATATGCACAGTCAGCAAACCCACCGCATCTTCAACTTCTTCACGACCAAATGCAACAGGAGAGAAATCCACACAGATGCTGCAAGGCACGCGGGACTATGCCGAGTGATAGGACCCCTGAATATATAACTCCATTTTAAAAACAGATGAGACAAAAGCACAGTACTCCTTCGCGTCCCTTCATAAAAACTGTAACATCAGAAAGTTTGTTTGTCTCAGGAAGAGCGACTGATTCAAGGGTTGTTGCAGAGCTGGAGCGCCGCAATGTGATCTGCGAGGGTAATCTTTTACCTAAGGTACGTATTGCAGCACACCGGACGGGCTGATTGAGCCTAGAGAAGCAGCTGTCCGTCCCTGACAGACTGCTGTATCGGGGATCTCACCGCCACAGTCCTAAGAGAGTTATACTGCCGTTGAGGAGCTTTATTGCCGGCAGCCACGTCCCAGTTGCCTGGTCACTGATTCAGCCACAGTAGTACAGAACAGCTGCGGTGATTTGGGTGCAGTGTCTGAAGATGCACCTTTCCGGTGGTATTTGTGCTTGAGGTGGAAGAGCCCAACGTGCCGGCGCCAGAGGTTCTCGCAAGACTACTCAACATTCACTATCACAACAACGTCAGTATAAGGTAACCACGGCTATTGCGCCCTTGTGCGCTTCATCACGGACCCTTTCAAGGTGAAGTGAAGCAAGACCAGCCAAGGAGCTTGTAGTCTGACGGTGAATCTATGCCGATCATTTGTGTCACATGAGTCTCCTTACTATTGTCTCATTCTCTGAATTGCATACTTTTCATGTCTTGCCTCAGCGAGAGTTGTTTCAATGGCTTGCATGTGAATGAATGATAGCAGCTTTTGGCGCTGACAATGCGGTCTTGGCATGGGGACTTTGGCGGTCGATGGCGGAGAGTTATTGTCAGGGCTCCCGGATTGCTTCTGATATGGTTGAGCCCACTTCTGCGACGCTGCTCTTATACTCCCATTTCTTCATGCCTTGGAGTGGCCATAGGGCCCAGACGCATGACCATTATCCTCTCTGGAATGTTTCTTACATATCTGCATCACCATTCTTTTTAGTCTACATGAGCACACGTTCTACAATTCTCGTACTGCGACGAAGAATGGTGACCATGCTGTCAACATCGTTGCTCCTCTCAACATCTCTGCTCCTGAGTCGTGCTACAGCACATCAAGGTCTTGAGAACAGCAAGTATGCAGTCAGTCAGCTCCCAACTCTGGCCTTCGAACCGCCTGCCAGCTGGGCTGGGGAGATCTGCATACCTGGTACCAGAAACGACCTGTTTTTCTGGCTTTTCCAAGGGGAAACCACTGAGGCGAATGAGAATGTGATCAGTGAGAATCTCATCCCACCGGTCGCATTGTCTTGTTTGAATACTGACTCACCAACAGTCTGGCTGAATGGCGGGCCTGGATGCTCGTCGCTACAAGGTCTGATGTCAGAGAATGGTCCTCTATCGTTCATAGAAAACCAGACAGCACCCCGTGCAAACCCTTATTCCTGGACAAAGTTTGGCTATGTTCTTTATGTTGATCAGCCCGTGGGTGTTGGTTACTCTACTGGACCCAACCAGACGACAGATAATTTCGATGTCACCCAAGGCTTTATCAACTGGCTCAAGGCCTTTTATGCCGAGTTTCCAGAACTGATGACGAAGACTACATACATTGCGGGCGAATCATATGCAGGTGTATATGTGAGTACATCTCAGTCCCTGATTGCTTCACAGTCCTGACTCGGGGCATGGTCTTGGCTAATCATACTAATTCTCGAAGATACCCTACATCGCAGACAAGATCCTCACAGACGGAGACCTCAACATCACACTAAAAGCGCTCGTCATCGGTGACGGTACACTAGGAAACTATGCAGCCATGTCCGACGTCGTTGCAGCGACCTACATCCGCCAACATAAACGTGCTCTGGCCGTGCCGCAGGCTATCATGGACGCATTCGACGAAGCCGACCAACAGTGTGGATTCAAACAAGTCCTCAACCAACTCACATACCCCCCAACAGGCCCCATCACCATCCCCGGAAACCCCGAGGGGGAGAACTTCAAGCGCAGCAAACGCCAGGCCACGGCTACTGCAGATCCACGCTGCAACACCAACGTCACCAGCCCAGCAGCCTTGAATCAGTCCATGTACGGACCCTGCAATTACGGCTGCGCCACGTTCACAAGCGCCGTGGACTATTTCATAGCGACGAAACCATGGTACGCAAGTCGAGGAAAACTCGGAGCTTCACCTTCTTCTTCCCAATTCGAACTCTCGAGTGAAATAGTACCCGCTGACCCCCCGGTCACCCACAGCTTCAGCGTCTACAACATCATGTGGAACTGCAACAACACACCCAGCGACACAAACATCGTCGACTACCTGAACCTGCCCCGCGTCCGCACCGCCATCCACGCCGCGAACAAAACGTGGCAGAACTGCAACCGCACGATCCTCGACACGCTGTCGCAGGAGTTCGTCATGCCGCCGGCGTACCGCATTCTTCCGGACCTGCTGGACCGTGGGTTGCGGGTGCATTTGTACTCGGGTGATCAGGACATGCTGCTGAGCCATGTTGGCGCGGAATTGGTGATTCAGAACATGACGTGGTCAGCTCTCTCTTTCCTTTTTCTTGAGAGCTTTTCAATATGGGTATGGCACATTTGACAGCAACCACTGACACCACCCTCGCAGGAACGGTATGCAAGGATTCCAGCACCCACCCAATAACACCTTTGTCGTCAACGGCAGGCTCGCTGGAAATTGGGGTCGGGAAGTAAGCCTCCATATTCCCATGATCCTACGACCATCCTTGCCTTGAACGCAGTTAAATGCAAAACCCCCCGTTACTGACGCTCAATCCAGCGCGGTCTCTCGTACCACCACATCCTGAAGGCCGGCCATTTCGTGCCGCACGATCAGCCGGCCGCTGCGTTCACCTTCCTTCGCGACTTCGTGATTGGGGCTGGGGCGTAGTGAGGCAGACACTGTTCCTAAACGACGGATTCGGCGATCTCTCGAAGGTATTGATTTTAGCTTTGGCCATATCTTTTAATATGGCAGTAGCTCTCTGAGGGAGATTGCGCGACATAAGCGTACAGATGGCGTCATCGTCATAAGGCCTCAAGCTGGGAAAGCAATGTACTCGTAGCATCTTATCCAGCTCTTTGACCAAGCAAGTTTTCTATGCTCCTCATCGCTCAATAGTATCCCAAATTCCGCCTGACCCACGGCTGGTGATAGCTCGAGTAGTCGCGGACACCCGACAAACCCAGCTCGGAAGCGACATTGACGTAGCCCTCCTCGTTGACCCTGCCCTGTTTCGAGATCCGCTTCATCGAGTCCTCGTCGCCCTGCCATGGCGTGCGACTACCCACCCCACAGCACACAGGTTAGCGCCCCTGGTCCCCTGTCTCAAGTACTATAGGGTTGTTCACTCGACGTACCAGTACACGCATTTGACCTCGTTTCCCTTCTGGCTAGCAGCCCACTGCTCGAAGCAAGTCTTGTGGATATTGTTGCCGCAGGCCGCTTTGCACCAGACTATCTCCTCGGTCGCGGGTTCGAACTCCGTGAAGCAGATGGGGCAGTCGCCGTCGACGGCTTTGCGTTTGCCGGGGTGGTCCTCGTCGCTTCTGCGCTTGTCGTTGGGACTAGGTGGCGCGTTCTGGAAGATTTCGCGGAGTTCCTGGTTGCGGTGAGTGCGGTTCGATCGAACGGGGGAGGGGAGGTGTGGCGTACAGAGGAGATGAATGCCAGCTGGTATTGCAAATGTTCGGGGGCCTTTAAGACTTTGTGTAGGACCTGAAGTAGTTTAGTTTCTGCAGATCGGGAATGTACGCTTGGTTAGACGTACGTAAACGATGTGTTTGCACTGGTTGCCTTTTTGATTGTCGGGACACGTGCATGTAGGTAACTTTCCGATGTGGACGCTGTAGATATTGCCCGTGGTGCCAGCAATGTCGATTGTCTCCTCGGGAGCTTCTTCAGCTCCTCCTCTTGTGCGATCAATGACGAACATCCTTTGTACTCATTAGAAGAGTCCAAAGTAACGTAGCGATCTTTGTTTCTATTACCTTTGCGTCTGCGCACAGTTTAGCTTGTCGAGATAAGTCAATGGAGCGCTCTTGCGAAACATCTTCAGTCTTTTTTCCTCATCCTGGCCTGAATGCGCTTTCGACTTTTTCCTCTTAGAAGGTGTGACAATCTCTATGTCATCCTCATCATCTCCAGTCAGGTCTATCACTTTCGCCTTGCCCCGAGACGTTGACGTTGGTGTGTTCGTGAACTTTCTGCGCTTTGTCATGGTGGGCGATGTCGGTTCATCCTTGGTGGATTGATTTACATCAGGTTTGCGTTTTCGATTAGTGGATAGCTTTTGCGAAGCTGGTGAGGTGTGAGGCGTTGTCATTGACTTGTTCTTGCTGCCGATTGATGTTGTAGCTCTCCTGCGATCGATTGAAGCCATGATAGAGGGGTCCACGACCAATGTAAGAAGTTGTTGATTCAAGTCACGAGGTGGCGTTTTTGTTTGAAGTTGCAAGTTGAAGCTGCGTCATTGATCACGAAAGCACGTGGGTTAGCGTCAATCTAGATGCGCGCATTAAGACCGTGAACGTGTGTTCCAATCTTGCTGAAGCACACTCTAATTTATCATTACTCAAGCTCTATCTTACTCAGCGCTTCTAAGCCATCTTCATCTTCATCTTCATCATGATCATTACCATTACTATCACGATGGTCCGCATCCGAGTCGACGAACCATAGCCGGCCATAACTGATACACAATTCTTCCCCTGCTTCAATGTTCCGCAATGTTTTGTAGATGATACAGCGGCTCTCTACATCTCGCTCCCAGGAGACATTTTGTGCGTGCATGGAATGGTTGAACATGGAGCCTAGGCCAAAGACCACCGCCTGAGTCTTGAGTATCTTTCCAGTCTGTTCATCTCGGTATGGCCAGTTGCTGTCACCAATGCGGAGAGTGAGTGGTTGGTTCTGTCTAAGCCGTGAGCGGTGAGCTCAGTACTGACTAGGTGTAATGATCCAGTTGAGTCGTTCTTATGGCTTCCAGTTCGTTCGGCTCTAGCACTAGGGCTGGGCTGACTTCGATGACGGATTTGGCTGATATTGTAGAGGAGGCAAATACCCCTCGGCCTGGGCAACTGCGTTAGATGTTGAAAGTAGGATAGTGCTCAATGAGATCGCTGGGACAATGTCCTGGGCTGCTTCAGACCTTTTGGAGTATCCAATACCATTAGTAGGCCTGGAACTCGCCTTAAGGGGATGCTGCGGAGAGGGTCTTTTGGTATTGCATGCATTGTATGTTGTGTTATGGTTGTGAGTTTCAAGATAGGTAGGTAATTTATTCCGCCCGGAGGCACTACGCCTAAAGGGCTCTAGCGCTATCATCCTGTCAAAACTATTGCTACGTCCATGTCCCACAAAAAGCCCTTACTGAAACGTCTTTTCCTTGCT
>JAABUY010006734.1_pt1 | contig 11142 bp, 3 predicted proteins | sample 5560271 | NCBI WGS metagenome assembly JAABUY01 (sample SAMN10711886, study PRJNA513374) | rock metagenome | isolation source: Antarctica rocks | place: Antarctica: Victoria Land, University Valley
AACTATATATATATAGATTTATCAACTGTTAAATTTTTATAGAAAAGTATAGAGAAATAACAATGTTATTGAGTAATCTTCATATATAAGTTTAACAGTAATATGCAGCAGCTTTTGACAGAAATTTATATATAAATCTTGCTTATTTTATAAATTTCACTTTCAGTTATGAAGCAATATACATAAAATCTTCAAAAATAAAAGATCTTTATATATATAATAATTCTGTCTATTCAGATTTATCATAAAAACTCATTATTGTAGTTAAATATATAATTTTTAAGTGTAAATACTGTCTTGTTGTACAGACTTGAACAAAGTATTTAATTAAGTTGATAGCATTGTTATTTCACTATAGTTATTCATAAATTTTGTACAAATAATAAAAATATATATTCATAATAATTCTGTCTATTCAGATTTATAGAAATAAGTGTTTAGTTGTGATTTTAACATCAAAATGCTGTTGTTTGAGCTTAATTTTGAAGAAGTTTCAAAAAAAAAGTTGCATAAGTGCTGAAGTCAACTTTGTAGAATCTGCTGTAAGGTACAAAATGACTACACATGTTGAATGATCTCACTAAAATGTCAGATAATCTTGACAGAATTTATCAGAAGACCATTCAACCTTTTAAAATACCTTAAGATCAATTAAGATTTAATTTCTTTAAATATATTACTAATCAATTCACAATATATTAGCTTTAACTTAACCTCTAACACACAAACACACTAATGTATCTGAAATGCATTCTCAATATATTTCATATTGCTAACTCTAACTAGACTGAGTGTAGAGTTAAGTCAGGTTAAAAAAAAGTGCACTTAATCTGAATCTGTATTAGAGTTCAGGTCAGGTTAGATCAGATTTATGTACAGATTAACTTTATCTACAATCTGTGCAGATATTTACATATAAATGAGATTAATCATAATAAGTTATATTGATCTCAATTCTATGTTCTATTGAGTTAATATGTAACATAAGTTTACTGTATAAATTTAGACAACATCACAATCATATTACAGTCATATTTCTAATGTATATTTGTAATGAGTCAAGAACAAGTGTAATTCTATTATAATGAGTTAAGCTACACACATTATAGTTTATAAACTACAATTGTAATACTATCTTCAGAGATTTAAAAAGAACTTAAATAACATCAATTTGTAATAAAAGTAATGAATTAATTTTATGTTCTTTGTTTAAATAGTCATGCATTTTGTGTAAATTGCACACAAATTAATGTTTAAATATTTATTAGTAGTTAATCTCAACATCAATATGTAAAGTATTACTCTTAAAATATTCTATTAAGAATGTCTTCATAATCTCTTGTACAGTCTAAATAGTAGAGCTTTGTCAGTGAGTAGATATATTTAATTTATAAAGATAAGATTTAAATAAAATATTCTGTGCAATCTTTCTAATCAATCACTGAAATAATAGTTTAAGAATCAGAAACTTTACACTTTTTTAATAGTGTCTGATCTCTCTGAGTGCAATCACTATAGATATGTTAGAAAGTACTGTTAAAAAATAAACAGAGTGTATATATATTGTTAGTCTTAAATCTTCACTTCTTTAATGACTATAATATAATCTCAGCTATTGTTTTCTTCTTTAACTTCATAGTCACTCAGTCTTCTTCTTTAGCTGTACTCTTCACTTTATTGTAATTTGTTACTCTGCTTAACTTCATTATCTTTAAAGTTCACTTTGTTCTGATCATATTATCTAGAACTGTTAGAATCATTCATTAAAAATAAGATAGATGACTTTGACTTAATAGATAATTTGATGATGATTATAATTTTATAAAGATAAAATTTATTATAAAGATATAATGAAGATGCTTCTGTTTTAATTAGACTGTTAAAATGATGCATTAAAGATAAAGAACTAAACATATTTAATGTTGCTGATGACTCTATGAACATAATGTCTGAGATGAAGACTTTTAATAGATGTAAATGTTTTATTTTGATGTAAAGTATATTATTTTAATCTAAGATTATCAATGTAGTGTTACTAAAGCTATGTTGTTGTCATAATGTTATTAAGAAATTCACTGAATAAATAAAATAAATTTAAGAGCTCAGCTTATCTTTCTTTACATAATTATTTAATTCTGAATATCTCATCTTCATCAACATCATCAAAAATATGAGTTTCAACATTTATATTTCTTTTCTAACTGATATGCACATTGAAATTATTTAATAAAAATAATATATATTATGATGTCTTCTGAAACTTCAAAATGCTGTATTATATTTTTATTAACATCATTGTCTTTAAAGAAGCATCATAACAATGATGATAAGATATATTTTAATGTCTGTTTCTAATACATTAATAACATTTAATGTGTAGAAAGACTCTGTCATGAATGTTGTTGTTAATATGCTTATAAAATATTACAAGAACTTCAAAATAAGTTAGAACATCTATATCTATCATATTAATAATATTTAAAATATAGAAAGACATCATCTTGCATATTATGCTGTTTAAAATTATCATTAAGAATATTTTTTTATCTATTAAGTTTAACAATATTAACATTAATGTAAGTTTTAATGCTTATTTCTAATGCATTAATAACATTGAGCATGTAGAAGTCTAAAATTAAAGCTTATATCTTATAATGATGACTGACAGAGACATGTAAAGTTGAATTATTAAGAAAAGCTGAACAATATATTAAAGATGAAAGTGGCAGTTTATGTAAAAAGAAGAATGAATATTCTCAACATCTTTATATTGCTGCAGAGCAAAAATGTTAAAGTGAGCTATTTCTTAATGTTTATCTTCTTAATTAAGTAAATAATTATAATAAATTAACACATCACTATATCTTAAGTAAGCTCAGACTGACATCAGTGTGAGTTAAAGCTGATGTGAAGATAAGAAAGCAGATAAAGAAGAATTTGACAGAGAATATCATAAAGAATTAATATTAAATTTAGTAAAGTGATATATTTATAAGCTTTATGAATCTAATACTGTTAACAGATATTAGTGAAGTGACTGAAGTTAGAGATTAACTGAGAAAGATAGAAGATTGTGAGAAGACAGAAGAAATAAAAGATATAAATAAAGATTGAAGATCTTGCAATTATAAAGAAGAATAAGAAGAAAGTGAAGTCTTTAGTGAAGAAGAAGATTACTGAAGAGATAAATATTATATATATATATATTAAAAAAACTCATTAAAACTTATTCATTATATGATAGATTTACTTAACAATTGAAGAGACAGCAGAACAAAACATTGATTTTATAATTTAGCACTGAGAATAAATAAATTATCTAAGAGAAAGATACAGTCTTTAAATAATTAATGATCTTAAGTTAAAAATGTATATAAGATACTTTTAGCAGCAGATGATAAACTCTAATAATATTATAAACATAACAATGAAGTAAGTGTTCTAACAGTTCATTTTAATGTGTATTTACTTATCATTAATAATTACACAATTTCAGATTTAAAAGAACATATCTTAAAACTTAAATTCTTCAGTACAGTCAAAGATCTTAAGATCTTAAAGAGAGTACATATCTTTTTCTTTAATGATGAGAATTCTGTTATGATACTGAACACAGAGAGTAATGATGAATTTTAAATTATAAAATTAAATTTAGATAAACATAAATATTTTAATAAACTCATAATTGAAGTAAAAGAATTCTAATAGTTATTTTTAATATATTAATGACTATTATAGATGATTAAGCTTAAGAAATTTGTCATTGTTATTGTTAAAAGGTGGCACCACACTAATAGCACAGCTATTGTGAGTTATATATCTAACACTCCCCCTAACCCGCGATCGGCCCGCAACCGACCCACAGGTGTAAAGGGTGCGCGCAGACAGTGGTTCAAACTTGTGACCTTTTGGACTTACTCTCTCACCATGGACTTGAACCACCGGCAGAGGTGGCCTAGGCGCCACTTTACACAAGTTATCACGCACTAACCTGGGCTCATAACCTGTTAAAAGGTGGCACCACACTAATAGCACAGCTATCGTGAGTTATATATCTAACAGTTATCTTATTAGAAGAGAGTTTATGTGTGAAGAAGAATGTTGATGAAGAAGAGAAAGATGTAATTAAAGATATTGATGAGAAAGAAGTTGTGAAGAAGAATCTTAATGAGAAGAAAGTTGTAATTAAAGAGAATGTTGTAATTGAAGAGATAATTAAGAAAGAAGTTATGAAGAATAATGTTATTAAAGAGAAAGTTGTAATTAAAGATGTTGCTGAGAATAAAATTAAGAAGAAAGATGTCAGTGAGAAGAATGTTGTAATTAATGAGACAGTGATAAAGATAAAAAAATTTTAATAAATAATTTTAATATATTTATGTCAATTGCAGACTTCTGAAGATGTAGAGAACAATTTAAGAGAAATCTCTGAAGAGTTAAATTCTATAATATGATTTTTATCAGCATTATACACATCATGATTTAAGAAACAGATTATTGATAAGATAAAGCTTACAAAAATAATCATATTGTCTTAAGTAAAAGCTGAAAGACTCTAAAACAGTTAAAAGAGAGAAGCAGTCAGTAATGTTTTGATTTATTATATAAATTATAAATAAATAAATAATTTTGCTTTCTCTTTCTATATAAAGATTAGCTCTCACTATTTAATTCTTTTAGTGCATTTTGAAAATGATCACATTCAATAATATTTAGACTGAAGAAAATAAGAAAATTGCATATCAGAAAAGTTTATTAAAAACATTAATTCTTAACTTTATTTCTTTAATTATAATGATGAATGTTATGTATTAAATGTGTTTGAATGCATCACAATATCATAGAAATAAAGATGATCTATAACATTTATAAATTATACAATACAGCTTTTAAATATATCTGTAATAAAATCATTAATATAGCTTTCATTTTATCTTCTGATTTCTTCTTAAAGAAGAGCAGCAAATACATAAGATAAATAAGATAATTACTGCAACAATTAAATTATATTGCTTTTCTTAACTCAACTGAGAGTAGCTTACTTAATAATTAAATTAAGAGTTCTTTTCAATTAATGAATATCTAAAATAAAGATAGAGCTCTCTGCAGTCATTGTATGTTAGAAAAATATATTAAAAATATTAAATAGTAATTGTGTTTAATTCTTAATTTCTGACTATAAAGTATATTTATATCTTTGAATGCATTACAATTCTGTAAACACATTATACACACTTTACAGAGTAATTTTCAAAGCTTTATGTTTCTATAACTTAATCATTTACATGATTTTTAGTCAGTCAACATTATCTATACTTTATAATGATGTCATCAATTCTTAAACAGAATCTTTAAATACTTCAATTAAATTATCTTTAAAATCTTCTTCAAGCTTAAAATTCATTAACTTTTAAAGATATTTAGTTCAATATTTAGAACATGATGACTCAGTTAAAAAGAATAAGCTGCAGAGTAAATTTAAAAAGTGATGAATTTTGATTAACTATAAATAAAAGAACATTAATGACAGTCAATTTAGTACTGACAAATCTAATTGAAAACATCATACTATATAATGAGATGATTATCTTCATGTCAGCAATGAGTAATAAGAGTATTTAGAGACAGCACATCAATATATTAATATATTTTACTTAATCTGCTGTTGTTATGATGAGAATATAGCTCATTTAACACTAATTAATAATGATATAAATTCTTTCTGAAATCATAAATTAATTAAGAACTGTTCAGCTATCATTACAAACATCTACTTAAGCATAAATATTTAATTCACTTTTAAAAATATTAATTTCTGCTTTTCTAATGTATGTTTCTAACATGTATCTCTGACATAGCACAGCAGACAAAACTTAATAAGAAATCAGTAAATAAGTATTTTAATGCTGAAAACTTCATTAAATAACTTTTAAATAACTTTCTCTTTCTAAATCTTTCTTTTTAAGCATTTAAGAACTCTAAATTCTGAAAACTCATTTAAATGCTGCAGTCAGATACATTAATGTCTGATAGACATTGATTTGACAATTTAATAAAGATATAATATCAGAACATTCAAGAAACACTTTTCACTGAGCTTAAATGAACTATCAAAATCTTAATCATACTTAATAACTAAATTAGCTTCAGTCCTCTGACCTTTATGAATGTTACTGCTTACTTTATCAACAAAAACTGAAATTATCAGAAAATTCTTCTTATCTTTTGATCTCTTTACAGTTAACATACTGATCAATCAATAACTGCAGAGATCTTTGCAATTCTTTAAGAATATAAGTTGAAGAAGTGTCTTCTTGCAGTGACTACAGACAACTGCAGCAACAATGAATTTATGTAGAGAGCTTTGAGTAAGCTTTTAAAAAGAAAAGATATTATATAGTAAACTGCAGTCAATGTCATTTCTTACTTTATACATGTCATTTAGTTAGCTGTTAAGAATCTACTTGACTTGTTAAAGACATTGATGATTAATGAATCAATTACTTTATTATTTAATAAGAATAATTTAACATAAATTATTAAGAAAATCACTTTGTCTAACACTCTGTTCAAGATATATTACTATCTTGTTTCTAACAGATAATTCTAACAGATATGATTAACACATTCTTAAATATCTAGATTTAACAGCTTACTATTGCTATGAATTTCTTTTTACAGCAATATAAAATGTTTAAGAGAATTTAGTGTCTCATTTATTTACATTCTGCCTTGACACTTATAAAGAATGTTAAAACATAATGAAACTCTATCTATAACATAATGTAAAGAATTTATCAACTTCACAATGATATATGTGCCTGAATCAGTCAAGAATGTAACAAAATTATAAAATTAAACAAGAAGCTTGAGACTCTATGTGTATTTGAGTAGAAGTGACAGCAAATTATATATATAATAATGCTTCTTTAACTCTTCAAGAAGTACACAGAGTCAATGAGTTAAACATATAATTTAATTATGTATAAGACATTTCTTATGTACATCAATCTTTTCAATTATCTGAAGAATCAAAATAACATAAAGAAATTAAACTTAATCTTGAAGTAAACAGTGAAGCTAAAGATAGCTATTGAGAAAGCATTAATTAAGATGAAGAAGTATTATGTATAAATAGAAGATAAAAATAATTTATTATATAATATTATTACTGTTCTTGACTCTACACAGAAACTTTTACTGTATCAGATACATTTTTTATTGATCTTTTTAATATATATTTTTAATGTGCATCACTAATTACTGAGATGTACAGTCAGCTAAGTGAGATCAGATATATTATGCATAGTATTGAATTGAGTTTCAGACTTATTATAAAGATCATTATTGTTTATATAAGAATGTTTTGTTACATGATTATATTTAGAATTCAACATTATCTGTCATTAAATTGTTTATAAATCTCATCACAAAAGCACAGCAATTCAAGACTCAACTTAATGACATTATAATTATTGATTTAAAAGTCAATTAATACTTAAATTCTTCATTATACTTAATTAATAAGAATGATCTTAACATTTTAAAGAATTAAAAATTACAGATCATAATCTTTTCAGTATTAACTGCAATGATTAAGAATGTTCTTACTATATTTATTGCTGATGTTAAGATTGAATGACTGTTCAATCTTGCTTAAGATATCATTATTTATTGAAGAGATTGATTAAATAAAATCATCATTGAGATCATTATGATGATTAAGTTCAATTTATTTCAACATTAAAAACTGAATTATTTCATAACTGAAAGAAAGAATGCTGCAGAAGACTTATTTTTAGATAAAGTTAATATAGACATGAAGTATCTATCTTATATATTTATTCTGAATTGTAACTCTTCTAACATTGCAGATAACAGCTTAGCTAATACTTTAAATTAAATCATTTATAACATTTTGAAGTGCAACTCTCACAATACTTTAAATGATGACTCTGATGATCTGAACAAAGATATAAGATTTAATATTTATGAAGACAGCTAACTGATGCATGCACATTAGAATTTCTTATTAAAAGACTAAAACATTACAATCTGAATGAATCAGTCAATATCATAGCATCTTTACAATTAACTACATTATCAATTTTCTTAACTCATTCTGAAAAGAGAGTCAGAAGAGATTTGCTTAATAGTTATGTCAATAAATATAAAAAATTTATGAAACTACAATCTATTCAAAACACAATGTTAACTTCTCTGCTTTCAAGAGAAATACATTGTGTGTTAGAAAGAATATTTGCATTTGAAGAGTAAGAAGAAAAAAGAAAATGAAAAGAAATAAGTAATGAGTAAATCTGTATGAGAGTAATCTGACAGTGAATAATGTTAATTCTTAACAGTAAATATTAAATTAATTTTAATTACATCATCTTCATTTACATCACTTCTTCTTTATGCTTCACTATTTCATCATTCATCACATTACTCAATTACACAATCAGAAATCTTTAATCTCTGATGAAATTATACAGTTAAGAGTCTTCAATCTCTGATGAAATTACATAATTGAGAGTCTTTAATCTTCAATGAAATTATACAGTTAAGAATCTTCAATCTTCAATGAAATCACATAATTGAGAATTCTTAATCTTAGATAAAATTACACAGTTAAGAATCTTCAATCTTCAGTGAAATTACACAGTTAAGAGTTCTCAATCTTTGATGAAATCACATGATTAAGAATCTTTAATCTTCAGTGAAATTATATAATTGAGAATTCTCAATCTTAGATAAAATTACATAATTGAGAGCTCTCAATCTCTGTTGATAAAGCAATGTTTAACATCATTTTATTAATAGAATGATGTTCAACATCATTTTATTGATGAAGTGATGTTAAATAATAATTATTTATGTCTTAAGTCTCTTAATGTTGAAAGATATAGATCTTTAAACAGTAAATGAAAATGAATTCTCATCAGTAAATGATGATGATTGTTTTAAGTGCTGATTAGACTTTGTAGCATAGAGTCATAGCATAGTCAGTGACAACATCATTATGCACTTTCAAAGAATAGTACATGCTATGATTTAAGATGAAATCTTCATTTTTAATGCATAATTCTAATGTGCACACTATTAAATTAACTAACAAAAACTTCCACATATTTATACTAACTTATACTTACTTAATCAGACTAATTCTTGCTTATTTAGTTCACAAATAATCTGCAATCTATACAGAGTTAAGTCAGATTAATCTGCATCTGATTTAAGTTAAAAAAAGTTCATTCTATCTGATTTAACATCTAAACTCAACTCAGATTTACACAACCTATAGACAATCTGCACACTCAGTTTAACTTTAACTTTCTAATTCTAATTATCTAATTCTTTAACACTAATTCTTAATCACTAATTAGTTATGAATAGATTCTTCATGAATTTGTAATGAATTATTAATGAATTACACAGTCACAATTTCAATTTCTTACTTGTTAGCTTCACAAAAAATCTTAAAGTTCAGAATTAGTGTAGAATCATTCAAGGTTTTAGTGAGATCATCTGATCTGCATCTGTGATACAAAATCTAAGATACTTATTAAATGTGTTAAAACATCATGTCTCATTCTGTTACCTTAGTGGTTCAGAGCTCTACAGAGGTTTTAGAAACATATAGAGTTTGCTAGAATAAATAGTTTGCTATAGATAAAAGTTTTTTCTTTTGCTGATAGAAGATCTTCTTATAGAATTACATTTTCATAAAGTAGCTAGACACTTATGATTATATATTCATTTTATTAGTTACTTCTTCTATGTTTGACAGATTATGAGCTCAAATATATATTAATATTTATTTATTCATTAAGTCATTTGTTTCTATTTAAAATAATGAAAGAAAAACATCTCATCATCATTGTTATTTTACAGATACTAGAAAGAGTTCTTTAAGAAGTAAAGCAGATTTGATGTATAATGAGAAGTTATTCACATTAAATCATTATAAATTCACAAATAAAACAGTTAAAAACAATTCTTATAATCATTTTAAAGTTAGATCTTTACATTAAAAACAACTTCATCATTAATTTAAGTGTTCTCATCATACAAAATGACTACAATGTCATATGATCTTACATTTTCAAAAGTTATGAAACTTAAAAGATCAACAGACTACTCATTATAAAGAATGTCAATTAAATACAGTTTAATGAGTACTGAATTATGAGATTTAGTAATAAAGAGTGATGTTAAATTCTTATTGAAGTTAGATGTTTCAAGTTAGTTAGTAATGACTGAAGAATTTATATCTAAAATAACAATGACTACATTAACAGTCTCAGTGAACATTACTTAAGTTGACTGAATCACACAAAACAATAAGATTACAGTCATCATTGTTCTTACTGTTAGCTTGAAGATCACTATCATTATAGATGACATAAAAACAGCAAAAGAGATATAAAATTATCTTATACATCTTTATTTATTTTATAGATTTAATCTCAAATACATTCTATTCAATAATCTATATATCTGTCAACTCAATCAATACTTCTCTGTCAATACTTATACTTTAAAGTATAAGACACTCTTAAGAGAAATTGTGATCTTCAATCTCATTATTAATGAAATTCTGAAGATTATTACTTTTCTATTAAATCTAGAATTCTTCTATTCTCAATAGATAACAGTGAAATGCTCTGAGATTTATAATGTAATCTTAATTCTTAATGACTTAATTGTTAAACTAATTGACAAAGAGCATCTTAAAGAAAGAAACAAGAAGCTTGTTTTAATGAGTAAAAAGAGAAATTATAAAGATAAGAAGAAAAAGAATAAGAAGAGAAATGTTAATAAGAATAAGAATGAGAATGAGATGTATATTTACTGTAAGAAAGCAGTTCACTTTAAGAACAATTGCTGAAAGTTATATCTGAAAAAGATGTTTAAAGAGATAAAGAAGAAGTAAGAGACTAAAAAGAAGAAAGAAAAAGAAAAAAAGAAATTCTTAAGTTTTGAAGATAAGCAATATAATGAGAATACAGTGATCTTAACTGTGATAGAGAACTATAATCTTGTAATTAATAAGATATTATGAATAGCTGACTTCTAGGCTGAGTGTGTAAGTTACCTATAGGTTGCACAGGTCTGAGTTGAGTTCAGGTGTTAGATTAA
>JAABUY010006736.1_pt1 | contig 11139 bp, 9 predicted proteins | sample 5560271 | NCBI WGS metagenome assembly JAABUY01 (sample SAMN10711886, study PRJNA513374) | rock metagenome | isolation source: Antarctica rocks | place: Antarctica: Victoria Land, University Valley
CCGGGCTCGTTCTCGCCTTCTTCGCCATCTTCACCCGCTGCTCCTACCGTATCGCCGAAATGGCCAAGGGCTGGAGAAACCCCATCATGCAAAACGAGACCGATTTCATCGTTCTCGACGGAGTGTAAGCCGCCCCCCCCCCCCAAAAACGACCACCTTCCCATTCTTATGCAAATCAAAAATTTACTAACACATTATCCCCCACCAGCATGAACACCCTCGCCGTCCTCGCCCTCACAATCTTCCACCCGGGCTACTGCTTCCCGCAAATGCAAACGCGCAACAAACACCTCGTCACGGACGGCAACTTTGCAAAGTCCAAAATCGAATTGGACTACGAGTCCAACACCGCCTCGCCAGGGTATGACGAGGCGGTGCCGGAGAAGCAGCGCAGGGGGATTTTCCGCCGATGAGACTCCTCGTTCGATCAGAGTCTCTGCTCTGGCTAGACTGGAAGGATACCCTACTGTAACACCTGCAGCTTTGGTTTGTTCGGCGGTTCGTTGACGGATGCGAGGGTTTTTTATATTTTGCATATAATGGGAGGGGTAGATGGAGCATGGGATATGTAGATGGTCTAGACTGCGATAGAAATCTCTTCGGTTGAGTACCTGAGCGACAGACTCTCTGACGCGCACTGCCATGCAATTATGTGACATACCCGTGAACACATGGTCCCAAACCCTCGAGTCTTGGCGCCCTTTGCTACAATTCGCCAGGGTTCGGTCCCAGTTTCGCAATGCATAAAGCGTAACTCAAGAACCAAGACCTGCCCTTCTCGCTCCCTCTCCCCCACAACCCATATCCATTCCCTTCGCTCTCCCACACATCCCACACATCCCAAAAATCCCACCTCACCATCCCTCACCCCCTCCTCGCTCCTCGCAGTCTCAAACCCCAGAACCCCAAACACAAAACGCCCAATCTCCATCCCGCCTAACGCTCTTCTCCACAAAACAAAACCCGCACCCTTGCCAAATTCCGGGCACATGCGATACCGCTCAGCTCTGTTTGCCCTGGTGCATCCGTCCATGGCAAAGACTGCGAGGCACGCCTTTGCTTTGGGGTGACATCGAGTCTGGCCTTGGCCCCGGGGGGGCTTGTCGCTGAGGCAGTCTGCGTGCGATAAGTAAGGTCGGTTTGGTTGCCGCATTCCTCGGCTTTCGGCTCAATTGGGTTCTTGATGACCTTTTCTTTCTTTGGAGGCCTCTGCGATGACGAGGTCGCTACTATGCCGTTGGACATGCGGCTCCGAGGGTCTGATGGGCGGGGAAACGTTGGGGGCTTGGGTGTTGGTTGTTTGGATACGGACGCTGGGTGCGCAGGCGTTGGTGGAAGGTTGGTTTGTTTGAGGTCGTTGGTTATGATACCCACTGCTGGCTCGCTGCTTTGAGATCCTCTGTTCTTGGATAGCATAATACTGATCATGTCGTTAATGTACGGCTTGTCACGCTTCCACTGGCATGGAGATTGCGTGGATCGCTCGAGTTCCAATCGCCGCCACAGGCGCTGTCCCTGAAGATCATGACTTTTCTTGACCTCGTACAATCCCTCTGCGAGGTGTTGACCGGAAAGATTAGTTGAGGAGGAATCCACGCCAATGGGGGATGTGGCGCCATCGTATCCATACTTTTCTAGATGTTCTCAAAAATCTTCTTCTAGCATTTAATGAGAAGTCGCTGACCTTCGTGTGTAGTATGTTGTGTTAAGGGCTGATCTATACGAAACTGCTCCCACATTTTTAGAGTACCTTGATTCAATCTTCGAGAGACCCAGGAAAGATAGCCAGTGACTATTGAAGTCATAGGAATAAGAGAACTGAAGTCGATGAAGGCCGCAAAGATCGAACGGGAGTTGACGGCAAGGAAATTATTTAGATTGGATGCTTTGGAGACCCAGAGGGCAGCAAAAGTGGAGCCATGAAACGTCGTTTTGAGGTAACAGGATGAGTGCGAGACACATCCACCATAAAACGTCATACATGACTGCACAGCACAAGAAAAAGTAGGAATAAGATTTTCGAAAGTGAACTTTTGAGCGAACATAAGGGTAGAATCCAATACCGAGGTTTTTGGCAATTACAATCCAACGGGCTTTGCGATAGTGTTAGTAGGCGTCACAACAACTTTGACATCCATCTAAATAAAGACGGTAGATAATCTTGTCTTAAGATCAAATGAAAGGCGCTATGATACTGCCCAAACTCCCTCAGCTTGATTCGTCATAGCTTAGCCGGTTTCTGCTTGGAGTGCTCATCCAACCCCGTCATTCACGATGTCGGCTAGATCGTATATCGATTGATGATACTAATGCCTGAGAGTTTTGTTTCCTTATAGAGAAACTCTTTGGGAAGTTACACAAGTACGGATAGTATATCTGATGTATCAGCCGTAGTAATCATGACTGCGCTGTGGGGAAGAAGGAACACTAGTCTCCACCAAGAGCCCTTCTCTTGTCAGAGATGGGCGTGAACAAGAAGTCGAAGACCCACCATGTTAGCAGCGTCTGATGAATACGAGAGAAGGGAAGATACTGAGAGGTCCAGTTTGAACAATAGAAATTAGACACGACAGATAGTAATGCGAAGACTTTGGGTCATTCAAACCAAAACACAATAGCGGAGCGCATATCTTTTCAATACGGAAGCTCACAATGAGATCCTAAGAAGGAGCGTCCCCAACTCACGTTACCCCTTGCCCATCCCAATAGTAGATGGGCCCCTTGCCTTCCCAACAAAGCGAAGAGGGAAGATGGTCGAAGTTAGCTAACTTCTTCATCTCTAAGGAGACTTCCCTTGTTTCCTTTCCTTCTCCCGCAGTACTCACTCAGCGTATCTCTACCTTCATCACTCCCACTCATGATAGATACCGCTCTCGTTGAGGATTCGTTGAAGCATCTTCCTATGATGCTTTTGATGCAGACATCTTCGAATCACCGCATCAAATGCCTTGGTCGTCCAGTGCTGGCTCGATGAACGACCTAATAGGTATGCAATTGCAAGTACCGTTTTGCAGCACTATGCTGTAAGAGTGCCAATCACTGATTCTCTTCTCCAGCATCGAGATCGTTCGTCGACGGCCTTTACCGAGACACTCCACCCGCCGGCAACGCTCAACATAAACGTCGTCGCCATCGCAGCTCTGGCTGAGTGAGGTACACCTTCAGCATACCACGCACTGTAAGTGGAGCACCCTGGCACCATGCTATCCATCTGACCTTGGCTGACGCCATTCTGCAGCGTTGAGTTCCTCATCACCACCTGTATCAGGGACTCAGAGCTTGCTATGGTTGTTCTGAGAACAGTGACTTTGCATGAACTGCAAGCAATATAGAGCACGTCATCACCGTCCCTAATATCGGAGGATTCCTTGCGTTGCTGACGACTACCTATCGCAGACGGAACGTATAAAGCCATCGTCCAGTGATCTGGGAGAGGCTTCATGTCGCTGGTTGCGATATAAGGAAGGCCAGTATTCGGTCCCCTAATCCGGAACAATGAGAGGATATATCTTTTTGAGCCACGGCAATGACAATCATAGATTACGACTTTCGGAGGATGGAAAAGCACCTTGGTACTAGCTCTACCACTGGGGATTTATAGGTCTTTGAAGAGTCACCAAGGAATACCCCGAGCACTAGGCAAGCGCAAAGTTGTCTCACACTTGCTTTCTCAGGACTAGGGAAAGTCTTGCTCAAGTATATCCGCTTTCGTCTACCGCAAGGCCTTTGAGGGTAGTGCTGAATCGCTCGCGGTCGGTATTTACGACGTTCTTCAAAGTCGCACTAGTTGGATAATTATGATCTTTTTACTTGATGACAGGTATGTAACGTACTCGTTGAGTGATTGTATCCAACATTCATGAGACGAATTAAAGGCGGAAACTTGTTTGCAAGCGGTTTAACAGCGACAGGATTCTGGCCTGGGATCGCTGTAGGCCGGATTCTCCTTGAGCTCGTCACGGCACGGGTTTGGGAAAGGGTGGCTATCCCGGTAAGTCGTCGCTTTCAACGATGAAGAATGATTCGCGGGCGAAGGAAGGAAATGCTGATGCTGCAAAATCGCTGACTTACATTGCACCCCCGGTCTGATGACTTCATGCGAGGTTGTTTTCTACGTGGTGCGGGATTTCATCGTTTCCGGCGTAGCTATCGCCTTTAAGGGACACTCTGTAGGTCCTGTGTTGCCGACCAGTATGGCAGCCATTTCAAAGGTCTGTCACCACCTTGTCGATTTTCCAATACACGCGCATTTGCTGATTGGAGAAGCAGCTTTCGGCTCACATGCAAATGAATGCAATGGGTCTCGGTGCTAGCAGTGGCGTCGTTGGCGCTATTGCGTTCCCGTTTTTGATCAGGCCTATAGCTCAGGCGAATGGAGTGACTATGAAGCATCCTGTGATACTGGCTCTGTTGGGACCTGTGTATGTCCTTGTGGTTGATAATACCTCTCAACAGACCTCAGTCGGTTCTACGTCCTGCAGAACCACCTATGTCTGCTTGAGCGGAAGATGTATGCAGGTGAATTACTTCCTGCGGTAAAGCGTATCCGCAATTAGTCTTCGACTACGCCGCCCTCCACTTTCTGCTGCTCTCCCATCGGTTGATGACAGCTGTACCAGCCTTGAATGCTCTCTCACCGTCCATGTGAATACGCCTCCGTATCCTGCTTTCTTCGTAACTTTGCCAGTACATTCATGCTTATTGGACCTCAACCAGGCTCCCAGGAGTAAGGCGGTGCCACTGTCGATCATAGCACCTGGCCTATTAAGGGACTCCTGGCCTCGTCTTCTCTCTTTCCTTCCCTTTTCACCCTTGATCACTTCTCCCTTCTTCGCCCTTGGTCTCTCTCTCCGATCCTGGCTTCCTCCTTTGTTCCGTCCTTTTCTACCTCCATAAGCTTTACACCATCAATTTTCTATAATGAGCGTCTTTGCGTTCTGGAACGCATACCTTAACACATATAAAATATCCAGTAGTTGAAAGCGACGAAAAATAGGCAGATTTCAATATCGGTTTCAAGGCTTTTAATACGGACCCTCTCGAGCTAAAAGCAGGAATCGAACAAATCAGGGCCGGAAAATATAAGGACATTTAACAGATTCTTCTGACACCATGCCATCTATTGTAACCGTGGAACCGAGCGGTCGATCAAGTACCCCCTTCCTCCATGCTTAATTCCATAGCTTTCGATCAAGCCTTGGAAGACATCCGCGCCATAGACTGCTTTTAAGCAAATAGAGCCTCAAAACCGTTCTTGATCCATTGTAGTCGGATATGATCAAGATCTCCTTCAGCCAACGCACAAGCAATATCATAAAGGTGGCGGTCGTCGTTGTCCGGTAGCTCGGTGAGAGATTCATCAGAACCATGGCAAACTAACTCATTATATATTTTCTCCACAATCTCAACCGTGCAGATTGGCTCGTCAGCCGCGTTCTTCAAACTCTCAATGATGATCGAGTTGCGTGTTAATTCACTCCCATCTTCAGTCGTACAGCACGCCTCCATGAACTCCAAGTACATAGACCGGTAAATAGCAAGCTCCTTTGGTGAGTTCTCGTGATATCCGACATATCCGTCCACATCGGGCTCATTACGGTAGTCATACTTCGCGGGATCCCAATCGCGCGTCAGCCAGCCAGGATATCGTTCATTCCCGATGTAGCGTGGCACTATTGCAACGCCATCCCAATCAATGAGTCCACGAAGTTTTCCATCGCTTGACACCAGAACGTTTTGGCTATCGTAATCGGGATGTGACAGGACGAAGCCGGATATATCGGCGCCCGCAGTGCTAGGTATCCAGTCGACAAAGAGCCGCAGAAGCTTATGTATGCCTTGATCGAAAGGGTCGGTTGGAGTGTCACGACGATCTAGCATACAGAGAAGGAAGGACTTTGGGTCGAAGAAAGGTCCGACTTCACAGTGGATTGCAGATTCGTAAGGATCATCGGTTTCTGGCCGGTTCCACATAGCTGATATATCATTTTGCTTCAAGGGGCCGACGCCAGCTGGCTTGCCGTTCTTATCGAAGAGAGGTGCGCCGCCTTCCGAGTACACAAATTTGTTCAGCTGTACCATTACGCGAGCAAGATCCTGTAAGATTTTTATTCGATGCTGCTCCAAGGAAGCCTTCGACGGCATGTTGTCGAACCAACATTCGCTCAACGAGATCCCGACTATAAATTCCATCAAGATGAAGGGGCAATTGATAGCGTTGTCGAGTGAACTGTTGAATGAATAAACCTCTGGGACGGGAACGGTCGTTTCGCTTTTCAAAAGTCGCATAGTCAGCGCCTCAGATGTCAAGGCTCGAGCAGCGACTTCGGTGAACCGACCGCGATAACCCGTTGCCGGAACTTTAAGCACCCATTGGAGCCCGTCGGCAAATTTAAGGACGAAAACAATATGGTATGACCCGAAAAGCGGTGGAGAAAGAATGGTGCAGTTTGCGGAATTGGTGGTGAAAGCGACTCCATCAGGAGCACTCAAATTTGGAGATTTCCAGTGGTCCTTGCGAACGGATAAGGCATAGGTAGGCAGAAGATCCAAACGAATATTGGAGACAACGGGCTTGAACATATTAGCATTGTCGTCGTCCTCATCCTCTGGAAGGAAAGTTTGCAAAACAGACATGGTATCCATTGTCGGACTGTTGTTCCCCAGGCTCACAAAGCTAGTGAACGGAGCCCCATTTGATTATGTGTCGAATCTAGGAGTGTAGAAGCTATGAGAGAAGTATCCAGGGTCTGATGAACTGATGGAGCGGAGTATTTAAGTGGTTAGACCTAAACTATGGACTGACAACCCTAAGCTAGGATCTTGATTGCTCTAAAATAAGCGCTTGGTAGGCTCATAAACTTCAGCATTAAAGCTTGCCAAACCTAGCTTGCGTCGTATTAATTTGTATATATACTCTCCAATGCAAATGGAAGGACAAAAACTTAAGAAAAGAACGAGAAGATCCTGGATAAGCGCCGTCTAAGCGCTAAATTAGACGCTAGGTCCCCAACCCTAGACACTGCCAAGACCGTCCAAGAGCTGACCGAAGAGATCACACAAAAGACGTACAATGTACAATCTTTGCTACAAAAGGATTTCGTTATTCAGAGCTAGTAGTCTAAGCGGCAGATCAAACACGTCTGCTATCTCAGTACCAGATTCTCATTGGTAGGGAAAACATCCTATGGTATTTAGGGGGCTATATTCAGCGGCTGCGATTGCTTTGTTGAAATCATTCTACTACCGAAGGTTCGAAAATTTTATGCCCAATCAATGACTGGCTGGTTACCAAAAGAGGCGGATATCTTACGCGTCACGATCCCGGTTCTACAAATCTCTGTTGGAAATATCTGTCAACCCTTCAACTTAGCAAGAATGCTTTGCTTTCTACCGAAATCCTTCACCCCACATCTTCTGATAATAGGTCTACTACATATGAATATACATAGTTGATGCACTAATATGTCAATGTCCCGGGAGTGTTTCAGTGGGTTTGCAGAGCTCAATTTCCAAGGACTTTGATTTGCTTTCTGGTGGAATCCCTTCAGCGCTCAAGAGTTTGACACTATTGCGTAAGACCGGTAGCCGTTGGGTCAAGGAAGAAAGATGAAATCTATAACGGATATGGGGTTTCTCTGCTAAAAGCAATTGCAATCAATTCCCTACACATACGCATACACACACACATATATATACCTGTCCATATACTTGAGCATTCGGTACTTTCGTCTCAAAAGTGCATTTTTAAGAGCAAACATCTCAATTCACCTCTCGAGTCCAAATGGGTCATCACTGGTATGATTTCCTTTTCACAGATTGGAATGTATGATCAAGATCCTATGCTGACAATGTCAATCAGTGGTGCATGTGGAAAAACATTTACCAACACTTGCGCGAAAAAAGGGCACATGGTGCAGTGCCCTTAACACCCTGACAAGTGGAGCTTGCCCGGACACGAATGTGTCTCATGCCGTAATGTTCGCAGGGCCGCTGAGAGGGCCGCTGAGAGAGCCGCTGAGAGAGCCGCGAAGAGCAAGAAAGTCAAGAAGTAGGCAATTCTGGCATGCTCATGTGGAGCGCACTAGCCCGGCATCGGTGAGTCACGGTCTCGATAGGGCAAAACCTTCCAACGCTAATAAAGACCTTCAGCAAAGGAATGAGTCGTGTTTTAATTTTTTGCTTAGCGATGAGTCTTTGATGGCATGACTTTTTTCTACGCGCAGTCCCTCGTTTATGTATAATTAGACAGCCCAGGATTGGTATTGTGGGCAAGCAGGTTTACCTTAGTGCGGGCCTTTGAAGCGCTCTACATTCGGTCATCCCGGCATTCCTCTTGTTTTTCGGCATTCTGTGAGAGTTTCGCTACCCGAGAACGATTTTTCGAATGAACATGTAGATCTCAGATCTTGCATGTTACCATATCTTCTGTTGCTGACCCTCTATCACGAGCGATGTTTAAGATTAGGTAATAACCTGTTGATTTCAGTTCTCACTTTGGATTCTTTAGTCAAAATCGGGCAACAACAGAGCCCTTCTACGCACTCTCAGTATCAGAGGTTGGACTTTGTAAGCAGTACTGGCCAGGAAGTTAATTTGGCAATCCCAAATTATCGAGCACTTCAGCTCTCGCTACTGTTCGGTTCGGGGCATCGCTCAAGAAATAGCCGGCCAAGCCGATTTAAAAGAACAGAGGAAGGGCTGACTTCGATTGCTCACCTGTCGAGGGTCGAAGACTTATGAAAGACCACCTGTCACGCGAACCTAGCCATCAGATAAGTTGCCAGAACGTCAAATATGTCAACGGAATTGAATTGGATAATGCATAGCAAGAAGGCCTAGAAATTCCCCGATATTATACAGAGGAACGCGGTATCTATGCGTCGTACCAATGTACAAACCCAACTTCTTCCTTGCCCATATCTCTCTGATATTTTCATCATCCTATTTGCCAGCCTCGAAAGCCTGCAGTGTATCTCTACTCTCGGCAATACAGACGGGACGCAGCCGGGCCAAATCCATTGTGATGATGGTTAGAAAACATGAAATCATATAACGATGGTTCATGAGCGAAGTCAATAGAAGAACGTGCTTGCGATGGTCGCTGTTATCAACGACTAAGCAGGACGAAGCTCGGCTGGTTCGACCTTCAGATATTTTAATCGTCATTGTAAGGAGCGAGTAGGCAGCTAGACGAATAGTAACCCTGGGCGGATGCTTGAGAGTTAAGTGTGAGTTTGTAGGGTGTCTAGGGTACATGAACGGTTCTTTCTTTGGGTATGTATGACAGCGAGTAAATACCAATGCTGCTAAGGAACCATTTTGTCTGAAGGAAGTTTCATATGCAGTGGGAATCTAATTAGCTGGATGAAAGAATGCGATGTTTTCGCGTGACTATGATGTTTCAGAAACTATGTAGTGGTGCCGGGTGGGCGATTTTCCTTGGTGCTCTACTGCGTGATTCTTGGCCATTGCAGGCGTGAGAGGGATATCGCTCGGAGTAAATCATCTTCGCTCATGCTTTTCTCGCAGGAGAAAGATCAAGGATAATCGAGTGCTCTATATTAATTGTGTCATTGAAATTAAAACTATCTTAAGCTGCATTGATGCGTCGTCTTTCCCAGTCATCAGTATCAGTGACGATTTATTTCTGAAGAAATGGGAATAGAAAGGAGCTCGAAGAAGTTTACAGAGAGGTCTTTGTTTCCTTCGCAGTCGAGTCGAGGGCGAAGTCGACGGCTTGGTATGCCTTCATATTTGTGGGGCTTCTCTATGTGCCGTTAGGCAGATTGTCGTATGGCTGTATAGGAGGCTGCTGAGCATGCGATCGATTCACTGGGTCCTTGATCTCGGCGGTATGGGGGAGGAAAGACGCGGACTCTCCTCTGGGTTTGACCGTTGAGAATGCTGGGGGGTAGAAAGACTTTGTCCATCTTCTGGGTTTGCTGGTTGGGGATCTTGGTTGGTGTGAGATTGCAATGACTGATCCTGGGCGCAAGCAATTGCATTTTCCTCGTCCATTGAATTTGCATTATTCATAATCGACGCGTGCTCTCTCCCATCTACAAGCTCCTTTGTAGTATTAAGTATTGCACTTCTGCAGGGTCCGGATGCTTAGGCCCAAGCCCAGGCCAAAGAGCTGCTTAGAATCGATGAGAAGAGACCAAAAGCTGCGTAGTATAGCGCCCATGCTTGATGCCGCAAGCTACCACAAATTAGCATGATCATGAAACGAGTCATCCCTATACATACCGTCCACAGCGCCAGGACATGTAAGAAGCCTTTACGAGATCTGAAGACCTCGGAAGGCTTGTCTAGGTTGTAGGATCTTTATGTCGATTCTTCTCAACCTGAGAGGGGGAAATGGTAGTGCTTTAGCCAACAAAGGCATACTGTCCACAGTATGTTTCGTTGCATTAACTTGTCTCCACTCTATGTGGTCCGCCGTTTTTATCGCGCCGAACATAATATACAGTATGCACAATGTCGGAGGCAGCCGGTCATCATCTGGGATTCCGAAAACAGTGGACGCATGGCCTTGGTACCGTAGCCCGCATTTCTGCAGCGTTGTCGGGCCCAGCCCAAGCTTTGGACAGGGCGCGAATGTATCCGAGCAGGCCAAGCAACGACAAAGTTGCCGCAGCCGTAGAGAGATAGCCTTTGTTGTAGTCCACTGCAAAGCGCGCAACCGAATCCGCAGCGATGATGCCCACGAGCTCCGTCAAGTCTTGTGTGCCGTCTACGAACACTTAGCAAGGGGCCGCTCCTGTCAGAAATAGAGGCCGCGGCAGATGTTTCAGCCGGCGTTGCAGCTATTGAAGTAGTTGTCGTTACTGAAAGCGCACTCGTTGGTACGGCGCTTGCTGGAGCTACTAGTAGGGAGATGACCTTCGCAACGAAGAATTTGACGCGGTGTATTGCTATTCTTGTGACGAGGTCGGAAATCTTGGGAAGAGACTTTAATAAAGTGGCTCTTCATTCGTTTGCTAGGCATACGTTGACATACGGGGCGTGAAAGAAAGAAGATATGAATATGACGAAACAAAAGGCGAAAGTAAGAGAGGGGGATGAGCAGGCACAGGTACTGCCGTCCGAAGCCCAAGAAGAGGCAGTGGGTTACAGCAGTGGTGAATCCCGATC
>JAABUY010006742.1_pt1 | contig 11135 bp, 19 predicted proteins | sample 5560271 | NCBI WGS metagenome assembly JAABUY01 (sample SAMN10711886, study PRJNA513374) | rock metagenome | isolation source: Antarctica rocks | place: Antarctica: Victoria Land, University Valley
GCTGTCCAAGCGCATCCACTATGGAAAATTTGTGGCGGAGGCCAAGTTCCTGGCGCGGCCGGGCGAGTACGCGCCGCTCATCAGGCGCGGCGACCACGAGGGCCTGATGGCGCTGCTGACCGACCAGCGCGTCGAGGCGCTGGTGCGGCGCACGCGCTCCTCTAGCCCGGCCAATCCTTGTGGTCGCCTGCGCAGCGCCTGCTGGTGCACGCTGTGCCAGCGCGCCATGTGGGGCATGCGACTAGTGCAGGAACCAGTGTAGAAAACCTAGTCCTGGAACATACAACGGCGGGTCTTGCTGCAGCTCGGGCCATGCGAGGGGCGGGCGCACGGTGGGGAAGGCTCGCGCTCTGCGACCACTCACCGCTCGGCAGCAGGGGGCGTCTGGGGCGGTGGAGCGCGCGTGTGGCAGGTGGTCGGAGAGCCTAGAGTACCTACTCAGCCATACCCTATGCCTCATACTCCGACGGCGCCGCGCGGCAGGTTGTCGAGCGCGTGCGGCACAAGGCGGCGCTGTACGGGTGCGACCCGCAGCCGGCGGCGGCGCGGGGGGGGGGGGGGGGGGGGGGGGGGGGGGGGGATGGCGCGGGGCCGCCCTCGTACAAGGTCGAGCCGGACCTGGTCGCCGAGCTGTACGACCGCTGGGTCATGCCGCTGACGAAGGAGGTGCAGGTTGCGTACCTGCTGCGGCGGCTGGACGGCGCGCCGGCGGAGCCGGCGGACGCGGATGGGGGCTCTGCGCAGGGCGCAGGGGGCGCCAGCGCCGGGTGCAGCGCCGCGCCCCAGTTATAGGGCGGCAGCTTTGCGCTGCCGCCGCTGCGACAGCATGGAGCGGAGGCTGTCAGGCCATGCGTGAGGCTGCTGGGCAAGTTGCGCGCGCCCTGCGTCTGCCGCTGCCCCGGTGTGTCTGAGGGTGTGTGCATGTGTGCCCCCTGGCGCATGTATCAACTGATAATATATCTGGTTGGCTTGCGACTTATTACGCGTATGATGGCGTCGCGGCACGCCAGGCAATGTGGTCAGATACTCCAGGGTGAAAGCACCCTGGCCCCCCGTAAGGTTGCGGGCAAAGGCCGTGTTTTGTCTCAACTGGCTGCTGGTCAGGCACATGGTTGAGGGTCGCTGGTTTTGCTTATTGAGTAAGCGCTGCTGGAAACGCTGATTTTGCTATTTAGGTATGGACTCGCGTGATATGGATGCCCGAGCTGCAGAGCTTGCCACGCAGGCCCTGCAAGCTGCAATGAGCGCACAAGTTCAAGGGCTCCTGTCGAGGTGTTGCCTTCACATTGCGGCTGCTGGTTGGGCAAGCACAGCAGCAAAACATGAGCAGTGCAGGCCGGGCTCAGGGCGTCTTTTTTTCAACGTCTCTGTATACACGCATGGAGTTCACCTTGAAACAGCTCCCTTGGAATAATCTCGTAAAACCCTGTGTCTACTCTTTGTAGTCGGCCGCAGCTCAGGTGTTGAGTGGCAGAAAAGGTCACACACAGCTTGGGACTTCGTCTAAGCTTAGTTACACTTGTGAGCATGGCGCTCAAGATTGAATTGCTTATGTGAAAGCCTGCACTGTCCTCTGACTTCAAAGTGCAGTGCAGCCAGGTGTTGCTGCTCATACATTGTACAAACGCGCCTGCTCGAAGCGTGCGTCGAGCTCCTCCAGTCACTGGCAGCGTCCAGCTTGTCCACTAAAGGCAGCGGGCCGCCATGCGCAAGCTCAAGTTCCATGAGCAGAAACTGCTCAAGAAGGTCGACTTCCTTAGGTGGAAGAACGAGCACAACCTGCGGGAGCTGCAGGCGCGGTCCCCCGGGGGCTGCCGCTTTCCAGCTGCCCTGCTTGCTCTGCAGCGCCGTGCTGCAGGCTTGCCAGCGCAGTAAGCTGCAGCTGAGTGCGGCGCTGCACAGGTGATGCGGCGGTACCACATACAGGACCGCGACGACTACAAGAAGTACAACAAGATCTGCGGCATCATCACCAAGCTGGTCAGCGTGCTCAAGCGGCTGGATGCCCAGGACCCCGAGCGCATCGAGCTGACGGACCAAGTTCTGTCAAAGTGCGCAGCCACTCGCGAGCGCCTCAAGTGCATGCGCCTTCCCTGTACAACACAGGTCGCTGCTGCAGCGTGCTGTTCCTGTCGGCCAGCAAGCCCGTGACAAGCACGGCCAGAGACAGGCCTGGACATGTGCTGTCGAAGCAGCACTCTGTCTCCAAGGGCGGGACCGGGAGCAAAGCACCAGAGCTGCCGCGTCCAGCCCCGCCCTGCACTGCAGGCCCCGTGCGCGCCTGCTCAAGCGCGCGCGCGGGGCAGGCTGTACAACATGGGCGTCATCACCACGAAGAAGAGCCTAGTGCAGCTGGAGCGGCTGTCGACGGCGGCGTTCTGCCGGCGGCGCCTGGCCGTCGTGGCCGTGCGGCTGAAGATGGCGGAGACGCTGCGCGAGGCCTGCACGTTCATCGAGCAGGCGCGCTGCACGCCTGGCTTGCCGCCAGCTGGTGTGTCTATTTTATCTATCATCCCAACTGCAAGGCCAACACAAAGTCTAGTGCGCGGCAAGGGACTGCTCGCATGATGCCGCACGGCAGTGCAACAGTGGTGCCGCACCTTGTCCAGCCCTGCGGTTTGCTTTGCGGGTGGTCGGCGGGCCCACTCAGGGCTCACAGATGCCGCAACCAACTTGTGTCTTTTGTGGCGTGCCGCGTCGCATGGTGTCACCCTCTGTGCACTGACAGCACCACGGCGGCGGCCTGGTCTCCGCGCAGGGCCACATCCGTGTGGGCCCCGAGACGGTGACGGACCCCGCGTTCCTGGTGACGCGGCCCATGGAGGACTTTGTGACGTGGGTGGACACCAGCAAGATCAGGCGCAAGGTGCAGGCTTACAACGACGCTCTGGACGACTACGACCTGCTCAATGCCTGACAGCTCTGCCTGCTGCGGGGCGAGCGCCTGACCTGTTGGCGCGCTGACGTGTGTTGGGGGTCTGTTGGGTGTTGAAGAGCGCCATCAGGGTTGTGGGGTGGCAGGAGCGGACCAAGCTCCTGGCAGGGTGTGATGTTTGTCACAGCTCTGTGGTCGTTGTGGTGCCGTGTGTTCCTGTGTGTCTTCAGCTGGTAACTGTGCGGCATGCAGTGCGTGCTATGCTCACTATATGCTTTCCTTGCCTAGCTTCCCGCGCTGCATGTCCATAGCGCATGACACGTAGCACGCGCTAACGAAATCAGCCTCGCATTAACCCGCCCTTACCGTTTGCCGAGCAGTTCGACCTGCGCAGCATCAAGCCACCACCTGTTAAAGTAACAGTTGAAAGGGCTATTTGCTAGCAGCCCATGCAGAAGCAGCTGTGATGCAGAAGCAAGTGGTAAATGAGAAGTCGGCCACAGATGCGGAGGACAAGCAAGCGCACGCACAGTAACACCACAGAATTGTGGGAAAATTGTGGTCTGGGGGTCCATGCAATCAGAGAAGCAAATGCGTGGGAACGTTGGCTGCAGAGCTTGCGGGGTGGGAGAGGCACGGCAGCGCACGTCAAACACGAGCGTCGCGCCGGGCGGGATGAGGCCACGCCCGGCGCCGCGAGCGCCGTACCCAAGCTCTGGTGGGATGACCAGCGTGCGCTTCCCGCCCTCCTGCACAGATGGGCACCGCTCAGAATCACAGGCCAGACCCTCCCCGCTCATGGCGAGGCGCCGTTGCCTCACGCAGACTGACTGCAAGGCGCAGAGGCATGGCAAGCGTGCATGGAATGCATGCATGGTGATGTGCCGAAGTCAGGCAGGCATCAATAGGATGCTGCGCCGTCAGGTCAGGCGTTGGACGCGCCTTCATAGCAGGGATGCCGTCAGCGCCCAAGATGCCCTGGTCCCACCCTCTGATCACTTCGCCCGCGCCCACCTGATTCGAAGGTGATGCATGTAAGGCCTGCACCTGCTGCGTTAGCATGTCAGCCAGGCAACAGGCTTAAACTGTTCTGAACACGCCTTGAAGGTAAGAGGACGCCCGCGCTCGTAGGACGAGTCAAACACGGCGTTGTTGGAGGCCAGCTTTCCCCTGTAGTGGCACCTGCACGGCCGCCCTGTTGCTCCTCTCGCGCAGGCCAGCCACGGCTGATAGCTGAACAACCTGAACGTGCAGCGAACCTGATCAGGCTGCCAGCTTTTGGCGCCTGGCCGGTGCCCTCCCGCGTGTCGCAGAACGCTATGCCGTTCGGCGCGGTAGTGAGGGTGCACTCTGCGGCGCCTGCAGGTGCTGGTGCTCCTCCAGCCGCAAACAGCAGGCCTGCCGCCAGCAAGCCTGCACAGTAAGGGATGGGAGGCGGTCCGCTGCAAGACAATGCAGAGTGTGCGGGGAGGGCACACCCAGGATGGAGCTGGCCGAGAGGAGAGCGCGGCGCTGGAGTGTGCCAGGCGAGGCATTAACTTCAGTTGTCTGCTCCGCCTGACACCGAGCCGCAGCGTGCACCCGCCTCATAGGGGACTGCCTGGCGATAGAAACGCAAGGCCTTGCCCCGCGCGTGGCACCTGTGGCACCACCAAACATTTGTCGATTGGAAGCCACTGCAGCCATATACAAGTACAGCATAGGAAAGGGTAGCCGCCAATTGTCGAGGGCGGTACACACCGCTCCTGTAGTGCGGCAGGGGCGGTGCGCCATGATGGGTCCATGTGCATGCCTTCTGCATCGCGTCTGGGTTGCGCTCGGGCTGCTGCGTAGTGTCCGACCTGCGCTCTTCACCCTCTGCAACTGCTTCGAGTGGCAAAGTGGAAGGCCACTTTGTGCAGTCCAAGGTTGCACCCTGGGCACATGCACATGAGCACTTGGTAGTAGGCCCTTTTTTCTTCACACGTACGTTCGGAGCTGACATGACCACCGTTTGGAGCGGTGGATTGCAGCGCCTGCTGCACCTGCGTCACCTGCACTTCAAGGTATGTTATGAAAGTGTGTCAAGTGATAGCGCTACCGCTGTATCATACCATATGGCGTCTATGTCAACGCAGCAAAGGCAAGGTACACTCTAGGAGAGTGCCGTGGCAAGCGCTGCTGTTCTGGTTGGCCACAGGACGGCCCGCAGCCCGCAACATTGGCACGTTTGAGAGGCATGAGGACAACAGCAGCGGGGGCAGTAGGACGGGATCCAGACCTGCCTTCGCTGGTCGAGCCTGGCTGGCTCGCTGACAGGTGTGTCAAATGCACCAGTTATGCATCTGCCTTTCCTGAAGTGTTTGAAGTTGCCTCACGAGCAGCACAGCATCAGCAACAGTAAAGGTCAAGTGCTTGGCAGGCTGGGGAGCCCAGAGCTGCGAGTGCTGGACTGCACGTGGTACATGCCAGGCTCAGGTGCGCCTCGGGTGGTCTTCCTGGCGCATGCATCACGCTGCTTGCTGACCACATGCTGACCATGGCAGTGACTGACGGACCTGCAAGGCCCTATGACGCAGTTTGGCGGACACTCACTGGCTTTCACGGCTCCTAGCTCCCGCGCTCCTCTTTGGCCTCCTTGCGCTGACGGAACACCTCAGGCGCACTCGCCACGGGACGCTGACAGCATACCTCAGGCGCGCTCATCGTGGGACAGGCAAGGACCCGTACGAGGAGTTCCGCGGCAGCCGCATACCCGGCTCCCGCTTCTTCGACCTGGACAGGATCTCCGCGCCGGACACCGACCTGCCGCACATGCTGCCCTCGCCCGCCGCCTTTGGCGCCGCAGCGGACGCGCTCGACATCGCAAACGAGTCAGACGTCGTGGTGTACGACCGCAGCGGGTGCTTCAGCGCGCCGCGCGTGTGGTGGACGTTCCGCGCGTTTGGCCACAACAGGTGCGCGCCATACCCGCTGCGCGATCCGCGTGTGGCTTGTCACGTACCGCGTGCAGGATGTAGTTGCCCAGGCCTGCTGCAAAGTGAAGGGCGCACCAACGAGGCCGCGCTGCCGCCGCCATGTCACGCAGTGCTGCTGCACGTAGTGGCCTGCTTCGCGTCGGTCAGGCAGTCGAACAGGGCCGACGTGCGTGGCCCCCGCCATGCGCAGGGTGGCCGTGCTGAACGGCGGCCTGCCCGAGTGGCTCGCCCGGGGCCTGCCCGTCGACGAGGCGCCCGCCGACGAGGCCGCGCTGGCGGCCCCGGTGGCGGCGGCTTGCAGCCCGCCGCCCGGCAGCCCGCGCTTCCACGCGCGCCCGCAGGCACGGCGACCCTGCCGACGTGCCAGCCTGCAGGGCTCGCATGCGATGCTGGGGCGTCCTGCTGTCACATAAGACGCCACGTCAAGCAGCATGCGATGCTGGGGCGGCCTGCCGGCACATCTGACGCCCCGCCAGGGGGGACGCCCCATGCATGCCTCACCCAGGTCCGCCTCTGGGTGTGGGGCTCGAGTGGGTGATGTGGTGCGTGTGAGCGCGCCAGTAGCGCGCAGGCGCATCTGGTGCGGGACCTGGCGGCCATGCGCGCGCTGGCGGGCGGCGGCGGCGGCGGCGAGCAGGTGGTGGACGCGCGGCCGGCGCCGCGCTTTGCGGGCGCCGCGCCGGAGCCGCGCGCGGGCGTGCGCAGCGGCCACATGCCCGGCAGCCGCAGCCTGCCCGCCAGCCAGGCGCGCCGCGCGCGCATCGAGTCGCCTCAGAGGCTGTGCCGGGGGCTGTGCAGGGCCTGGGGTCCTCCTGCCAGCTGCCTGCGTGCGCCTCGCCAGACACAGTGGTGAGGTGCACTCCCTTTGCGCGCTCATAACTCCCGTGTGCATTGGTGTGCCGTGCAAGTCTGCGGTTCGCCGGCCAGCTCATCAGGCCAGCGGTGGGGGGTGACAGCATCCCCAGCAACAGATGTGCAGGGATGGGCAATTAAAGCGGAGAGCGCGCAGGTGGTGGCGGGCGGGCGGCTGCGGCCGCCGGCGGAGCTGCGCGCGGAGTTCACGGCCGCGGGCGTGGACCCGGCGCGGCCGCTCGTGTGCTCCTGCGGCTCCGGCGTGACTGCGTCGATCCTGGCGCTCGCGCTGCACCAGCTGGCGCCCGCGACTCTGGTGCGCGCCTGCCGGGCATGCCGGGCATGCTGCGCGCTGTCCCTTCGCATCTGTGTCCGCGTGTGGCTATCACAGCGCTCTGGGTGTGGAAGCTCTTGCGCTGGCGCACATGCTGACCGCGCGTTCTCATCATGGTGAGAGCGGTGTGCGTGGCAATGTAGCCCTCCTTGATTCCCAGTCCAGGCAGGCCCTGACATGCAGGCAGGCCCAAATGCAAGTGTGAGTGGGAGCGGCCTAGCAGCGGGTGCCTTGCTCATGCATCCATGCATGTGTATGCTCCCTGACTCCACTCGCAGGACCGAGGCTGGGTCACCCAGCAAGGATGCTTTCCACACATGACGCGCCTTGCGTAAGGGGCATGGGAAGCAGATGCAGGCATGGCTGTGAAATATGCAACTCAGTGCCTTCGTGGCGTCGCGTGCAGTGCGCCGTGTACGACGGGTCCTGGTCTGAGTGGGGCGCTCAGCCGGACACGCCTGTCGACACTGCCTCGACCACTTCCTGAGGCCGTCCTCAGCAGGCGTATGTGTTACAGGTGTTACAGGAAAGGCATCCGACCAGCTGTGTGTTACCCTAATTCGGCGCAAGCCGAGCCTTGAGTGGCTCAGGGGCAGCAGGTGACCCTCTTGCACTGTCCTCAGTTGAGTATCTCGTAAGACTGTATGTGTACAAGCGCCATAGTGCCAGTGACCCACACTCTCAGCATGTATGCATGTATGAACGCGTGCTTGCAAATGAGACAACTGCGTGCGTGGCCATCGTCATTGCAGACTTGCACAGCTATGCGCACGCAGCGTGCACTGCCCTGCTTCAACAAGCATGAGCAACATCCTCTGCACCGCTGCAGATCTAGCAGATCAAACAGCTCGCGCAGGCCCAAAAAAAAGAATTCATCATGAACGCAACAGCTCAAGCTCTGGCAAGCAGGCCGGCAACAAGTACAGGCACGCAAAAGATAGAGATCAAGTGCGCATCCCATACACAGTGCAGTCTGCCGCCATGAAGCAGCAACCAACCTCAAAGGGGCGCATAGCCGTAACTATACAGTGTCTTTGCGCCCAAGCGCCCCCAGAATGCGGGGGCCCCTCTGCGCAGGGGCGTCACTGACATGCTGGCCAACCCTACCTCCCTCTCACCTGGTACCCTGTCCCCAGTCTGCAATCCTGGGGCCAATGCAGCAGCATACAGTGCTGGGCCGCAGCGGTGAGGTGTGCAGCACGCGCGGCCCTGCTCTTGCTGTGCAACGGGCGCTCCCAAGCCACAGGACCTCTTGCCACTGCTCTATCAGCGCTGCCTAGCCCTGAGCTGCTGCTGCGCAAGGCTGGCAGCAGCAGCACAGCAGCAGGTGCCGCTCTGGCCTGAGCCCTGCAAACCCCATCCCCCTCCCTACCTGCCATCCCTCGTTCTCCCTTTTCCACAGTGTGCTCAGCAATGCCCCGCTCACTACCCTCAGCCGTGGCGCGCTCCTGAGCGGCACCGCGCCCTGCTGGCGCTAAGATGCATTTTCAGTGCTCAGGCTGTCACGCGGCGCCTGGTGATTGCAGGCGCGCACAGGGAGTGTCACGCCGCACCCTGCGTGCCAGGGTGCGGCGGGCCCCGGCTACAGCTAGGTTATGCGTTGGGCGTCCATCTCATGCCGTGGGCCATGCAGCAGAGCGCTGCGCTAGCTCCACGCGGCTGTGTGCGCAGCGCACAGCACGCAACAGGGCCAGGATAGGGTTGGTGCGGCAGGTAGCAGAGCGCCACGGCTCACGCCACGCCGCCGCACCCCACCGTCGACATGGCGCCCGCACTTGCGGGCTCGCCGGCAGCCACAGCTGACGCTCAGCATTCCTTATTCCGCGCTCACTCAGCCCTGTTGCCACGCAAGGCGCGGCAGGACGTGCATGGTTGCACCCCACCCGCGTCGCCCTACCCCAGCCTACAGGCCATGCGGCTGCTGCAAGCCACTACGTGCATGATCATCCACGGCCTGGCGCCCTGTCAACACTTGCCTCTCCTGCGTGCACAGCTGCAGGCTGCCCCAGGGCTGCGCCAGCCATCTGCTAGACCAGCCCTACACACTAGCCCAACCCTTGCCTACCACACCCTTCCTAGAAAGGTAGGTCTGCCCGCCCTCTTTCCCATCACATTTTCAGTGCCCGCTCGGCTCCGGTTGAGCCAAGCACAGCAGCCCCGCCGCTGCTCCCCCGCCTCAAAACAACGGGCGGCGCCCACGCGCCCCATCACGTCTGAATACCGTTTCAGGCGCACGGCGCCCGCCCTGACCCGCCCGGCCCGCGCCCGAGCTGCTGGCTGCATCAGCGAGCGGCTTAGAGGAAAGTGGGGGAGGGGGGTTATGGCGGGCACCTTGTCGGCCTACACCGGTACCAACTGGGCACAAGCACGCTGGCCGCGCCTGGTCTGTACAGGCGGCCAGCCCTGCTTCCCTGCGCTCAGGCGCAGCCTGGCGGGCCAGCGCCTGCCGCGGCGCCGTGGCCGCATGTAAGCGGGCGCCCCGGGCAGGCGCACTGCCCCTCCAGCGCAGCGCCTCGCGCTCTTTGAACCTCACATTGAAACCAGAGTCCCGCTGCGGAGGCGGCAACACGCGCAGCCTGGAGAGACTGCTTCGATAACCAGAACACGCTGACGAGGTGGCGCGGTGTGCCCGCGCGGCGCGCGTGCAGCTGCCCTGCCCATCTCCCACCACCAGCGCCCGGGTCAAAACTCTCTGCTACCCCAGCTGAAAAGCCCTGCCTGCCTGCAACTAACACCCTGGCCATGAGCGGCAACATCCTCACTAGCTGACCCACTCGTATGCTCCCTCCCAACTCACCTGCCAACTGTGACCACCTGCCTCTCCCTCAGCCAAAGACGCTTCCAAGCCCTTCCACTGCAGGAGCGCCTCAGGCCTGCCGCGGGCAGCAGCACCGGTGCCGCCGGGCGCCGAGCGCGCCGCGCGCAGGAGCGTGCCGCGCCTGTGCGGCCGTGCGAACCGGCCCGTCAGCCGTGCTTGGCGCGCTTCACGGGCGTCCGGAACGCGTCCTCGGGGTCGGGCGGCGGCGCGCCGCCGCAGCCGGCGGCCGCCGCCGCGGCAGCCGCCTCGGCGCGCCGCTCGCCGGCCTCCGCGGCCACGGCGGCCGCCGCGAGCGTGCGCACCTCGGCGCTGGCGGCCGCCAGCGCTGCCCGCAGCCGCGCCTCCTCCGCCTGCAGCGCCTGCGCACCAGGGGCGGCTCATTAGAAGCTGCATGTGAGTAAAGCATGCTGTCAGAGCCCCCTCGTGCAGGTCCGGCAACACGTCAGCAACTGCGGCACCGCAGGCGTGAGTGCCTCCGCTAAGCGGACCGGCTCAGCGCGCATGGTGGCAGGGCGCCGACCGTTGCTGCGGGGCAACGTGGCTGAAGTCGGGCCGCGCACGCACCTCGTCCTTGGCGCCCGCCGCGTGGCCGGGCGCGGCCTCCCGCGCCGGGCTGCTGCGCCCCGGCGTCTCGCTGCCCAGCGGCGCACCGCGGCACAGCCAGCGGTCCAGCGGCAGCAGCTCGTCGACGCCCGCCGCAGCGCCGCCGCCGCCCGCGCCGCCGGCCGCCGGCCCGGGCGACGTCAGGCTGCGCCGGCCGGGCAGCCAGGGCGCGACGCCTGGCCGACCCGCCTGCAGCAGCACGGGCTCACAGTGGTCCCAGATACTGCGAGCGCCAGGCGCAGCTCTGGTGAGCAATTACGATGCCGTGCAGGCAGAGGCGCGGACCTGCTGAGCAGCCGGAGGTGGAGAAGTGGGGAGGGGGGCTCACCTTCACGCTGGAGGCGGCGTCGTCGCCGCATAGGCGCAGCGGCGAGGCTGTTGCCGCCGGCCGGTCGCACATTGCACCGGCCGGGTCGGGCCCTCGCCATCCCAGCACCCCCTGTCTGCCGCCGCCGCCACCCAGCCCCGCCGGCCCCGCGCCGAGCCGCAGCGCACGCTGCGCGGCGGGCCGCCGCTCGGCGGTCGCGCTCAGCGTGCTGCCTGCCCGGCCTCGGGGCGGTTCGCCGCCCAGCTCCGGCGCGCTGCTTGCGCCCGGTGCGGCGCAGGCGGCCAGCGGCTCGGGCGTGCGCGCGCCCCCGGGCAGAAGCGCCGGCGAGCTGGGCCGCACACGCAGGCCGCCTGGCGCGGTGTGCCACT
>JAABUY010006747.1_pt1 | contig 11128 bp, 18 predicted proteins | sample 5560271 | NCBI WGS metagenome assembly JAABUY01 (sample SAMN10711886, study PRJNA513374) | rock metagenome | isolation source: Antarctica rocks | place: Antarctica: Victoria Land, University Valley
AACTGTTGGTATGCTGTCGAGCAGTGTCGGACTGACCTTGGGTTGACGCACAGAAAATAGCCTGTCGTCTGCTGGTTTGTGTACCAGGCTGCTATCACTCGGCCAGGCACGGAGCTCAACCACAGGAGTTGTCTTGTAGTTGTTCGAAAAGTGCACTTTGTCCAAAGCTGGAGGGTATTTTGAATCTGATGATTATTCGGTATCACGCTGTGTTTGCTTAGGCGTTGTCAGGTTAACATTTAACCGTTGCCTGGGCAAAAGGAATTCCAAAGTATCCATTAGTCATCTCTTCGTTGAACTGAAGGATGGGACCTATTGGCATCTAAAAGCACAGACAAGACGAACGACATGTGCATGGCTTTGCAAGTTTCAATGCAAAAGGGTACCTACCTGTTTGTCTTGCAGTTGCGCCACTGGATGACAGTACTAGTTGTCATCTGCACGACAGCATGCGGCTTTGAGTCATCTGGACGACATGCTCTGCAGCAGCATGTCTGCGCAACATGGTAACATGCTGACCGAAGTGTGTCGTGAGATGGCAGCTACCTTCAGTACACGTGTTCGTGGCTCTGTTAAGTGTCGTCAAGCATACGTGGCTCGTTATCAGCGGCATCTTGAGCCGAATGCTGTCCAGAGAAATTGCACCCGGCACGCAAAGTCGAATGCTTGTGACCGCACTCGCATCAAAACAGCCGCAAGTGCTCCTGAGGGGGCAGCAGCAAACATCAGCAAAGCGCCAATTGATCCAGCTGGGTGGGTATTGTAGGCATCTGAGACTGTACCACCCATTTTTTGGACTAACCCTCTGCTTCTGCGCATACAGGCCTCTCAGCACGCATTTTGCTCGAAACCTTGGGCTGAGTCGCGATATGATCCAAGAACTGGCAGAGCTGCCTGGCACAAAGAACATGGACCATCTGAGAGACAGAGCGCAAGCTTTGTCGCAGTGGAAGACAAGCATGCAGCAGGGGTACCTACCTGAAGCAGGCACTCTCAACTGGCCTGTGGAACCCTTTCAGAGCTCTTTTGTAAATGCCTTGGACAACCTTGGCATGCCACGATTTACTCGGCGGTATCCTAAGCTACTGGACAGCTTGCTGCGCCAGATGATGCAGCTTGTGCATGTGAGTTTGTAGCACTGCTCTGTATGCATGCCAATGCATGCCAATACATACCCTGCGCATGCCATATGCATGCCATGGCATCACCGCACACACAGCATACAACCAGCAACGCCTTGTTGGAACACAAGCAAGCACAATGGCACTACCAACATGCAAACATGTTGTGTCTGGTGGTAGCCATGCAAGCTGAACAGGGGCGTCAGTCCTCATTGAGAGTCTCATAAGCTAAGCTGGTTAGTGTCATCATGATGAATTCAGCACGAGCCACATTATCGCACTTACACTATCTGCAGCATCGTCCCCGCAACCTTTTCTTGCCAACTCTGACCGGCTCTCAGCAACATGTCCAGTCAAGCCGCACCTTTCTGGCAGGACTTTGAGGCTGAGGCGGAGTCTCAGCAAGAGCAAGAAGCTCCACCTAAGCCAGATGATGCCGGCAAGCCCCCCCCACCCCAGCAGTCCCAGGGTCAGGGTCAGGAAGGGGAGGGGGAGGAGGGGGAACCCCAGCCAGGCAGTAACCAGGTGAGGTGGCACAACATGAGCTGTGGTTAGACAAGATACCTAGCGGCCTTCTGCCACATGTTTTTTAAATCCTAGCTGTCTTGCTGTGCTGGCAGTTTGGCAAGCAAAGTACACAAGAAGGCTGAAGCAAGGCGAGCAATCTGAACTCACTATCCAGGCCAGAGGTCATGCAGGATTTGTTGCCTGGCTATAGTTTGCAAGCAATACTGCAGCATCCTATGGCACTGCACCACAAGATGTTAAGGAGCCTTCAAGATGGTGCAGAGGTCCAGACAGGGCATTGAAAAGGAGTCACACAGAATGTATACACTCATGTCAAAACTAAGACATATATACAAATATGGCATCCGATATATGCTGAGTTGTCTTGAGCGCACCGTTGAATGCAGCCACAGAGCATGCATCACATTCTGCAGGAGATGTCTCCAGAAGACATGGAGGAAGCCCTGAAGCAGGGTATGGAGGCCCAAGCAGGGGAAGGCGAGGGACAGGAAATAGAGATGTCCATGGAAATGGATGAGTCTCAACAAGGCAATCAGGGTGAAGGAGAGGAAGGGTGAGACGCCACATTTCTCCCAGATCATCACCTTGCCGATCCAAGAATGTGTGAGTCACTTTCAGGGATTAATTTGCCACTTGTGCAATGATCAAGACATGGCAATTGCTTTGCAGCTTCTTATGCTCTGCAGTGTCTCAACACTGCTGTGAGTGAAAGAACAGTTCCGTATTGGCACGAGTTCACCCTGCAAAGTTACTTCAGTCATGCCCTGCGGGATGCTTATCAGTTCCAAACCAGGCAAAAACTTGACCATAGTACACTGTAAGCTTCTGTTACATGCAACAAATACATAGAGCTTGCACCGTAACGCAGTACATTTTGGCATAGTGTGAGATAGCAAAAAAAAGAATTCAAAAATTTAGGGTGCGGGTTGAATTTGGGCCGGTATGGCATCAGTTAATGTTCCTTTTCGCCCAGGCACTGTCACACACATGACATGAGTCAACTCAGCTCAGGCAGCTCAGAAGATGGTGATGAAAGGTACACATTGCCAGGTGGCAAAATATGACTGTCTATTGCAGCACTCAAAGCATCCCCAGGTTGCAAGATGCAATGACTGTCTGCTGCAGAACTGAAGAGCAAGAAGGAGAGGGCGAGACGAAGGCGCAGCCTGGTCTGAGCAAGCTGGCAGATGATCTGGTACAGAAGTTTGAAGACCAGTGGAAAGCGACTGCAGAAAACCTGGATGCAGCTGCCAAGGCCTTTGACAACCTAGAAGGTATGAGGCCACTGCATCTTGCAGAGATTCTGCACAAGGCAGCTGAACAAGGCAGTGCCAGAGGCAAGCTGCATGCACCCCCATGTAGCACTCACACCCACCCCATACACAGGCTGGAACGCTTGGGCTTGTGACAGCAAGGTCGTTTTGCTTCATTCCGTTACGTGACAGCATCACAGTGATGCTCAGGACAAGCCTTTCTGGAGAAGCAAGACTGGCCTCCACCTAGTCAGCTCATGCTGGCACAGGTTACACACCACCATTGTTGTGACATCAAATTCAACTTCCATTGTGGTAATGACATTTGACAACAGCACCACAGTCTGTACACAACCTAGAAGCTCAGCCCAAAAGTTTTAACCAATGTCTGCTGTCTGCTCAGCTTCCGGGACGTTTTCCCAGAATTATGCAGTGGACGCGCACCACACAAGGCACCATTAACACGTCCTGTCTCTACTGGGAAGCGTCTAACAAGCGCGCACATTGTTGTGCCTTGCTGTGCAGATTTGATGGATGGCAAATCCGGGTTTGACAGCTCCACGTCTGTGTGGCAACAGACCGGCTGGGGTGAAGTGGACAACCTGAGAAAGAAACTAGAAAACCTGAAGGAGTTGAGGGACCTTGTGCGTCAGCTGGGCAGGGCTGGAGGCAAAGGCCCTCTCAGAAAAGCTCCCCAAGAGGTACAGCCGTCGGTCTGTGCATGTTTGTATCATTGTGGTATATGTGATGTTCTTCTCAGCAGCTCAACACCAATTGATGGAGCGGATTGCTATCAAAATAGAGTGCTGCTACATGGCAGAGACAATGCACAAGACCCATGCACAAGCTGGTGTGAGCACCATTTGCTGCTGGATATGTAGACCTTGCCAAGTGGCATGGTTCCATTTGTTTTGTAATTGTCCTGCCAACGACAGCAGTTATGTGACACACTCTGTTCAAGTAGAGGTTGTCCCACCACACGGCAATCTCTGCTAATGCTGCAGATGAGATGTCGCACCTCTGTGTTGCAACTGCCGATACCACAGGTAGACACAGCCCTTCCAGTTCACGCACAAGCTGTGAGGTATGACCCCTTGTGTGATGCAGATCTGGTCAAGCAGCAAACCCCCTGGTGTGGTGAGATCACCTCTGCAGCCGGAGGAGACTCGTGGCCTGACCAGGTCAGATGACTTGTCACGCATGCTGCCCTTTGAGGCGCACCTCATGGCGGCTGGCTGGCCCAAAAATGATACAGATGCTGATGGCAATGAAGTTGTGAGGGAAGGATCTCGCCCAGCTCGGTTGCTGCACATGGTCAGGAGGGCTGAGCGCAACCTCATGAGCTATGAGCGGACAGGCATGCCTCCACTGCCTGTATGTGTTGAAGCCTTGTGTTTGCTGTCAGCACAGCTCAGCACAGCATGACTGCCTGAATCCAACCCACCTTGCAACAGTCTCACACAATACCTCAACCTCATGCATCCCAACTGACTCACTTGTAATGTTCGCCCCACTCTCTCTCATCATCCCTGTACACTGCATTCCACTCCCCGACCCCCCCCCCTCACCCTCATGCAAACCCATGCACCCTAACTCACTCTGTCTTGTTTCTGATCCTTGTGCCCTACATTTCACCCTCCCCACCCCCTTGCCCCGTACACCCCGCCGCACCGCACCCCACGAGTTGTCAGCCCACATTAGCTGGCCCACATCGTTTGACTGTACCCTTTCCAGCATAACGTACTGCTGTGCCCTGCTGCAGGGTGGGTGGATGATGAGCCCTCTCGGGTGACTGGCAGGCTGGAAGTGCGGCCTGCAGCTGAGCTGGGCCCCATCATTGTCTGCCTCGATACCTCAGGTCGGCTTGCATGCTGCTTTGCTGCTCATCTGTGCTGCCAGGCTGCTGCTCTTGAGTAATGAGTTGTCCCGTCCTGGCAGCTATTGTCAGGACTGTTACATTGTAAGGACAATTCAGTGCTGTCTGTGCTGCATGGCCATGCAGTGTTGGCAACTGCAATAAAGCCAGGTCAAGTGCATTTTGACTGCTGTGCTTGCGTGACGCAATGCTCTGTGACAGCAACATTATTTGTTTTGTTTTGTTCAAGTGGGCTCTGTTGCTTTGCTTCATCAAAATGTCTGGTAGATCTTTTGCAGTTTCTGGCAAACCCCACAAAAGGTTTGTTTGTATATTAAACTTGATCTATGTTGTATCAATAATAAACAGTTTGAATGTATTTGTGCTGGCTGCAGGGTCCATGTCTGGTGCACGTGAGACAGTGGCCAAAGCCGTTACACTGGAATGCATGCGGGGAGCAGTCCGCCAAAAGCGGGCTTGCTTCCTATATGCATTCAGGCAAGCCAGTCAGCATACCTGTGCAGCAATGCGTTATGTGAAGGTCGATGCTGTTGAGTCAAACATGGAGTGATGCTGTGGAAGGGGCTTTTCTCCCCAAGCTGTGTAGTCTGTGTTTGACCAGCTGCACATGCAAGTGATGGAGGGTCAAATGGCTGTGTGCATAAACCTGGCTGTGATTTCAACCACACCATCACTTTGTCAGATCCTGTTTTCCTCTGCCGTCCTTCTTGATCCCCGTCATCCCCTTCCTCCATGTCACGTCATAGTTTTTTTCCATCCCCTTCACAGGGCTTTAGTTGCAGTATAAGCAAGGCCTGAGTACCACCTTGCACATGCCTCTGGACCTCACACAGGGAGCTACTCAGGACTGCACGTACCTGACCTTAGGGCAAAACATGCATGTCATGAATGGATGAGTGAACAAACGGACAAATAAACAAACAGACGAACAAACGAACGGACGGTTGAGCAAGCAAAGTAATGAACAAACGAATCTGTGCCTCTGCAGTGGCCCTGGGCAGGTGATGGAGATGGAGCTGAAGGTGGACTCCAACAGCATGGCCAAGCTACTCAAGTTCCTGACTGGCGGCTTCAACGGAGGCACTGACGTCGACAAGCCCCTGGAGCTCAGCCTCAAACGCCTTGCTGAGAAGGAGTGGAATCAGGTAGGCTTTTACGTAATGTGCCGTTGCTATGGTGATTTCCATCATAATGTTGTGCAGCTGGGTTGTTGCTACATGGCCAGAATGCACTCAGGTACAGAGTACGTATGCCGCTTTCAGCAACTCATGTTTGAGTGTGACTGGGGTTTTGTTGCTGAGTAGCGACACACTCAAAACCCCTTCTAAGTGAAGGCCTGAGTTGTGATGCGACTGTCCTTCCTCATGACAGTTCTGCAGCCAATGACTGTTGAGTTTACATGCTTTGTCTGAGCATGGTTGTTGAGCATTATGTGCATGGTCATGTTGCATGCATGGTCTGGAAACAAGACCCCACCAGGAGTCCTTTTGGCAGCCTTGTTGTTGCCTGTGCCAAGCTGGCTGCTGATCTGGGTGTTCTTGACAGATTGGATCTCACATATACGTTTCCAAGGATGCACCGATTGGCAGAGCATGATAAAACGTCTGTGTCATGAAGATACTGTGTCAGCGCACACTGACGTGCACACTGCAGGCGGACATATTGATGGTGACAGATGGTGAGATCCCCAGGCCCAGTGAGTGGGTCAAGAAAGATCTGAAGGCAGCTGTTGATGATCTGGGGCTTGAGATTCATGGTCTGTTGGTCGGCCAGCAGGATACCACTCCAGCCATGCAAGATATATGCACACATCTGCATGTGTTCAAATCGTGGTCGGCTGTTGGCGGCAAGCGTAATTACTACTACTGAGTGGTGTTTGTGAGCATACATTATGCTCTGCTTGTGTGTTGTACACTAGGTCCACAAGGCTGTTCTATGCCAGTATGAACCTTGTATTCATTTCATGTTTCATTCGCAGAGTTAGGCGGTCAAGTATATGCTGTCCACAACTGCACCTTCTCTTTCGAAAGCTTGCAAGACTAGGTGAATGCTGTTTAAAGACTCTGACTGATAGATCGGCAAGTAGATGGTGTAAACAAAGGTATCCTACCGCAGACATCGCAAATGAGATCAATAAGCTGCTGGCTTCTGCGATAGATGGCCAGAAATGGTGGGTGACTAACATGTTTGTCACAGAGGCTGCCGTAATTTGAGTCATTGAGAGGACACAAATGCTGCACAAAGCTGTTTGCTTTAGCGAGTTCCATGCGCTTGATTGCTGTCCTTCGCAATGACATCCGCTTGAGCTGTGACCAGAAGACAGTGCATTGTCTTCAATCGTGCATGCCAGCACCGCCAAAGCCCTCTAGTATACATCAGCTCAGATGAAGTCGCCAGCGATGCTGTCGTCCTTGTTCAACTACAACCACAACGTCCTGTATACTTTTTTGTACAAATTTTCCGACGGCGTTGCACAAGGTGTCTGGTCAGCTGCGTCTATGGCCACCTACATATACCTTCTAGAAAACAACTCAACAAAGGTACAGTGGGTCAATGTCATGCTTGCTGGCATCGTGATGCTGTCAGGCAGCAAGTGTGCGATCGCGCTTGCTGAAAGCTTGCTCTTTGAATTGCAGTACGTTGGTCTGGCCCAAGGCATTCAGGGCACCTTTGTAGCCATATCTGCAATACCAGGCACGTTGCACAGGTCACTCTCTGGCTTGCAATGGTTTTTTGCAGTTGCATGATACTTTATACAACTTATAAACATGTCACTTCACAGTCTTCATTCCCTGTTGCAGCTGGCTGGCTAGCTGACAGATTCCGACGAGACCAAGTACTGAAGTGCTGTGCAGTCGCTTCATGTGGTGAGCGCCACAAACTTTTAGACGTGGCAGCTATGTGGCACAGTGCGCCATGCCAACTTTGTCCACAACAATGATGAAAAGTTTACATTCATCCGTCTGTCTCCAAGCAGATGGACATTCAACAAGTCGCATGCCCTTTGCAGGCGCAATTGCTTGTACAACAGCAGCAGTACTGTTGCCCCAGGATCTCACAGTCCGTATATTTGGCATGGCTGTGGATCACAAGTATCTCTGGCTCTGTTTTGCCTTGGCCTTGTGGGGCCTGGGACAAGGGGCAGGGCCAGTTGTGGAAGCCCTGCTGGCAGATTCCACTCGCACAGGTGCTTGCTGTAGCGTGATTCACTTCCATCACAAAGTGCCATCGTGCTATACAAACAATCACCGTGTACAGAAAGGCTGTCCATTGCACATTCAGGAGCATTCGACTGCATCATGCAGGTTGGAGAATGACTGTCAGTCTATACATGTGAGCTGTATTATGCTGACGATGAAGAGGCTGTATCTTCAGATACGTTGTCCCTTCTCTGCAGGGTCCAGGTCAAAGGTGTACTCCATTATGTTCAGTGCTGGATTAGCTGGCATGTCAATTGGCCCCTGTGCAGCAGCAGCAACCTTTGCAATCACCGGCAATGCATGGCACGTACAGACGCTGCAGCATGTCATTTTGGTGGGAATGGTGTTGGCTGTGATTCCCATTCTGGCCCTGTTGTGCTTTGATGATGACCATTCACTGGGGGCAGAGAGCAATGCAGTGCGGCATCAGCCCACGCCTGCACGCAGCCCAGTGTCAGGTGTGCCTCAGTATCATCAGCATCACCATTTACGCGCACTGTAGTAGGGCTGCAGGGCCTGCCTAAATGCATGCACACAAGATCACCTGTCTCCAAGCAGTTCTTTGTTATTTATTTATTTGTGCATTTTCTTATTTTATCTTTATTTATTTTTCTTGTTTGTTACATTTGAGCATTGCGTACAGTCTACAACTGCAAACCTTGCCCTGCTGACAAGTGGCATGAGCTACAGCACGCTGAGTTGCTGTCTACCTCCGTAGCCCATGACTAAACAGCAAACTGACCATGTATCTTGCTGCTGTGCCAAAGCGACATTTCCAACCAGGCATACCAGTCAGCTGTACCAAGCCATGCTGGTAATGTGCATGACATGGTGTCACATCTGTTTTGCTATTGATTGTTTTGCTCTCTGTTGTCTAGGTCTACAACCCCGATCATGTGACGCATTCAACTTCCCTGCAGGCAAAGCAGCCGGTCAGCGGCGGCCTCGGCAGTTCAGGAGCCTCAGCAAGAAATCTGTCCCATACTTCATTGCCTCATCAGATGTGCTGTTTGGCCTGGCGTCTGGCATGACCATCAAGTTCTTCCCCATCTTCTTCCTGAAGCAGGTTGCGCTGCCACCTATTGGCACCAACTTCATCCTGGCAGGCACACCCTTATGTGTTGCCATCATGTCACAACTGGCATCACCAATTGCACAAGTACTTGGTGAGCACACACTGCTGCTGCTTGTGACAGCTAGCCGCCACAGCTGCTATCGTGTGTCAAGAGTAGTCTCTTGCCTGCGACAAGTTGCAGATGCTCATATGCATGTGTAGCTGAGGGTTCCTGAAGTAAAAGAAGAGCAAATTTGCAACAAAACATGCTCAAGAGGCAAAGCTTGCTTTTGACAGCAGGGGTGTATGCTTTGTGGCATCGCCATCTGCATCTATGCTCTGCTGCATGAACTGTCGTGACCACTGTTGACTCAGCAAAGGCACAAGCTGCTGAATATTTTGGCTGCGTGCATTTTGCTGCTTATGCACTACTTGGCTGCACGTACATGCAATGGCGCAACATGATGTGAAATAAGCTGCATGGTGATGTGCCACAGGCCGCGTACCAACAATACTGGTGCTCAAGCTGATTGGAGTAAACTTGATGGGATTCATGGGAATGTTCCCTGAGATCTGGACCAAGCTGGGCATTATCATTCCGGTGTATGTGATACGCACAGCAATCATCAACAGTGCTGCTCCCCTGCAGAAGAGTATCTTGATGGACTACGTGCCCAAGGCAAGTCCCCACTGCTGTGTTGTGAAAATTCGACCTGTTTGCAGGGCTCTGCTAGTAGTCGGTGCATGACATGGGGTTGTCACTCCTGCCATTTATTGCTTGGCGGTGGTCCTGAGTCTACTTATGGCAGAAGTCAGCAACTAGTCCAGCATGCAAGCTGCTGTTTCCTTGCACGCCTGACGCCAACTGCAATGTCTGTTCCTTGAAACATTGAGGATCGATGGGCAGAGCAGAGGAGTGAGCATCACCCTCTCAAAGCTGCAGTGAGAGTTGGCACGATACCCTGCATGACTGTGCATGCAGATCAATGCAGTGTTCTGAGCTTGCGTCAGTTTTGCAGGAGTCACGAGCCAGGTGGAATAGTCTTGATGGAGTGCTCATCTTCGGCTGGTCAGGCTCTGCCTTTCTGGGTGGAATCCTTATAGAAAAGTTTGGCTTTGACTTCACCTTCTGCATTACGGCCCTTGTGCAAGGCATTGGCGCCTGCCTCCTGATACCGCTGCTGTTATTGGTGCCAAGAAAAGAGGCTGCACATCAGCCGAGTGACTCAGTCTCAACAGCTGCTGTGGCAGCTGCTGGATCGACTTCTGGTTTTGCCGCGACAGACACAGAGGTGTTAGCAGACGGTCAGATGAGTGCTTTAGATGCATTGGAGGAAGAAGCTGCTGAGGTGGCCGACTTGGAGCAGCCGCTGCTGAGTAGTCAGAGTAGTCCAAAGACAGCGAGCCTGAACTACCTGGGAAACAGTCCTGCCAGGGGCAGCTTGGATCTATAGGGCATAGTTTGAGCTTTGAGCATATGGATGTGTCTTGCATTGACGTACTGTGGCTGGATGGTGTAAAGCATAAAAACAGGCCCAACCTGTATGTTCTTGCCAACCTGGGCTACATTTTCCGCACTCTTGCAGACTATTCGACGTTTGTTTGTCCATTTGGTTGCATTAACAGGGTAGTGATTGTCCTTTGTTCTTGAAGTTTGTTTATGTCCTTATGTATGTACTGATGGGAATTACTGGCTGTGTCACTGATGTGTCATGTGATAATCTGTGCTGTGCGAGCACGTTTGCGCATCACAGCCCTACATTCCAGCATCTTATAACAACACAGCAGTTCCGTGCTTATATGGGCACTGGCTGCCAACCAAAGTCTGCTGCACATTTGTGACAATTTGACAGCACAAAGACAACAAAACAAGTCAGTACTAATACCATAATGTACATGGTGAACCATCTGCCATGAGCAGCTTAGCAGTTCTAGAGCAAATATGTGAAACAAGCCGAGAGCGCAACAGGGCATCAAATCACGTGCACACACAAATCAGTGAAGCTCAGTAGCCGCCCTCTGCTGAAGCACCAGCTGGCACTCGCTGCTGACCCTTCTGCTGTGCATTTGCCTGCTGTAGCAGCAGCTCATAGTTC
>JAABUY010006750.1_pt1 | contig 11125 bp, 16 predicted proteins | sample 5560271 | NCBI WGS metagenome assembly JAABUY01 (sample SAMN10711886, study PRJNA513374) | rock metagenome | isolation source: Antarctica rocks | place: Antarctica: Victoria Land, University Valley
CGCCGGCCGCAGCGGGCGCTGCTGCGCAGCGGACCTGGCTGGCCGAGCGCCAGGCGCGGCCCTGGTCCTGTCTGCCTGCAGCAGGTCGCTGAGCACCAGCCTCGCGCGAGCGGGTCCTGAGAAAGTTGGCGGGCCTGTGCTGTAAAGCGCGCCGGGGCGGGCGCTACGTGCGCCGCCAAGCAGGGCGCGTGGCGCGGCAGGGCCCGGCGGTGAGCCCCGACAACCTGTCGCTGTACGAGCGGTGGGCGGGGGTTGGCGCGCCTGGCGGCCAGCAGGGCGACCCTGGCCTGGACTCGGGCGAGCCTGGCGACGGCGCGCGCCTCACGGGTGCCATGAGCTAGTTTGCGCCGGCTGGAGGCTGGTCACTGAGCCGCCGGGACCCCGCGCAACCTTGCCTTGCTGTAACACCAGCCACAAAGCAAGGCTGGCCTGTTCCCTCGCCGGCTGGCAGCTGAATCAATTATCAAGTGACTATGGCTGGGCCCACATGCTGTCCGTCAAATCATGGGCAGAGCGCTTCGAGCGCTTTCACTGATTGAGCGCGGCAGTGTGCGTCTTTATCACAGTGAGCCTTGCCTGACACGCTGAAGAGAACGTGGTCTCCACGCACACCAGGGTACTGTGCATATTGCACCAGCCTCTACCATACAGCCGCTGCGCAGACTTCACACTCAAGGGGCGCGGCATTTTACGGCATTCGACCGTGCATGTGGCTGCCCACCGGTGGCCCAGGCACCTACCCATGCCTCACCCCGGCCTGGAGGGTGCATGCACTACAAGTAGAGCATCTAGTGAAGTCCTGACGGCGAGCGCTACAAAACACGGAGCGGGAGCAGGGAGCTCGCGGAGGGCGACAGGTGCGCAGCGGGGTGGGGCGTGCCTGACGGTGTTGACATCTATACATGCAGCGGAACGTGTTGTCTGGTAATGGGGTTCTCCTTGTGCCGACGGCGCCGATGGGTCTGTTGTCGCTGTGTCGTAGCACCTGCTGCAGCTTGTCACGTTGGTTCTTCTAGCACCTCACGCCTGGCCCCGACAAACGGACCATCTGTTGGGCTTGCGTTTGTACGTTATTTGTGGCCCTTGCATGCGAGCTGCTGCACCGTTTCTGGAGCAAGCCGGCTGCGGAGCTCTGTATCGTGCGCTGTAAGCCTGGGTGTAGGGCGTTGGATTGGCGCAATTGTCGCGGAGCCGCCAGGGGCTCTTGTTGCGCCCGCGCTTCGCGCGTCGTGCGAGCGCTGAGCGCGCGTCGCTCCTGCAGGTTGACCAGGAGTGCGGCGTTGGTGGTACGTCGGAGTGGCGCTAAGTGCTCGGCGTCGCCATGTCGAAGGCTATGGGTGTCCAGAACGGCGCACACCCGAACCAGACCGACCGCGTGGAGGTTGAGGAGTGCGTGCCTGCCTCGCGTTGTGTGCATTACCAATTATGCCTTTTGCATGCGCGCGACGGCCGCTCCGCCTGCGGACAGCTGCGCTGCAACGGGGCCTTTGTGCGGTGCCTGTGCTGTGTGCAGCGAAGCTGCGCGGCGGCGTGCGGTGTCATGGCACATTTTATCGTCACTGTGGCCTCTTGCTGGCGGGTTGCCGACGTATAGTGCACGTAAGTGGAGTGCTGCAGGATATGCTGTGTGTATAGGTATCGCTGCGCAGCGCCTGCGCAATGCTAATAGCGCGTACTTTTGTGAGCAGGCGGCTCGAGGCGCACTTGACCTAAAGCGCCTCTTGCAAAGCGGCGGCGAGCTGCTGCCGCTGCTGCCGCTGCTCAGGTTGCGTCCGACGCGCGCAGGTTCCACGAGCACACCAACGCGGTCACCGCCTTTTTCTTCTGGGTGAAGAGCTGGGCGCTGCCGGGTATTGGCATGTTCTGCGAGGCGTACTTCATCTTCTCCATCGGCAACCTGAAGGTCCGCCCTGCTTCTGGCAGCGCGCCGCGCTGCTGTAAAGTGTGCTGTGAAGTGTAATTGGCGTGCTTGCTGTTGCGGCCTGGAGCTCTGAAGCCGTCAAGCTTTTGTGTTGGGTTGACAGATCGCGTGCTGGTGAAGGGTCTGCGCGGGTGTGTGGCGCACGGCGGTCTGACGCGTGCGTGTGTGTCTGCAGCCGATCTTCACGCAGATCTACCCGCGGTGTTATGGCAAGCCCCACACAGACTGCTCCGCTGAGCTGGTCGACTCGCAGACCTACACCCAGGTGCGTGGCCCGCGCGTGTGCCAGTATTAGGGGACCCTGTCGGTAACGGAGTGTGTTGGAGGTGTTGTAGCGACCAGGTGGCCTGTTGCATGGTGTTCAGCTCTGTCTAGAACAGCATGTCCAAGCTGGTCTGGTTTGGTACCGTGGACGTGCAAGGGCGGGAAAGGAGTGCAGTTCTGGTGTGGACTCTCTTGCACTCTCAGTGTGGTTGCCCGTCGAAAATGCTGTGCCCTGGCGGCGCAGGTCGTGGGTATCATGCTGGGTATGCTGTCGCTCGGCTTCATCGCGGACAAGGTCGGGCGCAAGTGGGGCTCAGTGGCCTGCGCGGCCTTCATGTTTGTTGGTGGCATCCTCCTGACCGCCTCCAGCGCGCCCACGCTGTACGGCTGGGCCGTCATGTTCAGCGTCTCCCAGGCGCGCAGTGCTGCTGCACGCAGAGCAAGCAGAGCCGGCAGGCGTGGGATAAAGTCTGTTATGGGACTGCAACGTAGTGCATGCGTTGTGCATGCTTTTGGTGTTGCGTGTTTGCTGGCGCAACGCAATGACGCTCCCTGTCTGCAAGACCATGCATTCCTGGCCTGTAAGTGCCGTGAGAGCATTGGTGAGCTGCAGGGCAGTGGACACATACTGACTTGTGGCTGTGCCTGTGGCGCCTTGCAGTTCATCTACGGTTACGGTGTCGGCGGCGAGTACCCGCTCGCGTCGTCGTCGGCGGCCGAGCGCGCTGAGGCGAACAAGTCGCTGCGCTTCCGCCGCGGCGAGATGATTGTCTGCACCTTCGCCATGCAGGCATGCACCGGCTGCGCGACGCTGGCATGCACTTGTGGAATGCGGCACGCCCCTTGCATAGAAGCAACAAGCCTGGCTTCTGCACAGGCCCGCTGTTGCTGGCCATGGGCTGACTGCTTGGTCTGACATCGTGCCTGCGCTGCGCCGCAGGGCTGGGGCAACTTCGTCAACACCGCCATCATCTGCATCCTGCTCGCAATCTTTGGCCAGACCAGCAAGAGCTACAACAACCGGTCGCTGGAGGCCGTGTGGCGGCTCTCGTTCGGCCTGGGCCTGATCCCCGTCACGGGCATGCTCATCTACCGCCTGTTCTTCCTCCAGGAGTCCAAGGTTTGGATCCGCAAGAAGCACGGCCCCGACGTGAGCGCCCCGCTGATCAATCCCGCTGACTGCGATTGCATCGGTTGAGCCTGGTGCTGGCAGAGAGCCTTCCTTCCTTCCTTTCTAGACACTTGCAGTGTGCGGATTGCACGAGCGCCGCTGTCAAGTGCTCTCCGCTTCGAAAGAATACATTAAGGTGAGCTGAGTGTGCGTGTGGCTGCGCAGCACGCTTCGCGCGAGCAGTCGGTCATGTGGTACCACTACTGGCACCGCCTGGTCGGCACCGCCGGCGCCTGGTTCTTCTGGTGCGGGCCTGACATGCTGTGCCCCTTGCGTCGATGCGCTCATGCCTTGCATGTGCGAGTCTTGTGTTGTGGACAAGGTCTGCTTGCCTGCTGGCAGGGATCCTGGCTCGCTAAGCGTGTGCGAGTGCGCCTTATTTATCAGAGCACGCCGTTGTGCGCAGGGACGTGTCCTTCTACGGCAATAAGCTGTTCCAGTCCACCTTTATCAGCATCATCGCCCCGGGCTCTTCCATCCTGACCGGCCTGCTCTGGACGCTGCTGAACTCGTTTGTGGCGCTGGTGCGTGCCCAATCGCCTAGCGAATCACGTACAATATAGGTAGACATTACCATTTTTTTGCTCTGTAATTGTATCCTGTGGGAGGCAGACCTGCTGCTGACCAGTTCTGTGGTCATGCTCAGACTTGTGGCTGACGAAAAGTGCTGCAATAGCTCATTAGTCTGACACGCCGTTCGTCTGGCTGCGCAGGTCGGCTACTACTTTGCCGCGTTCACCATTGACAAGATGTGGATGTGCGCGGGCCCGCGCTGCATTCCAGTGCTGCTGCCTGGTCTGCTCTCGTGCCTGTCTGCCTGGCGCATCGCCTGTCAACACTGCAGCTGACATATAGCATTTTGCTCGCAGGGGCCGCGTGCGCCTGCAGGTCATGGGCTTCTGCTGGGTGTTTGTCATCTTCCTGGTCTGCGCCATTGCGTACAACGACCTCATCAAGCCCCAGTACATCCAGGCCTTCCAGGTGAGGGCGCGAAGCCTCTCGGACTGTTATGTGCTTAGGCTGTTACGTGCACGCACGCTGGTTGAGGTTGTGAGGCCCAAGGCGCTGAGCCTGGTGCGCGCGCGCTGCGCAGTTCCTGTATTTCTTCTCGTCCTTCTGGGGCCAGTTCGGTCCGGTGCGTCCCCGCCATGCCTGTGCTGCCCTCTACAGCCCTGCAAGGCGCCATGCCTGTGCTGCCCTCTACAGCCCTGCAAGGCGATGTTATTGGGTTAGAGGTTAGTCTGTTGCTGTGTTGCACCTGCTTCAGTTGGTCATAAAGGAGCTGCACTGCCTCACACCACAGCCTGCAAGCACTGCTGCTGCCGTGCTGAAGTGTTGCTGCGGTGGCACGCCTGACTCGTACGGGCTTCACGCGCAGAACGCGACCACCTGGATGCTGCCGGGTGAGATCTTCCCGACCGAGGTCCGCGCGACGTGCCACGGCATCTCGGCCGCGACCGGCAAGGCCGGCGCGCTGGTCGCGGGCATCTGGTTTGCGTACCTGACGTCGGCCGGCCGCTTCTACGTGTCCGCCTTCTTTAACCTGGCGGGCCTGCTGCTGACCATCCTCTTTGTGCGCGCCCGCCTCTGCACGCTGCAGCCTGGGCTTGCGGAAACAGGCAATGTGCCAGGAGTTGATGTGCCGCTGAAGAGTGTTGATGTCGGATGCATGCTAGTTGCATTGTTACCGCTGTGCTCCCGAGCCTTTGCAGCCGCAGCCGGGGGTGCCGGTGTCTGTGCTGCCTGGTCTCTGACGAGGTCCCCTGCGCAATCCTGTGTCGGCGCGCGCCGGCGCCGGCGCGAGCGCCAGCTCGAGGCTGCCAGCCGGCCTCAGCCGTTGGAGCAGCCGCTCGGTCAGGGAGGTGGCATGACGCCCAGCGCGCGCCGCAGGTGCCCAACATCATCTCGCTGGACCTGCGCGAGGGCGACCGCCGCTGGGACGCGCTCATGTCCAAGGAGCCGTATGCCTACACGGTGCGGCTGCGCCCTGCTGCCTGTGGGTCTCAGGGTCTGCACGCCCTCTGTGTGTGCGCGCTGATGCGCTGGAAGGATGCGCGTCCGCAGTGGCCTGTCTGCTGACGCGCATGCTGGAAGGACTATGTGCAAATCTGCGCTTGTCGGGTGGTTCGTACTTCAGCGGCGCTGTCTGTTAGGCTGGCAGTGCAATTGTGTGTTGATAAGGGCGCTGCGCGCTTAGTGCGGGCTGGCGCTGCGCCTGACTGCGCCTCAACCCTAACCCTGACCCATGCGCAGGGCGAGGCAGTCAACCCGAAGAACATGTCGCTGTTCGAGCGCCTCATCGGCGCCTCCAAGCACTACGACCCTGAGGCCGACCGCCGCAAGCGCAAGGACGAGGGCATCCAGAGCGCCGGCAACATCGAGGCCACCAAGGGCACTGGTGAGCACTTCACCTGAGCGCACCCTGTTGTGTGCAGATTCCCGTTCAATTTTCCGCTCGCCCGCATTCAGTTGTGTCTGTCTCATTGGCTGGGCATGTGGGGTGTGTGCCTATTGTCGTCGTGCGCATGTAGTGCTAAATTCTCAGACTGGGGGCTTAGAGATGTGCAGCCAAGGGGCGCCTGGTGCAGCTCAGGGGCGCTTGGCACTCTGTAAGCCTGTTCATGCTCTGAAGGGGCTTGCTCGCAGTGTTACTGGGTGCTGCTGCATTGTTTTCATGATTGGTGGTGAGTGTCCAAACTCTTGACGTATTCCGAGCGTGATGATGCTGTGTGCGCAGGCCCGGTGGTTTGAGAGATATTGTGACGGCATCCAATGCTGGTGGACGGGGGGTTGGGCTGGGCCAATGTCGTTTTCACGGCAGCTGTACGTATTTAGCAGCTGAATTCAATTGACAGAAAGCTGAATTCAATTGACAAGAAACACGGACCATCTGGCCTCGTGACGCGTGTTTTCCAGAGTGGTCCCTCACGGATGGGGCCTGGTGTGGGCTCGGTGCATTCAGCAAGGGAAGTTCTGTGCGTACGGGGATCCAGAGGCCTCTGCTTTGATGCCATTTGTGCAAGACTCAATGGCGCGTCACGCGCGGCTTGCTGCGCTCCGACAAGTATGTCGTCTTCTTTTATAAGGCGGGGGAAGGGGGGCGGCTGTCCTTGTGCACCCTGGTCTTTGTGGAGAACTGGCCGCGCCTTCAAGAGTGGGGTAGCTTCCAGGCCTGGCTTGTCGTAGTGCACTCAAACATATGCATGGGGCGGGTCACCAGGAACTGGTCGGGTGCGGAGCAGCTCGTGCGCACTGGTTTGCTGTCGGCCCATCCTTACGACGCATCGGCCTGTCACATGACCCTGCCACCGTTGCTAGTACTATCACATATGCTGGGTGTGGGAATGCATCTGCAGTCTGTTTGCTGGCTCTTTGGAGCCCTTGCTTTTTCCAGCTGTAGTCGTTAATCGGTAACACTAGTCGACTCAAGTCGCAAGGACAGGCGCGCATGCGATGTTTGCTGTGGCTCTCTACAAAGTTTAATGCTGTGGCTCTTTACGAGGTATAGTGCGTCACGTTCCAAGCCTGCGCACACCCTGAGCTATAAACATAAGGTTGACATCGCAGCTTTAGCCAAATAGCTACTGCACACACCCTTGTATTTGTTGCACATGCTGAGCTCCATCCTGCCACATACATGCCGCAGCACGCCTTGCAAAAGCACCTCTGCTGCATTTATGGTCTAGCTTGACTTGAAAGCAGCTTCAGGAAATAATGACACAACAGGGACACCCAGCCTGTCACCAGACTCACAAGTGAGGTGCATTTGGTGCATCCCATGTCGACACGCAAGCCGCATGCATATCTGAACATCGAAACGCATCCGACCTCGCCAAAAGCATGGTTGTGCGAGTGTCACAGACTAAGCCGCTTAAGCGACCACCAAAGACAGACGGAGCAGCTTGATCATGTAATCCGAGGCTGAGCTGCCTGACGCGAGCAGGACGCCAACCCTGCCCGCACATGCTCAGGCTGGTTCGGGGACATGCATGCGCGCCAAGGCCGCGCCCGCGCCGCCGACAGAGCCGGCGGCGCACAGCTCAGCAGCAGCCCGCGGCGCGCCAGCTCGAGCTGTCACGGGTCAGAGCACCAGCTGCTCCGGGGCGACCAGGACGCCGTCGCCGTCGGCATACACCCAGTCGCCGGGGCTCACGCGCACGCCAGCGAGCGTGACGGGCACGTCCGCGAGCCCGGGGTCGCGCTTGGAGCTCTTCAGCGGGTACGCGGCCAGCGCCTTCACGCCCAGCGGCAGCGTCGCGATGACCGCGGAGTCGCGCACGCAGCCGTTGATGATGATGCCCTGCACGGCCCGCTGGCAGCTGGCTGGGCCGGCGGGTGCGGGCGACGCTGAAGGCGGCGTGGGCTCATGGTGGCGGTGCAGGGGTCCACAGACAGCAGCATCCCCTGTTGGTCCTTGGGAGCAGCTGAGCGGCTTGCGTGCTGGGGAAAGTGCTGTGAGTTGTGCTGCTGGGGCACCTGCCCTCGAGCCGGAGGCTGTTTTGCACACGCAGGAGGCTCCACATGGCTGACCAGGTGTGCAGTAACTGCTGAAGGCACAAGGCAGACGCTGCTGCGGGAGGGCGGCGCACGCTCCAGCCGTTGCGCACGGCCATCTCGGCGATGTTGTCGCCCAGCAGCGCGCACCGCAGCGACCCGCCGCCGTCCACCACCAGCACACGGTTTTGCCCGGGCCCCTCTAACGCCTGGCGCAAGTGTGTGGAGAAAGTATGAGTATGAGGGACACTACCCAGGGCTGCTGTTGTCCCTGCATCAGCTCTGCAGGCAGTGCGTACAGAGCAAAGTCAGCCGTGCCTGTAAACGCTCCCAACAATAACTCCAATCAACAACGTCACTTGCAGCAAACACCCCAACAGACGTCGAGCGCCGCAGCCGCACCTTCCTCACAAGCGGGTTGTTCTCGTAGCACTTGACAGTAGTTGCCTGGCCGCTGAAGCTGAGCCTGCCCCCATAGTCCCTGCAACGCTTGCACCGGCTTCCCTAATAAACAAGATGCTGACTGAATACTGCGCTTCCGGACAGTGACTGCTTCCGAAAGTCTGTATACGCAACAAGTGTTTCACGGCGCGCTGCATTGGGACAGCCTTGCCTGAAGATGGGCTCCATGATGTCCACTCTTTGGTGCGCGACGACATCAACCGGCTCAGGCACATGCACGTCGCACAGGTCTGCCGTGCCCGCCCGGGACAGGTCTGGCGGCGGCGTGGCCGTCGTTGGGGCCCCAGAAGCCATGCCCCGCAGACCCAAAGCGCGGCCCAGCGAACACAGGCCCGGCTGCAGGGAACCGCCAGCGCCAGCGCTCCTCAGCGCATGGCGGGGCAGCATCGCAGGCGCTGCAGCTCTGTCATGGCCTCTGGGCATGCACAATCAAAGTTGCAGGGTTGCAGGGGTTGCGCACGAGTTTTGTGGCTCAGCTGGCCGGCCAGTCGGCCTGTCAAGAGGCCGGCCCATCCCTTGAGCGTAGTCGCCCGCTGGGGTTGTGGGGCCATGCCAGCAGCTAAGGATACGGGCTACCTGAAGGTGGTGAAGGATGTGTTTGCGGGGACGTGCGGTGCGCTATCCGCTCGGGCAGCATGCATACGGTGCCGTTGCAGGCCGCTGCCGCGCCGCCGGCTGACCCAATGCACGCTCCTCCGCAGGCGGCATCGCTGTCACGCTAGTCGGCCATCCCTTCGACACCGCCAAAGTCAGGCTTCAGACGCAGTCAGCGCGCAATCCGATATACTGTGCGCGCTCTTCAGGCTCCTAGGGAGTTCACCTGCTCTCATACGCCGCTGCAAGCAAGACTCTGCCCAGCAGTTGACTGAGCTGGGCTGCGGGACGAGCAGCGGGCGTCTTCGATGTGGTGCGGAAGACTGTTCAGTGGGAGGGGCTGCCCGGGCTCTATAAGGTGCCTCCCCTCCGCCTCCAAACAGGCCGGCGTGGCGCGCTTCTGTCCCAGTTCTGCCTGCAACAGCGTGTGCCCCCCGCACGCTCTCTGCAGTGTCGCGCCTTCTGTGGGCCCTTCTGCTGCTGGTGATGCAGTTCGTGTCAGGCTGCGACACTGTTGAGGTGCACGCTCTGCTCTGCTGGCGATGCACCCGTGCGCGCGAGCCGCCAAGCGCAGAGGCCGGCGGGCCGCAGGGCGTCACGTCGCCGCTGGCCGGGCAGATGTTCTTCCGCGCGACGCTGTTCGGGGCCTTTGGCTGGGCCAAGCGCTGGCTGGCCACAAACCCGGACGGCAGCACGCGGCCGCTCGTCACGAGCGACTTCTACAAGGCGCGGCGCCTGGCCGGGCAGGACCGTCGGCGCCGATAACCGTGAGTGAGCGGCCGCCGGCCTGCTGGCGGGCCGGGCGCGCCTGGCAGGCGCGCCCGACCAGCAGCCAGCGGGACGCGCGCGCGCCGGGACTGATGGGGCGGCCGGCGCGCGCGCGCAGGCGGGCGCGATTACCGGCTTCCTGGCGGCCTTCACAGAGGGCCCGATCGACTTCTACAAGTCGCAGATCCAGTATCAGATCATCCGGGCCAAGTCGGACCCCAGCTACAAGCGTGCGGCCCGCTCCCGCACCCAGCGTGACCCCACGCTGCGCGTGATGCACAGCTGCCCTTCCGTGCACGTGCAGCAATGCAGGCGGCCAACCAGTGGAATGGTTTCCCCAGACACGTCATGCGCCTTGGGCAGCCCTTAAAGCATGCACCTAGGGGGGCAATGTCGCACGCAACTCTGCGTGCATTGATAAGGCATACTGACTGGCGTGCTTGGCTCTTAGAATGCTGGCAGCAAACTCTGTAGGCGGTTGTGGCCGCACGGTCAGTCCGTACGCCGAACCCTGCCCTGGCCGTGCTGCGCACGCGACCCGGCCATCGCTGAGCTCGGCGCGCGCCCGGGCGCAGCGGCGTTCACGACGGTGTCCGGCTGTGTTGCGGCCACGATCCGCCAGAACGGCTTCCGCGGGCCCTTCCAGGGCCTGGGCGCGACGCTGGTGCGCAACACGCCGGCCAACGCCATTTACCTCGGCTCCTTCGAGCTAATCAAGCGGCAGGCCGCGGAACGCTACCATTGCCCGTGCGGGCCCGCGCCTGCAGCCCCGCGCCTGCGACCCCGCGCCTGCGATCTCGCACCTGCAGCGCCCTGGAGCGCGGTCGCCCGAGAGCATGCCCGATAGCCGCTGGAAGAGCTGCGCGCTCTGCATAGCGGCCTGGTCGGTTGTCTGATGGCTGGCGCGACACCTTCCGCTGCGATCTGGAGTGACGCGAAAGGAGGCGCTTTGCTCTTGATTTTGTCGCGCCTCCGCTGCCTGCTTGCGGCGTGGCGCCGCGACCCGCCCTGGTCGGGCTGCCTGCGCGGCTGGCGCGCGGCAGCGCGGGCGCGCCGCCGGCCTGGGTGGTGAAGAGGCGGCGAGCTGCGGCAGAGCACTGTCAGCAGCTCTCAAAGTGTGGTACTACAGAGCGTGCAGCTCCGCTCGCCGCACGCCTGTGTGAGGAGCGGCAGGCCAAGCCGCGCGCGCGGCCCGCTGTCGCTGACCCGACGCGCGCGGCGCAGCCCGAGCAACCTGCCCGCCTGGGTGGTGGTGTCGGCGGCGGGCTTCGGCGGGCTGCTGTATTGGTGCGCCATCTTCCCGGTGGACCAGGTCAAGTCGGCGATGCAGACGGACGCGATCGACCCCGCGCAGCGCCGCTACCCAACCATGACCGCCGCTGCAAAGGTGCGCGCCCGCGCGCCGGCGCCCTCCGGGCGTGCCGCGTGCTGCGGGGCGGCGGCGGCTGCGG
>JAABUY010006751.1_pt1 | contig 11124 bp, 8 predicted proteins | sample 5560271 | NCBI WGS metagenome assembly JAABUY01 (sample SAMN10711886, study PRJNA513374) | rock metagenome | isolation source: Antarctica rocks | place: Antarctica: Victoria Land, University Valley
CGTTGGACTACCTGCGCCGCCGTGGCCTATCGAACGCCACCATCGCGCAGTTCGGCCTGGGCTGGAGCGGCGATGGCCGCGGCGCGCTGACGGCCGAGTTGGGGCGCGGCGGCGTCGAGCGAGACCGGATGCTGGAGGCCGGGCTGCTGCGCGAGGCGGAGGACGGCCCGGCGCGCGAGCTGTACTGGAACCGGGTGACGTTCCCGATCCGCGACCGCCGCGGCCGGCTGGTGAGCTTCGGCGGGCGCACGTTGGGGGATGCGAAACCCAAGTACATCAACGGGCCGGAAAGCCCGGTGTTTTCCAAGAAACGCAACCTGTATGCGCTCGACCTGGCGCGGGCCGGGCTGCGGGCCGGGCAGGCGCTGGTGGTGGCCGAGGGCTACATGGACGTGATCGCGCTGCACCAGGCGGGGTTCACCGGGGCCGTCGCGCCGCTCGGCACCGCGCTGACGGAGGAGCAGCTTGAGGAGCTGTGGCGCCTGGCGCCCGACCCGGTGCTGTGCTTCGACGGCGACGGCGCGGGCGCCCGCGCCGCTGCCCGCGCGGCCGAGCTGTGCCTGCCGCTGCTGACGCCCGAGCGCACGCTGCGGCTGGCGGCGCTGCCCGGCGGCGACGACCCGGACACGCTGATCCGGAAGCAGGGGCCGGCAGCGTTCCAATCGGTGATCGACGGGGCGCGGCCCTTGGCCGAGGCGCTGTTCCACGTTCTCCGCGAACAGGGCACCGGCGACACGCCGGAGCAGCGGGCGGCGCTGCGGGCACGGCTGGTCGCGGCGGCGGGGCGCATCGCCGACCGCTCGCTCGCGGCCGAGTACCGAGGCGCGCTGCTGGACCGCTTCTATGCGAGCCGGAAGCGCCCCGGCAAGGCAGCGCCGCCCGCGGCACGGCCCGCCCGCACGGCCGCCACGCCCGATTTGACGCAAGCGGAGCGGGGCCGCTGCCTCGTTGCGATCCTGCTGCGCCACCCCGACCTGCTGCGCGACACCGAGGAGGCGTTCGCAGCGCTCGAATTGTCCCCCGCCATGTCGCGGCTGCGGGAGGCAGTTATGCACCTATCCGAACGAGATGCGCTTGATTCTACAACCTTGCTGTCCCAACTAAACGCATCTGGTGCAATGGAAGAGGCGGCCCAGGCATTGTCGTCGACGCCGTATCCGTTGCCGGCCTGCGCCCATGCCGACGCAATGCCAGCGGAGGCGGAGGCCGGATGGTGGCATATTTTCGGACTGATGCACCGCTCGCGCCTCGACGAGGAGGTAGCGGCGGCGAGTCGGGCTTTTGTCGACCAGCCGGACGAAGCAGCCCAGCGCCGCCTGATTGCGCTCTGCGCCGCCCGCGACGCGCTGTCCGTGCCCGACCAGGGCGCGGAGATTGAACCCTGATGCGCCGCATGGGACGCCGTGCGGCGCGCAACTTTGGAGTGCCCTGAACAATGGCGACGAAGCAAGCCGTGACTGCCGACGCAGCGCCCGCCGACCACGATGGCGACACCACGCTGCTCGATACGAACGCTGTCGCCGTGAAGCGCCTGATCGCCAAAGGCAAGGAGCGTGGCTACATCACGTTCGACGAGCTGAACGCCGTCCTTCCCTCTGAGCAGAACAGCTCGGAGCAGATCGAGGATGTGATGGCGATGCTCAGCGAGATGGGCATCCAGGTTGTCGAGAGCGAGGAGACCGAGGACCCGGAAGCCCCCGCCGCCAAGGTCGACAAGGCCGAGGGCGAGGACGAGAAGGAGAGCGACGAGCCGACCGGCAACGTCGACGAGGCCAACCTGGGCCGCACCGACGACCCGGTACGCATGTACTTGCGCGAGATGGGCAGCGTCGAACTGCTGTCGCGCGAGGGCGAGATCGCCATCGCCAAGCGCATCGAGGCTGGGCGCGACATGATGATCGGGGGACTGTGCGAAAGCCCGCTGACCTTCCGCGCCATCATTACCTGGCACGAGAGCCTGAAGGCCGGGCGCATGCTGCTGCGCGACATCATCGACCTCGAAGCGACGCAGGGCGGCCCCAAAGAGGCGGCCGGCGAACCCGCCGACACCGTCGCCGAGACCTTTGAGCCGGCCGAGGAGCTGGACGACGACGGCGAGGGCGAAGGCCCTGGCATGTCGCTCTCGGCGCTTGAGGAGAAGCTGAAGCCCGACGTGCTCGCCACCTTCGAGGAGATCGAGGGGCTCTATAAGAAGCTGCACAAGGTGCAGGCCCGCCGGCTGGAGAGCATCACCTTGGGCGAGGAGACGAACATCCGGGCCGAGCGCACCTACGAGAAACAGCGCGAAGAGGTCGTTGGCAAGGTTGAGCAGGTTCGGCTGCATAACAACCGCATCGAGGAGCTGGTGGTGCAGCTCAAGCAGATCAGCCAGCGGCTGAACGGGTTGGAGGGGCAGCTTCTGCGCATGGCGGAGGCGGCGAAGGTCGGGCGCGACGAGTTCCTGCGCGAGTACCGCGGGCACGAGTTGGACCCAAACTGGCTGGAGCGCGTGGGCGCGTTGCCGGGCAAGTCGTGGAAGGTGTTCGTCACCCGGCACATCGACGGCGTGCAGGAGGTGCGGGCCAAGATTGGCGTGGTGGCGTCCGAGGCGGGGCTGCCGATCAGCGAGTTCCGCCGGGTGTACGCGACGGTGAGCCGGGGCGAGCGGGACAGCGCGCGGGCGAAGAAGGAGATGATTGAGGCCAACCTGCGGCTCGTGATCTCGATCGCGAAGAAGTACACCAACCGCGGGTTGCAATTTCTTGATTTGATTCAGGAAGGCAACATCGGCTTGATGAAGGCCGTCGACAAGTTCGAGTATCGCCGCGGCTACAAGTTCAGCACCTACGCGACCTGGTGGATCCGGCAGGCGATCACCCGCAGCATCGCCGACCAGGCGCGCACGATCCGCATTCCCGTCCACATGATCGAGACCATCAACAAGCTGGTCCGCACCAGCCGGCAGATGCTGCACGAGATCGGCCGCGAGCCGGCGCCGGAGGAGCTTGCGGAAAAGCTGGGGATGCCGCTCGAAAAAGTGCGGAAGGTGCTGAAGATCGCCAAGGAGCCGATCAGCCTGGAGACGCCGATCGGCGACGAGGAGGACAGCCACCTCGGCGACTTCATCGAGGACAAGGCGGCGGTGATCCCGCTCGACGCCGCGATCCAGGCCAACCTGCGCGAGGCGACGACCCGTGTGCTGAGCAGCCTGACGCCGCGCGAGGAGCGGGTGCTGCGCATGCGGTTCGGCATCGGCATGAACACCGACCACACGCTTGAAGAGGTTGGCCAGCAGTTCAACGTGACGCGCGAACGCATCCGTCAGATCGAGGCAAAGGCGCTGCGCAAGTTGAAACACCCGAGCCGCAGCCGCAAACTGCGGAGCTTCCTGGACGATTAGGCAAGCTGTGGATGATCAACGGAGCCTGAACCGTGCAGCCGACCAGCCGAGTTGCCGTCACCGTCACTTTTCTCCGCATGGACGAGCGTCCGGCCGGTCCGCCGCGGCTGCTGCCGAAGACGACGCCGCTCATCACGCTCAAGGCGTGTACGGTGCCGTTCTACCGCTATTTGTATGACACGGTGGGCGGCCCTTACCTTTGGTGGCTGCGGCGGTCGCTCCCGGACGATGCGATCGAGGCCCTGCTGCGCGACCCGGCCGTCTATATTACGGTGCTGTATCGTGACGGCGAGCCGGCGGGGTTCTTCGAGCTGGATTTCCGGCAGCATCCGGCGGTGAACCTCAGCTATTTCGGCTTGATGCCGGCTGCAATCGGCGCTGGGCTCGGCACGCCGCTGCTGCGGGCGGCGGTCGACATAGCGTTCCAGGTCGGCGCGAAGGCGGTGACGGTGAACACCTGCACGGCCGACCATCCGCGGGCGCTGCCGGGCTACCTGCGCGCCGGGTTCAAGCCGGTGCGCGCGGTGCGCGAGATTTGGGATGTGCCGACCCGGCTTGGCCTGTCCATCCCCGAGCATCTCCGGGTATAGCGTTCCCAGGGCGCAGCAAGCGCCACGGGGGACCGTCCTGATGCGCCTGACCTTCAAGTTCGCACTGGCTAAGTCAGCACTGGCCATGGCGTTGCTGGCCTCGCATGCGGCTTGGGCACAACTGCCCGGCACCCTCAAAATCGGCGTGCTGAACGACCAATCGGGGCCATTTGGCGACCAGTCCGGCCGCGGGTCCCTGGTCGCGGCGCAACTCGCGGCCGAAGACTTCATGCGCGAGGCGCCGGACGTGAAGGTGGAACTCGTCTACGGCGACCACCAGAACAAGCCGGATATCGGCAGCTCGATCGTGCGGGCCTGGGTGGACCGGGACGGCGTGGCCGCGGTGGCGGACGCGGTGAACTCCTCCGTGGGCCTGGCGGTGAACGACGTGCTGCGCGACCGGCACCGGACGTTCATCGCCAGCAACGTCGGCACCTCGGACCTCACGGGCAAGTTCTGCGCGCCGACGACGGTGCAGTGGACGTTCGACACCTGGGCCCTCGGCAACAGCGCGGCGCGGGCGTTGAAGGACGTGGGGCCGTTCTATTTCATAGGTTTCGACTACGCGCTGGGCGCGGCGCTGGAGCGGGACACGACGGCGGTGCTGACGAGCCTGGGCGGCAAGGTGGCCGGGTCGGTCAAGCACCCGCTGGGCACGACCGACTTCTCGTCCTACTTGCTGCAGGCGCAGTCGTCGGGGGCGAAGGTGATCGCGTTCGCCTCCACGGGCCTCGACTTCATCAACGCGGCCAAGCAGGCGGCGGAGTTCGGCGTGACGCGGACCGCGACGCTCGCCGGGCTGTTCACGCAGATCACCGACGTGGACGCGCTGGGGCTGCCGGCGGCCCAGGGCCTGGTGGTGACGGAGGCGTTCTACTGGGACCTGAACGACGGCACCCGCGCCTTCGCCCGGCGCTTCGCCGAGCGCATGCCGGGCCGGGTGCCGACCGAGAACCAGGCCGGCGTCTACTCCCCCATCATGGCGTACCTGCGCGCGGCCAAGCTCGCGGGCAGCATAGAGGGCGAGAAGGTGGTCGAGGCGATGCGCCGGGCGCCCATCGAGGACCCGCTGTTCGGCACGGTTACGGTGCGGCCGGATGGCCGGGCGGTCCACGCGATGTACGTGTTCCGCGTGAAGCCGCCGGCGCAGTCCGCCTCGCGCTGGGACGTGTACTCGCTGGTGTCGACCATCCCGGCCGAGGTCGCGTTCCGGCCCATGGCCGAGGGCGGGTGCCCGATGGTGGCCTCGAAAACGGCCCCAGACGCTGCGAAATAGCAAGCCACCACGGCGGCACCGGGGCTTTCGCTGCCCGTATGGACCAGCCCGCCGCCGTTGCCCCGGCTGCACCCCTGGCTGCGCCGCAGTCTGCGGTGCAGTCGGTGCTCACCCATGCCGTGCGGCACAAGACGCCCATCGGCATCTTCGAGGTCGCAGCGCTCGGGACGTTGCTGCTGGTGGCGTTCCAAGGACGGAAGCAGCGCTGAGGCTGCCCTGCGGGGCGCCGTTGCTCATGGCCGGATCACGGTCTTCTTGAAGGGGCCGCCATGGGCAGCGGCGTGTGCGACCGCCTCATTTGCATGGTCCAGATCGAAGTCAGTCGTCTCCCAGTTGCGCAAATCCAAGAGTCCCGACCGCACCAGCCCGATCAGGCGGGTATTGGCCGTGGCTGGGTACATCCACTGGCCGATGATGCTGATGCAGTTCCGCATGATCCACGGATAGGGCAGCGCCAAGTCGTCGCCCCCCAACATACCGACGCCTCCCATCAGCACGACCCTGCCGTACTCCTGCACCGTCATGGCGGCGGCCCGTACCGCTGTCGTTCCGGCAGAGGGCGGCAGCAGGTCCAGCACGCAGTCGATCGGACCCGGCGCCACTTGCTTCATCCGCTCACGATCCTCCGCCTCGTTGCCCGTGAGCCTCACCGTCCGCAGGCGAGGGCCGAAGCGACGCGCCAGGTCTTCCAGCATCGTCTCGTTCCGCCCCGGCGCCACGACGCAGCCCGCTCCCATCGCCAGGGCGACAGCGACGCCCGCGCTGCCGAAGTTCCCGGTGGCGCCGCTGATCAGGACCGTTTCTCCCGCTTGCAGGCTCCCCGCCAGGAGGCCGCCATACGGCACGAGAAGCAGGTTCAGCACGCACCATAGCCCGGCGTCCGCTGGGTCGATCGGGCCGATTGGGAAGGCATTTTCCGTCGGGACCAGCATCTGTTCGGCAAAGGAGCCGTGGTGGAAGTGCTTTTGCAGGCGCAGGCCCCCCTCGCCGCGGGCGCTCCAGCCTTGCAAGGTGATGTCGGGGGTGAGCGCATCGTCGCGCGCCCGCACGGTGGGGTCGCAAGTAACCCAATCACCGATGGCGAGGCGCGTCGCATCTGGCCCGACGGCGCGCACGCGGCCAACCGCTCCGCACCCCGGCGCCACCGGCAGGGTAAGCAGGTACTTCCGCTCGCCGCTGAAGACCTCGGCCGAGTAGGGCAGGACGCCGGTCGCCACGACGTCGATGATGACCTCGCCCGTGCCCAGGACCGGGTCGGGCAAGGTCCCGATGGCGAGTGGCGATCCGAACGCCTGAAGGATTGCAGATTTCATGGTCGTTCCGCCTTGTTGGTACGGCGCCATCCTCGCAGGCTTCAGCTCCGCATCAAGGCATGGTATTATCCTAGGATTAGAGGTTCCTGCTTGGGAAGGGAGTGGCGGCCATGGCGGACCTGAGCCGAGGCGAATTGGGCGACTTCCTCCGGTCGCGGCGAGAGAAGCTGAACCCCGACGCGGTTGGCCTCTCGAACGGGCGGAGACGCCGGACGCCGGGCTTGCGGCGCGAGGAGGTGGCCGAACTCGCGGGCATCGGCGTCGATTGGTACATCCGGCTGGAACAGGGGCGGAACGTCAGCCCGTCCGTGACCACGATCGACGCCCTGGCCCGCGCGCTGCGCCTCGGCACTGCGGAGCACGCCCATTTGCGGGCGCTGGCGCGGGACACCAGCCGCCAAGCGTTCTCCCGCGAGACCGTGCCCGAAGCGATCCGGCGCTTGGTCGAGAGTCTCAACCAACCGGCTTATGTCACCGGCCGCCGGTGGGACATCCTGGCGTGGAACGCTGCCACGACTGATGTCTTCGGCGATTTCAGCCGCATAGCTGAAGCGGATCGGAACATCCTGCTTTACGTGCTGACCGACCCGGACGCCCGGCGCCTGTTTGGAGCAACCTGGGCCGACGAGGCGAGGCGCATGGTGGCGCAATTCCGGATAACGCATGACCTTTGGGCCAGCGATCCGGCGTTTCTCGCCCTCTTGGCGCAGCTTCGCCAGGGCAGCCCTGAGTTCGCAGCCTGGTGGGAGGCACACGACATCCGCAGCGCCGCGTCTGGCCAAAAGCTGCTGAACCATCCCAAGCGGGGCGTGCTGCGCTTCGAGTATGCGACCTTCCAGGCCAATGACGACCCTGCGCTGAAGCTCGCCATCTACACGCAGGCGTAGGGCGCCTCTGCGCCTACGCGGCCTAGCCCCGTTGGGCGCGCGGTGCCTTGCGACTGGAATAGGAGCGGCCTGGCCGCGCCCCGGAGGTGCGGGCCTCGGCGCCGGCCGTCGCTGGCTCGATGCGGGCCTCGCCCTCGCCAGCATGGCGCACGGCGTTGGCGAAGCGCTCGGCCGTCCCAGCCACGATCTCAAACCGGGTGTCAGTGTCGAAGATGCGTATGGCGCCGATATCGGCCTTGGTGACACCGCCCAGCCGGCAGATCAGCGGGATCAGCCACTTGGGATCGGCGTTGTTGCGGCGACCAATCGTCAGGCGGAACCAAGCGCCACCGGCAGCGGAGCGTTGCGGGGCGCGCGGCTCCCTGGCCTCACGCACGAAGCGCTCGGCGGATGGCCGGGGCGCTGCGACCGGGGCAGCGTCGAACTGCTCCTCCGGCGCCGGCATGCGGGCGCGGTAGCTGCGGACGAGGGCGGCGGCGATCCACTCGGCCGGACGGCCCTCCAGCAGCAGCCGGGCCAGCGCGAGGTCCTCCTCCGTCGGCTCCTGCGCCAAGATCGGGTCGTTGAGCAGGCGCTCCTGGTCGCGGGCGCGGATCAACTCGGCCGACGGCGGATCGCTCCAGCCCGCGTCCACCCCGGCGGCGGCGATCAACTGCTCGGCCCGGCGGCGCTTTGGGAATGGCACCAGCAGCACCGACGTTCCTTTGCGCCCGGCGCGCCCGGTGCGCCCGCTGCGGTGCAGCATGGTTTCCTTGTTGGTCGGCAGGTCGGCATGGATCACCAGGTCGAGGTCCGGCAGGTCGAGGCCGCGCGCCGCCACGTCGGTCGCGACGCAAACGCGGGAGCGGCCGTCGCGCAACGATTGCAGCGCGCTGTTGCGCTCGTGCTGGCTCAGCTCGCCGGACAGGGCAACGGCGTCGAAGCCGCGTGCGAGCAGGCGGCCGTGCAGGCGGCGCACGCCGTCGCGGGTGGCGCAGAACACGAGGCTGGCCCGCGCCTCGAAGTAGCGCAGCACGTTGACCGCGGCGCGCTCGGCGTCGTGCGGCGCCATCGTCACGGCGCGATACTCGATGTCGCCGTGGGGTTCGTTGCGGCCCCCGGTGTCGATGCGCAGGGCGTCGCGCTGGTAGCGCCGGGCGAGCGAGACGATCTCCTTGGCGATGGTGGCGGAGAACAGCATGGTGCGCCGCTCGGCCGGCGTCGCGTCGAGGATGAACTCCAGGTCCTCGCGGAAGCCGAGGTCCAGCATCTCGTCGGCCTCGTCGAGCACGACGACGCGCAGGCTGCCGAGGTCGAGCCGGCCGCGCTCCAGGTGGTCGCGCAGGCGTCCGGGGGTGCCGACGACGATGTGGCAGCCGCCCGCCAGCACGCGCTGCTCCGCCCGGCTGTCCATGCCGCCGACGCAGGACGCGATGCGCGCGCCGGTCTGTTGATACAGCCAGGCGAGTTCGCCCTGCACCTGGATTGCGAGTTCGCGGGTGGGGGCAATGATGAGGGCGAGGGGTGCGCCGGGCCGGTCGAAGCGCTCGGCGTCGCCCAGCAGGGTGGGGGCGAAGGCGAGGCCGTAGGCGACGGTCTTGCCGGACCCGGTCTGCGCGGACACAACGAGGTCGCGGCCGAGCGCCTCGTCGGCCAGGACGGCGGACTGGACAGCGGTAGGTTCGAGGTAGTCGCGGTCGGCAAGGGCGCGGTTGAGGGCCGGGTTTACGCTAGGGAAGGGCATGCTGCTACCAAATGACCTTGGCCGGAGGGCCATGGATCGCATGGTGTAGCCTATAGTGGCGGCAAAGGCTAAATGCTGCGGCGCACACCAGACCGGCGTTAATGGATCAGGCCGCAGTCGCCCATTCACCCCCACGCATCACCGGCTCCGCGTTGCCCTTCGCGTCAACACCGTCGATGTCGACCTCGCCCGACCCAATCATCCAATCAATGTGGATTAAGCTGCTGTTGGCCCCGCGCCCAGCAAGCTCGGCTTCCGATGCGGTCGTTCCACCCTCCAGGCAAGTCCGATACGCCTGCCCCAAAGCGATATGGCTCGCAGCGTTCTCGTCGAACAGCGTGTTGAAGAACAGCAGCCCACTCGCCGAGATCGGCGACGAGTGCGGCACCAGCGCAACCTCGCCCAGCCGCCGCGCGCCCTCGTCGGTGCCCAGCACCTTCTGCAACACCTCCTGCCCAGTGCGGGCCGTCGCGTCCACAATCGAACCGCCCTCGAAGCGCACTGCCATGTCCTGGATCAAGGTGCCCTGGTAGGACAGCGGCTTCGTGCTGCGCACCGTGCCGTCCACCCTAAGCATATGCGGCGTGGTGAACACCTCCTCCGACGGGATGTTCGGGTTGCACACAACGCCGTTCTTCGCCGGCTCCGACCCGCCGAGCCACAAATGCCGGTCGGACAAGCCCACGCGCAGGTCGGTGCCGGGGCCGCGGAAGTGCAGCGCCGCATACTGGCGCGCGTTGAGCATCGCAGTCCGGGCGTGCAGGGCCGCATTGTGCTCGCCCCAGGCGGCCACCGGGTCCGCCGCGTCGATGCGGGACGCCGCGAAGATCGCGTCCCACAGCGTGGCCACCGCCTCGTGCTCCGGCAACTCGGGGAACATCGTGCGCGCCCACGACGGCGTGGCGAAGCTGGTGATGGTCCAGTTGATGGCGAACCCGGTGATCAGTTCGAGCGCCGGGCGGTAGGCGACGGAGCGGGCGCGGTTGGCGCGGGCGACGCGGGCCGGGTCCTGGCCGGCGAGCAACGACGGGTTCTCCCCCGCGATCGCCAGCCGGGCGGCGCCCCCGCGGAACGCCGCCGCCATGCCGTCATATAGCCAGCCGGCAGCCACGTCGAACGCCGTGTCCGGCGCGTGCTCGAAGCGGGCGAGGGCCGTGGCCTCGTCGGTCAGCAGCGTCGTGACCAGCGACGCGCCGGCGCGGTAGGCGTGTTCCGTGATGCGGCGCACCAGCGGCATGGCGTCGAGCGGCGCCGTGATGACCAGCTCCTGGCCCGGCGCCAGGCCCAGGCCGACGTGGACGGCGACCTCGCCCAGCCGGTCCAGGCGCGCGTCATGGCTGTTCGGCTGCGGACGGGCGGTGGCGTTCATGCGGCGTGCTCCTTGGTCTCTGCTGAGAGATAGGCGCGGGCGCGTCCATCGGGAACCCGGCAGGTGGCGCGCTGTTGCTCATAATGGCCGTTGTGCCACTCTGACCCAGGCTACGGCAGTGGCGGCGTCGTCTGGGGTGGGATTCGCGCCCGTTCCATGAAATGATCGTGGCAAGACCCTGAAAGGAACATCGCGCGTGTCGTCCATCGCCCGCCTGCTGCTCGGCCTCGCCCTGCTGTCCGCCACCGCCTGCGTGACCCGCCCGCCCGCCAGCGACCCCGAGGCTCAGGCCGATTTCCGCGAGCTGAACGACCCGATCGAGCCGACGAACCGGTTCTTCTACCGGGTCAACGACACGCTCGACACCTACGCGCTGCGGCCGGCCGCGGTGGCGTATCGCGACGTGGTGCCCGGCGCCGTCCGGCGACCGATCCACAACGTGCTGAACAACCTCGGCGCGCCCGCCATGTTCGCCAACGACGTGCTGTCGGCCAAGCCGCGCCGCGCCGGCGACAGCCTGATGCGCTTCCTGATCAACACCACCGCCGGCGCCGGCGGCCTGTTCGACGTGGCGACCGGGTGGGGCT
>JAABUY010006753.1_pt1 | contig 11122 bp, 6 predicted proteins | sample 5560271 | NCBI WGS metagenome assembly JAABUY01 (sample SAMN10711886, study PRJNA513374) | rock metagenome | isolation source: Antarctica rocks | place: Antarctica: Victoria Land, University Valley
TCTCGACGGCGGTAAGTCATCGTTGAACAGTTGAGATGAAGCTGTACGTGTTCTTGAGTGGCTGAATACGTTCGGAGCCTCCAGAGCAGACTCCCTTTGCGAGTTAGTCTTGCCATTAGAAGGCTCTAGCCGTACTTTGTCTGTGTCCTCTGATTTCGAGTCCTTTGCAGATCTCGTTACTAGATTGCCAGAGCTCTTGGGTTTTGGCGATGGCGATTGGGGGTTATCTTGCGAGCTTGCGTTGCCTTCGTTAGCTCCTGCATTGTGTCGTGGATCGGTCGGCTTCTTGCGACGACTAAACCCACGGTATTTATCTGGTATCAACACAGACGATTCTTGAGTTCGGTTTAGAGTGACTATGTCTCGGGAGTTATGGAGAGAAGAATCATGTGTGTGTGGCTGTCTCTCGCCAAAAGATTCCTCCTTTGCAACCGACGACCCTGGCTGGAAGGATACTGTCCGCAAACCCTGCTTGACCAACTCGGCAGAACCGCCAGGAGTTGTCTGAGAAGGAGCGACCTCTGACCACAGGTGTCTGTCCTCCACTACTTGCTCATTCGCCTTTTTGACAGCTTGCTCGTCCTGAAAGCCAGCAATCGAGGCCTGTTGATGGTACATTCGACTCTTGTGAACATAGCTGCTACCATCCGGATATTGACTTGCCTGTGCTGGCTGCTTGTGGATTGGCGGGACTTCGGGCATCGGAGGCACGTCGGCGGACGTGGTGGCTGGAAATCTGCTTAATCTATCCACGGCGCCCTCAACCCTACTGTCTCTTCCGTTAACCGGTGGCTTGGCCGGCGGGGCTTGTGACCATCTGTTATACCCCGATTCCTGCTTGACCGCAGCCTTGGTGTCCTCGGTGTCCTTCTCTTTAACCGGCGGCGATTGTTGTCTTCCCCTATGATCTGCTTTCAGTTCAGGTGCGATTATCATCAGGTCAGTGTCTGTTCGACTTCTACTCAGCAGCGGGAGGCTGTGATGTGCAGTTTGATTAGGCGCAATGAAAGCCTCAAGCTCTTTCTGCTTGCTAAAATCTATTGGCTTCTTGAGCTTGGCGGTTGCTTCATTCCCTATTTTCCGGGCATATCTGGCAAGGGCTTCTTGATACGCGTCATCGCTGCCCCAGGACTTTGATCGGTCGGTCTCTGATGACCCATTGCGGGAATGAAGTCCTAAACCCTGGTAATGCGGAAGTGGGGGAAGTTGAGGTGGACCCAAACCCACAGAGGAGCGGAATCGCTCTGGAGTGTCTGGCGCCAGTTCAGTACTACTTGCTGGTGTAGAATCCGAGCGCTTCTCCTTGAATGATCCAAAGGAGTAGCCTGAAACTCTCTTCTCGTCTCCAGATGACCGCCTGGAGTTGTCTTGGGAAGTCGAACGCGACGAGATAAACGAGACAAACGAGTTTCTCCTCAGCCCCGTAGGCATCTTCTGCGTATCCATGGCCGCAGGCGGTGGTTGCTTGTTCTGGCGCTTTTCGGCCTTGGGTTCTGCGGCTTTCCGCTTATCCTCGTCTTTCTTTCTTCGCTTCTCTAATTCCTTGGTCTCCTTCCTCTCCTTCTCCAACCTCTTTCTCTCCTTCTTTTCCTTTTTCCATCCATGATCGGTCCAGCTTGGAGACTTGCAGATCGACGAACGGATAGACTTATTCTCGTCATCATCCATCTCTTGGTCTGAATCTAATTCCCCGGCACGTAATGCGTCATTGTTCGCACGGTGTATGTTGGGAGATGGAACTGGAGCAGTCTGTGAACGAGTTAGAGGAGGTGGTACACGCTTTTGGGCTCTTGGTGCAGGCATTGGCGCGGCTGGAGTCACTGAGCCGCCGGACAAGTCCGAATTCTCAATTACATTATGTTGTTTGTTTGGAGGCGAAAAGCGGTTTTGCTGCAATTCTCCTTGTCAGTATGCTTGCCATTCAAAGTGTGCGAGGTGCTGCGACGTAGGTTTGCATGAAGATCAAGCTGCTTGCCCACAAGGTGCGATTGCTGTCGCAACGAGGTGCGGCGCAGGTCGCAGCTTCGTTACAAGCTTCAACTGAACGTTCAGGAGCTTGTAGTAGGACTTGCGTCGCGGACAAGTGCATAGACAAATGGAGTTTCCTACCTTGCTTAGCTTCTCGAGACGAACCATGCGGAGCATTGGATTTGCTCGTGACACCTCAGGTTTCGAGCTGGCAAGAGACATTGGGGTAACAAAAAGGCAAAATATATACGAAGGACGATGAAACTATGCACGTGGGATTCTCAGTTGTGGTGGAGCGAATTGAAGGATTGGCGAGGTATTTCTATTCGGCCTGTGAAACTTGCGGCCCAAATTGGAGAGGCAGTGAACTGAAGATCACCAGCGTTGGTACAGGCAGTACATGGTATTGACATGAAGTCATCCGGATGGTCGTGTCGGTTAGCTTCTGTATTGTGAACGGTTTGTGTTACCTCGCCGTCTCGTCAGCGAAAGAGAGTGGGTTGATCTTCACGTAAAGAACGAGCGGGGATAGCAGGCATAGCTGGGGAGTAACCCTAATGTGTTCTTCGTCCACTTGCGATGATAACCCGAAAGATGGCAAAGGAAATGGCACCGAAACGAGTGTTGATGTTGCGAAGGGAGAAGGTTCGTCTCACTGTGTCAGGTCAGAGGTGCTCCTTGAGCTTTCCATCGAGGGAGTTTCGCCTTGCGTCAGAAGCGACAGGGATGATGTTGCGCTGAAGATGATCGGCCGGCTCGCTTGAAAGAGGGAGGGAACGCGGGGGGGGGATAGATAATAAAGTATTATTCTCTGCCAATTATCTATTACACCTATGTTGCAAGCGAACCATGGGGTATCTTCCATCGATGAGTTGACCTAATTCATGAACAGAACCCCCCATCGATGGATCAAATCCCCAATGAATGGAAGACACTCACTCATCGATGGCTATAAATCTCCACGGTTTGCTAGCCCAGAGTTTATCCATCTTTCAAAAGGTTTACATGGGTCGAAGGCTCAATCAACAGCATTATCGCTCGTTGATATCAAAAAATGTTGAGGGATACTGATCATCTCCATCCATCATGACTTTAGTAGTGCTCGGTCTATCCTGTCTCATTCATTGTTACGGCTTAGCGTGGTTGGAGCAAGCTTTAGGGGGTCGAGGCCCTCAGCATCTGCAAGTAAAGCACTCCACTGTTGGTTCGAAAGTGTAGGTCATCATATTACTCCGTCCGAGTTAATAGACCTTCAACACATATCTTCCATCGCAGACCGGATCAACTTTGGAAAAGTGTTTCCTGGCCGGGGTATATAGAACGTAGAAACCACAATCCCATAACTCCAATCGCACAATCAATTTTCATCATCAATCGTAAATCGTCAAGCCAATCACATATATCAAACCGCATTTACCAGACATCACGTGTGGCGTTGATAAGTGCTGAATCGATGGCGCTTCGGCGGAACCCAGGTGTTCGACCAAGACAAACAGCGCTGTCAATGAGTGCTAAAGAATTCGTTAGTATGGCGAGAGGGCGACAAGACAATGACGTACTGTTGAGAAACTTCTCTACGTCGACGAACTTCTTGGCGGAAGTATTAAAGGTAGGTAGAGTATCAGCAAGTATCGGGTCCAGGAAAAAGTGTGGGTCAGAGACAGTACCAAAACCAGGAACCTTGGAACCCGAAGAGTAGTCCATGTTCACGTCCGAGAAATCCGGCACATCGAGGGTGTCCGCATTCCAGAAATAATCTTGTCCTTCCAGAATAGGGTCATGTGGGAAGAAGGACTCTGCGATCCGAGGGCTTTGGCTATCCATTGAAGATTCGCTAGGGGATCCTATGTTCTGGTTTTGTGTCTCGGACAGCGATAGTTCTGGCACCGGAATCTCTACCCAAGATGACCGCGCATCCATGTATAACCCCCGGGAACGAAGGTATTGTTCGACATCGTTGGAGTCGAACCATTCGCCGTCAAACTCAATAAGATTTATGACCTGCGTCATGGTCAATCCCTCCGGTACCGGCGTCTCAGCGGCGATTGGATACATAGGTCCTGTACAAGCTTCCGCCGCCCACCAAGACGGTGGTGGATTATCAGTACCATCGATTCCGATGCGTGGATAATGGAGGCCTGCACCCCCAAGATGCAGTAGAGGTGCCTCCCAAACTTCCAGACTCTCCCTAGTAGACCTCAGCAGTAGCTTTTGCATGTGCTCTACAATTTGTTTTGCGTTGCTGAAAAGGAAAGTGAATTTACAGATTCTTTCGATGTCTTCCCTTGGGGACTTGGGACTGGTCATGAGCCGAAGCGCATATTCTAAAGTTTGTCGTAGTAAGCGCCGTCCAAAGGATGTCTCATAAGTGGAAGAACTTCTTGGTAAAGGTAGAGATTTCCCCACAGATGACCCGGTCCATCCTTTTGCCAATGCTGTTTCTGGGATTTCAACTCGGTACTGCTGCGTATACTTCTCAGGGCTCCATCCCGCCTCATCTGGGCTTGCCACCTGCCGGTTCGCGCTCGATGCTATACCAGAGGGGCGAGCCTCGCCTATCGCGGTCTGTTTTTGGTCAACTGTTTCGTAGCCCCACGGTGCTGCACGAGCCTTCTCACCAGCTGAGGATGATCCTTTAGACCGGGGAGGCAGTCTAGGTCTTCGCGATGTCCGAGACCTGTCTAGCGGAGGTGTTTCGTCGCCTCCATAGACACGTGCAGACAAATTAGGAACTTGCTCGTCTTCTTCCTCATCCACTCCTGTAATCTGACGCGCAGACTCAAGGAAATGTCCCATTGTTGTTTTCAAATCTTGCGCTAAGCTCGGCTCCCATCTGCGGATTCCGGAAGAGATTGCCTTGTCATTGAAATCCAGGAAAGAATTATTCATATCTTCGATTGTACGTTCGAGCTCCGAAACCCGCTTGTTAAGGCCGGAGATGGTGGTTTCCTTTCGCTGTCGATATGCTCGCTGTGCAAGTCTAATTTGAGTACGACGGCGCTTTGGGAGAATCAGCTTGTGAGGCTCAGGTAGTTTGTACCTAGAGACGATACCTCTGCCGCGGTTTGATCTCGCGTGTCAAGTCGAGGCCTCCCTCGTTGGCGTGATGCGTTCAACTCATCTGGACTTGTACTGTGCGTATCCTCCTTTTTCTTAGGGTTCCGAGACTTCATAGGCTTGGTAGCTTTCCCCTGGCTAACGAGACTATTCTCATCGTCGCCTTGAGGGCTGGTAGGCAGTAGTCCTCCGTAAAGGGGAGCGTTGTCGCCCTCTGCTTCCATTAAAGCCGTACCCTCGTAGGTTGTTTCTGGGTAGTCTTCGGAGGAAGGAAGGTCCAAATTCATCGGTGGTTGGCCGCTGTAGAGAGCTGTATAATCGTACAGCTGCGCGACATGTGCTGGTAAAGGCGTGTTCAGAGCTGGATCCGGCGAGAATGGTACAGGGTAATAGTAGCTTGGCTGAACTGGATTTCCAAAGTCGAAATAGTCCAGTGGAGGTCCGAGAGTGAAGTCGTCGGGAATGGAGGGCGAAGTATTTTCATATGTGCGGTTCTCTTCGACTCGTAAAGCTGACTGGACTCGGGGCATCTTTTGGTAGTGCTGCTTCTCCGTAATCGCGCCGAGGCTGCTTATGAATCCTGGGCTATAAGTACGTCATAGCGAATTGACCAATCAGCTCTGAAACCAAAATAGAACATAGCCGAGATGCGTTTGGAAGCTTCTCGTACCTTATCACCCTTTTAGACAACAGGCCAGGTGGTTGACGGTTACCAAGTGCGCCCCACAAACATACAGAAATTCCTTTTACCGATGTCAGCGTTTCTGCATCGAGATACAAAAAGCAGTTGAGATGGAGGCACTGAGCTTGATCAACAACATTTGACAAGCGTGCTCCAGGGAGGTCCTTATAGAGCTGCGAACTTGTTTCTTTATATTGGCTTCCTCAGGGTCTTGCACTAATGATGCGAAACGTCGCTGGCAGACCCTTTGAAAGAATGGTTGCATGCTGTCATGGTCTTCGCGGCACCTGCAGCCTGCAAGGCATATGGTTTGGGGAAAAGAGGCCGGCATGGATGGAGGTGGCTGTTGATCTGCTAACGGGTCTCTCAAATCCGAGTGGTTTCAACAGGAGCAACCTGTCACGTCTGTTGGTGGAGTAATCTGAGGGAGCCCAGTACCCAGGAGGAGTTGAATAAACGGTTCAAGGAGCTTCCACGAATGAGACGGAACCCCACGTAGAATGTGGTGGCACTGGTGGTTCCTGAATCTGCTGCTCGGCCGCTGTATGGTTCGTCATCTTGTTAGTCATATGCACATTGGTTTCTAGCAGAGCTGACATATCTTGCCTGTCTCTAGATCAATGGCTTAAGCCTAATCGCCCCCGTAAGCGTCGGGATTTAAGCGTCAGAATAGCTGTTTGTTGAACGAGGGAGTCTCACATGTGGGTCCTTCCTCCGTGGGATGCTAATATAGTCTTCACTTAATTAGTGAAGAATCGATCGTTACAAATGGCTTGACCCTCTGATGGAACATAATTAGTCAGATCTCTTTCTTCTTGTTTTTGTTTTTGTTTTTCGCTACATAGACACCACACGAGGAAGGTGTTCTAGCAATGAGATACTGCATTAGTTGTGTCATGGTGGTTCAAGTTACCGTCTATGCAAAGTAGGTGCTGCTTTCATTTACCATCGCAGGAAGAGGATGAACCGTCAGACTTGACCGCGATCCTTACTGTATTCTCGATGAACAGCTCTTATGTCACAGTGCAAAATCCACTGGGAGTATCGTTCATCCATTCGATTCATCGAGTGGTAGGCCACAAAGTCAGTTTCAGGGGGGGAGCATCAGCTGGAGTCAGGTTTGGTCCATCCTTGGCTTGGTGGTTTCCTCTTGACTCATGCACAAACGGACTCGGATTCCTGGATAGATCGGCTGCAGACTGCTTTGCGTTCCGACTGTCTCCAGGATCGCTAGGATGCCTCAAGATCGAGCTTCTCGCCGCTGGCGGTTGTGGACTTCGTGCCTTGTGCGAAGGATAATCTACCTCTATGTGTTTGTAAGGGAACGGGATCTGCGGCGGGGCCAAAAACGTATTCTCATTCTCGCACAATCTGATGCATTGTCATTTGTTGTGTTCTGGAGCGGATGGAAAGAACAATGCTTATGCGGTGGCTGCAGCTTCGCATGAAGCGTGGGGAGGACGTGTCATGGTAAGGACTAGAACATCCAATAAACAGGGCTGCTGGGACGGACTAGGAAATTGGATGGCTCCAGGTGACACCTCATACCCTCGGGACTGGCTCCACTCTTAGGGGTAAATTACTATCAGAGTAACATTGCAGTGGAGTGCCGATCGATTTGCGTATGCTCCGGCAAGCTCGAGTACTGAAATGGTTGTCCCCCTGTTGACCGTCAGCGGTGATGGTGGATCCATTTTGTTCTTAGCAAAATCTCAAGCTGCCAGCACTGCGTTCGTATACCTTGCAGCCTTCAAGCTTAGGCTCTCTAAATACTGAGTGCAGATCAGAAAGCCGGTCGGAGATAGATGTTGACTGCAATTTCGCCAGGATGACAGTGATGCACGAAAAGTCGCTATTAATCCTAGTCCATTGGCTGGAGGATTTCCCCTTACGGAGGGGATCGGACAACCCGTGATAAGGAGATGGTTGGATCAAGGCTCTTGCACAGATAGCGTGTGAGAGTTGCCTTTTTGGAAATTCTCGCTTCTTTCAATACGAACCGGGCACGGACAAATACGGTGAGAGGCGTGGTGAACGATACGGTGAGGGTTGATAGGCTCAACCGTGTTCGGGCACGTCTGGATTTTCACCACAAAGACGATTGCAAGGTCTAGAGGAAGCGAAAAGCAACCCCGTCCGGTCGACTCAAGGATGGCGGAGTCTCTATTGTGGCAAATCGTTCACTAAACACTGGAGATTGATTACTCAGGATCCCGGAAACGTGACAACAACGAAATGAAAATTATCCATAACGATTGATGGCTTCTCCAAGTAAGACTCTGATACTTACATGAGAGGTCTGAATCAGCACGGTCTGGACAAGCAGCTCTCTCTTTCGCGGCCCCGATTGATATTTCGTCTTCCTCAGCTGGTTTTACACTAGCTTCCAGCTCGCCGGTGGCTTGTACACCAGGATTGAAGACATATGGAAGCCGGATGATTCGAGTTTGAAGCGATTATTCCAGCCAACTCTGCTGGCGGCCTTCCTATGATATGGTATTTATCCTCTCACAATGACCTGACCTTGTTAGTCTTGGTGGACATACCTTATGACTAATGTTGAATAGTAATCTTTGTGATCGCACGCTCGACGTTCTCGGAAAGTGTACTCACACCAGACATATGTACAAGCCACATAACCAGTGAGCATGGGCGACCAGGTTGCAGCGGCAGAAAACCGGACGTATCAACCGGGCAAGTTTACCTACTGGCTTTGCAACGTGATTCTAATAGGAACATACCTAAAGGCTGGACGAAATCGAACCCACCGATGTACGAAGATTCCGTGGCTATAGGAGCCATGATAAATGCTAGGAACGTGGCGTACGCGATGGATCCACTGGGACTTTCTGGAACATGGAAGGGTAGATTCTGTCTGTGAATTAGACTGGCACCTGAAACTTCGGATAATTGTGACGTCTGGAATTTCCAATTAGTTGGCTACAAGGGTTTTGTGTGCTGAATTGTCGGTTAACATCAGACATTGCAACTATTTCCCAGTCATTTTTCTCTAAGAGAAAGGATTGCAATGACGACTCTGCAGTGTAGCAACATGGATAGAAAGAAACGGGACCTATGCTTGCTTTCACTAGGTATCCATACTATGATCAGGCCCAAGAACAGCGATAGCCTCATTGCAAACCTAACGTTCAGTCACAGATGGCGGGGGTATTCGAGGTTTATCTGAGTTAATCATTATCGAGGAACTCATGGAGCGCATCCAATGGAGAGAAAAACTCCCAAAGGCTCCGGTACCTGCTGAATACTTTGATTTGATCGGCGGGACAGATACTGGAGGGTACGAGTATACATAATTTACGAGCTGCGTGTTCAAAGGTCCTATTACTAATTATTCAGTCTCATCGCCATACTTCTCGGGCGATTGGGGCTTTCAGCGGCCGAAGCTATTCAGGCATTTGAGAACCTCGCCGGAGGAGTCTTCTCTCAGAAGAAATGGAATTGGAAAGATGACATGTTCAAGGCCACAAAGCTCGAGAAAGCGGTCAAAAGTGTTGTGGAGTCGAGTCTTGGTCAGGGCCGTGCGGATGCACTAATGTATGAAGAATGGCTCTCAAATGGCTGCCCGGCGTAAGTCAATCTACCCTTGATAGGGTCACGCCGCTATGTGAACTACTTCCTCCAACAGACCTTGATATCTTCAGTTTTGCATGCGCTCTTCGAGTATCAGATACCATACATCTCGCAAACCCAACCCTGTTCCATACTTATGATGTGTCCCAGAACCAAGGCGATAATTGTGCCATATAGGAAGCCGCCCGGGCAACGTCAGCCATACCAAACCTCTTTAAAAGTATACATATCGGACATGCTTCTTCCAGAGGTGAATATTTGGCCACAGGACATGGCTGAAATAGTCCGGTCAGCAGTCACTGCTGAAGCGGCACAGGTATTTGGAGAAAACGCATAAGTTGCTTGCATTGGAAGCATAGGAGCTGGTCACAGTGCAAGCGCAGGACACGTTGGATCGGACGCTTCCCGGAAGCGGCTTCCATACATTCTTACGAAAAATATTGAAAGAATGGCTGCAGATTCTGAGAAAGTGGCCGTTGAGATGAACGAGAGATACAGAAACGTGCCTGGGATATATCATCGACTAGATGTTAACCGAGGATTACAATCCATTTCACTCGATGAATGGAAACGACTAGGCGAAGTACGGGGGCATACTCTGGATTACATGAGATTGGATAATCAGCGCATTAATGAGGTGGTCAACGCATTAACCGGCTCCTCTTCTTATCAGACCTATAAAGCCGGACAGCTGTGTGGTCACTAGTGGTCGGCCATATAGATGATTGTTGTGACTTATTTCGGCCAGCTAAACCTATCTAACCCACGACTGATAAGGTTCTATTAACCCACGTGCCCTAGGACAAGGGTCTCCCATTCAGTGGCTGTTTAGGCTTTGCTCGCAGGCAATGATTGCTATATTGGACGCAAGGGACAGCCTCGAAAACGCACAGATCGTCAAAAGGATGTCATGAAGTTGAGGGGATCATTCCAGTGATGAAGCCACCGTCTCTTTGGTCCAAGAAACTCTACCAAACCGACAGCAGCCGTCGCTAATCATTTCCGATGACTGTGGTATACTCAAAGCCTTTCAGAACAAGACAGTCGCGATCATATTCCAGCCAGGAATAAGAAATATATACTCTTCTCTACCAGACATGCTGATTCAGCACAATCAGGGGCAGTAGAGACAGATAAAGGGTAAAAGAAGAATTTATAAGCCTTGGCTGGCTTCTTCAATATTAAAGATCATTCCTGAAAGATACTTCCAAACTCACTGTGATCTAAACAATCTCGAGTGCAGGGGCATATTCATCATAAAGAGGGCATAGGGCGGTCAAGAGTTACGATATGTACCCTTTCCACTTTCCCTACTGAGGCCAGGACAGGATGTGCTTTCAAGTTGAATAGAAAGACACAGGGTATGTTCGACTAGACGAGGCTCACTCGAAGAATGGCAAGTTGCAACAGATCGACTCGAGATCGACTCGAGATGGGATGCATATGATGAAGCTATAATTCTAATCAAAAGATCTGGTATCTACTTTGGAACCTATAGCTCGAAAATATTTTTAATATTTAGATATTCTATACGTTCCGTATGTACATAATGCTTCATTTGCCCTTCGCCACGTACACCTGGTCGCTTCCAAGAAGAACTCAGCCACCCAGACTACCCTCACCACCACTCACTCGGCCCCCTTCACACACTCCCTCAACCCCTCCGCCCACTCCCACGGCCTCCCCTCCTCCCCCGCCACACTATTAAAATACTCCCACCCCATCACCCCCCCAAAACCCGGATACCACTCCCTCAACCCCACCACCGCCCTCTTCAACTCCTCAAACCCAACCCACCCCTGCCCATTCCCCGGATTCGTCAGC